>JAANMY010000136.1_pt1 | contig 98296 bp, 69 predicted proteins | sample 7279691 | NCBI WGS metagenome assembly JAANMY01 (sample SAMN14094543, study PRJNA606508) | bioreactor metagenome | isolation source: A lab-scale SPAN reactor treating ammonium-rich wastewater day 388 | place: Ireland: Galway | collected 2018-02-07 | reverse complement strand
GAAACGTACGGGCGAATTCCGGAGGATTCCAAGGCCTGTACACTTGTCTCAGTCAAGCCAGCCGCAATAATTGAGGCAGTTTTTGGTGAGTTCGCCCTGTATCGACGATCAAGGCGGTGGGCGACACCGCGAAGGTCATGCGCCCGGCTCCCGGCGCGTCGTCGGCATTCTGGATGAGTTCGTGGGCCAGTGTTGCGAAGCCCTGAAGGTCACGCAGCTTCGCACCGAGATCGCCGAGGTAGTCGATTCCACGCGACAAGGATCGCCTGGGCGTAATGATCGTGGTCATGGAATCGTGCCCTCGCGCTTGCAGTAGTGTCGGAGGTCACATTCTTTGCAGATGCCTGACTCGGGCGGCGTCACAACGCGGAAGTCTTTCGCCTTGATCTTGCCGACGACCTGATCGAAGTGCAGGCCCGCCTTTTCGACCAGTTCAGGGCGATAGGGGAACTGCATAAGGGCGTCCTTCTTCAGCGGTTCCGAGGTCCAGTAGAGCAATAATCGGTCGGGCCGCTTGCCGTAGCGACGTTCGAGGATGTGGGCGTAGGTGCAGAGTTGTCGCTCGTAGCTCGCCAGCAGTTCGGGTGCGTTCTTTGGTTTCGGCGAGGTCTTGAAGTCGAGCAGTTCCAAGAGGCCGTCGCCGCCCATCAGTAGGTCCACCTTGCCCGACAGGATGTACCCTTCCTTTTCAACGGAAACGTCTACTTCGGTCTCGATGACCCGCTTCATCTCCTCCTTGTTTTGGTTGAAGTAGTTCATCACCTGACGGAGTGCCGCGTCACGAGCAGCCTTGCCGATGGGCCGAACATCCGACAGACACAGAAACGCGAAGGTCCGGTCGAACAGTTCGCGGATGCGTGGCTCGGTGAGCGTGTGCAGCTTGCCGTCCATGACGAGGCGATGGATCTCTTCAATCGTCTGGTGGACCAGCAGGCCGAAGAAGATGACTGCCGACCGCGACGGCGTGAAGTCGTATTCCCGGTAGAACTGGTACTGCCGTGGGCAGGTCTCGTAGACCTTGAGGTCGCCGGTGAAGCTGAACGTGCGCTTGACGGGCATCCGGTCCTTCAGCGAGAAGTTCTGTGCCGTCAGTAGATCCTTTTGCACGTAGGGCCATTGAGGTAGCTCCTGCCAGATCGGGGTGAAATGGTCCTTTGGCTGTGAGTGGCTGGTGAGGACCAGCACCTTCTCAGGTCGTGAGAAGGCAACGTAGTGCAGGCGCATTCGGTCGAAAGTCGTGGAACGGTTTTCGGGCTCAAAGGGTGGCCGGTGATAGTACGGGCCGAGATCACGGTCGATCTGCTTTCCGGTCGAAATCTGCTTGTCCAGCGAGCCGACAACAACCACAGGAAACTCAAGCCCTTTGGCTTGATGGATCGTCATGACCTGCACATGGCCCTTTGGAAACGGCTGGTCAGGATCTTCGTACTCGTTGATGCCGCCGTCATGCAGCAACCGGAAGAAGCTGTTGAACAAGTGGAATCGCAGATACTCCCGGTTGCGGTGCGTGACGACCGTGTAGTGGTAGTAGTTCTGAAACGTGTTGAGCAACTGCGAGAGAATCGCCAAATTGCGGGCGCGGTTCTCGTTCTTTACGAACGCACTGAACGGGTCCAACGAAAGGAATTGATAGAAGAAATCCGCTGGCCGCATATCTAATGATTCGCCCGGTTGTAGGCCGTTTATGTCGGCCACGAATCGGCGAAGGGCTTCGGCGAGCGGGTGCTTGCCGCCACAGCGTTTCCCCAAGTCCACGATGCAGCCGTCCACGTAGGCCGCGAGGTCCGCCAATGCGCCGCCTGTGATGTTGCCGCGACCGGCACCGTGGTAGCCAAACACCAACGCGAGACACCCGACCATCAGCCGCACTTCTTCGTTGTCGAAGTAGGCTCTGGCGCGGGGACAGAAGGCCGGTATTCCTTTTGATTCGAGTGCGTCGAGGAACGGGCCGCTATGGTCGAGGCGAACGCTGTGAAGCAACAAGGCGACCTGGCTGTAGTCCGCGATGACCTGCTTCGCCTTAAGGAAGGCAACCATGTCGGCGAAACGCTCAGCTTCGTCGCGCGCGTCACTTCCCCAAATGCAGAAGACGGCGGGGTAGTCGGGATGAGCGGTCTTGAGGTCGGGCTCGATGGTCTTGTCGTACCGGAAAGGAAGGCCCGATGGATTGGTCCAGTCCACCGACGACATCCAGCGGTCGTAGGAGTGGACGATGTTCTTGTGTGAGCGGTAATTCGTCGTCAGCTTCACCGTCTGACAGCCGGGCACCCTCGCGGTGAACTCCAAGATGTTGCGGACGGTCGCGCCTCGGAAGCGGTACAGACTTTGATCCTCGTCGCCGACGACGCAGAGATTTCGAGTCTTCTGGGTCAGCTTGAGAAGGATCTGCTCCTGAATGTAGTTGGTGTCCTGATACTCATCGACCATGAGGTACTTGATGTCGTCGGCAATCTTGCGGTGGATGTCTGGGAGCAGCAGCAGATCGTGGACGAGCTTTTGCTGGTGGGCAAAATCGAGCCGGTTGTTGTCGAGCAGCGCTTGTCGATACGCTTTGTACGCCCGGCCAATCGCTTGCAGGAACGGGTCGCTGGATGCGACCAATTGATCGGGATCGACAAGTTCTTCTGTGATCTTGTCGAAGTAGCCCCGCGCGCCCTCGATTGCCGTCCATTTCGTCTTCCACTTGGTCAAGAATCGGTCTCCGACAGCAGGACCGACGATGGTGTCGAAGTTGTCGAAGATGAAGAGAAGCTGCGTCAGTTCGTCGAGCGTCTCGTAGTTGTTGCCGAGCGGGGTGTGGTGCCGGTAGGTCGTCAGCAGCCGATTGCACATGCCGTGGATCGTGGAAACTCGCAGTTCGGACAAGTCTTTCGCGTAGCCCACCTTGCGGGCGGCGGCAGAAGCACGGTCACGAAGCTCGAAGGCTGCTTTCTCTGTGAACGTGCAGATGACCAGTTCGCGCGGCGACACTTTTTCCTGAAGCAGCAGATTCATGGCCCGCAAGACGAGACCGAAAGTCTTGCCGCTACCTGGGCCAGCGATCACTAGCAGTGGGCCGGTGTCATGGGTAACGATTGCCCGTTGCGTGTCGTTCATCGCCGGGTATTCTCGAACGAGGGCCGAGGCGATGCTCATAGCAGGCCCTCCTTCCTGAAGCTGAACGTGTTGTCGGCGGACACGATCAGGTGATCGAGCACCTTGATCTGAAGCGTCTGGGCCGCGAGCACGAGCGCCCGAGTCAGCACCTTGTCCTGTTCGCTCGGCTGGACGTTGCCGTTGGGGTGGTTGTGTGCGAAGACCAATGTGGCGGCATTTCGACGTAGGGCTGCCTCGACCACTCGTCGTGGATAGACAGCGGCTCGATCAACAGTACCTTCTTCAAGTTCTTCGATGCCGTCTTTGAGCAACCGGTAGCCCGAATCGAGGTAGCCGACGTGAAAGACCTCGTGCGGCAGGGCTCCGATTCTCGCACGCCAGAATCGACAAAGAGCGTCAGGGTCGGCGAAGGAGTCGCGTTGTTCGGCGGACTGTTGCAGGTAGAGGTTCGCGGCCTCGCGGATGATTCGCAGCGCCACAGGTGCCACGCTGCCGATGCCCTCGACCTTCTGAAGCTCGTCGAGCGGGGCATCGAAGATGCCCCGAAGGTTGCCGAATCGTTCGATCAGGGCCTTCGCTGGCTCCTTTACGTCGGATCGCGGGATCGCCAGCGTCAACAGAAGCTCGACGACCTCGTAGTCTTGGAAACCCACGAAGCCACTCTTGAGGAACCGATCCCTCAAGCGTTGCCGATGACCGTGATAGTGAGGCCGTTCTGGAGCCATCGGATCAATCTCTCCCCAGCGTCACACCACACATTCCGGTTGATGGCGAAGGCCACTACCGTCTCGATTTTGCTGACCGCTCGACCTCCTTGAGCAACCGCTCCAGTTCCTTCTTCTTGTAGAGGCGGTAGTTGTTGATCGGGTGCCGGTACTCGGTGATCTTCCCTGCGCTCCCCCAGCTTCTCACCGTGTTGGGCGACACTCCCAGCAGTTCGGCTGCTTCTTTTACTCGCAGGAACCCTTCTCGTCGCAACATCGTCTCGTCCTGGCACATTGACCAATGGGGACAGGTGCGAACAACCTCCCCATACCTTACCAATTGTTGCAGCGAGCAGCAACTTGCAGCGCCGGTCGTCGCGGCAAGGCCCTGAAATTCCGAGCCAGATCATCCGGCTGGTTGCTGGGATGTGAACGAAACAAGGCACGCCGAAGGTCCGGCGTGCCTTGTGGTGAACGGTGAGCGTGAAAGGTCGGCGACGACAGGGCCGATAAACGACCCCGTGGCGCGTCAGAACCCGACTCGACGCCAGTTTAGTCCTGGGGTACGGGCAACACGAGTCGGCGAGGTATCCATCTCCTCAAGCTCTCGAAGAAATGCCGCCTCATCTGCAACGACATCCGACCCATCACCACGTTGGACCGGTGCAGCAGTCCGGGTCACTGGCATTCGATGCGTGCGGTCCTCGCAAATCCGCTGAACGCCCCCCGCGTAAGTCGATTGAGAAGAAAGGCCGAGTATCGAAGAGATTGGATCAGGCATCACCGCATCCGACTCGGCCAGTCCGGTGAGGATCTCCTCAATCGACAGGTCGCAGGTCGGTGGGCCGATGAACTCCCACCTGCCTTCGTCCTCTGGTAAGGCATTGTTGGCGTAGGCTTCGGCGAGGAACGCAAAGCCCTTTTCGTAGATAGTCATGATCGAACTCCTTTCGTATTGAGGCGTAGCGCATCATCTTCATGTGTCGCTTCTGATTATCGCGGCCAGATGGTGATCGCATTAACTGGCGTCACCAGCCGGGTCTTGCTTGGCCTGACACGATCACCCACATCGCCATGCCGCCCAGACAACAGTTCGTGCGCGGACAGCTTCGATTCAGCCGACATCTTGGCCGTCTCCAATCATCAAAGTCGTTCCTGGGCCATCCTGTGCGATCTGAATGGCGTTCTCTGCCGTTGGCCCGTGCCGCTTGAAATGCAGGGTCGGTGCCAACCCGATTCGGTCAAACTCCTCCAACATGACACGCCTGATCGTGTCGGCATGTGGCGGTGTGGTCAGCAAACTGTCGTGAATCGTGACCACGGGAGCGTCTGGGAACTTGTCCATCAACCTGCGGCAGACGGTGTTGATAACGAAGTTGGCCTCGACGTGTTGCATTAGTCGCGGCAAGAAAGTGTGATCCTTGCCCTTGAGCGCCCGAACAACCTCGGCCACGTTTGGAAACAGCTTCTCGAAAAGGGTCTTCAGCGGCGATTGGAACCGGTTCTTAGCAAAGATAAGCTGGAAGAAGCTCTTCTTCAGCGCGCTCCGATCTTGAATTCCGGTCCATAACTGACTGTTTTTGGGATGGAACGCGATGCAGCACAGTTCCACAGGTTTTTCTCCTTTGAATTGCAATTCGCCGACTTCTTTACCGGTTGTGAAATCGAGCAGGAGTACTCTGTTGGGAAGGTAGCCAGCAGCCGCCAGAAGCTTGCTGTCGGGACTGGATGCCAGGTACAAGAAGCCGTGCGCCTTTTTCGGCAGCGCGTCGATTTCCTTGCCGCTGGGGATGTCCCATATCTTGAGTCCTTTGCCCAGGTCCGCGGCTGCAAGACGTTTCCCATCCGGAGCAACGACGATACTCCAGATATCCGACGGTGCCTTGCCCAGCACACGCAGATGGTTGCCGGTTTTGCTATCCCACAGTCGAACGGTTGCGTCATGGCCGCCGGTCGCGTACCAGCTGCCGTCTGGGGAGTAGGCCACGGTCGTGACGCCTCCCTGGTGGCGTTCCGGAAAGGGAGTGACTTTCTTGCCGGTGGCGCGGTCGTAATACACGACGCCGGCAGGATCTAACCCGAATCCCCGCCAATCCAGTTTTGCCGCGATCGCGACGGCGAGCATCTTTCCATCTGGAGTGAAGCAAAGCCCCGTGGGGTCGGCAAAGTCGGCGCGGGGTAGGTCGATGTCCACGGGCGGGAATACTTGTTTGCCGGCCTTCCAGTCCCACAGGTACAGCCGTTTGCAGTCGTCGATGGCAGCCATTTGTCCTCCATCGGGACTGAAGCAGATTTCCTGCACATGCTCGGTGCCCTTCAGGAAAAGTGTCTGAATTTCTTTCCGCTGCGCCAGATCCCAGATGACGATTTCGGGCACCACGACGGCGTCCTTCTTCGATCTGCCCCGGACCATGGCCGCCAGGTACTTTCCGTCCGGGCTGAATGCAACGTCGCGAGTTGCCAGATCGCTGAGTTTCTCTCCGGCCTTCACCTTTCCCTTGAGTGGTTTCGGCTTCCAGTGAACCGCCCCGTCGTCCGAGTTCCATAACGTCAGCTTGCTCGCCTGACCACTGGCGAGGAATTTGCTATCGGGGTTGAAGCGGACGTATCTCAGGGCATAACCTTTTTCGGTAGGCTTGATGCTCCGCAAAAACTTGCCCGTCCTGGCGTCCCAGAGATAGATTTCATTCCGAAACAGCGAGGCCGCAGACAGATATTTTCCGTCGGGACTGAAGTCATAGTCGCGATGATGATCGGACCCGAAGCCGGAGACGGAGTACACGATCTTGTCAGCGCGCCAGTCCCACAACACCGCCGAAGTGCCTGAGGAATGGACGAGCACCTTTTCGCCATCCGGAGTGAATCGCGACCGATGCGGAAGCTCCTGTTTCGTGAAGCGGGCGACCGTCTCGCCGGTGTTGGTCTTGCAGACGTGAACGGCGCGGTCCGCTCCGGTCGAGACGAAGTATTTTCCGTTCGGGTGATAGGAGATGTCGTAGCCAAAGAGGGGTCGCGATTTCATCGTCAGCAGAGTCTTTCCGGTAAACGCGTCGATTTGGACGAATTGCCCGCTGGTTCCCGGCCCATTGCTGTTGGCGAGCAGAAGCTCTTTGCCATCAGGGCTGAAGGTGGGCGCGGTCCACCGATGAAAGAAGTCGTCGGCTGTCAGCCTGACTTGCACGACCCGAGGCGATTGAACGATGTCCCAGGTTTTGACGAAGCTCTTCGCATCCAGCGAGACGGCCCGATTCGCGTCCAGCAAACCAAGCGACGCGATAGCTACTCGATGGCCGTGCAGAATCAGGTCGGGTGTAAGATCGCGATGTTTCTTGCCCATCACCGGAAGCGTCCAGACCGCCAGCGCGCCGTTGGAGCAGCCCGCGACGACCCGTGTGCCATCAGGGGAGAACCGGATCTGGTCCGGCGACGCGGGCGCTCCGTGCAAGGTCGCCAGTTCTTCGCCGCCAGGAAAAGTGCGCACCGAGATACTATGCTTCGTCGCGGAGATACCTACTGCGAATCGCTTGCCATCGGGACTAAAGGACAGGGCCTTGAAAGACTCACGATCGCCGCCGACCCACGTCTGTGCGGGTTTGTCGATAGGCTTGCTGTCTGTGCTCGCAGGCCAGATCTGCACTTGGGAGGGAGAGAAATGGCGTTCCACGATTCCATCCCGCGAATTGACCGAGAACCCGGCGCCAATGATGTAGGCCAGCCATCTGCCATCCGGGGACAATATGGTCAAACGGCCGTCCAATCGTTTACCATCGGTGGCGAAAAACCACTTCTTGACCGCGTCTTTCGCCGCCGGGAGCGTTTTCAGGCTCTTCCCCGTCGCCGCATCGCGCAGGTGAATCTCAAGAGGCTTGCCGGTTTGATCCTGGATGTATGCCAGCTGTGTGCCGTCTGGATGAAACGCCACGCTCGTCGTTGTGCCGGGAACGTCGAACGAGGTGAGCACCTTTCCGTCGAATGCGTTGAAGACCGTCAGCCGCCGCGGTTTGCCGTCAGCCGCTGGAGCGAGGAGGGCGACTTTCGAGCCGTCCGGCGCCAGCACGCATTTCGATTTCTCGTCCTCGGTCACGCGCCAGCCGTGCAGGCTGCAGTCGCATTGGCGCTTGAGATAATACCATTCCCATTGCCGCAGCTCCTTTGGGCAACGATCCAGGATCGCTTCCGCGCGCGACACCTGGCCGAGGATCAACGCGTGATCGGCCTGCGCGATATCACAAAGGTAGGCAAGCGTCGCGACTTGACGCGTCGCCGGCTCCTGCGCTCGGCATGGGGTGGTCGCCACGACGAGCAGCGAGGTGAAAAGGAAAGCGGTTGCCAAGAGTAGTTTCGACATGACAAACCTCCATAGGGGATGGCACCAAACCTTTTGAGGCTGACCCACTCGTCGCAGACGAGCGGGGCGAAGTTGTACTCGTAGATCGCCTCGCCCGGCCCGCAGTGCCCGCCGAGGAACACGTAGGCGTCGGCGGACGTGCTGGTGGGCGCGGCCGAGGGTCGAGTCGATGAGCACCCGGCGGACGTCGCCGAAGGCCGGGTCGGCGGTCAGGGCCTCGAACAGGCGGCGCAACGCGCCGGAGGCGACCCCGCGGCGGAACCGGTTGTACCCGACGTCCCAGCGGCCGAACGCGCTGGGCAGGTCGCGCCACGGGATGCCGGTGCGGGCCAGGTACAAGAGGGCCTCGACGAAGGCGCGGTCGGGCAGGATGGGGGGCTGGCCGCCCTGGTGCTGCTTGGCCTTTTGGACCTGGGGCTCCAGCGCCGCCCAGAGGTCGTCCGTGAGCATGTACCGCATGACCGCCCGCCGCCTGAAGGAACGAGAATCGCCTCAAGCTGTTATGAGACAATAGATAGCAACGTCAACACCCCCTAGTGAATCGGGGAGAAATCGCCTGGATGGGAAGCGGAACCCGGAGTGCGCCGTCGCCCAGGACGACTCCGCGGAAGCCTGCTCGACGGCTCACGACCGGAAAGGGGCTGCGGGTCGAGCCGGTAGCTCTCCGAGACAAAGTTCGGTCAGCGAGATTCGTGAGGAGGTGGCAGGAGGATCAGTCAGTCCGCCGAGAAGAGGCGACCGATCAGAAGAGTCGATACGCAAAAGTGATGCAACCGGGAGTGCAACCAAGAGAAAAAAGCCGCCTCAGGGATTTGAACCCTGGACCCAGGCTTTACGAAGGATATAATCATCGGTTTCTGCTGGTCTTGGTCATCCGTAGACACTTCTGGTCATCTTTCGACGCCATTCGACAAATCCTTGTCTGTAAGGCATTTACGTCTTACAATTCTGTCAGCACTCGGTCGGGCAGCCTAGACGCGCACCGACTGAGTTAGACATCCGAGGCCGCTGCATGTAACATGCAATGTAACATGCAAGCTGGTTGGGCCGGGGGTTGAGGCGTGCCTGCATTACCCACGTCACCCCGAGCGGCTTCACGGGCAGTGTAGGACCGGAGACGCTGATGGCTACGTTGCAGAAGATCGCCTACACCTACTGGATCATCAACGGACGGCGCGTGCCAGCCGGGACGCCGGGGGCCGTCAAGCAGCAGACCGAAAGCACCAAGTGGTACATGGTCTGGTGGGAGGGGAAGAAGCTCAGGAAGGAGCCACTAAGCACGGACAAGGACGTGGCGCAGGCGATGATGGGCGACCGCCTGCGTAACCGCGAGTTGGGCCGGGGCCAGATGGTTGATCCTCGGAAGCACCACCTTGAGCGCCCGATCTTGGAGCACTTGGAAGACTACCTCGCCGACCAGGATGGCGAACTGGAGGCGTTCTACTTCACCGAGAAGCGCCGGATCGTGCGGCTGATCGCCGCCGAAACCGGGATGAAGACGCTTGCCGATCTGACACACGAGGCCGTGGACGGCTATCTCACAGGCATGAAGAAGGAGCGGACGCTGAAGTCCGGCAAAAAAGCGAAACCAGCGGCAGCGGCCACGCGCAAGAAGCATCTCACCGCCATCCACTCGTTCGCCGACTGGTGCGAGAAGAAGGACAGGGTGGAGCGGAACCCGCTCTACCGGGTGACGGTCCCCAAAGGTGGGGAGGTTCGCCCCCGGCGTGCCTTGAGCGAAGACGAAGTGCGGCTGCTGCTGGAGGTCACGAGACAACGCCCCCTGCAAACGGCTCTGACGAACAATGGCGGCAGGAAAAACAAAGGCGGGAAGGTGGTCCATCAGGCCGACGTGCGGGCCGAGGTACGGGAGCGGCTAATCCTCTTGGGCCGGGAGCGCGCCCTCATCTACAAGGCCGCTGTGTTCACCGGCCTCCGAGCGAACGAGTTGCGCCATCTGAAGGTCGGGCACCTAAACCTAAAGGCGGCGCTCCCCAGCTACGAGTTGCCGGGGACGTATACCAAGAACGGCAAGCCTGCGAAGGGCGCGCTGCTCCCAGAGTTCGCCGACCAGCTTAGCCGGTTCATCGCCGACACCGGCAAGGCGGCTGCCGACTTCGTGTTTACGGTCCCCACGGCGATGTGCAAAATCTTCAAGCGAGACTTACGGGCGGCTGGCATCCCGTTGCAAGACCACGAGGGCCGCTACGCCACGTTCCACAGCCTTCGCAAGTCGGCGAACACCCTGCTCGGGCTGGCGGGTGTTCCCGCGCGGCTGAGGATGCTCTTCATGCGCCACTCTGACATCCGGCTGACGCTTCAGGTCTACGACGACGAGGCGCAGTACGAACTCAAGGAAGCCGCCGATGCCTTCGGGAAGTTGAACCTTCCGTGACCGCCAAGCGTCATCAGGACCGAGGACGTTTAAGCCTCCCTCGGCCCCGACGCTTCACTTGTCGGCACGCTTCCGCAGGTACTCGTCAAGGATGTCCTTGTGGTAGCGGACCTGCGCGCCGACTTTTACTGCTCCGAGTTTGACCCCTCGTGCCCGCAGACGGTCGAGTGTTCGGCGGGACACCTGAAGGAATCGAGCCGCCTCTGCCGAAGTGAGCAGTCTGGTGCTCTGCGTTGGGATGTTGTTCATCGTCGAACTCCTTTTCGTTCTCGCTCTCGTCGCCGGGGGGTCATTCTTGGGCGACACACTATTGCGAAGACTTCACGATGGAAACTTCGACAGGGTGCCCGGGCAGATCGAATAGCAGCCGCATTCGCTGCTCGAACTCCCCATTGGATTTCATGAAAGCGTCTGGATCGCCGTTCTTTTGAAAAGGCGCAAGGCTCAATCCTCGGTTGTAGACTCTCAGGCCGTAATCCGACGCTCTTCTGGAAATACGGCGCGGAAGATGACAAAAGCTGACGAAGGCAAAGTCGTTGTGGCTGTCGCACTCAAAGTCCTCTATGCACCGCTTCCCCTGACAACTGCTGAACGTGTCGTAACCAGCGTCGTTCAAGTCCTCGATCAACTTCCTGATTGATGGATCAATGAGATAATGGTCGGGGCCGCTCGTCATCTTGTCCCGCATGGCGGCGATGGCGATCTTGAAGGAGTCGATGTCCTGTGATGCGATCCTGTAATGGTCCGGGTAACGGCGTTGGTATTCCTCGATCTGGTAAATAGCCTTTTCAAGCACCTTGTAAATCATGTTGCCTCGCTTCGTGCGGCTCCTGGCCGTGTAATCAACTCGTGGTAATCGTCGATCAGGCGCTTGAACTGCCCAAATTTGCTGGAGGCGAGAATCTCGCAGAGCTTTTGCGCATACGGCCCTGACAGCGTGCGAGATGGAAGGTCCACGATCCCGAGCGCCCTGCTCATGAGTGGTACTTCTCCTTGCCGATCAGCCTCGGCCAGCCTTCGTAGCCGCTCGGCAACAAGCCGCTCGCGGAACTTCTCGATGAAAGCGCTGCCGTCTTGCGGGTCCAGCACTTGGCGCACTAGATCCGGTCGCCACAGATCCTCCACGTCTGACAGAGCAAAGTAACCCCGAATTCGCTCAAGGCTCTGCTCATTGGTTTTGTCGGCTCTGCTCACCCCGGATGTGATGATTCGCCTGAGCAGCCGATAAGAGACATTCATCTCAAGCGCCGCGTCTTTCCGGCTGAGGCCAATGAGCCCAACGAGACGGTCGAGGTTGAAAGCGAACCGCTCCTTCCATTCGTCAGGCGCGAGACGCTCCTCGTCTTGAAAATCGACAACCCGTCCCGTGCATGGCTTCGGTGTGCCTGACCGTTCGGTCGTTGCTTCTTTTCGCTGTGACTTCATCTAGTCCTCCGTTCAAGGATAATGAGCATGGTAGTCGCTACGTTAACCACTGTCAATAGAACTCTTGACACTGGTAAACTTGCTGGCTATTCTGATGCTTCGGCTGGCCGAAGGACAGAAACCTGAAGCGGACAGGCGCGTCGAGCCAGTTCAGGCGAGGAGAAGTGAAAAATCCGAGGTCCAGCGGATGGCGCGCTGGAGAAGCGCTTGCCGCCCGGCAGTTTCACGATCCGAGGGAAGCTCTTTGCACGCCGAGCAAAAAACGAGGTCCACAGAGGCGTTTTTTGTCGTGACCACGACAAGAAAACAAGGACTGCTGCATACATAACGCAAGGAGGAACACCTTGCAGCAGATTTTTTCGACCGGACAGGTCGCCCGGCTTCTGGGGCTGCGGCCCTACCAGCTTGAGTACGCACACGCGACAGACCAGCTTTCGGAGCCGACGTTTCGCTTCCTCGGCAAGCGCGTATACGTCGCCGACGACGTGCGGCGCGTGGCCCTGCACTTCGGCATCATTCTCGACGACAACCTGAAGCTAGCTGACGCCAAGAAGGAGGGAGCATGAGGTTTCGATACGAATTCATGTCCCTCACCCAGATTGGGCAGGTATTCGGTACGACATCGCATCAAGCCGGTCGCTGGTTGGTGAAGCTCGGGCTGCGGGTACAGGGCAAGCAGGGCTTGAGGCCCAGCAAGGAAGCGTTCGACGGCGGGTATGTCAAGGACGCTCCGAGCCGGGGGCAAGGGTATGTCTGGGCGTGGCACAGCGAGAAGACGGTAACGGCGCTGGAGAAGGCGGGCCATAGGGTCTGCATCGCGCCCAGCAATGAATTACTCGCCGCTTGCACGCTGAATGGCCCGTTCCAGCACCGGCGCAATCAGCAGGCCGGATACGAGATTATCAATGGCGACGGGACTGTTGCCATCACTGTCGTTGGCGACAAAAACGCTCGGTTCCTGTGCGATCTCCTCAACGTGGCCGACCAGCGCGGTGTCATTAGCCGGGTTCTTGGGGGTGCCCCTCGACCCGCCGCTAAAGGCGAAGAAGACGGAATCGCCAAAGGAGAGAAGGAGTGAGAGTATGGGCAAGGAGAATGCCCAAGAAGGGCGACCGACCCGCCCGCGACAGCCAACCCATGTTTACGTGCCCGCGAACTTCGACCCGGAGGCCATCCTCCCGCCCGAGTTGCGGCGCTACGCCGACTGCGCCCGGTACTTCCTGCACCGGATTATGTGGGGACAGGTCATGCGGCGGCGTGCCCACGACGACTACGTGCCCATCAAGTTCGATTACCTGCGGGCGGTGATCCCCGACCGAGTTATCAAACCGTTGAAGATAGCACTGAAGGAAGCCAAAGTCGTCGAGTGCAACGACCACTACACCGAAGGCGTTGAATCACTCGGCTACCGGCTCGGCCCACGCTGCCAGAACGCCCAAATCGTCCGTGTCGCTATCGGCGATCAGGCGACCGCCGAAAAGCTGCGGGCTAGCCGCGAGGCCGAGAAAAAGAAGGTGCGGCTCGACGTTCACAAGTACCTGCGGGCGTGGTACAGACGCTTGGGAATTGACCTGCCATTCGCGCTTCAGTTGTTAAGCGGTCATCCACACTATGAACTGGTCAAGCTGCCCGCCGAGCAGATCGCGGCCAATGACCACAGCTTCACGCTGTGTCGATATGGACGAGTCCATACCGACCTGACGCAGTGCTCACGGCGAGTGCGTCCTGCCCTTCGCATTGGTGGTCAACCGCTGGTCGAAATCGACGTGGCGTGCAGCCAACCCCTGTTTCTTGGGCTTGTGATTATCAACTACCGGCAACACGGCAATAAGCTGGTCTCTGTTGTCCACTTCGGCAAGTCGAACAACCAATACGACCAGATCGACGAGATCATCAAGAACACCATCCAGTCCTTTTCGCAAAGAGAACAAGAAGCAACTACCCCGCCATCTAGTGCTGCCATTACGACTCGCAAGAGCGAGGTACAGGATCAGGAAGATGTGACGCTGCCTGCACTTGTGTCAAATGCGGAAGTTGCCGACCAACAAACCAGACAATGGGGATTCCTGAAGCCTGACGAGGCAGCCTTCGTTCAACACTGCGAGAAGGGAACGCTCTACAAGTTCCTCATGTTATGGACCGCGACCTACAGTGGACAAATTCAGGCCTGGCCCGTGCCGAGCCTGCTCGCGCGCAAAGCCGCTCCGATCTGGTCACATGAATTCGATGGGCTGCGCAGTTTTACGCTGACGCCCGACGGCGCCCGGTTGGCGACCCTCGATCGGGACGGCGCCGTCCGGCTTTTTGATTCGGCCACCAAGCAAGAGGTCTTGACCCTGGCTCACCCCAACGACCCGGGGGCCTTTTCACTGGCGATCAGCCCAGATGGTACGAGCATCGCGGCGACCTTTCGCAATGAGGTAAGAATCTGGCGGAACTCTGTGAAACCAAGCGTTCAACAACAGTAAGGGGACAACCGTAAACAAGTTGGTCATTCTCTCATATAGTGCGCTTGCCCATGTTTTGCTCCACCGCGAGGGCAAGCTGTCATGGCCGACCAACGCCCCTTCGTCCGCGCCTGTTGTTGCCCCACCTGCCGCCGTGGCACCGAACCGGAGGTGGCTGACTACCATGCCGCCATCATCGCCGTCCTCGCCGGCCTCGATGAGCGCAACCGCCGCCTCTTCGCCGGCCTCCTCGCCTCCGACCGCGGCCACGGCGGCGTCACCCTCCTGGCCCAGGTCACCGGCCTCAGCCGCTCCACCATCCTCCGCGGCCAGCGCGAGTTGGAGGACGGCGCCGGCGTCGCCCCCGGTCGCGTCCGCCGGCCCGGCGGCGGCGCCGGCGCCACGTCGAGGATGCCCATCTCCTCCGTGGGCAGCGTCGCCAGCAGCTTGAACTCGGCGTTGCCGCCGCCCCACTTCATGTGACAGTGCGAACAGTTGGTGTGCAGGTATCCCTCGCCAACGACGGCGTTTCGCATCGCCTCTTACTTCAGGAAAGCCGGCGGCGATACGGGGTAGTTGCCGGCAACGGGTGAATCGTAGGGAGCCGTTCGGACCCCCCTGCCACGGTTTTGACAGCCCCCCGAACGCAACCTACCCTTGTGCCAGGGACGGGGCCAGGCCCTCGCCGTCCGGGGTGCCCCCCGGAGGGGTCGGGCGAAGACCTCTCCCCCCGCCCCCCTCTCCTTGCAGGAGAGCGGGACGGGGGAGAGGTTTCTGTACCGACTTTGAGCGGCGAGGCGGGCTCGCGCGTGGTTTTCTTTCTCAAACCGGAGGCGCGTCGATGGCGACCGGCATTCTCATCGGGGTCATCACCATGCTGAGCGTGGTGGCCATCTACTTCTGGATCGTTCGGCCGCAGGGCCAGCAGACCGAGATGAAGTAGAATGACGGGAGCGGTTGGCAGGAAGCGGCTTCGTGCTGCCGCCCGTCCCCTGCCGCCGACTCTTGGGCCTCGTCGGATGGACGGTATTTATCTCGACAACAACGCCAGCACCCCCGTCCTGCCGGCCGTGTGGGACGCCATGCGTCCGTATTTCACCGACGTCGCCGGCAATCCCGCCAGCAGCCACCGCGCCGGCCGCCGCGCCCGCCGGGCTCTCGAAGACGCCCGCGAACAAACCGCCGCCCTGCTCGGCGCCGGCCCCGACGAGGTCGTCTTCACCAGCGGCGCCACCGAGGCGAACAACCTCGCTCTCTTCGGCCTGACCGTCGGCCCGCCCGGCCGCCTGCTGCTCGCCCCCATCGAGCATCCCTGCGTTGTCGAACCGGCCCGTCAGCTCGCCGCGGCCGGCTTCACCCTCGACCTGCTGCCCGTCGATGCGGCCGGCATCCTCGATACGGGCGCTTTCCGCGCGCGGCTGGGGCCGGACGTGCGCCTGGCCGCGCTGATGCTCGCCAACCACGAGACGGGAGCGGTCCAGCCGGTCCGCGCGTGTGCCGCCCGGGCGCGCGACCACGGCGTTGCGCTGCACTGCGACGCGGCCGCGGCGGTCGGCAAGATCCCGGTAGATTTCCACGAACTCGACGTCGCCACGCTGACGGTCAGCGCCCACAAGCTCCACGGGCCGAAGGGCGTCGGCGCGCTGCTCGTGCGCAAGGGCACGCGGTTGCGCGCGCAGCTGTTCGGCGGCCAGCAGCAGCAGGGGCGCCGGCCTGGCACCGAGTCGGTCGCCCTCGCCGTCGGCCTTGCGGCCGCGCTCGACCTGGCGGTGCGCGAGATGGACGAACGACGCGAGAAGGTACACCGCCTGCGCCGCCTCTTCCTCGATCGAGTAAACGCCGCCGCCCCGGTGGTCCTCAACGGGCCGGCGGCGGGCGGGGTGCCCCACACGCTCAACCTGTCCTTCCCGGGCTGCCGCGCCGACGTGCTCCTGATGCGCTTCGACCTGGCCGGCGTGGCGTGCTCGACCGGCTCGGCGTGTTCGAGCGGTTCGCTTCTGCCCTCGCCGGTGCTGGACGCCATGAGCATCGCCGCCGACGTGCTCCACTCGGCGATGCGGTTCAGCCTCAGCCACCTGCTGACCGAGGCGGACGTGGTCGAGGCGGCCGACCGCGTCGTGCGCGTGGTGCGGGCCGTGCGCCAGGCGGAAGTGGCGTGAGGGCCGGCCGCTGCTTGCGGGACCACACCGCCCTCGATAGCATGTCAGAGGATCGCCCGCCGACCTCTCCCCGCGCCGACCGAGGAACGGACCGATGCCCCCGCACCCGCCGCTGACCCGCCGCGACTTCCTGAGCCGCTCCGGAATGGGCTTCGCCGCCCTGGGCCTGGGACTGGTCGAAGGGCCGGGCGCCGCGGCCCCGGTCGCGCTGACGAACCCGCTGGCGCCGAAGCGGCCGCACTTCGCCCCGAAGGCGCGGCGCGTGCTCCACCTGTTCATGAACGGCGGGCCGTCGCACGTCGATACGTTCGACCCCAAGCCGGCTCTGGCGCGCTTCGCCGGCCGTCCGCTGCCGCTGCCGAACCTGCGCACCGAGCGCCGCACCGGCGCCGCCTTCCCCTCGCCGTTCCGCTTTCAAAAGTACGGCCAGGGCGGCATCGAGATCAGCGAGCTGTTCCCCCACGTCGCGGCGTGCGCCGACGACCTGTGCGTCATCCGGTCGATGCACGCGGACGTGCCGAACCACGAGCCGTCGCTCATGCTGATGAACTGCGGCGACGCGCGGCTGATCCGGCCGAGCATGGGCTCGTGGGTGACATACGGCCTGGGGAGCGAGAACCAGAACCTGCCCGGGTTCCTCGCCATGTGCCCCGGCGGTTACCCGATCCAGGAGACGCAGAACTGGCAGTCCGCGTTCCTGCCCGGCGTCTACCAGGGCACCTACATCGACACCCGGCACACGAGCCTGGACCAGCTGGTCGAGCACATCCGCAACCCGTCCGTCACGCGCGGCCAGCAGCGCCGCCAGCTCGACCTGCTCGCGGAGCTAAACCGCCGCCACCTGGAGCGCCGGCAGCAGGACGCCCAGCTGGAGGCGCGCATCCAGTCGTTTGAGCTGGCGTACCGGATGCAGCACGATGTCGAGGAGGTGTTCGACCTGACGCGCGAGCCGCAGCGCGTCCGCGACCTGTACGGCCCCGGCGTGCAGGGCCGCCAGCTGCTGATCGCGCGGCGGCTGCTGGAAAAGGGCGTGCGCTTCGTGCAGGTGTGGACCGGGGCCGGGCAGCCGTGGGACAACCACGACGACCTCGCCGTCAACCACCGTCGGCTGGCGCGCGACTGCGACCAGGCCATCGGCGCCTTGCTGAAGGATCTGAAGCAGCGCGGCCTGCTGGAAGACACGCTGGTGATCTGGGGCGGCGAGTTCGGGCGCACGCCGACGGTCGAGCTGCCGACGCCGGGCGCCAACGCCGGGCGCGTCAACGGCCGCGATCACAACCACTGGGGCTTCAGCATGTGGCTGGCGGGCGGCGGGGTGAAGGGCGGGTACGTCCACGGTGCGACCGACGAGTTCGGGTTCCGGGCAGTCGAGGGGCGCGTCCACGTCCACGACCTGCACGCGACCCTCCTGCACTGCCTCGGCTTCGATCACGAGCGGCTGACGTTCCGCCACGCTGGGCGCGACTTCCGCCTGACGGACGTTCACGGGAATGTGGTGCGCGAGATTCTGGCGTAAAACCGTTGCGCGCAAAGACGCAAAGAGCGCCAAGAACGTGTTTCTTGGCGCTCTTTGCGTCTTTGCGCGAAACGGTTTTACGCCAGAATCACTCCCGGCACAGGCGCGTGATGTGCCGCAGCATGTCGCGCACCGAGATGACGCCCGCCGGCTTGCCTTCCGCCACGACTGGCAGGTGGCGGTAGCCGCCGACGTCCATCTTGTTCAGCGCGAAGGCGAGGGTGTCAGACGCCGCCACCGTCTCCGGGCTGGACGTCATGTAGTCCTCGACGTGCAGGTCGGCATACGGGTCGGGCAGGACGGCGACCTTCGTGAGCAGGTCGCGCTCACTGAGGATGCCCACCAGCTCCCCGCCGTCCTGGACGACCAGCAGGGCGCCCAGGTTGTGGGCGAGCATCGTTTCGATCGCCTGGCGGATGGTGGTGGTCGGGGTGACGGTGACCGGCGGTTTCGGGCGCAGGGCGCTGACGGGATCCTCCATCAGACTGCGTTCGACCCGGTTCTGGGCCTGTGGCCGGTCCAGCGGGGTGAGATCTTGCTGGCAGTTCGCGCAATCCTCGTTGCCAGGCAGGTTGTCGTGACCGCAGGTGGGACAGATCATGTGCGCGATCAGCGGGCAGCAGGTAGGAGGCAGGGGGCAGTAGACAGCAAAGAGACAGGGGTTCTGTCTTCGCTGCCTCCTGCCTCCTGCCTCCTGCCTCCTGCCTGCTGCCTCCTTACTGGACTTCCCAGATGTCGTCGCTGGCGAACAGATCTTCCAGGTTGCCGCGGCCCTTGCTCTTCTGAACGTCCTCGATCTGCTTGTTGACCAGCGCGTCGTAGGTCGGGTGCTCGACGCAGCGGAACACGCCGACGCACTCGGGGAAGCGCGGGTAGACCATGCGGCTGAGCAGGTACGCCAGGCTCGGCTCCTCGGCCCGCTCGTCGTGGATCAGCAGGTCGTCCACGGTGATGCCGGTGCCGAGCGTCACCACCTCCGGGTCCAGGCCGTGCAGGCGGATGCCCTTGTTGCGGTCCTTGCCGAACAGCAGCGGCTTGCCGTGCTCCAGGTACAGCACGTTGTCCGCCTTGACGCTCTTGTCGGTGGCGTACTCGAACACGCCGTCGTTGAAGATCTTGCAGTTCTGGTAGATCTCGACGAACGCCGTCCCCTTGTGAACGCTGGCCCGGCGGAGCGTCTCGGTCAGGTGGTTGATATCGATATCGACGGTGCGGGCGACGAACGTCGCCTCGGCCCCGATCGCCAGCGACAGCGGCCGGACCGGGTTCTCGACCGATCCGAGCGGGCTCGATTTGGTCCGCGTCCCGATGCGCGACGTCGGCGAGTACTGGCCCTTGGTCAGGCCGTAGATCTCGTTGTTGAACAGGATGATCTTCAGATCGACGTTGCGGCGGATCGCGTGGATCAGGTGGTTCCCGCCGATCGACAGGCCGTCGCCGTCGCCGGTGATGACCCACACCTGCAGGTCCGGGCGGGTGACCTTCAGGCCGGTCGCCAGCGTCGGGGCGCGGCCGTGGATCGAGTGGAACCCGTAGGTGTTCATGTAATACGGAAACCGGCTGGAGCAGCCGATGCCGGAGATGAACACCATCTTCTCGCGCGGGACGGTCCCGACGTTGGCCAGGGCCTTCTTCATCTGGGCGAGGATCGAGTAGTCGCCGCACCCCGGGCACCAGCGGACCTCCTGGTCGGATGCCAGATCCTTCGGTTGAAGGGCGGGCAGGGGATTGGTGGTGATGGATGGCATTGCCATGTTAGCCTCTCTGCTTCGTTGAAAGAGAGCCCGCAGGGCGGGGGCCGGGTCGTCCGCTTTTCGGCGACTGGGCGGCGCCCGTCCGGATGCAGGCAGCTCCGGAACTACCGTTGTTACCGGAGCAACTGGTCAATTTTCTCCTCGATCTCGCTGACGAGGAACGGCCGCCCCTGGACCTTGTTCAGGCCGATCGCGTCCACGAGAAACTCGGCCCGCAGGAGCAGGCGCAGCTGACCGCAGTTCAGTTCGGGCACCAGCACCTTCTTGTAGCGCTTCAGCACCGCGCCGACGTTCTTCGGCATCGGGTTGAGGTAGCGCAGGTGGGCGCCGGCGACCTTGTGGCCCTTGCGCTGGGCGCGCTCGACCGCCGTCACGATCGACCCATACGTCCCGCCCCAGCCGAGCACCAGCAGATCCCCCTCCTCCGGGCCTTTCACGGCCAGCGGTGGGATTTCGTTGGCGATGTTCGCGATCTTCTGAGCGCGGGTCCGGATCATGTGTTCGTGGTTCGCCGGATCGTAGGAGACGTTGCCGGTCACGTCCTCCTTCTCCAGCCCGCCGATGCGATGTTCCAGCCCGGGCGTGCCGGGGAGAGCCCACTGCCGCACCAGCCGGTCGTCGCGCTTGTAGGGGAGGAAGTGGGCCATCCCGTTGCCGTTGTTGTTCGGCTCGGTCGGGTGCTTGACGGTGATCCGGGGCAGGCTCTCGACGCTCGGGATCAGCCACGGCTCGGCGCCGTTGGCGAGATAGCCGTCGGACAGCAGGAACACCGGAGTCATGAACGTGATGGCCAGGCGGACCGCCTCGAACGTCATCAGGAAGCAGTCGGTCGGTGAGCACGGGGCCAGGACGGCGACCGGGGATTCGCCGTTGCGGCCGAACAGGGCCTGGAGCAGGTCGGCCTGCTCGGTCTTGGTCGGCAGGCCGGTACTCGGTCCGCCGCGCTGGACATCGACGATGACGCATGGTAGCTCGGTCATCACCGCCAGACCGATCGCCTCGGCCTTCAGGCAGACGCCGGGGCCGCTGGTTGCGGTCACGCCGAGCCCGCCGCCGAACGACGCGCCGATCGCCATGCCGATGGCGGCGATCTCATCCTCCGCCTGTACCGAGCGCACGCCGTAGCGCTTCATGTCCGACAGGTAGTGAAGGATGTCGCTGGCGGGGGTGATCGGATAGCTGCAATACACCAGCGGGATGTTGGCCAGCTGGGTAGCGGCTGCCAGTCCCAGGGCGACGGCCTCGTTGCCGGTGATCTTCCGGTAGCGGCCCGGTTTGATCTGGGCGCGCGGCACGCGATAGTGGACCGGCATGGTTTCGGTCGTCTCGCCGAAGTTGTAGCCGGCCTTGAGGGTGCGCGTGTTCGCCTCGAGGACCGCGGGGTTCTTGGCGAACTTGTCGCGGATCCACTTCAGCGTCGGTTCGAGCGGACGCTCGTACATCCAGTAGACGAGGCCGAGGGCAAAAAAGTTCTTGCAGCGGTCCGCCTCGCGGGGGCTGAGCTTGACCTCGGCGACCGCCTCGCGGTTGAGCTTGTTGATCGGCACCTTGATGAGGCGGTAATTCTTGAGGGATTCGTCCTCCAGCGGGCTGACCTTGTATCCGGCCTTGTGCAGATCGCCGGACCCGAAGGCGTCGGTGTTGATGACGAGAATGCCGCCGAGGAGGAGATCCTTCAGGTTGGTCTTCAGCGCCGCCGGATTCATGGCGACCAGGGTGTTCAGCCGGTCGCCGGGGGTGTGGATGTCGCGGCTGGAGAAGTGGACCTGGAAGCCGGAGACGCCCGCGAGGGTGCCAGCGGGGGCGCGGATTTCGGCCGGGAAGTCGGGGAAGGTGGCGATGTCGTTGCCGAGGATGGCGGACGCATTGGTGAACTGCGTTCCCGCGAGTTGCATGCCGTCGCCAGAGTCGCCAGCGAAGCGGATGGTGACGGACTCGAGTTCCTCCACGGCGGTGCCCTGGCCGCCGAACGCTGGGTCGGAATGGGACACGGTCATGTCAATCCTCTCTGTCAGAGGTCAGGGATGAGGGGTGAGGAATGAGGGAAAGACCGAGAAGCGTCAGGCTGTCTTTCTCTCATCGCTCACCCCCGACCCCTCACCTCTCGGTCACGCCCCTTCGCGTTCCTGGTTGATCGCCCCGGGATCGGGGGGCTGGTTGAAAACGGTCCCGGGGAAGTGTTCGGCGAGGTAATGGACAATGCGCTTGACGGACAGGACGCCGACGGGGCGGCCGGTTTCGTCGAGCACGGGCAAATGGCGGTAGCCGCCCTCCTCCATGCGGCGCACCGCCACGCCGATGGGATCCTTGGGGTGGACGCACACGGGGTTGGGGGTCATGAAGTCGCCGACCGGTCGGTCGAGAGAAACCTGGGCGGCCAGGACGCGGCGCATCAGGTCGCGCTCGGTGAAGATGCCGACCACGCGGGGTCCGTTGACCACGAGGAGACACCCGACTTCTTCCTGCCGCATGAGGGCAACGGCCGCGGCGATCGTCTCGGTCAGGCGCACCTGGCGGGGCGGCGTCGGGTGGAGCCGGGAGACGCTTTCGATCTTCAGATTCCGCGGCAGGTCCATAACGGGCTTCGCTGTGCGGTGGGTGGGAGCAGGACGGCGGGATGGGGAAGGTGTCTCGCCTCTGTCTCACGCCTCTTCACCCAGGGGTCTGCTCTTGGTTAAGATAGCACTCACGCCCTTGGTTGGCCGAAAAATCGGGGCGGGGCGCCCGGGGGCCGGCGCGGGTCGCGGGCTCTCATCCGAGCTTGCAAATTCATTCTCCGCAAAGGAAGCGCAGACGGCAAGGGCGAAACGGTTTCCCTGGTTTTCGCCGGCGGCACAACCCGGCCGGTCGGACCGATCGGAGGGGCTGGGGAGTCGGTACAGGGATGAGGGGAAATGAGGGAGGAGGGGGCGAGGAGAGGGTGGGGTAGCACTGCATACTGAGTACTCAGTACAATCCACTTCCGCCTGCGGTTTTTCCTCCGCACAACAAGGCCAGGCGATGCCCGATCCAGAACGTCTGCTGACCACGCTGCGCAGCGCCGCCGACGCCTTCCGCGCCACGCCGGGCCGCAAGGGGCGCGTCGTCGCCCTCGCCGACGGCGACGAGGTACTCGTCAGCGGCGACCTGCACGGCCACCTGGACAACTTCCGGTCCCTGCTGAAACTCGCCGACCTCGACGCCCGCCCGCGCCGCCAGCTGGTCCTGCAGGAGGTGATCCACGGGCCGTTCCGGTATCCCGGCGGCGGCGACAAATCGCACCAGCTGCTCGACCTGGTCGCGGCCCTGAAGGTACAATACCCGGCCCGGGTCCACTTCCTGCTCGGCAACCACGAACTCTCCGAGTGGACCGGGCGGCGCATCGAGAAGGCCGACGAGGATCTCAACGCGCTGTTCCGACAGGGCGTTGACACCGCCTACGGGGAGCGCGGAGCGGAGGTGTACGCTGCCTACCGCGAGCTGTTCGCGGCGGCTCCGCTGGCGGTGCGGACGCCGAACCGGGTGTTCGTCTGCCACAGCTTGCCGGGGGCAAAGCGGCTGGCGACGTTCGACCTGGCCGCGCTGGAGCGCGACGAGCTGGCGGACGCGGATCTCGCCCTCGGCGGGTCGGCCCACGCTCTTGTGTGGGGGCGCGACACGTCGGCCGCGACGGCGGCGACCTTCCTGGAGAAGGTCGATGCGGACCTGCTGATCACCGGGCACATTCCGCTCGACCGCGGGTTCGAGGCACCGAACGACCGGCAACTGATTCTGGATTCCCTGGGCGCGACTGCGTGCGGCTGCCTGTTCCCGGCGGACCGACCGCTGACGCACGCCGAACTGGTTGCGTGTGTGCGCCGTTTGTGAGTGAGCGTGACTGAGGACATGCGTAGCGAGAAGAACATGGAGGCGGGGCACGAGCCGGCGCTCAAGGAACTGGGGCCGCTCACCCGCGAGCGCGTGCTCGTCGAGGAGCGCACGTTTCTGATCGACCGCCCCGAGGAGCCGCACCGCATCCCGAACCACCCCTCGGTGCGGACGGTGTTCGCGGAGGGCGAGTACATCCCGTACTGGACGGACCTGTGGCCGGCGTCGCGCATGCTGGCCAAGGCGATCCTGCGCGAGCCGTGGGCGCCGGGGGCGGAGGCGCTGGAGATTGGCTGCGGGCTCGGGCTGCCGGGGATGGCGGCGCTGGCGCGCGGGCTGTGCGTGACGTTCAGTGACTACGATCCGGCGGCGCTGGCGTTCGCCGCCCACAACGCCCGCCTCAACGCCTTCACGGTGTTCCACACGCGGCGCATCGACTGGCACCAGCCGCCGGAGGATCTGCGTGTGCCGGTGGTGCTGGCGTCGGACCTGATTTACGAGCTGGGCAACGTCGAGCCGCTGGTGGAGCTGATCCGGCGCGTCCTGCTGCCGGGCGGGCTGTGCCTGCTGACGGACCAGGACCGGGTGCCGTCGCACACGCTGCGGCAGACGTTGGTTGACGTGGGGTTGCAGTACACGACGCAGATCATGCGGGCGGGCGAGCCGGGCGGGCGCCGCTTCAAGGGGACGCTGTATCGAATCGCCTGGCGCGTACAGCAGTGAGTGTAAACCAGCCCGGCGCGCCAGCGCCGGGCTGGTCACGTTACTTCTTCTTACCCTGCTTTTGCAGGTACTCCTTGACATACCTGGCCGGGTCGGCGTTGAACTCGTCGCGGCACCCGCTGCAGCAGACGTAGTACGTCTTCCCCTGGAACAGCACCGCCATCGTCCCGGCGCCGCCGCTGACGATGCACTCCGGCCGGCCGTCGCCCTTGGCGAACGCGACCCCCTCGCGCGTACAGCCGACCTGGTAGACCTTGCTGAACAGATTCCGCCCCGCCGGCTTGACGTCGTAGCGATACAGATGCCGCTCGGCGTGCAGCAGCGTGAACACCAGCCGCTGCGACTCGTTGCGCTTCTCGTCCCGGCGCTCCAGGGTCAGGACGTGTTCCTTCAGCTTGCCGATGAACGTGAGAGTTTCCTTGGTGGGCGTGCGGACGGTGAGCTGGTACAGATCCTTGTCGGTGAGGTAGCGCAGCTCGCCGCCTTCGAGATGCTTGCCCCTGGTGACGGCGACCTTGAGCCAGGCGTCGGCGCCCTTGAACTGCCACTCCCAGGTGAGGTTTTCGATCCAGAATCCGCGCTGCTGCTCCGCGCGCGTCCCGGCCGGCACGCCGGTGCCCTTCCACGGGCCGATGAGGTTGTGGAGCGGCTGCAGCCCCTCCCTGACGCTCCTGGCGGTCGGGCCATCGGCCACGAGGACAGCCTGTCCGACGGCCAGCCCCACCAGCCCCACCAGCACCGCGCGTAGCGTCCTCATGGATTCTTCCCCGGACAGGTTGTCGGCGCTCGGTCGTGTCTGCACGGCACAAAGAGACGAACGACCGGCCGTCGTATTAACCCCTGCGACCGGGCGAAGGTTCCGCGGCGGCACCTCGCCAGGCCGGTTAACCACTGCAGTCGATTTCGCGGTTTCATGCCAGTTTCGCCGGGCGGCGAGCCGATAAAGTCGTTGCAAACCGTTGTTGCTTGCACCGGCACCGCCCAGCCTCCCGCCCCCAGGGGACGACGATGGAACCGAGCCCGACAAGGCGAACCCAGGGCACCGCCTTTGCCCGGCGGCTGTCTCTGGCCTTGCTCCTGGCCGCCGCCGCGGGCAGTCCAGTGGGCTGCAGCGCCCCGGACTACCTTCCGCCGGCCCTGCCCGCCTTCATGCACGAGGAGGCGGCCGTCCAGGTGCCGTCGCAGGGGCCGGTTACGCTTTGCGCGGCGGAACAGGGGTGCGCGAACGCCTGCGCCGCCGCGGTGGGCGCACCCGTCCCGGAGCAGCCGCCTGTCGCCGTGTCCCTGCCGGAGGCCGTTCACGAGTGCGTTTTCGCGAACCTGCTGATCCGCGCGGGAGCTGAGAAGGTCCAGCAGGCCCGCGCGGGGCTCTTGCAGGCATCGCTCATCCCGAATCCGACGCTGTACCTCGACTCGATCCTGAACCCGTTGGGGGCGGGCTTCACCCACCTCCGCCAGGGCGGCCCGCCGCAGGATGACGTCGCCGTCACCTTCCCGATTGATTGGTGCCTGTTCGGCAAGCGCGTCGCCGCCATCGAGGCCGGTCGATTGGGAGTGGACGTCGCCGCCGCCGACCTGGCGAACGTGGTGCGCGTCCAGGTCACCAACACGGTCCTCGCGTTCTACGACGTGCTGGAGGCCCGGGAACTGCTGCGGATCGCCCGGCAGGATCTGGAGGACGCCGAGCGCATCGGGGCGATCACGCGCCGCCTGGTCAAGGCCGGCGAGCTGGCTCCCATCGAGAACGACCGGGCCGGCCTGCTGGCCATCGACGCCCGGCGCGAGGTGCGGCGGCGCGAGGCGGCCCTTAACGTCGCCCGGGCGAAACTGGCGCCGCTCCTGGGCCGGTGTTCCCCCGTGCCGGAGGTGGACGCGCGCGGGGAGCTGACGATCGCCGCCCCGACCCTGCCGCTGGAGCTGTGCGAGGCCATGCGGCTCGCCGAGCAGCAGCGGCCGGACATTCTCGCCCTGACCCGGCGCCTCGCCCAGGCCGAGGCGGAGATCGTCGTGGCGAGGCGCAAGGCGTACCCGGAGGTGAACGTGCAGCCGCTGTTCACCTACCAGTATCAGGAGGCGATCGGCTTCCCGGACGCCCGGACGTGGGGCGTGGCGCTGACGACGACGCTGCCGCTGACCGATCGCAATCAGGGCAACATCGCGCGGGCGTACTCGGTCCAGCGCGAGGCCGTTCACAACCTGCACGCCGAACTGGCCGCTCTGCGGTCGGAGGTGAAGCAGGCGGTCGATGTGTACCAGGCGACCCTTTCGGTCGCGATGAACGAGGATCCGGCCGCGGTGGAGGCCGCCCGCCGGGTGCGCGACAAGACGGAGGCCGGGTTCCTCAAGGGCCAGGATTCCCTGCTCAACCTGCTGCTGGTGCAGCGCGCCTACCTGGAGCGGCTTCGGCTGTCGGTCACCGTTAAGGCCGACCACTGGCGCGCTCTGCACCGGCTCAATTCGGCGGTGGGCGGGCGGGCCGTCGCCTGCGCTCCGCCTGCGGAGCGAGAGGAACTCCCACCGCCGCGTCCCGCCGCCGAAATCGGCCCGCCGCGGTGAATCCGCCGGCTGACTTCCGGGGCTACCAGCCGCGCGCGCCAGTGAGCGGCTGGTAACCCCGGAAGTCAGCGCTGGTACGTACCCATCAGCTGGCCCTCGGCCAGAACGTGGCCCTGCATCGCGGCAGCAACCTGCGCCTGCGTGGCGCCGGCCGGCAGGGTCAGGACCGTGTCCAGCGCGTACAGCTTGAAAAAGTAGCGGTGGGGCTTCCCGCGCGGCGGGGCTGGTCCGCCGTAGCCGACCTTGCCGAAGTCGTTCTTCCCCTGCCGGGCACCGCTCGCAAGCGTGGCGTTCGCGGGGACGTCCTCCTCCAGCCCGCGGGCGTCGGCGGGCAGGTCGAACAGCACCCAGTGGACCCACGTCCCGCGTGGGGCGTCGGGGTCGTCGCAGATCAGGGCGAAGCTCTGCGTGCTGTCCGGCGGGCCGGACCACGCCAGCGGCGGCGAGACGTTGGCGTCGTCTCCCGTGTACTGGCGCGGGATGGCCTGGCCTTCGCTGAAGGCGGCGCTTGTCAACTGGATGGTCGTCATTCGCGCACCTCCCGGTTGAAGGATTACTGCCGGCGTTATCTTATCCCGAATCATCGGTCGTGCCCGTCACTGGCGCTCCGGGTCGGTCCGACGGCGCCGGGGAACTGCCAGGCGCATAAGATGAGCGTGCTTCTACCGCGGTCCGCGTGATACCCCGCCCGAAACATCTACCCCGCACCGCCGAGGCCGTGACATGCCGCTGACACGTTTCCGGAGCCGGCTTCTCTGTATCGCTGCCCTGGCCGCCATTCCGTTGCTGTTCCTCGACACCACGGCCGCCCAGACGGACTTGCCGGCCGGCAAGGAGTTCACGAACTCGATCGGGATGAAGCTGGTCCGCATCGAGCCGGGCGCGTTCGTCATGGGCCAGGGTGAGGCAGCGCCCCGCACCCGCCAGGAGTGGGAGGCGCGCGACGCGGACGAAGCGCCGGCCCACAGGGTTCGCCTCACCCGTCCCTTCTACCTGGGGGCGACCGAGGTCACCAACGCCCAGTTCGAGCAGTTCGACCCGAAGCACAGGGAGTGGCGCGGCCGCGACGGCGTCTCGCGCGCCGACGACGAGCCGGTGACCTACGTGACCTGGCAGCAGGCGGCCGCTTTCTGCGCCTGGCTGGCGAAGAAGGAGGGCAAGCCGTATCGCCTGCCGACCGAGGCGGAGTGGGAGTACGCCTGCCGCGCCGGCACCACGACCGCCTACGCGACCGGCGAGCGGCTGACCGCCGCCCAGGCGAACGTTGGCACCTCCCCGGACGGCAAGCCGCTCAGAACGGTCGCGGTCGGCCGATACCCGCCGAACGCCTGGGGTCTGCACGACATGCACGGCAACGTCGCCGAGTGGTGCCTGGACTGGTACGGACCTTACGCGGCCGGGGAGCAGACCGATCCCGTCGGCCGGGCCGGCGGTTACGCGCGCGTGACCCGCGGGTGGAGTTACCTCATCTCTCCGTTCCAGAAGGCCAGCCGCTACTGCCGGTCGTCGAACCGCTCGGGCCACCTGCCCGAGGACGCCAACCGCTGCACCGGCTTCCGCGTCGTTCTCGGCGCGATGCCGGCGACCAAACCCCTGCCGCTGGTGCCGGCGCGCTATCAGCAGAACGTGCGTCAAGGTCCGGCGCCGAAGGAGGGGCCGGATCTGAAGAAGCCGTATTTCATTGACTTCACCCGCGCGGGCAAGAACCCGACGATCCCGAAGGACACCTGGGGGCCGATCTTCAGCCAGTGGAACCACTTCTCGGCGCTGTGCGTCTGCCCCAACGGCGACGTGCTCGCCTGCTGGTACACGACGGTCGGTGAAGCGGGCCGCGAGCTGGCCCAGGCCGCCAGCCGTCTCCGCGCCGGCGCGGATCACTGGGAGCCCGCCTCTCTCTTCTTCGACGTGCCCGACGTCAACGACCACGCCCCGGTGCTGCTGACCCACGGCAAGCGGATCTATCACTTCTGCACGCAGTCGCTGCGCGGCTGGGACAATGCCTCGAACGTCATGCGCTACTCCGACGACAACGGCGCGACGTGGTCGCACCCGAGAATCATCCTGCCGCGCGAGCACCCCCGACGCCTGAGCCAGCCCTGCACCGCCTTCGCCGCTCGGGACGGCACGCTGGTGCTGGCCTGCGACGGGGACGGCCACAGAGACGAACGGCTCCTGATCGGCAAGGATGGCGGCGCCAGCTGGACGGTCGGCAAGGGGGACATGCGGGCGACGGTGGGGCGGTACGCGATCCACCCCGCCGTGGTGCCGCTGACCGACGGCTCGCTGCTGGCGTTCCTGCGCGGCCCGCACCCGATGCCGGCGGTGTACTCGACCGACCGCGGTGATTCGTTCGCACTGCGGCCGACGCCGTTCCCTGGCATCAGCGTCGGCCAGAAGGCGGTCGCTCTGCGGCTGGCGAGCGGCGGACTCCTGCTGTGCAGCCTCGACAGCCGCAAGCAGGTGGTGGGCGGCGGCACCTTCGCGGCCCTGTCGTTCGACGACGGCCAGACCTGGCCGCACGTCCGCAAGGTCGAGGGCGCCACCGGCTACCTGTCGGCGGCTCAGGCGCCCAACGGCATGATCTACCTCTTCGGCACGCGCATGAGTTGCGCCGCGTTCAACGAGACGTGGCTGCGCGAGGGCAAGCCACTTCCCACCGAGAAGGGAGCAAACACCCCATGAATCTGGCTGCACTGCTGACCGCCTGGGCTCTCGGCGGGGCGCCCGCCCAGGCCGATACGCCGCTCAACACCTGGACGAAGCTGGAGCGTGCGGTCATCACCGGCCGGCGCTGGGACGTGCCGCTTGGTTACGCCCCGGGCCTGCAGCGCTTCGTCATTCTTGGCGGCCGCAGCGCCTTCGGCGACTACCGCAAGCCGCGCAGCTACGACGTGCTCCACCTGGACGAGAAGGAAGGGCAGTGGGAGAACGCCTTCCCGGCGGGCAAGGATTGGGGGCCGCGCTTCGGCCCGGGCCAGGCGCCGCCGTGGAAGAACGAGCAATTTCAGCTGAAGGACAGCGCCGGCAACGCGCGGCCCAACTGGACCGTCTACGGCACCTTCTCGCTCGGCCAGAAGTACGACTACGACCCCGACACGAAGGCGTTCTACTTCTACGCCGGCGGCCGCACCTTCCGCTACGACCCCGCCGCCCGTACGTGGGCCGACCTCGCCCCGCCGACGCATCCGGAGCAGGAGCTGGGCGGCATCCTGCTGTGGAGTTCCCTCTGCTACGACCGCCACAACAAGGAATTCGTCCTCTTCGGCGGGGGCAACGTGCAGACCGAGCGCGGCGATCCGGGCACCTGGACCTATTCGCCCGCCCGCAATGCCTGGACGCGGCTGCGGTCCGAGCGCGAGCCGCCGCAGCGGGCGAACGCACGCCTGGTATACGACCCGGTCAACAAGAAGGTGGTGCTGTTCGGCGGCGACCGGCTCGACCAGCTCCTGTCCGATACCTGGGTCTTCGACGTCGTGACGCGGACGTGGGAGGAGCGCCAACCGGCCCGCTGCCCCTCGCCGCGCGCCGGGCACGCGCTGCTCTGGCTGCCGCGCGCGCAGAAGCTCCTGATGCTCGGCGGCTACACGTACACCTCGGCGGTCGGCTACGTCGAAGCGCTGTACAAACCGCTGCCGCTGGAGGCGTGGACCTACGACGTGGCGGGCAACCGCTGGGAGCTGGTGAAGCACTTCGCCGCGCCCGCGCCGGTCGGCCCGGCCAACGTCTTCCTGAGCGCCGCCGTCGATGACGCGGACCGCGTCGTGGTCCTGGGCAGCAACGGCACCTGGCTGTGCCGCCTCGACGCCACGCAGAAGGACGAGGAGGGCGGCGCGAAGTTCGGCGCCAAACCGGGCGCCGTCGTCCGTCGCACCGGGCCGCACGATCCGGCGTGGTTCCGGGAAGGTGTGCCGGCGCCCGACCCCGCGAAGGTGAAGGCGGACCTCGAAGTGCTGCCGGCGAACCGCTGGGTGATGCGGCCGACGCCGAAGCTGCCGCGACCGAACATGGACTGGGGCTCGGCCGCTTTCGCGCCGGAGCTGGATCTCATCCTGCGCTTTTCCGGCGGGCACTCCGCCTACAGCGGCACCGCCCCGCAGGTCTACGACGTCAAAACGGACCGCTACTCGATTCCGTTCGCGCCGGAATATCCGCTCGAATACGTCTACGGCAATGACCAGGTGCGCGGCGAGTGGAGCTTCCAGGGCAACCCGTGGATGACGGGCCACACCTACAAGTCCACCGGCTACGACCCGCACCTGAAGGCGCTCGTCTTCGCCCCGCACAGCTACACCTACTTCTTCGACCCGCTTAAAGGCAAATGGTCGCGTGCGCCGGAACGCAATCCGTACCGGCCGAACTTCTACGTCAACACGGTCTGCGCCACGCCGCGGGGGGCGGTGGTGTGGGCGGAGCGCGTCAAGGGCGGCCCTGGCCTGTGGCGCCTCGACGCGGCCACGCGGACCTGGAAGGCGCTGCCGCTGACCGGCCCGCTGCACGCAACGAGTGCCGACCAGCACGGCCTGGCGTATGACGCGAAGCGCGACCGGCTGCTCTTCTTCAGCAGCGTCGGCAAGCAGCGCGGGGATGTGGCCGCGTACGACGTCAAGAGCGGCAAGGCGCAGTGGCTGGGGGCGGCGGGCAAGGATCGGGCCGCTCTGCCGTCGCGCGAGGCCGTCTACCTGCCGCACTGCGACATGGTGCTGCTCGGGGCGCGGGCGACGGTGAACGGCCGGCTCCTCTGGGTGCTGTATGATTGCGGTAAGAATGCCTGGGTCGGCGCCGAGCTGCCGGGCGCCGATCCGATCGGCAAGGGGACGTCGAGCCGGGCGTTTAACAACTCGGTGGGCGTGATGTACGATGCCAACCGGCGGCTCGTCTGGGCGGTCGGGCAGAACAGCCACGTTCACGTTCTCCGCTTCGACCCGGCCAGCGCGAAACTGGTGGCGCTCGACGGGACGGGGGAATGAGGCCAACCACCCCCTCCCCCGGCTGAGCGACCCGCACCAGGGAGCAACTCCCATGACTGAAACGGGCAAGATTGCCGTCACCTGTTCCGGCTGCGGGCAGTTGCTGGCCGTCGGCGCCGATGACCTCCGGGCCGAGGCCGAGTGCCTCTGGTGCGGGACACTCACACCCATCGCGGCGCGTGCCGCAACTTCCGCAGCCGTGCGCGCCGGGCGTCCGCCGGCGGCCGTCCCGGCGCGGCCGCGACCGGCTCCGGCCGCACCCGCGAAGTTGCCTGAAGAACCCCCATCCGCAGGGCCGCGCTGGTTCGAGCAGACACCGTATGTCGTGGAAGGGGCGACGCTGGGGCCGGCTGCCCTCCCTCCGCCGTCGGCCCTCGCGCCCGGTCTCCCGCCAGCTTTGGGGCGCTCGCCGCTTCCGCCTCCACCGCTGGCGGAGGACGAGGACGGCGCTCCCTACCAGATCGAGACCCCACTGCAGCGGCCCTGCCCGAGCTGCGCGTCTCCCACGTCCAAAGATGTGGCGGTGTGTCCTGCCTGCGGTTTCGAGCCGAAGACGGACGCCCGCAAGCGCCGGACCTACGAGCCCGTCCGCCACAGCTGGGAGGCGGGCTGGCCGCTGGCGCGCCGGGTGCGGCTGTTCCTGATCGGCCAGGCGGCGGCCCTGCTGCTCGGCGCGATCGGGGCGTGGGCGGTCGGAGCGTGGGCCGCGTTCCTGGCCCCGTGGTTCGTCTTCACCGTCATCACCGCGTTCCTCCTCGGCACCTACGCGCGCACCGAGGTGACGCGCACCGAGCGCGGCAAGGTGCGCCTTACGCAGATGTGGCGGGTCTGTTTCGTCGCTATGAAGCCACAGGGTATTCGTCTCAGCGAGTACGAGGGGGTGGTGAGCCTGCGCGCCCCCGCGCCCGATTTCTGGGACTGGTTCCTCCTGGTCATCCTCGTGCTCCTGGGGATCGTGCCCGGCTTTCTGTGGTGGTATTTCGTGATCCGCCCCGATACGTTTCGCGTCGCCCTCACCCGCGACCACGGCTTCCCCGAACAGATTCTCTACTGGGGCTGGGACGAGCGGCAGGCACTGGACATGGCGCAGACGCTGCAGGCGGTCGTCTTCACGTTGCCCTGATTCACGGTCCGATTATTCCTGTCTGCGCGCGGCGCGGGCACCCTCACCTCGCGCAGCGTACCACTTCCCTCCGCAGCCTCGATGCATAGGCTGGGAAAACAGGGCGATTGTAAATGTGTCAATCTGCCCGCTGTCGGCTGGTACAGGGGACCGCCCGTGGCTCCTTCACGCAAACGCACCATGAAAGAGGCTTCAAAACCAGCAGCCGGGTTCGAGCGCCTCGGCCGGCCGCCGAGCCTGACCGCGCGCGTCGAGCAGCTCCTGCGGCAGGCGATCGCCGAGGGGCGCTTCGCGGCCGGCCCGTTGCCGACGGAGGTCGAGCTGGCCGAGCAGCTCGGGGTGAGCCGCGAGACGGTGCGGCTGGCCGCCGAGAACCTGCAGAACGAGGGCATCCTCGTCAAGATCCGCCGCAAGGGGACGTTCCTCCGTCCGCCGCCGTTGCCGGACCGGATCGAGCCGGTCGGCCCGCCGTGCCTGGGCTACCTGCAGGCCGGCTACCCGGCCGGGCCAGGGCAGGAAGAGGTGGTGACGCGCCTCGTCAGTGCGCTCATGCTCCAGGGCGCGCTGGAGGAGGCCGGCCGGGCCGGGTATCGCCTCGCCGTTCAGCACGCCCCGTACACCGCGATCGGTCAGGCGCTACGGCAACTCCAGCAGACGCAGCGGCTGCGCGGCGTCCTCTTCGCCCACTACGGGGAGGAGAAACTTCTTCGGCGGACGGAGGGTCTGGACCTGCCGGCGGTCCTGCTCGACCACGACATCGGGCGCTCGCGCATCCCGTCGGTGCGAGACGACTCGTTCGAGGGCGCGCGGCTCGTCGTCCGCCACCTCGCCGGACTGGGGCACCGTCGCATCGCCTTCGCCAACTGGCGTCAGGAGGAGTTGAACCGCTGGCGGTTGCAGGGCTACCGGCAGGGGCTGCGCGATGCTGGTTTGCCGCGGCGGCGGGTGTGGGAGTTGTCGGTGGAGCTGACCGCGGAGGGGGCCAGCCGGGCGGTGGGCGAGTTCCTCGGCATGACCCCCCGGCCGACGGCGCTGTATTGCTTCAACAACTCGCTGACGAGTCTCGTTATCGCTGCCCTGCAGCGCGAGGGCGTGCGCGTGCCGGACGACGTGAGCGTGGTGGGGGGCGGCGGCGAGGAGGTTCCGGGCCTGACCTGCCACCAGGCCGACTGGTACGAGATGGGGCGTGCGGCGGTCCAGGTTCTGCTGCGGTCGCTGGCCGGGCCGGGGTCGCAGCCGCCGGAAAACCGCCTGTGCCCGCACACGCTGCGCCCCGGCCAGACCACCGCCGCCCCCCCCACGAGCCCCACGCCAGAGCGCCGCTAACCCGGACCCGGAGCGCTACCAGCCCGGAGCGCCAGCGCCGGGCACTGGTGCTCCAGGCTGGTCAGCGCGCCACGCCAGGTTGGGGTTGGTTAGCCCAGCAGGGCCGCCCGGGTGGCCAGGATGCGCTGCAACTCCTCCGAATCGACGCCAGCGGGTTGCGCAGTTACGTCTCCACAGGTGAGCGGGCGATTACTTCACCTTGTCGTACACCCGGCGTGCCTCCTCCAGGTGCATGCGCAGGGCCGGCAGCGCCTTCTCCGCGAACGCCTTCACCTGTTCATTCGTCGCGCCCTTCGCCTGGGCCTGGAACATCGCGATGGCCTGTTCGTGCGCCTTCACCTGATGCTTCATGTACTCGCGGTCGAAGGCGGCGCCCTTCTGCCGGGTGAGTTCGTCGAGCCGTTTCTGGAAGCTCTTGTCGAGGCCCTGCCCGACGGCCACCTTCATGTCCTTGGCGAGGTCGAGCAGTCGGTCGTTCACCTTGCGGTGGCCGTTGACCATCATCTGCGCGAACTGTTTGACGTCGGCGTTGGTGGCGATCTTCGCGGCCTCCTCGCTCAGTTTCACCTCGGCGATGCCGCTGGAGATGACCTTGGCGAGGAACTTCTGGGCCGGGAGCGGGTCGCGCACGACCTGACTGGCCAGGACCGCCTGGCCCACCAGGACCAGTGCCAGACCAAGGCAGAGGCCGCTCACGCTTCTCGTCTTCATGTCCACCTCCGGGTAAAGGTCTGCTTCCGAACGGCCCCCCTGGCCGATCGTGGAGAAGCATTGTGGCAAATCGCATGCCGCCTGCCGCTGCGGCTGCCATTCGGGCTCGGTTTCCGGGCGCGGACCAGTTCTTCCTTTCGGCGGGCGCGCCCCGCGGCGCGTACGCGGCCCGGGCCGGGTTCCGGCGGGAGTTCGCCGCGGCCGGGACGGGAAGGGGAGGGCGCCGCGCTGAGCATGCGCCTGCGCTCCCCACCCGGCGACGGATCAGCACGCCCTCCGGGCCGCGGATGTGGCTGCCGTGGGGCCGCGCGGCACCGAGTTTGCACGCTTTGCAGCAGAGCTGAGACTGCCGACGCTGAGGCGCCAGAGGAGGCCAGGCCGTCCTGATCAGGCTGAGCGGTCGGACGGCGGAGCGGAACAGCGAGATCGCCCCCGCGGAGCGGGTCGCCGAGACGGCCGGACGGCGAGGGTGACTGCCCGGCCTTGCTCGCCGGGGCTGTTATCCTTCACCCTGATTTGAGAAGGAGAGTCACATGGTGTCCATGAGAACTCCCATAAGTAGGGAAGTAGCGATGGGGCAGCCGTGCTGCGGCGGGGCCGATCGTACCAACGTCAGTGACGCGGAGCGGTGGGCCTCGCTGATCGGCGGCGGCATCCTGGGCGTGTTCGGCCTCAGTCGCGGGACGCTGCCGGGGTTGGGCCTCGCGGCGCTGGGCGGCGCGCTGATCTACCGCGGGCTGACCGGCCACTGTCACCTCTACGCCGCCCTGGGGATCGATACGGGCGGCCACAGCCCAATCGCCAGCATCCCGGCCGGCCACGGCGTCCGGATCGAGCGAACGATCACGATCAACCGGACGCCGGAGGAACTGTTTCAGTTCTGGCGCAACTTCGAGAACCTGCCGCGGTTCATGCCCCACCTGGTGCGCGTCACCACCACGGGCAACCGCTCCCACTGGGTCGCGAAGGGGCCGCTTGGCAAGCACGTCGAGTGGGACGCGGAGATCATCACGGAAGAGCCGAACCGGCTGCTCGGGTGGCGGTCGCTGGCTGGGTCCGAGGTGGCGACGGCCGGGTCGGTCCACTTCAACCCGGCGCCGGGCGGCGGGACCGAGGTGCGCGTCGAACTGAAGTACGACCCACCGGCGGGCCAGGTCGGCGCGCTCATCGCCCGGCTCTTCGGCGAGGATCCGGCCCGGCAGATCCGCGAGAACCTGGGGCGGCTGAAGCAGTTGCTGGAGGGAAATGCGACGCCGCCCGAGCAGGGGCACGCGGCCACGCGCTTCTAAACCCGCAGCGTCCGCTGTGGGTCAGACATCGCGGCGAGAGAAGCAGAAGAGGCCGACGCTGGCGATCACCAGGGACGTCACAGCTGACCCGACGATCAGGCGCAAGACCGTCTCGACGTCGTACAGTCCGCGCAGCATGTTTGGCAGGGTGCGCAGAGCCCGGTCCGGGGCCGGGTAGTTCGGCGGCAGCAGCGACAGCAGGAACCCGGCCCCGTAGAGCACCAGCCACAGGGCCGCGACGCCCAGCAGCGTGCTGTTCGAGATGGCGCTGATCGTCACCCCGCAGCTGATCACGATCGCCAGCAGGCCGGCCACCGTTCCCAGCGCCGCCAGGCTGCCAGTGACGGAGATGTTGTCGTCGTGCAACAGGAGGAAGCTCGCAAGTAGAACCAGCCCGCCGAGCAGGAAATAGGTGCTGAGCACCGCCGCCAGCCGGGCGTGCCACTTCCCCAGGAAGTACTGGTTCCGACTGATCCCGCGGCTGAGGACCGAATCGGCCATCGTCCCGCGCTCTGCGGAGATGCTGCCGCCCGTCAGGATGATGATCAGCGTCACGCTGCCCAGCACGGTCCAGTGCAGCAACTCGCTCATCAGCTCCGACCCGGACGGCCGCATCCCGGCGACCCGGTACAGCCCCAGGCGGTACAGCAGGCAACCGAGTGCCGCCAGCAGCGACAGCAGCACCCAGGCGCGGTAGACCCAGCTCTGGAGCGTCGCCTGCACGTCCGCCTGGAAGACCGCCCAGTACGGGAGGAAGCGGTTGATGCGGGGCGCCTTGACGGGGGCGGCGGGGGTGTCCATAGGCAGTGGTTAGGGGTTAGGGGTTAGCGGTTAGTGGTCAGTGGTTTTACCAACCACTGACCGCTAACCACTTCTCAGGCGGCTTCCGCCTCGTCGCGATGCCGGTAGGCCCGGGCGAAGCCGCGTGACTGTTCTTTCACCACCAGATCGAGAAACGCCTGCTCGGTCTGCTGGCCGACCGTGCGGATGCTCACCAGCGTCAGCTTGTTGTCCGCCAGCGTCATGAACACGTTCGCCAGGACCGAACTGTTATTCACCTCGTCGTGGATCACCAACTCGATGCGCCGCTGGCGGACCGCGACCGACTTCAGCTCGGCGAACCCCTTGATCGACTGGGCCGCCTTGGTGATCGCCTTCTGTTCGCCCTCCACCTCCAACTCGTAGTGGTCGCGGCGCATCCGGCCCTTGAGATCCTGCAGCGACCCGCAGTAGATCAGGTGGCCCCGGCTCAGGACCGCCACCTGATTGCACACCTCGTCGATGTCGCTGAGGTTGTGGCTGGACACGATCAGGGTCTTGGCCCGGGCGAGCGTCTTGATCAGCTCGAGCATGGAGCGTCGAGCCTCCGGGTCGAGGCCGAGGGTCGGCTCGTCCCAGATGAGCAGGTCCGGATCATTGATCAGGCTGGTGGCGACGGCGAGACGTGCGGTCATGCCGTTGGAGAAATTCGCGATGGCGTTCCCGGAGACGCTGAGCAGATCGACCGCCCGAATGAGAGACGCGAGGCGCGGCTTGCGCACGTCGGCGGGCAGGCCGAACAGGCGGGCGATGTAGTCGAGGTAGGTGATCGGCGTCATGCCGCGCGGGAACTGCGGGCTGGTCGGGATGTAGCCGATACGGCAGCGCAGGGCGGCGGTGTTGGGTGTCATGGTCTGGCCGAACAGTTTCACCCATCCGGCGGTCGGCCGATGGAGCCCGAGGATCAGGCGCAGGAGCGTGGTCTTGCCGGCGCCGTTCGGCCCGAGCAGGCCGAGTACGCACCCCGGCTCGATCCGGAGCGTCACGTCATTGAGCGCGATGTGGCGATTCTGGTAGATCTTCGTTAACTTGTACGATTCGATTACCAGATCGCTGGAACTTTCGGCCACGGGGCTCCCTTCCCCTGGGCGTTCTCCAGGGATCTCTGCCATCCAGGCGCGGGATTGTACGCTCTGTCGCCATTCCTTCCTAGATCAATTGCCGCTGCTATAACAAGGAAGGGGCCGGAGGTTAGAGGCAGGGGCTGAGGGAAGACAGGAAAACCCACGGGACGCAGCCCGTGGGTTTTGCTCCCCCCTGCCCCCAACTCCTGGCCCCCGATCGAGGCTTCTGCTGATGACGTCACCCGCCGATCGCCGCGCCCGCGCCGTCGCCTACTTCCGCGACCTGCAGGACCGCATCTGCGCCGCCCTGGAGGAACTGGACGGCGCGGGCCGGTTCCGGGAGGATTCCTGGGAGCGCGCGGGCGGCGGCGGCGGCCGCACGCGCGTCCTCCAGGACGGCGGCGTGTTCGAGAAGGCCGGCGTCAACTTCTCCGACGTCTTCGGGCAGCTGTCCGAGCCGTTCGCTGCCCAGATTCCCGGCGAGGGGCGCGACTTCACCGCCGCTGGCATCTCCCTGGTGCTCCATCCGCGCAACCCGTTCGTCCCGACTGTCCACGCCAACTTCCGGTTCCTCACCAGGGGCTCGCGGCAGTGGTTCGGCGGCGGCGCCGACCTGACGCCGTACTACCCGTTGCGCGAGGACGTCGTCCACTTCCACCGCGTCTGGAAGGGGGTCTGCGACCGCCACGGCCCGCCGGTCGAGCACGCCCGTTTCAAGAAGTGGTGCGACGAGTACTTTTACCTGCCCCACCGCGGAGAGGCGCGCGGCGTCGGCGGCATCTTCTTCGACTACCTCGAAGAGGACATGGAGGCGCTCTTCGCCTTCGTGCGCGACTGCGGTGACTCGTTCCTCGACGCCTACCTGCCGATTACCCGCCGCCGCAAGGATGTGCCGTGGACCGACCGGCACCGGGCGTTCCAGGAGTTCCGTCGCGGCCGGTACGTCGAGTTCAACCTGATCTGTGACCGCGGCACCCTCTTCGGGCTCAGGACCGGCGGCCGCATCGAGTCGATCCTGATGTCGCTCCCGCCGGTCGTGCGCTGGCTCTACGACTTCCGCCCCGAACCGGGCTCGCCCGAGGCCCGGCTCCACGAGTTCCTCACGCCGCGCGACTGGGCAGCCGAGCCAATCGGGTGAGAACCGGCGCACCTCCAGCCCCTCCGCGGTCACGGGAGTTCGGAGCCCGCCAAGGTACAGGCAATGACCGGCAGCACCACTGCGGCTGTCATGGCGATTGTCCGGAGCGCTTTCCGCTTGATTCTTCTCCCAGACCTGGTATCCCTCTCCGCAATTCATCCACTGAACACGATCGTATTCCTGCGTCCACTTTCCAGGGGGGAGTTGGCGATGGACCGCCTTGGCCCATGTCTGTTCGTTTGGTCCTTGTTTGGTCTGGCAGGTTGCGCAACCCAGAAGGAGTCCCATACGACTCGCACGGGGGTTGAACAGCTACTGATCTCCGCTGCAATCGATCAGTCGCTGGACCGGGTCGATCTGAGCCCGCTGAGCGGCAAACAGGTCTATCTGGAAACCAAGTACCTGGAGTGCGTGGACAAGAACTATGTCATTGTGTCCTTGCACCACCGGCTGCTGAAACAGGGCAGTCGGCTGGTAGACAAGGCGGACGCCGCCGAGGCGATTGTTGAGGTAGGCAGTGGCGGCGTTGGCACGGACGGACAGGAGTTGTTTGTCGGCATTCCCGAGATTCCACTGCCGCCGCCCTCGCCCATCGCCATTCCTCGTCTCGCGTTCCTGACTCGAACCAAGATGAACGGCACCGCCAAGCTGCTGGTCATTGCCTACGATGCCCGCACGAAGGCGCCGCTCATCCAGGGTGGGACGATACTGGCTCGTTCCGACCAGAAGAACTGGAACATCTTCGGCGCCGGGCCGGTGCAGAGCGGCTCGGTGCCGGATGAGATTGTCGCGGCGACGGGGGAAACGGACCTCGATGCTGGCAGTGCGCTGCGGCTGGCGCGAGATACGTTTGTGCCCAATCGGCAGGCCACGACGCCAAACCCCGTCGTTCCCGCGAGTGGTCGAGAGTAAGCACGACAGGTGGGTGGCAGTGGCGAGTGCGAGGGACGGAGGCAGCCTCACGGGCCGCAGTTCGCGTCAGCCGACGAGCAGCGCGGACCGCCCCAACCCGCGCAGGCGCGCCTCCAGTCCCTCGGCCAAAACGGAACGCAACCGATCGGGCTCCGTGACCGGCTGGCCATGTTGCTGCACCACCAGCCTCTGTTCCGTCATCTTCCGCAGCAGTGCCTCCGTCAGCGCCGCCCGGTCGCGGGTTCCGTCCAGCAGGCACAGCAGGTGCCGCGTCAACTCGTCCAGCGGCAATAACTCGTGACGGCGGTTCGTCACCTGATCCCCTTCTCCTGCTTGTCGGCGCGCCCACGCCGAGGCCACCGGCCGCTCGCCCGGCTCGACCGCAAAGGCCGGCGTGTGGGCGTGCAACTCGATCACGTCGGCGGTGAAGGCGTGCAGCAGCGTGTCGGCCAGCTCGCGCGTGTCGTGGGCGAACGCGGCGCCGTTCTGCGCCACCAGTCCATCGAAGGCGAGGCGGGCGCGGGCCGCGACCTGCACGGCGTCGAAGCTCAGGGAGCGCGGCCACGTCTCCTCCAGCACCACCAGGGCCGCCTTCGTCAGGGCGTGGTCGGTGCCCAGCGTGTTGCCGGCAGGCGCGCGGAACTCTTCCGGGCGGCCCGGGCGCAGGTCCGGCGGCGACGACACGCACCGCGCCGGCGACGCGATCGCCAGCGCCCCCAGCGCCGCGGCCGGCAGGTCGCGGCGCAGCGGGACGTTCTGGTGACAGAGCAGCGTCTGGCGGAATGGGCGGTTCGTCACGAAGTCCAGGTACTGCTCGCGGCCGAGGACGTCGCCCCCCAGGCGGGCCAACGTCGCGGCCACGTCGGGGCCGAGGCGCTGCGGTGTCATCGTGCTGATCTCCGCCTCCGCCAGGTACTGCAGTCCGTGCCGGCCGGCCCGCTCCATGAACTCGTGGAAATACACCCCCTCGTTGATCTCGGCCAGCTGATCGTGCAGCACATACGGATCGAGGCGGCCCCGCAGGCGTTCCTGTTCCTCCTTCAGGAGCTGGGCGTAGGCGGGGCGCTGCGTCGTCGCGGATTCGGCGAGCAGGTCGAGCAGGGCGCGGGCCTGGGCGACGCGCTCCTGCGGGTTGGCGAGGCGGCGCGTGTGGAAGCGCATCATCTCACGAATGGCGCCGCGACCGTGCCAGCCGGGGTAGGTATTATAGCTGATATACGCGACCCCGTTAGGAGCGAGACTGCGGCTACAGATCGACAGCAGCTTGTCCTGCTCGCGCGGCGGGATCCACGAGTACAGGCCGTGGGCGACGATGTAGTCGAACGGCCCGAGCCCATCGGGCACTTCCAGAAGGTTGACGCAACCGAGCGAAACGTTCTGCAGTCCGAGCGCGGCGACGGCGGCCTGGCCGTCCGCGATCTGGCGCGCCGACAGGTCGATGCCGACGAACTCGCTACGCGGCAGCGCCTCGCCCAGCGGGATCAGGTTACCGCCCGCGGCGCACCCCAACTCCAGCACCCGGCAGCGCTCGACCGGCGGCGGTCGCATGCCGAGCAGGGTGGCAAGCGTCGCGAGGCGGTCCGGCTGCGTCTGCGGGTACGAGAAGCTCGGGTAGGGTACGTCGTCATAGGTCGTCATCAGTGTCTCCTTCGTGTCCCCGCACCCCCCTGGCCCCCTCTCCCACGAGGGGAGAGGGGGGGTGAGGGGCCTGCGCCTCACGCCACCAGCAGGGCGCACTTGCAGAGCCGCGCGAGGTTCGCGTCCAGCTCGCGGCGCAGGATGCCGCGCACCCGGTCCACGTCGGTGACCGCCCGGCCGTAGCGCTCCAGCGCGATGTTGTCCTCCGTCACCGCCCGCACCAGCACGTCGAGCAGCCCTGCCCGGTCGCGCGTACCGTCGAGGTGCTGGAGCAGCCGGCACGTCAGCGGGTCGAGGTTCACCAGCTGGTGCCAGCCGCTTGTCACCCAGATGCCCTCGCCGGCCTGTCGGCGCGTGAAGGCCGGCGCCCGTGGGCGCTCACCCGCCGTGCCTACCACCGGCGCCGCATGAGCGTGCAGGTCCACAACGCCGGTGGCGAACCCCTGCAGCAGGTTCTCCGCCAGCTGCCGCGTGTCCCGGTCGTACTCGGCCGGTTCCTGGGCCACGACCGCATCGCCGACCAGGCGGGCGCGCGCCCGCGCTTGCAGCTGCGCGAACGGCACCGACCGCGGCCACGCCTCCGCCAGGCACGCCAGCGCCGCCTTCGTGATCCGGTGGCCGGTGGTGAACGCCAGCCCGCTCGGACCGCGGAACTGCTGCGGCAGCGTCGAGGCGGCATCGGTCGCGTCGAACTCCAGCTGCGCGGTCACGTGCAGGCCAGCCAGACGCTCCGACTGCGGGTCGTCGGCCAGCGCCACGTCGGCCCGGCACAGGAGGGTCTGCCGGAACATGCGGTTGGTCAGGAAGTCGAGGTACTGCTCGCGCGTCAGCGCCCCGTCGGCCAGCCGCGCAAGGGCCGCCGCCGTTGCCGGGGGTAGGCGCGGCGCGAGGGCGGCGCCGAGGTCTGCCTCAGTCATGAAGCGCAGCCCGTGGCTCCCCGCGCGCTCCACGAACGTGGAGAAGTAGACCGGCTCGTTGGCGTCTTCCAGGTGCTCGTGGTAGATGTACGTGTCGCGCACCCGTTCGAGCCGCCCCTGCTCTTCCTCCAGCAGTCCGCGGTACGCCGCCGCGCCCTCCGGCACCGCCTCCAGAAGGAAGACGAGCAGGTCGCGCGCCGCGGCGGTGGCCGCCGCCGCGCCGGCAGCGCCGCGCGCGTGATAGCGCATCATCTCGCGCACCGTGCCGCGCGCGTGCCAGCCCGGGTAGGTGTTGTAGCTGACGTAGGCGACCCCGCGGGGCGAGAGGGTCTGTCCGCAGAGCCCGAGCATACGGTCCTGCACGGCCGGCGGAACCCACGAATAGAGACCGTGCGCGAGGATGTAGTCGAACGGTCCGAAGTCGGCCGGCACGTCCAGGACGCTCAGCTGCCGCAGGGTGATGTTCTTCAGCCCCACGGCCGCCGCGGTCGCCCGGGCCGTCTCGATGTGGCGCGCCGACAGATCGAGGCCGACGAACGCGCTGCCCGGAAGCTGCTCGGCCATCGCGATCAGGTTGCCGGCGTCGGCGCAGCCCAGCTCCAGGACGCGGCAGCTTTCCACCGGCGGCGCGTCCAGGCCGAACAGCGTCGCGAGGGCCGCGAGGTGGTCCGGGTGCGCCTGAGGGATGGGGAAGCTCGGGTAGGGAACCTCGTCGTAACTCGTCGCGGCTGCATCAGCGCTCATGCAATTCCTCGGGAGATCGGGGCGGGGCTCCGGGGGCTTGATTGTAGTGGGAAGATGGGGGAGGAGCAATTATACTCTCCCGATACGCCTGTCGTCCCTGTCGTGCTGAAACCTCTCCCCCCGGCCCCCTCCCCGCGCGGGGAGGGGGCCGGGGGGAGAGGTTCTTCCGCCAATCCCGAGGTGAACCTGCATGCAATACACGCAAGAGAAACGTCTCCTGTCCCTCACCACGCCGCTGGGCAAGGACGTGCTGCTCCTCTCCGCCTTCACCGGCCAGGAGGAAATGTCCCGCCTGTTCTCCTTTCAGCTCGATATGCTCTCCGAGAAGGAGTCAATTGCCGCCAGGGACATCGTCGGCAAGGAGGTCAGCTGGACGGTCGGCCGCGCCGACAAGGAACTGCGCCCGTTCCACGGCGTCGTCAGCCGGTTCAGCGCCGGCACCATGCGCGGCCGCATCCTGCGCGAGTACCGGGCCGAGGTCGTGCCGTGGCTGTGGTTTCTCACCCGGACCGCCGACTGCCGCATCTTCCAGAACAAAACCGCTCCCGAGATCGTCGAGCAGGTCTTCAAGGATCTCGGGTTCAGCGCCTACAAGGCGGACCTGAAGGGCAAGTACGTCAAGCGCGACTACTGCGTGCAGTACCGCGAGACCGACTTCGCCTTCGTCTCGCGGTTGATGGAGCAGGAGGGCATCTTCTACTACTTCCAGCACGAGAAGGGCAAGCACACCCTCATCCTCGCCGACAGCAAGAACGCCTACAAGGACGCCGTCGAGAAGAAGGTGATCTTCTCGACCGGCGCCACCCTTCCCGGCCACGTTACCCGCTGGGAGCACCAGTACGAGTTCCGCCCGGGGAAGTTCGCCCAGACCGACTACAACTTCGAGACGCCCAGCACCAGCCTGATGACGAACACGCAGACGACGGTGAAACTCCCCGGCAACGACAAGTTCGAGGTCTACGATTACCCCGGCGACTACCTGAAAAAGGCCGACGGCGAGGCGCTCACCAAGGTCCACATGGAAGAGGAGGAGACGGCCCACGATGTCGTCAGCGCCGACGGCACCTGCCCGACGTTCGGCCCCGGGTACAAGTTCACCCTCGACAAGCACGAGTGCTCCTCGGAGCAGGGCAAGGAGTACGTCGTCACCTCCGTGAGCCACGCCGCCCGCACCACCGGGTATATCGCCGGCGATAAGGAAGGTGAAAATTATCGCAATATCTTTGCCTGCATTCCCTCGGCGGTGCCGTTCCGCCCCACCCGCACGACGCCGCGCCCGGTCGTGCGTGGACCGCAGACGGCCGTCGTCGTCGGTCCCAGGGGCGAGGAGATTTACACCGACAAGTACGGCCGCGCCAAGGTCCAGTTCCACTGGGACCGCGAGGGCAAGAAGGACGAAAACGCCTCGTGCTGGGTGCGGGTGGCGCAGAACTGGGCCGGCAAGAGCTGGGGCGGCGTCTTCCTGCCGCGCATTGGCCAGGAGGTGATCGTCGATTTCCTCGAGGGCGACCCGGATCGGCCGATCATCACCGGCCGCGTTTACAATGCCGAGCTGATGCCGCCGTATACACTGCCGGCGAACATGACGCAGAGCGGGGTCAAGAGCCGCGCCTCCAAGAATGGGGCCGCGGATAACTTCAACGAGCTGCGCTTCGAGGACAAGAAGGGGAGCGAGGAGATCTACTTCCATGCCGAGAAGGACTTCAACCGGGTCGTCGAGAATAACGACACCCTGAAGGTCGGCTTCGATAAGAAGGACAAGGGCGACCAGACGATCCAGGTCTTCAACGACCAGACGCTGACGATCGGCAATCACCGTACAACGACCGTGGAGAAGGGCAACGACACGCTGACGGTCAAGAAGGGTAACCGCACGACGACCGTCGAGGTGGGCAACGACGCGCTGACGATCCAGAAGGGCAACCAGACGACGAAGATCGACGCCGGCAGCGGCTCGACGGAGGCCATGCAGTTCATCGAGCTGAAGGTGGGCGCCAACAGCATCCGGATCGATCAGACGGGCATCACGGTGAAGGGGATCAACATCATGGTCATGGGCCAGGCCCAGACCCTGGTGAAGGCCCCGAACACGATGGTGGTCGGCGATGCGTTGCTGGTCCTCAAGGGCGGCCAGCTGGTGCTGGGATGATCCCCGGAAGGAGGGCGAGCGATGAGCAACGGGCTTCTCGACCGGGCGGACCAGCTGACGCCGCTCGTGCAGAAGGCCAGGCCGGAGCCGGCCGCGCGGACCCTGGTCCGCGCCGGCCAGACGCCCCGGCAATACCTGACCGAGCTGACGACCGCGAAGCACTTCATGGACGCGGTGCGCGTCCTCGCCTGGGCACTGCCGCGCCGCGAGGCGCTCTGGTGGGCGTGCCAGTGCGTGCGCCAGGTCGTCACCGACAAGGACGGCCCCGCCGAGCAGGCGGCGCTCCAGGCGGCGAGCCGGTACGCGCAGACCCCGTCCGAGGAACACCGGCGGGCGGCGGGGGCGGCGGCGGAAGCGGTGGACTTCGCCACGCCGGCCGGCTGCGCCGCGGTGGCCGCCTTCTGGGCGGAGGGCAGTCTCGCGCCGCCCGACCTGCCGCCCGCACCGGCGCCGGAACACCTGACGCCGACCGGGATCGTCAACGCCGTCGTCCTGGCGGCCGTCCACCGCGATCCGGAGAACGCGGACGAGAAGTACCGTCGCTTCCTCGCCCTGGGCCTGAACGTCGCGGACGGCAAGGACCGCCCCGGCGCGACGGTGCGTTTCTGAGCAGGCGGACAAAACGCTGACGAGCCGGAAGCGTCCCCGTCAACCACCAGCAACTCATCGTGGAGAAAACATGGCCGAGCCGCAGACCAAGGATCTTCTTCAGCAGGAGAAGGACAAGGAGATCGACCAGAAGAAGTTCGACCTGAAAACGAAGGAGCTGATCCAGCTGCAGGTCGGGCAGCCCGTCAAGTCGCCGTCCGTGCCCAAGGTCATCAAGATGGTGGAAGGTCCGGGCGCGAACACGATCGAGTTGAAGGTGGGCCAGGGCCTGGCCAAGGTCATCCAGCTGCAGGAGGGACCGGGGGCAAACTCCATTGAGTTGTCGGTCGGACCGAACAAGATCCGGATCGACGAAAAGGGGATCACGATCGAGGGCCTGAAGATCCAGGTAAAAGGGCAGATCCAGCTGCAGCTGCAGGCGCCGATCCTGCAGGCGAACGGCGACGGCATGATCAAGATGCAGGGCGGCATCGTCATGATCAATTGACGGGCGACGAAACGCCCCGAGGAGGATCGTCATGGGTCAACCGGCCGCCCGCATCAGCGACATGCACACCTGTCCAATGTTCACCGGCCCCGTCCCGCACGTTGGCGGGCCGATCCTGCCGCCGGGCTGCCCGACCGTACTGATCGGCAAACTGCCGGCCGCCCGCGCCACCGACATGGCTACCTGCGTCGGGCCGCCCGACGTGATCGCCAAGGGCTCGGCGACCGTACTGATCGGCAAGCTGCCGGCCGCGCGCATGGGCGATCTGACGGCCCACGGCGGCGTCATCGTACTGGGCTGCCCGCTGGTGATCATCGGTGGCTGACTTTTGAAAGCCCACGGGCTGCGGCCCGTGGGCCGGGTTCTTCGCGCAGGGACAGCGGGGATGGGGTACAGGAGGATCTTCCTAAAGCCCACGGCTTGCGCCCCGTGGGCCAGGCTCCTTGCATGGGAAAATCGGGAAACCCGTTCGGGTCGTTCATTGCAGTCCCGGCATTCGTCTGGTAAAATTTACCTGCTCACGGACGAGATGAATTAACGATCGGTTGCCCCTGAAGGGATTACCAGCCGCGAGCGCCGGCAAGCGGGGCGGACCATTCGCTGGCGCTCGCGGCTGGTAATCCCTTCAGAAACCGGAAAACGCGCCGCTCCTGGACGGGCGAACAGACCCGGGATCCATGCCTCTTTTCCCCGAGGCTGGTCGAGGCTTCCACAAAGCCGTGGAGCAGATGCCGAAAGCGATCCCCCTCCCGCTCCCGCGGTGTTGGAGCCAGCCCCGTCATCGGCCGGCCCTCCTGCTCCGGCATCTTCTCAGAGGTCGCCTATGAGCCCCACCCACTCGACTCAGCTGCTGGATTCCCAGATTCTGCAATCCCTGATCCAGAGGTTGGACCACGGGTGGGGGAAAGGTGCGCTGGCGCAGTGCGTCCGCGAACTGCCGCCGGACCCACACCTGCATGCCCTGTGGTTGGGGGAACTGGTCAAGGTCGATCTGTGCCGGCACTGGGAGATGGGGCTCAACAAACCCGTCGAGACGTACCTGGCCGACTACCCCGATCTCGGCACCCCGGACACGGTTTCCCTCGGCCTGATCGAGGCCGAACTGCACGCCCGCCTGTCGGCCGGCGACGACGACGCCTGGCGGGATCTGGTCGGCCGGTTCCCCGGGCAGCTCGCCCCGGCGCTGGCCGTGCTGCGCGACTTCGACCGGGGCTGGGACGAGTCGCGCCTGGCGGAACGGGTCGCCCGGCTACCGCAGGAAGGCCCGGTCCGGGTCGCCCAGCTGCGCGAGCTGATCAAACTCGACCTGCGCCTGCAGTGGGAGCGCGGCGACCGGCGAACGCTCGATTCGTATTTGTTCTGCTACCCCGAACTCGGGACGGCCGGGACCGTCTCACCCGACCTCGTCAAGGCGGAACTGGAGGCCCGGCAGCGGGTCGGCGACGAGGGCGCCTGGCCGGTGGTCGCCGGCCGGTTTCCGAAACAGATGACCACCCTCCAGCGCCGCGGGCAGCACACGGCACCGCACCGGCAGGATGGGCCGGCCAACGACAGGACTCTTCGAGGGCATCCCGTGAACCTTAAAGGCGATGACAAGGATCCGGCTCACAGCACCATCCCGCCGGAGATGCCGACGACCGCCGGGGTGCCGATGGCCGGCAGCGAGCCCGCCCTCAACCCGTCCACCGTCTCGGCCCCGCCGAAGTTCCAGCGCTACCAGATCCTCAAGGAACTCGGCCGCGGAGCGATGGGGACGGTGTACCTGGTCCAGGACACCAAGCTGAAGCGGCGCGTGGCGATGAAGGTGCCGCACTTCCGGCCGGGCGACGGACCGGAGACGCTCGCCCGGTTCTACCGCGAGGCCAGCTCGGCCGCCACCCTCGACAACCCGAACATCTGCCCCGTCTACGACGTCGGCGAGAACGCCAGCATCCCGTACCTGACGATGGCGTTCATCGAGGGCAGCCCGCTGACCGACCGGATCAAGGGGTCGTGGGATCCGGAGCCGCAGACCGGCAGCTACACCCTGGATCCGCAGTGGAGCGCCCGCATCGTTTCCAAGCTCGCCCGCGCCCTGCAGGAGGCACACAGCCATAGCATCATCCACCGCGACCTGAAGCCGTCGAACGTTATGATGAACCAGCGCGGCGAGCCGATCATCATGGACTTCGGCCTGGCTCGCAAGATCGACTCGGACATCGCCCTGACGCAGCAGGGGTCGGTCCTGGGCACCCCGGCGTACATGTCCCCCGAGCAGGTGCGCGGCGAGTCCCAGAACATCGGCGTCGGGACCGACATCTACAGCCTCGGCATCATCCTGTACGAGCTGCTGTGCGGCCAGGTGCCCTTCCGCGGCTCGCTCGGCTACGTGATGGCGATGATCCTGAACAACGCCCCGCGCCGGCCGATCGACCTGCGCCCGGACCTCGACCCGGGGCTGGAGGCGATCTGCCTCAAGGCGATGGCGAAGGACGTCAAGGATCGGTTTGCATCCATGACCGAGTTCGCCGACGCGCTCGACGCCTACCTCGCCGGGACGGGCGCCGCGGCGGTCGGCGCCTTCACCACGGTATCTGCGCCGGCGCCGGTCACCACACCGGGCGGACCGGGCTCCACCCCAACCGTCGTCACGTCGGTAACGGCGACACAGCCTCAGGTGGAGGAGCCGACCAGCCCGTCGGGGCAGGAACCTGGTCCGGTTCCTGCGAACCCGTTCGTTTCGGGCAAGCTGCTCGCCGCCGCCCTCGGCCTGGGGCTGCTCCTCGGCCTGGGGTACGCGGGCTACAAGATGTTTTTTGTCACCGAGTCGGTCGAGGCGTTCCTGCTCCGCATCCAGGGCATCGCGGCTGGCGGCCAGCTCGACGACGCGCTGCGGCAGATCCAGGAGGCGGACCAGGCGGACGCGGTCAAGGCCCGGGCTCTGAAGGAGGTGCGCGACCGGGTTCTGCCGTGGGCCGACCAGCGGCTCAAGGACCGGCAGGCGCCGGCCGAGGTGAGCGCGGTCCTGGCGACCCTCCTTCAGCGCTTCCCCACCGATGCCGACGTCGCCCAGCGGCAGGTCGCGGCCCTGGTCGCCGAACGGCGCTTCAAGCCGGCGCTGGACGTCCTGGGGCAGCCGACGTTCGCCAAGGCCCAGTGGAGCGTGATCGAGAAGCACCGGATCCTCAAGGACTGGGCCGACAGCGCGGCCAGACAGTTCGAGGAGGGCAAGTTCCTCGAGGCGAAGCAGACGGCCGACGCCGTCCTGGCGATGGACCGGGACCAGTTCGTCGCTCTCGACTTCCAGAAGAAGGCGGCCGACCGGATCGACGACGTCACCCGTCGGGTGGAGCAGGCGCTCAAGAAGGACCAGTTCGAGGCCGCGTGCGACGCCCTTGAGAAGGCGTGGCCGCGCGACGAGCGCGGCTTCAAGGTGCAGATCTATACCCAGTGGCACGCCGCGGTGAAGAAGCTGGCCGATGAGGGGAAGCTGATCGAGGCGGAGGAGAGGCTGGCCGAGCTGGTGAAGCGATTCCCGCAGAACCGGACCGACACGGACCGACTCGGGGCCTTGATCCAGGAGAAGGGGCAGGGCGTCGCGTTCGAGACGCAGAAACTCAACCAGGCGATCGGCCTGCTCAAGGTCCGGGCGGACTTCACGAAGAGCCGCCAGGGGCTGGAGGAGCTGCAGGCCAGGATCGTCGAGCCGATGAAACGCCAGCAGTTCGATGCCTTCCTCCAGCTGGTCAAGGAGGGGGAGGACTGCGCGAAGGATCCGCTGAAGGCGAATTTGGACGCGCTGGCGACGCGGGTGAGCGACAGCAAGGACCGGATCAGCGCCGACGCCCGCGCCGCGCTGGAGAAGGCCGTCGGCCGGCTGTTCGAGCGGCGCGTCGAGCTGTCCGTCCCGACCGTCGCCGATGTCGGCCAGTGGAAGCAGGTACTGAAGGACTGCGACCGGGCCAGGGACACCCGCAGTACGTGGGTTCTGGCGTGCCGGCTCGAGTGCCTGGCCGGGCTGAAGGGGACGGCCGACGGCAATGACGCCGCCTGGGACGAGGCGCGCAAGAACCTGGAGAACCACATCCCCAACGACGGCGCGAAGGTATACGCCGAGTACGCTCTCGCCCTGTCCAAACCGCCGCAGGAGGCCGCCCCCCTGCTGCGCCAGGTATTCGATAAGGACACGCTCGCCGCGGTCCTTCAGTCCCCCGCCCGCAAACGGCGCGCGGCCGAGATCCTGACCGCGTCGGCAGCCGACCTGCGGCTGTCCGGGACGTTCGCCGAGCCGTTCGGATCCCAGGAGGCGGCAGACGCCGCGTTCCAGGCGCTGGTGCTGGCCGGGAAGCTCGGGAGCAAGGCGGTCACCGGCGCGCCGCGCGAGAACCTTGCCCTGGCCGCCTGGTACAAGACGAAGCGCGACAAGGATCTGGCCGGGAAGCTGATCGGGGACGTGCTGGCCGACCAGGCGCTGGACCAGAAGGCGGAGGAGGACAAGTACCGGCTGCGCATGATCCACGCCCGGACGCGCCCCGACGACGCGGACGGCCAGAAAGCGGCTCTCGACAGCCTGTTGGCCGCCCTGCCGCACGTCCGGGCCGTCCTGCAGGTCGATCCGCGGGACAACCCGAAGCGATTCGAGAACGTCGCCCTGCCGGTGTGCGAGGACTACTACGCTCACGTCATCCGGCCGCTGCGCGACGAGAAGGCGCCAGGCCAGCTCGTCACTGCCCAGGCGGATGCCGATCTGCGCGACCGGGCCGCCCGGCTGGCGGCCGGGACCGCCCGGTTGATCAAGGAGAACGCGACCCCGTGGGTGGAGGTGAAGGGTCTCGACAAGGGCACTCTCCGGGGAGTGATCGACCTGTACGACCGGGCGTTCCGGCTGGCTCCGGCCAATGAGGCGAAGGCCGAATACCTGGTTCTGAAGGCGTATACCTACCAGGGCCTGCCGAAAAAGCTGGCGGAGATCTTGAAGGTTCTCAAGGCGGACGCGGCGAAGGCCATCGACCTCGCCCCGAAGTACGCCGGCGGATACGGCCTCAGCGGGACGGCCCAGCTGCTGGAGTCGCGGACGACCGCGAACCTGGCGGTCCGGATGAAACTGCTGCAAGGTGCGAACACGCGCCTGACCGAGGCGCTGGATCTGGCCGCGAAGGACGGGGCGGCGAAGGGCGACGAACTGTCCGGATTGCTCCGCCACAGCCGGGGCGTCGCCGGCATGGAACTGGCCAACTACGTCGGCGGCCGGCCGGCCAAGGCGAAGTACCTGCGCCAGGCCGAGCAAGACATCGAGCGGGTCGTGGCGCTGAGCCCGCGCGACCCGCTCGTGCTCGATGCCTACGGCTGCATCCTGGAGGACATCGGCCTGTACCTCGGCGACCCGGAGACGTACTACAGCAAGGCGTGCGACCAGTTCGAGCGGGCGAAGGACTTCAAGACGCTGACCGTCCTGGGCCGGGCGAAGCCGTACCTCGACTACGGGCGGGTGCGCGTCCGGTGGGCCGAGTTGCTGTTCGAGCGGCGCAAGGACGCCGACGCGAAGGCCCAGCTGGACAGGGCGGAGGAGCCGCTGAAGGAGGTCGAGCAGTACGCTTCGGGGTCGGTCGAGGCGGCGGAGGCGGCGTGGTGCCTGGGCAAGCTGTACGTCCTCCGGCGCGACGCGCCGAAGGCCGAGCAGGCGTTTACCCGCGGGATCAAGGTCGCGCGCCAACTCGGGTCGAAGGTGTGGGAGGAGGCGCTGATCAGCGCCTGGGGCGTGTCGGCGTACACCGAGGCGTATCAGCTGTACGAGAAGGGTGTCGCCAACGCCCGGCAATACCTGAAGAAGGCGGAGGCGGCTGCAAAGGATCTGGAGGAGTTCAGCAAGACGCAGGCGGCGTGGCTGCGGGTCCAGACGACGCGCCTGGGCGGCCAGATGACCGGCAAGGTCGATCGGAACGCGCTGCTGAAGGAGATCGCCGCCGGCATCGCCGCCGCTGGCCCGCAGGACCGGCTGTACCACCTGCGTCTGCTCGTCGATCGCGGCTTCCTGCACACCGAGAAGCAGGAATGGGCCGAGGCGTACCGCAGCGCCAAGGAGGCGATCGAACTCGGTCAGACCGTGTCCGGGGAGGTCGTTGCGCGCGGGAATGCCTGGGGGATCGCCGGGTCGGCGCGGGCGCAGATGATGGGCGGCGGGGCGGCCGCGAAGGAGGAGGCGCTCGCTGACCTGCGGAGTGCCGTCGCCATCCTCCCGAACAACGCCGGGGCGATCTGGAAGGTGTGGCTGGCGTGGCTCCTCAAGACGAACCACCCGGAGGGGATTCGGGAGAAGGCCAACGCCCTGGAGGAGGCGTCGCGGAACATCGACGAGGCGGTCCGCGACCTGTCCCGGGCCGGCGGGTTCGGGAAGTGGGCGGGGGACGAGCAGGGCAAGATCGACCAGCTGGTTCCGGCTGCCCTGCGGACCGCCCTCGGAAAGTACGCCGACGACGCTTCCGCCTGGAAGTGGCGGTGGCGCCTGGCATCGGTCCTGCTCCGCAAGGGTGACGCGGCGTCCAAACGAGAGGCCGCCGACCTGGCCGTGGAGGCGACCGAGCCGACGTTCCGCGTGTTCGCCGGCCTTTGCCTTGCACAGTAACTTCGCCGGGGCGCGGCGCCCGCCATACGACGGGCTGAAACGCTCTTGAAAGCCCCCGGGCGGCGTCCCGTGGGTCAAGTCTCCAGCACTTGACCCACGGGACGCCGCCCGGGGGCTTTGCAGAACCTCTGATCCAGCACCTCACTTGCAGCCTGCGCCCCTGGGGATCCACCCTCGCCGCCCCGCCCGCTTCGGATAACATTCCAGATAGCACCCGGACCGCAACCCGCCCGGAGAAATCCGCTCATGACACCAACCCGATACGCACCGCTTCTGTGCCTGCTGGGATTGCTGACCCTCGGCGGCAGCGCCGCGCCGCAGGGCAAGAAACCGAGCGGAGTTTACACCGACCCGAAGCTGGCTGGCCCCGATTATCTCGTCCAGGGCGAGTACGAGAGCGCGGCTGGCGACAAGAGTCCGTTCGCCGTTCAGGTCGTCGCGCTCGGCGCCGGCAAGTTCGACGCCTACCTCCTCGGCGGCGGACTGCCCGGCGCCGGCTGGGACCGCAAGATGCGCATCAAGGCGAGCGCCGAGACGAAGAACGGCAAGACCGTCATCGCCGGCAAGTGGACCGGGGAGATCGACGGCGGGAAGCTGACCGGCCGCACTCCGTCCGGCGAAAAGATCGCGCTGAAGCGCGTCGAGCGCCACAGCCCGACCCTGGGCGTCCAGCCGCCGGCCGGCGCCGTCGTCCTGTTCGACGGCAAGGGCGCCGACGAGTGGCAGGGCGGCAAGCTGGTCGAGGGCGACCTGCTCAACTGCGGCACCCGGAGCAAGAAGCCGTTTGGTCTGGGCCGGCTGCACCTCGAGTTCCGCACGCCGTTTCAGCCGAAGGCGCGCGGCCAGGGGCGCGGCAACAGCGGCGTCTACCTCCACGGCAGGGAAATCCAGGTGCTCGACAGCTTCGGGCTGGAGGGCAAGAACAACGAATGCGGCGGCTTCTACGGAGCCGCGAAGCCGGCCGAGAACATGTGCTATCCGCCGCTGGCGTGGCAGACCTATGACGTCGATGTGCGGCCGGGCGAGCAGGCCGGGATGCTCCTGGTCACCGTGCGTCACAACGGTGTCACAATCCACCAGGACTACCCGATCAAGGGCACCGCGAAGGGCGCCACGATCAACCTGCAGAACCACGGCAACCCCGTCGTCTACCGCAACATCTGGATCGCGCCGGCGCCGGCCGGCAAATGACCGCCGCCGTCCTGGACCTTCCCGTTCCCACCAGGAGAGCCACCCATGTGCCACACCCCGAAGTGCGTCGTCGGCCTCGTGCTGCTGATCGGCGCCGCCACCGCCCTCGCGCAGCCGGGCGAGAAACAGCTGGCGAAGATCGACGCGGCCATCCCGAAGGACGCCGCCGCCAGGCCGATCAAGCCGCGCAAGCTGCTGATCTATTCGCGCACCCTCGGCTTCCGCCACGGTTCGATCCCGACCGGGGCGGCCGCCATCACGCGCCTCGGCCAGAAGACCGGCGCCTTCACCGCCGAGCACAGCGAAGACCCGGCGATGTTCGACGAGAACCGCCTCGGTATGTTCGACGCCGTCCTGTTCCTGAACACGACCGGCGACTGCCTGGCGCCCGGCAAGGGCAAGGTGAGCGAGGCCGACAAACCGATCCTGGACCAGCGCAAGAAGAACCTGATCGCGTTCGTCCGGAACGGCAAGGGGTTCGCGGGCATCCACGCCGCGACCGATACGAACTACTCGTGGAAGGAGTACGGCGACATGGTTGGCGCCTACTTCACGTCGCACCCGTGGGGCGCGGTGCCGCTCAAGGTGGACAGCAAGGGCCACCCGCTGACGGGGATGTTCCAGCAGGGCGGCTTCGAGATCCGCGACGAGATCTACATGTTCGGGCCGAAAACGGGGGCGCCGCGAGGGGTCCAGCCGTACTCGCGTGACAGGCTGCGCGTGCTGCTGAGCCTGGACGCCTCGAAGTTCGACACGAAGAAGGGCACCCGGCCGGATAACGACTACGCGATCAGCTGGATCCGCGAGTACGGCAAGGGGCGCGTGTTCTACTGTGCGCTGGGCCACGGCGAGGCGATGTACATGCACCCGGACATGCTGAAGCACTACCTCGCGGGACTGCAGTACGCCCTCGGCGACCTGCCCGCCGACGCCACCCCGAGCGCGAAGAGCGGGCGCTAACCACCATCCCGCATCGCTACCAGCCCGGGGAGCGCCAGCGACGGGCCTCTGCAAGCGCCCGTCGCTGGCGCTCCGGGGTTTGGTTCTTGTTTGGTTCCTGGTTGTCACGCGGCCACCTGCCACGACGAGGTTGAGAATGATCCATTTTCGGCTCTGCGTTGTCCTCGGGCTTGCCATCGTCCTCGCCACCCTGGCTCCGGGCGAGGGCGTGCAGCAGAAGGGCGGTAAAAAAGGCGGCGCGAAGGAAGACCCGAGGCACGACCCGGCCAACGCCGTCGCCAACCTCGACGTTCACCAGGATCTCCGCGCGACGCTGTCCGCGTCCGAGCCGACCCTGACGAATCCGACCAACCTCGACATCGACCACCGCGGCCGGCTGTGGGTGTGCGACGTCATGAACTATCGCGGCAACAACGGCAAACGCCCTGAGGGCGACCGCATCCTCATTCTGGAGGACACTGACGGCGACGGCGTGATGGACAGGTCGAAGGTGTTCTACCAGGGTCGCGATATCGATTCGGCGATGGGCATCTGTGTCCTCGGCGACAGGTTGATCGTGTCCGCGTCGCCCAGCGTCTTCGTCTTCACGTTCGACCCGGCCACCGACCGGATCCTCAAAAAGGACGTCCTGTTCGCGAAGACCGGCCAGCCGCAGCACGACCACTCGGCGCACTCGTTCGTTTTCGGCCCCGATGGCCGGCTCTACTGGAACTTCGGCAACACCGGCCAGCGCGTCCACGACAGGAGCGGCAAGCCGGTGATCGACCTCGCCGGCAACCCGGTGGTTGATAACGGCAGGCCGTACTATGGCGGGATGGTGTTCCGCTGCGAGATGGACGGAACCAACTTCGAGGTGCTGGGGCACAACTTCCGTAACAACTACGAGGTGGCGGTCGATTCGTTCGGGACGCTGTGGCAGTCGGACAACGACGACGACGGCAACCGCGGGGTGCGCATCAACTACGTGATGGAGTTCGGCAACTACGGCTACCGGGACGAGATGACCGGCGCCGGCTGGAAGACGTCACGCACCAACCTGGAGGCCGATATCCCGCAGCAGCACTGGCACCTGAACGATCCCGGCGTGGTGCCGAACCTGCTCCAGACCGGCCAGGGCTCGCCGACCGGCATCTGCGTCTACGAGGGCAAGCTGCTGCCGCCGGTGTTCCGCGGGCAGGTGATCCACTGCGACGCCGGCCCCAGCGTCACCCGCGCCTACCCGGTCGAGGCCGACGGCGCCGGCTACCGGGCGAAGGTCGTCAACATCCTCGACGGCAACAAGAAAAACAACTGGTTCCGCCCGGCCGATGCATGCGTCGCGCCGGACGGCTCGCTGTTCGTGACGGACTGGTATGATCCGGGCGTCGGTGGACACGCCCAGCGCGACATCAATCGCGGCCGCATCTTCCGGGTGGCGCCGCCGGGTACGCAGTACACGACGCCGAGGTTCGATTTCACAACCGCCGCCGGCGCCACCGAAGCGCTGAGGAACCCGAACCTGGCCGTGCGCTACCTGGCGTGGACGACCCTGCACAGGCTGGGCAAGGCGGCCGAGGGCGAGTTGCTCAGGCTGTGGCAGAGCAAGGAGCCGTGTGAACGGGCGAGGGCGCTGTGGCTGCTGGGCCGCATCGAGGGCAGGGGGCCGCACTACGTCGATGTGGCCCTTGGCGACGGCGACGCCAACCTTCGGGTCGTCGGCCTACGTCTGGCGCGGCAGCTGAAGCTGGATCTGCTGCCGTTGGTGGCGCGCGTCGTGAAGGACGCCTCGGCGCAGGTGCGCCGCGACGCCGCCGTCGCGCTGCGGCACCTGAAAGAACCGCGTGCCGCCGAACTGTGGGCCGAACTGGCGCTGCGGCATGACGGCAAGGACCGCTGGTATCTGGAGGCGCTGGGGATCGCGGCCGATCAGCAGTGGGATGCCTTCCTCGCCGCCTGGCTGGCGAAGGTCGGTCCGCAGGCGACGAAGACCGCTGCCGGACGCGACCTCCTCTGGCGCTCGCGCGCCGCGGAGACGCCGGAGTACCTGGCCCGCATCATCGGCGACCCGGCCACGAAGGCGGACGAACTGCCGCGCTACTTCCGGGCGCTCGATTTCCTCACCGGCGCGTCGAAGCAAGAAATCCTGGTGAAACTCCTCAGCACCGAGCTGAAGGGGGACGCGGCCCGCAAGGGCGTCATTCTCGTGGAGTCGGTGCGCCGCCTCAAGCAGGTCGATCTGGCCAAACAGCCGCAGCTGGCCGCCGCCCTGGAGCGCGTGCTGGCGCAGACACCCGGAACGCAGACCTACGTGGACGTCGTCAGCCAGTTCGGCCTGACGAAGCACTACCCGACCCTGCTCGCCCTCGCGCAGCAGCACCCCGACCAGCAGCTGGGCGTCAACGCGGTCCGCGCCCTGCTGGAGCGCGGCCAGGCGACGCTGATCCGGGCCGCCCTCGACGCCAAGGACGTGAAGGCCGCCCAGGCGACGCTGCTGGCGCTGATGACGGCGGCCGACGCGCGCACCAACCCGGTGCTGCTGCCGCTGGTGCGCGACCGGAAGCGCGACGTCGAGCAGCGGCGGCAGGCGGTGCGGGCGGTGGCGAAGACCAGGGGCGGCGCGCAGACGCTGCTGCGGCTGACCCGCGAGAAGAAGTTCGGCGAGGAGCTGAAGCAGGCGATTGGGGCGGCGCTGACGGTCGCGCCGTGGAAGGACGTCAAGGCGCAGGCGGCCGAGCTGTTCCCGCTGCCGCCCGGCAAGGGCGATCGGCCGCTGCCGCCGTTCGCGGACCTGCTCAGGATGCGCGGCACCGTGGCCAGGGGCAAGGAGGTGTTCCGCGCGGCCGGCACCTGCGCCAACTGCCATCAGGTGAACGGGGAGGGCAAGGACGTCGGCCCGGACCTGTCCGAGATCGGCAAGAAGCTGAGCCGCGAGGCGGTCCTGGAGGCGATCCTCTACCCGAGTGCGGCCATCAGCCACAACTACGAGACGTGGGTGGTGGAGACGAAGGCCGGAGCCGTCGAGACCGGCCTGCTGGCGAGCGACGCGGCCGACGCCGTCGCCCTTAAGGGGGCGGACGGCATTTTGCGCACGTTCAAGCGGGCGGAGGTCGATCAGATGCGCAAGACGCCGGTGTCGCTCATGCCGGCGGACCTGCACAAGGCGCTGACGCCGCAGGATCTGGCCGACGTGGTCGATTACCTGCTGACGCTGCGCGAGGCGCGCGTGACCAGGGGCGCGAAGAAGTAGGGTACTTTGTCCAGAGGCTATTCCAGGCCCACGGGCGGCGGCCCGTGGGCTTTCGCGTTCACCGAACTTTCCGGGCTTACATCGCCCCGCCGGCCAGCCAGCCGGTGCTCCACGCTGCCTGGAAGTTGTACCCGCCGATCGGTCCGTCCAGATCCAGCAGCTCCCCGGCGAGAAATAACTCAGCAACTATATTGCTCTGCATAGTCCGCGAATCAACCTCGTCCAGCGTCACCCCGCCGGCCGTCACCTCTGCCTTCTTGAAGCCCAGCGTCCCGGCGAGCGGCACGCGCAGCGCCTTGAGGTGGCTCACGACCTTCGCCCGGTCCGCCTTGCTCAGCGCCGCCGCCCCTCGGTCCACCGGGAGCCCCGCCAGCGCCAGGACGGTTTCCACGAGGCGCCGCGGCAAGTGCGCCGTGAGCACGCCCGCCAGCTGCTTCTTCCCCGCGGCCGCCGACTCCTGCCGCAGCCACGCCGTCGCCGCCGCCTCCTTCAGGCCCGGCAGTAGATCCAGCTCGACGTGCAGTGTTTCCGGGCGTGGGTGGCCGCTGACGACCCGGCTGACATCGAGGATCACGGGGCCGGACAGGCCGAAGTGCGCGAACAGCAGCGAGCCGCGTCGGCGCGCGAGGACGTCGGCGCCGTCGAGCACGCGCACGCCCACGTCCGGGAGCGTGATACCGCGCAACTCGGCGACCCACGGGACGGACACGGTGATCGGCACCAGGGCGGGGCGCGGCGAAACGATCGTGTGGCCGAACTTCGCCGCCAGGCGGTAGCCGTCGCCGGTGGTGCCGCTGCCGGGGTAGGACTGGCCGCCGGTGGTGAGCAGGACGTGCGCCGCGTGCAGGGTGCGCGTCGGCGTGACGAGGGTGAACCCGGCCTCCGAACGGGCCAGGTCGAGTAGCGGTTCATTCAGGGCGAGGGTGGCGCCGCTGCGCTGCAGTCGCTTCAGCAGGGCGCCGAGGACGTCGGCGGCGCTGTTGCTGACCGGGAAAATCTTGCCGGTCTCCTCGATCTTGGTGGCGACACCCTCGGCCTCGAAGAACGCGACCGTCGCCTCGACGCTCAGGGCGGCGAGGGCGGAGTGAAGGAACCGCCCCGGCGGGCCGTAGGCGGCGACGATGCCGCGGTTATCGGTCGCGTGGGTGAGGTTGCAGCGCGTGCCGCCTGAGAGTAAAATCTTGATTCCCGCACGTCGGTTCTTCTCCAGGAGGAGTACACGTCTGCCCCGCTCGGCAGCAGCGATTCCGGCCATCAGCCCAGCCGCACCCGCCCCGACTACCACCACGTCCCAGGGACCATCGCTCATGCCATATCTACCCGGAAAACAAAGCGAAAACGACACCCACGGACAGGGTACGCGAACTGCGGGTACAAAGCAAACGGCCCCGCGACATCAACCGGACGGTCAAGACTTGAACCTCTAGAACGGCCACACTGCCGGCACGTCGGCGTCGGGGATGGCGGTGAACTCCTAGTGCATGGCTGGTCGAACCCCACTGACGGAAGCAGCGGTACTCAATCGCCAAAGAGCAGGCGGTCCAGACCATGCACCAGCCCCGCAACCTGCATCACCCGTCGCACGGCCAGCAGTGTCCCGTGGACATACGGTTCTGCTCCCTTCCCTGCATCATGCCTTATTGTGAGCCGCTCGTTCGGAAGACCGAAAATCGTCTCGAAGGCCAGCACGATTCCGGGCAAACGGATTGAGTGGACCTGCGTGCCAGCGATGGATGCTCCTCTCGCCTCGCGGGGACCGTGCGTCTTTTCCACTGGCACAGCCAGCTTGTTCTGGGCCACTTCCCCAAGAGCCTCGGCCAGTTCGCGGGTCGTTCCGCTCGGAGCGTCAGGCTTCTCGGCATGTGCGTAGTCGATGATCTCCCAGGACGGCAGGTGCTTCGCGGCCAACCGGGCGAAGTGTTTCGCCAACGCTGCGGTAAACGCCTCGTCCAGCATCTCCAGGCCGAACGTCCCCTCCCGCGTGTTCGACAGCCGCCACGACACCACATACCGGCTGTACCAGTCGATCACCGCCGCCAGGTACATGAACCCCGTCGCCAGCGGGATGTAGGTGATGTCCGTACTCCACACCTGGTCCGCTCGTTCGATCCGCACATCCCGCAGCAAATACGGGAAAATCCGATGACCACGGCCCGCCACGCTGAGTTTGGGCTTGGGATAGATGGCCTCGGGCTCCATCACCCGCATCAGCCGTTGCACCCGCTTGCAGTTGACCTCCTTGCCCTGCGCCTGAAGCCACCGGGTCATCTTTCGTGAGCCGTAGAACGGGTGCGCCGCGTACTCCGCATCGATCCGACGCATCAACTGCAGGTTCGCCGCCGTCTCCGTGGCTGGCTCGTAGTATAGGCTCGACCGGTTCAGCCCGAGCAGTTCGCACTGCCGCCGCACGCGCAACTCCGGGTGCGCCGGCTCGACCAGCGGTCGCTTCAGCTCAGCCGAAGGCGGCAGCTTTTTTTTCCACCCACTCCAACTCCATTTTGAGCCGGCCGATCTGCTCGAACAGTTCCGCCTGGCGGACTTCGGCGTCACCGGTGTCGGTCCTGGCGCCGCTGGCGAACAGTGATTCGGCGCCTTGGAGCAGGTGTTTCTTCCAGCCCTGGATGAGCGTCGGGTGGACGCCAAAGTTGCTGGCGCTCTCGTTAATGGTCTTGTCGCCCTTGAGGGCGGCCAGGGCGACCTGGGCCTTGAAGGCGGCCGTGTGCCGCATGCGCTTGCCTGCCATGTTCTCCCCTTTCCTGAACCATCAGTGTAGCTTAACCGATGGTCCAGTTTTCGGGGTCCACTATAAACGCTCTCGTGGACCTGTCGCGCTTCGCAGGCCGGCAGCCGATTGGCGCGTTTGCCGACGGTGGCCCCGGCGACTGTGTTTGCATCGTCAGTTCGGGGTGGGGGAATTCCGCTTGACCGGACGAGGTGGTGCGGCTGAAGTGGCACTGTGAGCGCGCCGGGCGTGCGAAGCGCGCGCCTCGACCGGGAGACATCGAGGATCCCTTTTCGCAACTCCTGGTCCGATCGGGGGGCAGGAGGGGCCGGCGCGGCCCCGCGGACGACCGCTCGCGGGGTTGGGGATTTCCACCTTTCCCAGGCTCGGCCGGCGCGTCCGGACGGGACCGGGGCCAGCCGGGAACGCCGCCATGAAAGTTGCTTACCTCGTCAACCAGTACCCGCACGTCAGCCACAGCTTCATCCGGCGCGAGATCGCCGCCCTGGAGGGACTGGGGATCTCGGTCGAGCGCTTCTCTGTGCGCGCCAGCGGGGCCGACCTCGTCGATCCGGCCGACCAGGCCGAGCGGGGGCGCACGCACATCTTGCTCGGGGCCGGCCTCCTCGGCCTCCTCGGAGCCCTGCTGGGAACGATGGTGACACGCCCGTGGCGCTGGTTCCGGGCGCTGCGGCGGGCGGTGCGGCTCGGCCAGCGGTCGGAGCGCGGAGTGCTCCGCCACCTTGCTTACCTGGCCGAGGCGTGCGTGCTGCTGCGCCGGCTGCGCCGGTGCGGCGCGACCCACCTGCACGCCCACTTCGGGACGAACTCCGCGTCCGTCGCCCTGCTGACACGCCTCCTCGGCGGTCCGCCGTACAGCTTCACCGTTCACGGGCCGGAGGAGTTCGACCGCCCCGACAGCCTCTCGCTGACGGACAAGATCGAGAACGCGGCGTTCGTCGTCGGCGTGAGCAGCTTCGGCCGCAGCCAGCTGTACCGCTGGTGCGCACTGCCTCACTGGCCGAAAGTGCAGGTGGTGCGCTGCGGCGTCGATGCGGCGTTCCTGAGCGCGGGGCCGCAACCTGTCCCCGAAACCGCCCGGCTCGTGTGCGTCGGCCGGCTGGCGGAGCAGAAGGGCCAGCTCCTGCTGCTGGAAGCCCTCGGCCGGCTCCAGGCGGAGGGGGTGGGGTTCGAGATGGTCCTCGCTGGCGACGGGCCGATGCGCCGGGACGTCGAGCGGCGCATCGGCGAGCTGGGGCTCGGCGAGCGGGTGCGCATCACCGGCTGGGTGAGCAACGACCGGGTGCGGCAGGAACTGCTCGCGGCGCGGGCGCTCGTCCTGCCCAGCTTTGCGGAGGGGCTTCCGGTGGTGCTCATGGAGGCGCTGGCGCTGGGGCGCCCGGTGGTGACGACGTACATCGCGGGCATCCCCGAGCTGGTCGAGAACGGGGTGGATGGATGGGTCGTGCCGGCAGGTTCGGTGGATGCCCTGGCGGACGCGCTGAAGCAGGCGCTGCGCGCGAACCCGGACCGTCTGGCGGAGCTGGGGCGGGAAGGTGCAAAACGCGCGACGGCGATGCACGATGCCGTTCAGGAAGCGGCCAGGCTGGCCGCGCTGTTCCGGAACCCGCCCGCAGGAAGGTCCGACGAGCCGGGGACTGGTGCGCGGGAGGCATGACGCCACAGACGGAACTGCCCCGCCAGCCCTCACGACCCGCATACATTCGCAGGCCGCCCCAGCAGGATGTGCTGGCGTTGCCTGCAACTGCCTGTTACAACAGAGTTTCCCGACCCGCGCCGGCGGTTGGTCGCCTCTCGGGTGGAGGAATACGCTGCCGGAGCCACGCCATGATGCCTGTCGTCGAAGCCCTGCTCTGGGTGTGCGTGGCGGTCGTCCTGCTGCCGATGGCGGTCCTCGTCGTCGAGTGCCTGGCCGCGCTGCTCCCGCGGCGCCGCCCCACGTTTGACCCCGCCGCCGCCCGGCCCCGCTGTGCTGTCCTGATCCCGGCCCACGACGAGGAGGCGGGCATCGGCCGGACGCTCGCCGGGCTCGGGCCGCAGCTGACCGCGGGAGATCGGCTCGTCGTCGTTGCCGACAACTGCACGGACCGCACCGCCGACATCGCCCGGACGCACGGGGCGATCGTTCACGAGCGCACCCACGCAACAGACCGGGGCAAGGGGTTCGCCCTCGACCACGGGGTGCGCCGCCTGGAGGCCGATCCCCCGGACGTGGTGGTGATCGTCGATGCCGACTGCGTCGTTCGCGCGGGAGCGCTCGACCTGCTCGTGCGTGAGGCGGCCCGCGGCCGCCCGGTGCAGGCAGCGTATGTCATGGCCGAACCGCCGCGGCCGACCTACAAGCAGCGGCTGTCGGCGTTCGCGTTTCAGTTCAAGAACGTTGTTCGGCCGCTCGGTCTGGACCGGCTGGGGGGGCCGTGTCTGCTGACCGGGACCGGGATGGCGTTCCCGTGGCCGGTCCTGCGCGACGCCGGACTGGCCAGCGGCAACATCGTCGAGGACATGGCCCTGGGGATTGACCTCGCAGTGGCAGGCTACCCGCCGCGCCTCTGTTCTCAGGCCATCGTCACCAGCGAGTTGCCGGCCAGCGAGGCGGCCGCCGTCGCCCAGCGCAGGCGCTGGGAGCACGGCCACCTTCAGACGCTGCTCACGCAGGTGCCGCGCCTGCTGCGGGTCGCCCTCTGCCGCGCACGCCCCCGCCTGCTGGGGCTGGCGCTGGAGTTGAGCGTCCCGCCGCTGTCGCTGCTGTTCCTGCTGTGGGCGCTCGTGTTCGCCGCTTCCGTGGGCTTCTGGTTCGCCGGCGGGCCGCCACACCCAGCCGTCGTCCTCGCCTGCGGGGCTCTTGCCGTCGTGCTGGCCGTCCTCGCCGCCTGGGCGAAGTTCGGCCGCGATCGGTTGCCGCTGACGTCACTGCTGGCGGCACCGTTTTACGTTCTGTGGAAGGTGCCGATCTACGTGGCGTTCCTGTTCCGTCGCCGACGTCAGGCGAAATGGAACCGGACGGCGCGCGACGCCTCCGCCGGTTCCGGGTCAGGCCACGGCCAGGAAACTGGCCGGACCCCGGACCAGGCAGGCGCGGCTCACCAGCCTTCCACGCCCGAGCCCTCGTGACTCGCCGCCCAACGGACCCGCAGCCCGGAGACGTTACATGCCCCCCCCCGTCGAGGACGCTTATCCGCTTTCGTCATCGCAGGAAGACATCCTGACGCAGTCCGGCCGGCACGGCAAGGAGTACACCCTCTCGCCGAGCCAGCAAGGGTTGCTGTTCCATACGCTGTACGCCGAGGAGCCCGGCGTCTACGTGCAGCAACTCGTATGCGAGCTGCGCGAGGCACTGGACGTCGGGCTGTTTCAGCGCGCCTGGAATCACATCATCGCCCGGCACGCGGCCCTGCGCACCAGCCTGCGCTGCGAGGGGGTGGAGGATCCAATCCAGGTCGTGAAGGGCAAGGGCGACATTCCGGTCGAGGAGGAGGACTGGTCCAGACTGTCGGCGGTGGACCAGGACGCCCGGCTGGAGATGCTGCTCGACATGGACCGGCGGCGCGCCTTCGACCTGGGCAACCCGCCGCTGATGCGCCTGACCCTGCTTCGGCGCGGCGCCGCACACTGGACCTGCGTCTGGACGTATCACCACGTCCTGCTCGACGACTGGTCGCAGGTCTTCGTGCTGAAGGAGGTGTTCGCCTTCTACGACACCCGCGGCCAGGAGAAGCTGCCGGACAGGCCGCCGCCTTACCGCGACTACATCTACTGGCTGCGCGGACAGGACTGGTCGAGCGCCCAGGAATACTGGCGGGCCGCGCTGAAGGGGTTTCGCGCGCCGACGCCGCTCCTGGCGGTCGCCCCCGCTCCGGGCACCGCCTTCAGGGCCGATCCGCCGCACGGCCTGCGCACGTTCCGGCTCCCCGCCGACCTCACGGCGGCGCTGCGGGACTTCGCACGCCAGCACGGCCTGACGCTGGAGACGCTCGTGCAGGGGGCTTACGCCGCCGTGCTGAGCCGGTACAGCGGCGAGGAGGACGTCGTTTTCGGCGCCACCCGGCCCGGCCGCCACTTCCCCATCGACGGCGCCGAGACGATGGTCGGGCAGTTCATGAACACCCTGCCGGTCCGGGTGCGCGTGTCCCCCGACGTCACCGTCCTGGACCTGCTGAAGGAACTGCATGCGCAGACCCTCGCCGTCCGCCCGCACGAGGAGACGCCGCTACTGAAGGTCTACGAGGCGAGCGAGGTGCCGCGCGGGATGCCGCTGTTCGACAGTATCTTCGTCTGCGAGGACTCCGCCCTCGACGACACCCTGCGTGCCCAGGGCGGGCCGTGGGCGAATCGCTCGTTCGAGCTGCGGGAGCAGACGAACTACCCCCTCGCCGTGTGCGCCTACGCTGGCGAGCGGCTACTGCTGCGGGCGCTGTTCCTGCGTCCGCGCTTCGACGACGGGACGATCGACCGCCTGTTCGGCCACCTGCAAACGCTGCTCGAAGGGATGATTGCCCGCCCCGACGAGCGCGTCGCCGCCCTGCCGATCCTGACCGCCGCCGAGCACCGGCAGATCGTCCACGAGTGGAATGACACGGCCGCCGACTACCCACGCGACAGGTGCATCCACCAGCTGTTCGAGGCCCAGGCGCGGCGCACTCCGGACGCGGTGGCGGTCGTCCACGACGGGCGAGAGACGACGTACCGGGAGCTGAACGAGCGGGCCAACCGCCTCGCCCACCACCTGCGCGGGCTCGGGGTGAAGCCGGGCGTCCTGGTCAGCATCTGCATCGAGCGCTCGACCGACATGATTGTCGGCGTCCTGGGCATCACGAAGGCCGGCGGGGCCTACGTCCCCCTCGACCCCGCCTACCCGAAGGACCGCCTCGCCTTCATGCTGGACGATATCCAGGCGCCGGTGCTGCTGACACAGCGCAAGCTCGTCGAACGCCTGCCCGAGTCGAAGGCCAGGCTCCTGTGTGTGGAGGAACTCGACGCGGCCCTGGCACGCGAGAGCGCCGCGGATCCGTCCAGCGGCGTCACCCCGGGCGACATCGCATACATCATTTACACGTCGGGCTCGACGGGGAAGCCGAAGGGGGTGGTGCTGCGGCACGGGCCGGTGGTGAACCTGCTCGACTGGGTGAACACGACGTACCACGTCGGGCCGGGGGACCGCGTCCTGTTCGTCACATCGCTGAACTTCGATCTGTCCGTGTACGACATCTTCGGCATCCTCGGGGCCGGCGCCACCGTCCGCGTCGCGTCCAGCGCCGACCTCCGCGACCCCGAGCGACTGCTGGAAATCCTGTGCGACGAGCCAATCACCTTCTGGGACTCGGCGCCGCCGCAGCTGGCGCAGCTGGCCCCGTTCTTCCCCTCCGCCCAGCAGGCGCCGAGACAGAAGCACCTGCGGCTCGTCTTCCTGAGCGGCGACTGGATCCCGGTGCCGCTGCCGGACGCGATCCGCGCCACCTTCCCCGGGGCGGAGGTCGTCAGCCTCGGCGGGGCGACGGAGGCGGCCATCTGGTCGAACTCCTACCCGGTCGGGGTGGTGGACCCGAAGTGGCCAAGCATCCCCTACGGCCGACCGATCCGAAATGCCCGCTACCACGTCCTCGATAAGCATCTCAACCCGGTGCCGGTCGGCGTGCCGGGAGAACTACACATCGGCGGCGGGTGCCTGGCGGACGGCTACCTGAACCGGCCGGAGCTGACGGCCGAGAAGTTCATCCCCGACCCGTTCGCGGCCTCCTCACCCCCCCTTCCCCCCTCCCCTCTCGTGGGGGAGGGGGGCCGGGGGGGTGAGGGGGCCGCCCGCCTGTACAGGACGGGCGACCTGGCCCGCTACTTTCCGGACGGCAACCTGGAGTTCCTCGGCCGGCTCGACTTCCAGGTAAAAATCCGCGGGTTCCGGATCGAACTCGGGGAGATCGAGACCGTCCTCGCCCAGCACCCGGCCGTCCGCGAGGGCCTCGTCACCGCTCTCAAGGACGAGTCCGGCGACCGCTACCTGTGCGGCTACATCATCGCGCGTCCCGGGCAGCAGCCGACCGGCGCCGCTCTGCGCGAGTTCCTGGCGGCCAAGCTACCGGCCCACATGGTCCCGGCGCACTACGTCACCCTGGAGGCGTTTCCACTCAACCCGAACGGCAAGATCGACCGCAAGGCGCTGCCGGCGCCGGGACGCGAGCGGCGCGACGAGGCGGCGGCCTACGTCGCGCCGCGCGACCCGACCGAGCAGGCCGTCGCCGCCATCTGGGCAGAGGTGCTCGGCGTCGAGCGGGTCGGCATCCACGACGACTTTTTCGCGATGGGCGGCCACTCGCTGACGGCGACGCGCGCCGTCTCGCGCATCCGCCAGCAGCTGCAGATCGACCTGCCGCTGCCAGTCTTCTTCCAGGCGCCGACGGTCGCGAAACTGTGCGCCGGGCTCCCGAAGGGAGAGGCGGCCGGCGCCGTCATTCAGCCCGCCGACCTGCCGCCGGGTCCAGATGGCAAGGTGCGCGCCCCGGCGTCGTTCGGCCAGCGCCGGCTGTGGTTCCTCGACCAGCTTGGCCAGGACCGCGAGGTTTACAACATCGTCTACCAGATCCGCATGACCGGCCCAGTCGATGAGCCGGCCCTGCGGCGCGCGCTGGAAACGCTGGTCGAGCGCCACGCGACCCTGCGCACGACGTTTGCGGATGAGGGCGGCCAGCCGGTTCAGGTCATCGCCCCGCCCGCGCCGATCGAGCTGGAGCTGCTCGACCTGACCGCCCTGCCGCCGGGCGAGCGCGACGCCGACGCGGCCGAGGTGGCGGCCGAGGAAGGCCGCTTCGTCTTCGACCTGGCGCAGGGGCCGCTCTGGCGGGCGCGCCTGGTGCGCCTGGCGGCCGAGGACCACCTGCTGCTGTGGACGATGCACCACATCGTCAGCGATGGGTGGTCGATGTGGGTGCTCGTCCGTGAGCTGGCCGCCGCCTACGAGGCGCTTCTCGCGAACCGCCCGCCTACTTTGCCGCCGCTGCCGCTGCGCTACGCCGACTTCAGCCAGTGGCAGTGCGGCTGGCTCCAGGGTGCGGTGCTGGAAGGCCAGCTCGGCTACTGGACGAAGCGACTGGCGGGGTCGCTGCCGGTGCTGCAACTCCCGGTCAGCCGCACCCGGCCGAAGACGCAGACCTTCCGTGGGGCGGTCCACCGCTTCGCCCTGCCGCTCGACCTCGCGAAGGCGCTGGAGGAGGTGAGCCGGCACGAGGGCGTGACGCCGTACATGGCGCTGCTGGCGGCGTTCGTCGGGCTCCTGCACCGCTACAGCGGCCAGGAAGACATCCTCGTCGGCACGCCCATCGCCAACCGCAACCGGGCCGAGACGGAGGGGATCGTCGGCCTGTTCATCAACACCCTGGTTCTGCGCACCGACGTCTCCGGCGACCTGACCCTGCGCGAGCTGCTCGCGCGCATCCGCCAGGGTTCGCTCGAAGCGTTCGCCCACCAGGATCTGCCGTTCGACCTCCTCGTGCAGGCGGTCAAGGCCGAGCGCAGCGCCAGCCACCAGCCGCTCTTCCAGGTGCTGTTCAACTACCTGCACGGCGTCACCCAGGATCTGACCGTCGGCGGCGGGCGCTGGCTCGCCGAGCAGGGCCACAACGGCACCGCCAAGTTTGACCTGACGCTGCAAATGGAGGAGACGCAGCAGGGGCTGCGCGGCCTGTTCGAGTACAACACCGACCTGTTCGACGCGCCCACGGTCGAGCGCCTGACGGGGCACTTCCAGGTGCTGCTGCGCGGCCTGCTCGCGGACCTCGACCGGCGGCTGTCGCAGGTTCTCCTGCTGACCGACGCGGAACGCCGCCAGCTGCTCGTCCAGTGGAACGCCACGCGGGCCGACTACCCGCGCGATCGCTGCACGCACCAGCTCGTCGAGGAGCAGGCGGCCCGGACGCCGGACCGCGTGGCCGTCGTCTTCGACAACCGGCAGCTGACGTATGGCGAGCTGAACGCCCGCGCGAACCAGCTGGCCCACCACCTGAAAACGCTCGGTGTCGGTCCGGAGACGCTGGTCGGGCTGTGCGTCGAGCGTTCGACGGACATGGTCGTCGGATTGCTCGGCATCCTGAAGGCGGGCGGCGCGTACGTCCCGCTCGATCCCGACTTCCCGCGCGACCGGCTGGCGTTCTACCTGCAGGACAGCGCCATGCCGGTGCTGGTGACGCAGCGGCGACTGGTGACGAGGCTGGCCGGCCACAGGGCGCGCACGGTCTGCCTCGACGCCGACGCGGCCGCCCTCGCCGCCCAGAGGCGCGACAACCTCCCCGCGACCGCGACCCCCGCGAACCTCGCCTATGTGATCTACACCTCCGGTTCGACCGGCAAGCCGAAGGGGGTGCAGGTGCCGCAGGGCGCCCTGGTCAACTTCCTCAACGCGATGCGCCGGCGGCCGGGGCTGACCGAGCAAGACACGCTGCTCGCGGTCACGACGCTGTCGTTCGACATCCACGCCCTGGAAGTGTGGCTGCCGCTGACCGTTGGCGCGAAGGTCGTGGTGGTGAGCAAGGACGTGGCCGGCGACGGCGTGCGGCTGCTAGAGCGCATGATCGCGTGCGGGGCGACGGTCCTGCAGGCCACGCCGGCCACCTGGCGGCTGCTCCTCGAAGCCGGGTGGCAGGGGACGAGGGGGCTCAAGGCGCTGTGCGGCGGCGAGCCGATGACGGTCGAGCTGGCCGAGAAGCTGCTGGGGCGCGTCGAGGAGCTGTGGAACATGTACGGTCCGACCGAGACGACGGTCTGGTCCACGGTCCACCGCGTCACCTCGGCCGGCGGCCCCGTCCCGATCGGCCGGCCGATCGACAACACGCAGATCTACCTGGTCGATGTCCACAACAACCCGGTGCCGGTCGGCGTGGTCGGCGAGCTGCTCATCGGCGGCGACGGCGTGGCGCGCGGCTACCTGAACCGGCCGGAGCTGACGGCGGAGAAGTTCGTGCCGGACCCATTCGTGGCCCCCGCACCCCCCTGTCCCCCTCCCCCACGAGGGGGGAGGGGGGGGACGCCCCGCGTCTACCGCACCGGCGACCTGGCGCGCTACCTGCCCGACGGCAACCTGGAGTGCCTCGGTCGGGTCGATCATCAGGTGAAGGTGCGCGGCTTCCGCATCGAGCTGGGCGAGATCGAGACAATCCTCGGGCAGCACCCCGCCGTGCAGGGAAACGTCGTCGTCGCCCGCAAGGACGACGCCGGCGCCGACTACCTGGCGGCCTACGTCATCCCCCGGCCGGGCCAGGACGCGACGCCGGACGACCTGCGCCGCCACCTGCACGCGAAGCTGCCGGACTACATGGTGCCAAGCTACTTCGTCATCCTGGACCAGTTCCCGCTCACGCCCAACGGCAAGATTGACCGCAAGGCGCTGCCCGCGCCGCAGCAAGGGCTGGCGTCCGCCGACCAGGCCGCGCGGGCCGCGGTCGCCCCGCGCGACGACGCGGAGCGCGAGCTAGCGCAGATCTGGGAGGACGTGTTGAAGGTCAGGCCGGTCGGCGTGACCGATAACTTCTTCGACCTCGGGGGGCACTCGTTCCTGGCAGCGGTGCTCATCGCGCGCATCCGTCAGCAGATGGGCCACGCCCTGCCGCTGGGGATGTTGTTCGAGGCTCCGACGGTGGAGAAGCTGGCCGCCGCGATGCGGCAGCGGCTGGAGGCGGGGACCGAAAGCTCGCTCGTGCCGCTGCACGAGGACGGAGCCAACCCGCCGCTGTACATGATCGCGGGCGTCGGCGGGCACGTCTTCACCTTCCACAGGTTCGCCCGGCTGCTCGGCCCGGACCAGCCAGTGTACGGCGTCAAGGCCATCGGCATTGACGGCACCGTCGCGCCGCCCGAGACGGTCGAGGCGATCGCCGCCCACTACGTCAAGGAGATCCAGGCGGTCCGGCCGAAAGGTCCGTACCTGCTGTCGGGCTACTCGATCGGGGCGGTCGTTGCGTTCGAGCTGGCCCTGCAACTACGAGCGCTGGGGCACGAGGTTCCCGGCGTCGTCGTCTTCGACATGCTCGCCCCGGGATACCCCCCGAAGGTCGCCCTGCCGAAGCGGCTGTGGATGCACTTCAGCACGTTCCTGGGCCTGCCGATGCGCGCCAAGAAGTCGTACCTCGGCGAGCGGCTCGACAAGATCTGGGTGCGCCTCCTCAACTGGACGGGCCAGGGGCTGCGCAACGCCCCGGAGATCCAGGGCGTCGAGGGGCTGCAGCAGGGCGCCCTCAAGCGCGTCTGGCTGGCCCTGTCCACGGCGGTGAACCGCTACCGGCCGGCGCAGAAGTTCGACGGCAAGGTGGTGCTGTTCAAGGCGGAGGAGGGGTTCCACTGGGCGGCGACGATCATTGACGACCCGTTGTACGGGTGGGGTCAGCTGACCGCGGGCGGCGTCGAAACGCACACCGTCCCGGGCGGGCACATGGAGATTTTCCACGACAAGAACATCGACCTGGTGGCACGCGGCCTCATGGAAAGTGTCGGCGCCCTGCAAAAGGGCCGGTGAGCCCTGGACCTGCGGCCCGCGCGATCTCTGACCAGGCAGCCCCAGCAAAGCCCACGGGGCGTGACCCGTGGGCTTTCACATCTTCACCCTGCACCACTCCTCACAACATTTCAAGCAATGTCCGGGCCGCGCTCTCGGCGAAGGCGGGGTCGTTGATGTGCAGGTCCAGCTCGATGACGCGGACGTGTGGGCTGACCCAGTTGCGCAGGCTCTGGAAGAGGGCGGCGTCCGCCTCCGGCCACCAGAACGGCTGCCCCTCACGATCGATGGCCGAAACGCCGCGGAGCGGGACCAGCACCGCCGTCGGTCCCTTCGCCGCGCTCGCCTTCTCCGCGATCTCCTTCCCCAGCCGATCGTTCTCCTCCGGGGTGGTGCGCATCAGCGTGATGTTCGGGTTGTGCTGGTAAAAACGGCGGTCCTTGAACTTCTCGGGGACGGTCGCCCGCGGGCCGAAGTTGACCATGTCGAGGGCGCCGAGCGAGATCGCCTGCGGTATCCCGCGCAGGGCCGCCGCCGTCAGCCGGTCCGGCCCGGCCGACAGCTCCCCGCCCACCAGCTCGTCGGCCAGCTCCGTCGTGGTGATGTCGAGGACGCCCCGGACCAGGCCATCGCTCACGAACGCCTCCATCGTTCGCCCGCCGATGCCGGTCGCGTGGAACACGAGCACCTCATAGCCGTGCTGCTCCAGCACGCGCCGGCCGGCCTCGACGCAGGGGGTCGTGACGCCGAACATGCTCGCCGCGAGCAGAGGTTTGTCCGCCTCGTTCGCGTACATCCCGGCCCCTTCTACCTGCCCCTTGACCATGCCGATCATCGCCCCGGCGGCGTTGGCGAGGACGATCCGGCTGATGCGATTCAGCCCGCTGATGTCCACCACCGAGTGCATCATCAGGATGTCGCGGACGCCGACATAAGGCCGGACCTGGCCGCTGGCCAGAGTGCTCACCATCAGCTTCGGCACGCCGAACGGCAGGGCGCGCATGGCGGCGGTGGCGATGGTGGTGCCGGCGGACCCGCCCAGGCCGACGATGCCCTGCACCTGCCCGGCCTCGTGCAGGCGCAGCACCAGCCGGGGGACGCCCTGGGCGGCCGCCTCGATCGCCCTGCCGCGGTCTGCTGCCTGCCGGACGGCGGCGAAGGTGGTCCCGGCCGCGGCGTAGACCTCCTCGCGCGGGATGTCGGGGGCGAACAGCGGCGGTTCGAGGATGCCCGCGTCGAGGACGAGCGTTTCCACGCCCGCCAGGTGCAGCAGGTCGCGCACGAACCGGATTTCCGCCCCCTTGGTGTCGAGCGTGCCGATCAACACAACCGCCATGACGGCCCCCCTCCTGTGCCCGGCCGCGCGCCCCCGCTACAATGCCTGGCGCTCGCGGCCTCCGGGCGGTTCCCATTTAACCTGCCCGGTGCCGTCAGCGCCAAGGAAAAGAAGGAGCGAGCATGAGCTTTTTCACGCGCGCCGCGTGTCTCGAACGCCTCCGCAACCAGGTCGCCGCCCGGCGTCCCCTCATCGGCGGCGGCGCTGGCACCGGCATCAGCGCGAAGTGTGCCGAGGCAGGCGGGATCGACCTGATCATCATCTACAACTCGGGCCGCTTCCGCATGGCCGGGCGCGGCAGCCTGAGCGGCATGATGCCTTACGGCGACGCCAACCAGATCGTCCTGGAGATGGCGCGCGAGGTTCTCCCGGTCGTCAGACAGACGCCGGTCCTGGCGGGCGTCTGCGGCACCGACCCGTTCCGCATCATGAAGCTGTTCCTGCGCGAGATCCAGGCGACCGGGTTCAGCGGCGTCCAGAATTTCCCGACCGTCGGGCTGATCGACGGCACGTTCCGGCAGGGTCTTGAGGAAACCGAGATGGGGTTCGACCTGGAGGTCGAGATGATCCGCCAGGCGAGCGACATCGGACTGCTGACATGCCCCTACGTGTTCAACGAGGACGAGGCGCGTGCGATGGCCCGGGCGGGGGCCGACGTGCTGATCCCGCACATGGGTCTGACGACCAAGGGGAGCATCGGGGCGAAGACGGCGCTGACGCTGGCCGAGGCGGCGGAGCGCGTCCAGGCGATGCACGACGCGGCCAAGCAGGTGAAGCCGAACATCCTGGTACTGTGCCACGGCGGGCCGATCTCCGAGCCGCAGGATGCCCAGTACATCCTGGAGCACACGGAGGGCGTCGTCGGCTTCTTCGGCGCGTCGAGTATCGAGCGGTTGCCGACGGAAATCGCGATTACCGACTGTGTGCGCCGGTTCAAGGAGATAGCCCTGCGGGGGTAGAGGCTCGCAGTCAGGGCCGGCCCGCGAGGTGCGCCTCGCCCCGCTGCTGCTGCCGGGCCGCGATCTCGTCCTGGAACAGCGACCGCACCTTGCGCGCCGCGATGCGGTCCGCCAGCCGCGGGAAGAACCGGCTGACGAACGCGAGCAGCTTCGCCTGGAAGGTCAGGGTGATCTCGTTCTTGCCGCGCTCGATCGCCCGCAGGGTGGCGTGGGCGACCTGCTCCGGCGTCATGCCGCGCATGTGGTCCAGCTGGAGTTTTGCCTTCTGTTCCAGCATGTTCTTCGAGAAGTTCGTCTGCGTCAGGCCGGGGCAGATGAGCAGAACATCGATCCCATCTTTCGCCAGTTCGGCCCGCAGCGCCTCGCTGAACCCCTGGACCGCGAACTTGCTCGCCGAGTACTCGCTGCGAGCGGGGATGGCGCGCTTGCCCGCGATCGACGAGATGTTGACGATGGCCGGCCGGTTGCCCTGCCGGAGCAACGGTAGGCAGACGCGCGTCGTCTCGGTCAGGCCGAAGAAGTTCACCTCGAAAATCCTGCGCAGCCGCTCCGGCCCGCAGTCGGCAAAGTGGCCGGTCGCGCCGATCCCTGCGTTGTTCACCAGGATGTCGAGCCCGCCGAGGTGGCGCAGGGCGGCCTCGATCATGTGCTGCCGGTCTTCCGGGCTCGTCACGTCGGCGGCCACCGTCTCCAGGACGGCGCCGCTGGCCCGCACCTGCTCGGCCAGCTCGCGCAGCATCTCCGCGGACCGGGCCGCGGCGAGGACGCGCCCTCCGCGCCGCGCGGCCTCGGCGGCCAGGGCGCGCCCGATACCCTGCGAGGCGCCCGTGATCAGGATGCGTGACCCGGCAATTTGACGACGCTGCCCCATGACTCTTTCTCCCTGCGGCTCCGATAGGACTGCACGCCAGTGTAACCGTGGAGGCGGTCCCGGTCAGCGCGGAAAGCAGGCGAAGGGGGGGGAAAGACGGCAGCGGGCGAAGGGAGGAACGGCCTGTAGCGGTTGGGCGAGAGTGAGGAGGAGGTTAAAGCCCACGGGGGGCATCCCGTGGGCTTTGCCGCCCTGCTCTCAGCCCCACACGAGCAGGCCGGGCTCGAACGGGTTGGCGAGGTCGTCGTTGCGCGGCAGGACGCGGACCGCGAAGCCGTGGTGGCCGCTCGCCCGGCACGGGATCGTCCCGGTGAACACCCACGTACTGCCGTCGTGGGCGCCGTTGTGGCTCATCGCCGCCGTGGACGGCGTCGGGATGTCGCCCTGGTTGTCGAGCGGGCCGTGAAACAGCTGGACCTGCACGTCGCTGGGCGACAGGCTCCCCAGGTTCACCCGTGCCTTGACCGTCAGCTTGCCGCCGACGTGGACCGGGTCGGCGCCGGTCGCCTCGACCCCCTCGACCCGGATCTGCCCCCACGACCGGGCCACCGTCCGCCGCCAGTTCGCCAGTGCCGCCGCGTGCTGCATGCCGTCGCGCGTCAGCCGGTCGTACCGCTCGGCTGACGGGCCATAGCATTTCTCCATGTACTCCTGCACCATCCGGTTCGTGTTGAACACCGGGCAGACGGTGCTCATCGACCGCTTCATCGCCTTCAGCCAGCCGCGCGGCAGGCCGTCGCTGGTGCGCGTGTAGAACAGCGGGACGATCTCCTCCTCCAGCAGGTCGTAAATCGCCCGGCCCTCGACGTCGTCCTGGTACGTCAGATCGGTGTACTCCTCGCCGGCCCCGATCGCCCAGCCGTTGTCGAGGGCATACGCCTCGACCCACCAGCCGTCCAGGACCGACAGGTTCAGGCCGCCGTTACACGATACCTTCATGCCGCTCGTCCCCGACGCCTCCAGCGGCCGGCGCGGGTTGTTCAGCCACACGTCCACTCCCTGGACCAGGTAGCGCGCGACGTTGATGTCGTAGTCCTCGATGAAGACGATCTTGCGCCGCAGCTCGGGCCGGCGGCCGACGTGGACGATCTCGGCGATCAGCTCCTTGCCGCCGTGATCGCGCGGGTGGGCCTTGCCGGCGAAGAGGAACTGGACCGGCCGCTCCTTGTCGTTGACGATGGCGGCCAGCCGGTCCAGGTTGCGGAAGATCAGCGTGCCGCGCTTGTACGTCGCAAACCGGCGGGCGAAGCCGATCGTCAGCGCTTCCGGGTCGAGCACCTCCTCCGCCCGGGCGACCTCGGCCGGCGGCGCCCCGCGGCGCTGCAGCTGGACCTTGAGCCGCTGGCGGGCGAACGCGACCAGACGCTCGCGCCGCCGCTCGTGGGTGCGCCACAGCTCGGCGTTGGGAATGTTCTCGACCCGCTTCCAGACGCTGTAGTCGGTCGGCTTCTCCTCCCACTGCACGCCCAGATAGCGGTCGTACAGTTGGGCCACCTCCGGCGCCAGCCAGGTGCGCGTGTGGACGCCGTTGGTGATCGACGTGATCGGGATCTCCGCCTCCGGCAAGTCCGGCCAGAGCGCCTTCCACATCTTGCGCGAGACGGTTCCGTGCAGCTTGCTGACGCCGTTGCTGATGTTCGACAGGCGAATCGCCAGGACTGTCATGCAGAACGGCTCGTTGTGGTCCTTGGGGTTCTGCCGGCCGAGCCCGAGCAGCTCGTCCCACCCGATCTTGAGCGAGTGCAGGTAGCCGGCGAAGTAGTGCTGCACGAGGGACGGAGCGAAGATGTCGTTCCCGGCCGGGACGGGGGTGTGGGTGGTGAAGCAGGTGCCGGCGGCGACGACCTCGCGCGCCGTCGAGTAGTCGAGGTGCTGCTGCTCCATTACCATGCGGATGCGCTCGAGGCCGGAGAACGCCGAGTGCCCTTCGTTCATGTGGCAGACGGTCGGCGCCTTGCCGAGGGCCGTCAGGGCGCGGACCCCGCCGATACCGAGGACCATCTCCTGACGGATGCGCATGTCGTGGTCGCCGCCGTACAGCCGGCCGGTGATCTGGCGGTCCTCCGGACCGTTCTGCGGGATGTTCGTGTCGAGCAGGTACAGCGGCACGCGCCCGACCTGAATGCGCCAGACACGCGCCTGTACCTCGTGCCCGGGGAACGGGACGCCGATCAGCAGCGGAGCCCCGTCCGACCTCGTCTCGGGGATGAGCGGGAGATTGAAGAAGTCGTTCTCGGGGTAGCGCTCCTGCTGCCATCCATCGACGTTGAGGTACTGGCGGAAGTACCCTTCACGGTACATCAGGCCGACGCCGCACAGCGGGATGCCGAGGTCGCTGGCCGCCTTCAGGTGGTCGCCCGCGAGCAGGCCGAGGCCGCCGGAGTAGACCGGGATGCTCTCGTGGATGCCGAACTCGGCCGAGAAGTAAGCGATGCGGATGTCGTGGCCGGCCTCGCCGTAGGTCTCCTGGAACCACGTCGGGGCGCTCATGTAGGCGTCCAGGCTCTGCACGACCCGATCCATGTGGACCAGGAAGCCGTCGTCGCGCTGGAGCTGTTCGAGGCGGTCCTGGTCGATGGCGCCGAGGAGCTTGACGGGGCTGTTTTCGAGATGGTCGAACAGCTCGTCGTCAATGCGGCGAAAGAGGGACACGGCCTCGTGGTTCCAGCACCACCACAGGTTGTAGGCCAGCTTCTGGAGAGCCTGCAGCCGGACGGGCAGGTGCGGGAGCACGGTAAAGGTACGGATCGAACGCGCCATCACTACTCCATGTGTTTCGGGGGCACGCCCGCACGCCGACCGAGACAGGCGGACCCGCTCGCGCGGGGGCACGCTGCGGTCGCTGTGCCAGGCTGTCCCCTTGTCACCGTGTCACCGAACGGGACGGTCGGGGCCAAAAAACGAAACCGCCCGCCGCGGGCCGGCAGCGGCGGTTCGCGGGGTGCAGTACTCTGCGTCGGTGAGTTACCAGGCGAGAGAGACTCCATTCTAGCAAGGCGTGTACCGCCGACAAGGCAAACCAGCCGTGCAATGCATGCAGGATAACGTTCTCGGACGGATTTGCAATCGCGGTTTTCCCATCTTGCCAGCCAGGACGACGCCGCCAGGGCCGTGGCACGGCGACCGGGACGGCGTCGGACGCGGTGCGCGCCCGGCGCGGCAGCCCCTCCTCACTCCGGCAGCGGCTTGCCCTTCGTCTCCGGCGCCAGCCAGATGAGTACCACTCCGACCAGGTAAATGCACGCGAGCAGGGAGTAGACCTGAGCGTCCTTCCAGTCCAGGGGAGCGAACAGCAGCTTGAGAGGGCCGAGCTGCAGCACGCCGATGGCGGCGATGATGCGGCCGAAGTTGTAGCTGAACCCCTGTCCGGTGGCGCGGACCCGCGTCGAGAACAGTTCGGGCAGGTACAGCGGCAGCCAGCCGTAGAACGCCGCCGTGATCGCCCCCGCCAGGAAGACAACGAGCAGCAACCCGTTGCCGAAATGAGTGGTGCCGAGGAACAGGGCCGGCACGATGGCCAGCGACCCGAGGCAAAGCAGCGTGTAGGTGACGCGCCGGCCGAGCCAGTCGGCCGCCAGCGCCGCCACGATCGTTCCCAGGATGGCGCCCAGCGCCGACCAGGTCTGCACCTGGGATGCGGCGGTCCCCGGCGCGCCCGCCAGGGTGCCCGACCAGTGCGGAGCCTGCTGCACCGTTCCCCACGTCCCCAGCAGCGCCACGCCACTGAGACAGGCCGCGAGCACCATCTTGCGTAGCGTGCCCTGATCGGAAGGCCGGGCGTCGGCGTCGCGTTCCGCCCGGCGCAGGTACATGACGACCGGGAACAGATAGCCGCCCGTCACCACCACCAGCCCAGCGACCGTCCCGACGATGCGGAGGACGGTCGGCACGTCGAACGCCCACAGGCAGATGAGGCCGCAGCCGCCGGCCGCGCCGACCAGGACCGCCAGCAGGTCGCGCGTCGCCCAGTGCGACGTCGCCCCGCGCTGCCGCTCGCGCTCCCACTTCTCCGACTCCGGGACGAACAGGCGGATGAAGAACGTCAGCAGCGCCGGCGCCGCGCCAAACATCATCAGCAGCCGCCAGCCCTTGTTCCCCGGCGAGACGAGGTGATTGACCCACTCGTCGGAGAGGCCCAGGCCCAGGAGCCCCTCGCGAACTCCCTGGATGTTGGTCATGACGGCCTGCCCGACCAGGGCGATGGTCAGGAAGCCGACGTTGGCCGCCGCGCCGATCAAGCCGGCCAGGAAGGCGCGCGACCGGCCGGGCCAGATCTCGTTGATGAGCGCCACCCCGAGCGACCACTCGCCGCCCATGCCCAGCGCGGCGACGAACCGAAGCACGCCGATCTGCCACGCCTCCGTGGCCAGCCCGCACAGCCCGCTGAACAGCGCGTAGGTCAGGACCGACAGCATCATCGCCTTGACGCGGCCGAGGCGATCTCCGAGCCAGCCGAAGAGAACGCCGCCCGTCGCCGCCCCGACGAGAAAGAAGGCGGTGACAATGCCGAGCCAGCGCTGATGATCGGACAGAGGGATCCCCAGGTCAATGAGTGCCGGCCGCGCGGTGAGGGGAAACAGGCCCATCTCCAGGCCGTCGAACAGCCAGCCCAGCAGCGCCGCCGTCAGCGCCATCCACTTGCCGCGCTGCATGGCTCCGGTTACGGGTGCGCCCATTGTTCAGTCCGCCTTCCGCGAGGAACTCGTTTCGGGGGGGAGTCCTGGGGACAGGATAGGCGCGGAGCGAACCGGGTCAAATCAACGCGGCTCGCCGAGCGCCTCAGCCCGCGACGACGATGTTGACCAGCTTGCGCGGCACGACGATCACCTTCCTGATCTGCTTGCCCTCGATCAGGGCGCGGACCTTCTCCTCCGCCAGCGCCGCTGCCTGCAGCTTCTCCTGATCGATGTCCGCCGGCACGTGTACCTTGCTGCGCAGCTTGCCGTTGACCTGCACCGGCACCTCGATGGCGTCCTCCTGCGTCAGCGCCTCGTCGTAAGCCGGCCACGGTTCGTAGGCGAGTGTCTGCGTGTGGCCCAGCGCCCGCCACAACTCCTCCGCCAGGTGCGGCGCGAACGGGCTGAGCAGCAGCACGAACGTGCCGAGGGCTCGCTGCGGCCGCGCGTCGAGCGTCGTCAGGTGGTTGGTCAGCTCCATCATCGCCGCAATCGCCGTGTTGAAGCGCATCCCGTCCAGATCTTCGGTTACCTTCTTGATGGTCTGGTGGAGCTTGCGCTGCGTACCCCGGTCCGGCTCGACGTCCTTGACCGTGTCGGCGAGCTGCACCTCCTCGGCGCGGTCGTCGATCAGCAGTCGCCAGACCCGGTTCAGGAAGCGGTACACGCCCTCCACGCCACGCATGTTCCACGGCTTGGTCGCCTCCAGCGGCCCCATGAACATCTCGTACAGGCGCAGGCTGTCGGCGCCGTACTCCTTGACAACGTCGTCCGGATTGACGACGTTACCGCGGCTCTTGGACATCTTGTCCGCTCGCCCGATCAGCTCGACCGTCGTCCCGGCCAGGTACAGTTTCCCCTTGCGCTTCTCGACCTGCTCGTCCGTCAGGTTCGCCGGGCCGCTCGCTGCGTCGTTGCTCCGCAGGACGTAGGTGACCTCGTCATCGTCCGCGACGCGAACGCCCGTCACGCCCTTCTCTCGCAGGACGCCCTGGCTGGCGTCGTACATTTCGGGAGTAATGTGATACTGGGTTTCGCCGAGGATCATGCCCTGGTTGACGAGGCGCTGGAACGGCTCGGGCGTGTGGACATGACCGCGGTCGAACAGCACCTTGTGCCAGAAGCGCGCGTACAAGAGGTGCAGGACCGCGTGCTCGGCGCCGCCGACGTACAGATCGACCGGCAGCCAGTAGCGCGCCTTTTCTGGGTCGCAGAACTCCTTGTTGTTGTGCGGATCAAGGTAGCGCAGGTAGTACCAGCACGACCCGGCCCACTGTGGCATCGTGTTCGTCTCACGCCGGTAGCGCTTGCCGTTGCGCGTCACGTTCACCCAGTCTTCCATCTTGCCCAGCGGCGGCTCGGGGCGGCCGGACGGCTTGTAGTCCTCCATCTCGGGCAGGCGCAGCGGCAACTCGAACACGCTCAGCGGCTCGACGACGCCGGTCGGGTTGCCGTCCGCATCGACCTCGTGCAGGATCGGGAATGGCTCGCCCCAGTAGCGCTGGCGGCTGAACAACCAGTCGCGCAGCTTGTAGTTCACCTTCCGCGCGCCGAGCCCGCGTTCTTCCAGCCAGGCGGTAATCTTCTTCTTGAATTCCGGCGTCGGCAACCCGTCGAACGGCCCGGAGTTGACCGCCGCGCCGTCGCCGATGTAGGCGGCGGTCAGATCGTCGAGCGTGCTGCCGGTCGCCTTCAGCCATTCATCCGGCGGCCTGACCACGCTGCGGATCGGCAGGTTGAACTGTTTCGCGAACGCGAAGTCGCGTTCGTCGTGCGCCGGCACCGCCATGATCGCCCCGGTGCCGTAGCTCGCCAGGACGTAGTCGGCGATCCACACCGGGACGCGCTCGTTGTTCACCGGGTTGATGGCATAAGCTCCCGTGAAGACGCCCGTCTTCTTCCTGGCCAGTTCGGTCCGCTCCAGGTCGCTCTTGCGCGCCGCCTCGGTCTGGTAGCGCGCCACGGCGTCGCGCTGGGCCGCCGTGGCGATGCGGCCGACGAGCGGATGCTCCGGAGCCAGCACCATGTAGGTGGCGCCGAAGAGGGTGTCCGGCCGGGTGGTGAACACGCGGATGGGCGTCGTACCGTCGGGCAGCGCGAAATCGACCTCGGCGCCCTCGCTGCGGCCGATCCAGTTGCGCTGCATCTCCTTGATCGCCTCGGACCAATCGACCCGCTGCAGGTCGTTCAGCAACCGCTCGGCGTAGGCGGTGATGCGCAGCATCCACTGCCGCAGCGGCGTGCGCACGACCGGGTGCCCGCCGCGCTCCGACTTGCCGTCCACCACTTCTTCATTCGCCAGCACCGTGCCCAGGGCCGGGCACCAGTTCACCGGCGCTTCCGTCTGGTACGCCAGCCGGTGCGTGTCCTGGTAGGCGCGCACGGCCCTGTCGCCCTGCTGGCGCACCGCGTCGGGAATGGGCAACTCGGCGAGGGGCCGGCCCTTCCGCTGCTCGGTGTCGTACCAGGTGTCGAAGAGAACCAGGAAGATCCTCTGCGTCCATTTAAAATAATTCGGGTCGGTTGTATCTACTTCACGGTCCCAGTCGTAGCTGAAGCCGAGCATCTTGATCTGCCGCCGGAAGGTGGCAATGTTCTTCTGCGTCGTCTCGCGTGGATGGGTGCCGGTCTCGATGGCGTACTGCTCGGCGGGCAGGCCGAAGGCGTCCCAGCCCATCGGATGCAGGACGTTGAAGCCGCGCATGCGCCGGTAGCGAGCCAGGATGTCGGTCGCGGTGTAGCCCTCCGGGTGGCCGACGTGCAGGCCCGACCCGCTGGGATACGGGAACATGTCGAGGATGTAGAACTTCGGCTTGTCGGACAGGTCCGGCGTGCGGAAAGTTTTGTTCGCCTCCCAGAACTGCTGCCAGCGCGGCTCGATCGCCTTGGGGTTGTAACTCGGCATACCGGGGTGTCCTTCTTCTCCAACTGGAAAGCCCACGGGTGGCGCCCCCCGTGGGCCTGTGCCTGGTGCAAATGGTTGATTTAGCCGCCCTTGCGCGGCCCGTCAATCAGGCGGCTCCCTGCCTGGACACGCCAGCCGCGGACGGTGTTCGCATCCCCCCGCGCAAGTTCCTTTCGCCCGCGCGTCCCCTCGACGGACAGACAGCGAACCGAACACGACATCGAACCGAGGGGGGTTGACCATGAAACGCCTGCTCACCATCGCCGCGACGCTCGCCACCCTGGGAGCTGGAACCGTCGAGGCCCACGGTCCTCCTCACGGAAATGGACGGGCAATCGTTGACGGCTGGTATCACCGCTTCCTGGGTCGCTGCGTCGATGAGGCCGGCGCCTGCTACTGGGTGCCGCAGCTGAATCGCAAGCCGGTCGAGGTCGTTCTGGCCCAGCTCGTCGCCAGCCAGGAGTATTACCACCGGAACGGGTGCAGCCCCGAAGGCTTTGTACGCGGGCTGTTTCGGGACGTGCTCGGCCGGATTGACGTGTGTGAGCGCGACGTGCATTACTGGACATGCAAGCTGCAGCGCTGCGGCTGCCGGGAAACGCTGGTCCGCGAGTTCCTGTGCGCGGTCCGGGTGGACGTGCTGGCCCTGGGCGCTCCGCCTCCGCCGCCGGCCTACGCCCCGGCACCCCCGCCGGGCTATGCTCCGGCCCCGACCATCGCCCCGCCGCTGGGCGCGCCGCCCGCGCCGCCGGTGTTCGCCCCGCCCGTCCGGACGATGTTCGCGCCCTTGCCGGTGCGTGCCCAGTACGCCCCGCCGCCGCCCCCGCCGACCTTCCAGCTGCGGCTGCGGTTTGGGCGCTAACAGTGACTCAAAGAATGAGTTAAAGCCCACGGGTGACGCCACCCGTGGGCTTTGCAGGAAGCTGCGGTCAGAGTGTCCTGCTACTTCCAGAATTCCCCGCGCCGCCCCCCGGAGAGAGCGGCTGGCCCGACGATCGCAAAGACCCGCAGCACCTGTGCCGCCTTGCCCCAGAGCAGGTTGAGCGCCGCCTCGTCGTGGTGCTCCAGCGCCAGGAAGTTGTGCAAGTCTCCCTGCACCTCCTCCAGCGGTTGCAGCATCGGCCCAGTCGCACCGACCGACTTCAGATCCTCGATCAGCGCCTTCAGCCGCAGCGACACCACGCCCAGCTCGTACAGCCGCCTCGACGTGTCGAACCCCGCGCTGCCGGTGAGCAGGTCGAGCAGTTCCTGGGCGCGCCGGCGGTAGGCGGCCAGGTGGTCGGGTGCGGGCGCCTTCGCCTTGTCGCTCTTCTTGCCGCCGAAGACGGCATTGACCATGCGCCTGATCAGGCCAGGAGCCTTTGCCCTGCCCTTGCGCTCCCCCCACGCCGGGGCCTGCTTCCGGAGGGAAAGGGGCCGGTATACATCCTTAGGGGACAAGGTCCGGCATACATCCTCATCGGAATCGTCTTCATCCTCAATGCCAGCGCGAGCGTCCGGGAGAAGGGCCGACAGCGCCGGAGAACAGGCCGGCGCGGCCGGCAACACCTCGGGCTGGTCCCATCCGGCCGGCATTTCCACCGGCTGCACGATCTGGTGGCGTTCACCGCCCTCGTTCACCACCGCCGAGCGGTCCACCGCCACGAACGCCGTGAACCGGCACAGCACGCCGAAGCGCAGCGACACCTCGACAATCTGCCGCTCCAGCTTCGTCCGGTCGCCCTGCAAGGTGACGAAGCGGTCCTCCAGTTCGCGCACGTGGCCCCGCGCCCACGCCTTCGTCAGCGCCAGGTTGTCGCTGACGCGGCCGTTCACCGCCACGCGCCACGGCCGCCCCGCCGCGTCCTCGCCGGCCAGCCGGAACGATCCCTCCGACGCACCCCGGTAGCGCCCCATCACCAGCAGGGCCGCCCCCGCGAACAGATCCGGCAGCCGCCCCGGCACGGTCGTCCCCGGCTCGACCCGGAACCCCGCCTCTTCCAGGTGCAGCCCCGTCAGCACCGGCGTGCCGATCCGGCTGTGCAGCCGCTTCATCACCTCGTCGAGCCGATCTTCCGATTCGACCACCTCGCAGAATCCGCCGCCCAGCGTCGCGAGCCGCTTCAGGAACCCCTCGTTGACCGCCTGGTCGATGCCGAGCGCGAAGACCCGCAGCCCGTCCAGGCGCTTCGCCAGCAGTTTCAGGATCTGGTCCTCGTTGCCGACCTGCCCGTCGGTGATCAGCACGAGGATCGGGTCACGGGCGGGGGCACGCCGGTCCGAGGACGACAGTTGCTTGACCGCCTGGTCGAGCGGGGCCGCCATCTCGGTGCCGCCGCGCGCATCCACTCGCGCCAGGAACTCGATCGCGCGGTAACGGTTGCGGTCCGTCGCCGGCACCACCCCGACGCCGTGGAACTCCGGCGGCGCCTCCATCCGGTCGTCGAAGGCGTAGACGGTGAACTGGTCGCGCTCCGTCAGCGTGTCGATCATGCGCCCCAGCGCTCGCCGTGCCGCCACCATCTTCCACCCACTCATGCTGCCCGAGCGGTCCAGCACGAACACCACGTCGCGCGGCTTCTGGTGGCGCGGCGCCACCCCCGGCGGCAGCACGGTCAGCACGAACGTCCCCTCATGGGCGCCCGCCTGGTCGGGGAGCAGCGACAGGGAGGAGCGCACGTCCTCGTCGCCCAGCCGGTAGCGGAGGATGAAGTCGCGGTTCAGTCGTTCGCCCGGCTGTAGCGCGATGCGCCGCACGCCGTCCTCGTCGCGCTCAACGAGAGCCGCGTGCAGGCTGCAGCGGAAGTCGTGCGGACCGAGGTGCGACGGCTCGATGTCCACCGCCAGCGAGAGGCGCACCGGGTTTGGGTAGCCGGGCAGCAGGACGGGCGGCGAGATGCGCGAGGCGTCGGGCACCGCGTCGGTGTCGGCGGCGGTGCCGTCGCCGACGCTCGGGCCGGGCAGCTCGTGGCCCGGCATGTAGCGCGGCGCCACCACCAGCGGGAAGCGGAACGTCACCTCGCCGGAGTCGTGGACCAGCGGGCCGGCCAGGGTCAGGTAGATCTTCGCGCTCTCGTCCGGCATCAGGTTGCCGACGCGCATCGTGAAGACGCCCGGCCGTTCCTCCTCGGTGATCGCCGCCCGGTGGCCCTGCTGCAGCGCCTGGTCGTACGCGCGCCGGGCCGCCCCGCGCTCCTTCAGCTCGCCCTCGACGACGCGCCCGCCGACCTCCATCCGGAAGCGCGTCACCGCCGCCCGGTCCGGCAGCGGAAAGATGTAGGTGGCCTCCAGCGGCTCGTTCAGGACGTTGACGAAGGTCTGCGTCACCGTCGTCTCGGCGAGCAGGCCGTCGATGCGGGCGTGGACGTCCATCGCCTGGAGCGGGAGGCGGCCGCGCGGCGTGGCCAGCGCGCCGAAGCCGGGCTCGTCGTCGTGGGGGACACAGCGGCTTACCTCCTCGTCGGTCAGCAGCAGGATCGGGGTCGGCGTCGGGGTCATGGGTTTCTCCTTTCCTGGGGCGGCCGGAGTAACCGGCGGTCCTCCAGCAGTTTGAGCAGCGGTCCCGCCACGGTGCGGATCGCGTCGAGGTCGTCACGTTCCAGGCGCCGCGCCGGCGTCAGGAGCAGGGTCACGTCGTTAGCGAGGCGGATGCCTTGCAGCGGCATCGTCTCTTCCGTAGGGGGCGCGGCTGGCGCCTCTCCGTTACGCCCGTCGGCGGCGAAATCCGCCGGCCCCTCGCGCCAGAAGTCGGCCGCGCGTGGGCTAGCCTCGGCCGTGTCCGGGGCGCCGCGGATCGCCGGTCGGTCGGCCGTCGCGGAGATCCGGGCAAGCCGGGCGAGGTCCGCATCGGGTAGCCCGACCAGCCGCTGCTGCAGATCCGCGAGCGAGAGACCCTGTGCCTGGAGCCGCTTGATCGCCACCAGTTGCAGCAGGTGCCGCCGGCCGTAGAGGGCGGTCCGTCCGCGCAGCGCCGCCGGGCGGTCGAGCAGGCCGAGGGTCGTGTAGTAGCGGATCGTCCGGTGGTTGGGTACGTCGCGCACCCGCCCGCTGGCCTGTCCCGCGTAACCCACGGACAGCGCCTGCGCCACCTGGTTCGCCAGTTCGTCGATCGTCCAGTGCGTCTCGGGTTGCCGTGTCATGACGAGGGAATCTTATGCCTGACAGTGTCACATTGTCAAGGATTGGTGTAACAGTATTTAGGGGGACAGCTGGGATATGCTGTGTGAGAGGGCTTTAAGAAATCCTCCTCCTACCTGACCGATTGGCCATTTTCCGGGCACCTGGTACAGTAAGGCTAATTTGCCGTGCGGTGGGCGGTGCGCGCCGTCGGGCGTTCCGGGCCGCGCTGGGATCGAGGAGAAGGAGACGGGATGTCGGGCTGTCAGGCGAAGCTGGCGCTGGAGGACGGGACGGTGTACACCGGCCGCGCCTTCGGCGCCCAGGGCGAGACCTTCGGGGAGGTGGTGTTCAACACCAGCATGACCGGCTATCAGGAGGTGCTGACCGATCCGTCCTACAAGGGCCAGATCGTCGTCATGACATACCCGCTGATCGGCAACTACGGGATCAACCCCGAGGACGTCGAGTCGCGCCGCCCCCAGGTCGAGGGGTTCATCGTCCGCGAACTGGCCCGGATGCCCAGCAACTTCCGGTCGCACGGGACGCTCGACGCCTACCTGCGGGAGAACCACCTGATCGGCCTGGAGGGGATCGACACGCGCGCCCTGGTGCGCCGGCTGCGCGTGCGCGGGACCATGACCGGCGTCCTCTCGACACGCGACCGCGACGACGCCTCGCTCGTTCGCAAGGCGCGCCACAGCCCCAGCATCGTCGGCCGCGACCTGGTGCGCGAGGTCGTTCCCGAGAAGTCGTTCGCGTGGTCCGCCGACTGGGCCGGCCCGTACACCGGGCAGGTGCTCCCGTCGCGCCCGCCGACGCACCACGTCGTCGCCCTCGACTTCGGGATGAAGTGGAACATCCTGCGCTGCCTCGTCCAGGTCGGCTGCAAGGTGACCGTCGTGCCCGGGACCGCCAGCGCCGAGCAGGTGCTGGCGCACCGGCCGGACGGCATCTTCCTGTCAAACGGCCCGGGCGACCCGGAACCGCTGACATACGCGATCGACACCATTCGCCACCTCGCCGGCAAGAAACCGCTGTTCGGCATCTGCCTGGGGCACCAGCTGCTCGGCCTGGCGCTGGGGGCGAAGACGTTCAAGCTGAAGTTCGGCCATCGGGGGGCGAACCAGCCGGTGCGGAACCAGCGGACCGGGCGCGTCGAGATCACGACGCAGAACCACGGGTTCGCGGTCAGCACCGAGTCGCTGCCGCGCGACCTGGAGCCGACGCACGTCAACCTGAACGACGGCACACTGGAGGGAATGCGCCACCGCCGCTGGCCGCTGTTCAGCGTCCAGTACCACCCGGAGGCGTCCGCCGGCCCGCACGACAGCTGCTATCTGTTCGAGGAGTTTCGCAAACTGATGGGCTAGCGGACCAAACGCGACGAGCCGGCAGCGTCCGCGCCGGCAGCTTTGACAAAGCCGGCGCGGACGCTGCCGGCTCGTCGTGTTTGGTCCTGTTTTGTCCGTTAGCTCTTACCCGAGAAGATTGCGGAACGTCAGATTGATGCGTTCGCCCATGGACTCGGCGGTCTTCGGAACGCTGTGCTGCCAGTGGTGCTGGAACGTCCCGCCCATGATAAGCAGGCTGCCGTGTTTCAGGCGGTACTCGATGCGCCTCCGACTTCGGTTGTGCCGCACCACGAAGCGCCGCTCGGCCCCCAGCGAGACGGATGGGACGACCGGGTTGGTCCCCAGCTCGGGCTCGTCGTCCGCGTGGAAGCCGATGCTGTCCCGCCCGTCGCGGTAGCAGTTCAGCAGGACGCTGTTGAACGGCGCGCCGGCCGCCTCGACCACCCGCTGGCGTACCGCCGCCAACTCCGGGGTCCACGCCAGCGATGGGTAGGTGACGCCGGAGTAGGTGTAGGTCACGCCCGGGTCGGCGTGGAGGGCGGTCAGCCGCGGGAACGGCCGGTTGAAGCGGCCCTTCTCCTGCTTCCAGCCAATGGTCTTGCGGAGTACCTCGAAGAGCGCGTCGGCCGCGGCACACGGGAAGAAGTCGGGCAGGTAGATCAGGGTGCCGCCGTCCTCCACGGTGCGGCTCCCGGCGGTCCCGGTTTCGACGGGCGCGTCAGGTCTGACCACGGTCCGGCCCTCGCGGGGGTCAAGGGGGCGAGCAACTCCCTCTCCCATTCTACCGGCCCCCGCCGTGCGTTCAGCCACCCGACCAGCCCGCCGCTGGCGCTCCGGGCTGGTCGGCGCAGCAGCCGAAACCGGATCCCCTCCCCCCCGCACGCGCGGCCCTGGCTTCGAGCGGCACCCGAGTGCCCCAGGGGAAACGCCGATGGTCCAGCGGATTGACCGCCGCCCCGCGCCAGGGGACAATACGGCCTGATCGCGCCGGCGGGTGGCCGGCGCTGGCTCTCACCCCGGAGTGCTCCCATGGACCGCCGCGATTTCCTCCAGCAGACCGCCGGCCTGGCCACCGGCACCGCCCTCGCCGACTCCGCCGGCGCCGCCCAGCCAGCCAACCAGGCCCTTCCGACCGTCCGCCTCGGCACCCACAAGGTCACCCGGCTGATTGTCGGCGGGAACCCAATCTACGGCCACTCGCACTTCAACCGCATCCTCAGCCGTGCCATGACCGACTGGCACACGCCTGAGCGCGTCCTGGAACTGCTGCGCCGCTGCGAGCAGGTCGGCATCAACACCTGGCAGAACAGCTACGCCGACCGCACCCTTGAGGATCTCGACCGCTACCGGCAAGCGGGCGGGCGCCTGCAGTGGCTGTGCCTGGGCAAGCCGGACTGGGACCGCCACCCGGAGCGCATCGACGACGCCGCCCGGCGCAAGCCGATCGGCATCGCCCCGCACGGCGGCCTCGCCGAGCGCCTGCACCGCCAGGGCCGGCTCGACGTCCTGACCGGACTGCTGCGCCGCATCCGCGACCGCGGCGTGCTCGTCGGCCTGTCCGCCCACAACCCCGACCTGATCCGCCTCGCCGAGGATCGCGGCTGGGACATCGATTACTACATGTGCTGCCTGTATTATCTGACGCGCCCGCGTGACGAGTATCGCAAGATCCTCGGCAAGGATCTGCCGCTCGGCGAGATCTACCTGCCGTCCGACCCGCCGCGCATGTTCCAGGTGGTGCGGGCGGTGCGCAAGCCGTGCCTGGTCTACAAGGTGCTGGCGGCCGGGCGGCGCATCAACACGCCGGCGGAGATCCGGACGTGTTTCGAGACGGCCCTGACCAGCATCAAGCCGACCGACGCGCTGATCGTCGGCATGTTCCAGCAGTTCGGCGATCAGGTGGCCGAGAACACGGCCCTCGTCCGCGAGTTGTGCGCCCGCCGGCGCTGAGACGCCGGACTGGTTGGCGCAGCGGCCGAGACCGGCCAGGCTTGACAGGCTGCCGGGACCGCCTTAGCCTCAGTGAGGATCAGCCACCCCAGGGGCGCCCGCCTCGCCCTGAGGTGGCTGACCGCTGCTCGGTACGAGGGCCAACGCCATGTGGAAAATCGGGGACCGCGTCTTCGGCCAACGTCAGGAGGAGGCGGCCTGGTATCCGGGGACAGTCCGCCACGTCGATGGAGAGCGGTTTTACGTCATCTTCGACGACGGCGAGGACGCCCTGATCGTGCGCGACCGGCTGCGCCCGCTGAGCCTCGACGTCGGCGACCGGATCCTCGCCCGGGCCGGAGACGCGGGCGACTACGCGCCCGGCACGATCGTTGGCAAGAAGGGCAACCAGGTCCGCGTCCGCTTCGAGAGCGGCACCCAGGAGTGGACCGACCTGGACCTGACGCGCTGGCAGGCGCAGCCGCGTCGGTCCGAACCGGCGCCGGCCCGGCCGTGGGAGATCGGCGCCCACGTCCTCGTCTGCTGGCACGACCTCTACTGGTATCCCGGCGCTGTCCTCAGGGTGAAGGGCGATCAGTACCACGTCTTCTTCGACGACGGCAACCAGGTCGTGACGACGGCGGACCGCCTGCGGCCGCTGGAAGTTGGCGAGGGGGATCGGGTGTGGTGCCGGTGGAAGGCCGGGCCGAGCTACCACGCTGGCGAGATCGCCGAGAAACGCGGCGAGGTCATTCGCGTCCGGTACGACGACGGGGACGAGGAGACGACCCTGCTGCGCCTCGTCCGGCTGGACCGCGACGACTGGCTGCCGGACGGTCCGGCCGCCCGGCTCCAGGAAGGCGACCGGGTACTGGCCGTGTGGTACGACCTGAACTGGTATCCGGGCGTCGTCGTGTCGGTGGCCGGCAAGCGGGTCCACGTCCTCTTCGACGATGGCGACCAGGCAATGGTGACGCCCGAGCGAGCGAAACCGCTGGCGTTCCGGGTCGGCGATCGGGTGTGCTGTCGGCGCAAGGGTGGACCGATCTACTACCCCGGCGAGATCGCCCGCATCAAGGGAGAAGTGATCCACGTCAACTACGACGACGGCGAGGAGGAGACGACCTCCGTGCGCCTGGTGCGCATCGAGCGCGAGGGCTACCGCGAGGCCGACGACGACGAGTTCGAGTAGCGCGTTGCAGGGTCAAACGGCAAGGCCCGCGGGCCTTGCCGTTGCGCGCGTCCGGTCGTCGAGGTCAGCGCGTCGGCTCGCTGAGGATCATGATCATTAGCACCTCCGGCCGGTCCTGTGCGGCGAGGTCGTCGTCCTCGATCTTCTTACCCCTGATCGGCGCGCCCTTGGCCGCCACCCCCTTCGGCGGGGCGGCGAGCCAGATGCGGACCGTCTGGCCCTGGCGAACCGTCTCGAACTCCGCCTTGTACCCGGGCAGCCCGTCCTTGCCGCGCAGCTCCTGCAGTTCCTTGGCGGTGTGCTTCTTGACATTTCCCTTGTCGTCGTACTCGGCGGGCGGCTGGAGGACGCGCACCCGGGCCGTGTCGGTGGCCCGCAGCTGCATGTCCGCGTTCTTGTACCGGACGAGGTTCTGCTTGGCCTTGGCGATGTCGGCGAGGGTCCGCTGCAGTGAGTTCTGGGAGTTCTGAATCTGGTTCAGGAGGTTCGGCCGGTCCTGCGGGCGGGTACGCTGCAGGCGCAGCTGATTCTGGGTCAGCTGGCTGTACTGCTGGCGGTACGTGTTCTGGAGCTGACTCAGGCGTTGATAGCCGTCCGGATTCGGTTCCGGCACCTTGACCTGGAGGATGAAGTCGCGCTTCGACCCCAGGTCGAGCTGCGTCAGCGTGCCCTCGTACGACTTCAGCCTGGACCACTCGAACCGTTCTGTTTTCTCATCCTTCTTGTCGTCCTTTTTGTCGTCCTTCTTCTCGTCCCCGGGCTCGCCGATCTTCTTGCCGGCAACCGGGGCATCCTTGTCCTTCTTCTTGTCTTTTTTCTCGTCCTTCTGTGCCACGGCGAAGGAGGGAACAAGCAGCGCCAGGCCGAGGATAAACATGCCGCCTAGCGGAAGGAACCGTCGCATCGCACAACCCCCTACAGACGAAGGTGAGGCAGGGCGGGAACCACGCTAACTCGTTTAGAATAATGTACCTGCCGCGTGCGGCAGGTACAAGTGAAAACGCCGGATCGAGCTGGAAATGGCTTCTAAAACGACAGGCGGAATTCGATGCGCCAGAGATCCTTGTACCACGTCGGGCCGGTCAGGGCGCGGCTGTACCCGGCGTAGAGGTCCAGCGCCCCACCGAACCCGAAGCGCAGCCCCAGCGCGGCGTTCGCAATGGTCGTGCCGGCCGCGTCGGCGATGCCGAACGCGGTCGGCGTCTGGACGACGAGCGCCTTGCCGCCCAGGACCGACCAGCCAACTGCCTCGACGACCGGGGTGATCCAGAAGTCGGTCGGCGAGCGTGTCCCAAAGGTGAGGCCCAGGCCGTACCGGGCCACATCCCCGGCAAAGTCGGTCCCGCCGATCGGATACCAGTAGCGCCCCTCGGCCTCCAGCACCAGCCAGCGCGCGACCCGGACGTTGGCGAGGAGGGCCGGTTCCACGGAGACATGGTTGGTGCCGAGCCCGCGGTGCGACGTCCCGGTCGGGACATAGGTGCGCAGCTGAAACGTGGTGGCAAGCACATCGGACCGAAGGAACGCCCACTTGAAGCCGCTGTTCACGTCGCCCACGCCGAACGTGTTCTCGTTGAAATCGGGATCGACGGCGCGGAGCGGGACTTCCATGAAGGTCGAGAAACGCGGGTCGAGAGCGTATTCCAGGTAGGCGGTGTACTCCTGGAAGTTCACGTTGCGCTCGGGGATTGGGGGACCCGGGCTGCCGGCGGCTCCGCCCACGGGGTAGAAGAACTCAGCCCGCGTCGGCCGGCGGTGGCGGGTGGCGTCATCGTACCGGAGCCGCAACCGGGTGACGGGCAGGGCGCTATCGAGGAAGCTGACGCCGCTGTCTGGAGGCGTGGGCTCGTTGGTCCCGAGCAGGGACGACAGGTCCGGCTGCGGAGCCTGCTGGGCCGGTCGTGCCTGCGACTGGCCCTGGCGTGCGCCGAGGCCGCGGCCGGCAGGAAGGCGGCGCACCTGCGCCTGAGCCGGCAGGGCGAACACGGCGAGCAGCCCGACGGCGACGAGCGCGACGCCGGGCCACCCGAACCTCCCTGTTCGGCTTCGCATGCGGTCCTCCTGGCCCGACCGGGAAGCGCGGGCAGCCTGGATCGTGGCGGCAGTGGGAGCGCGGGTGATACGCTCCCGGCGCGATCGCGGCAAGGCCAGTTCCGATCCGGAGGCCGCCTTTACAAAACCGCCGGCCGGTGGTATCTGCTAGTGGGCCGCCGCCCGGACCAGGCCCTTCCTGCACCCCGTCTCTCCGGTCTGGTGTCCCTGCTCGCCGCGCCGTAAGATAAGCAAACCTGGTCGGCTGTACCGGCCGGCTCGGGATTGCCTCGGAACGGAACCGCCCGGGGGTTACACCACCCAGACCCCTTCTCCCCCCGGGACCTCGAGGAGTGTTTTCGCATGTGGCTCGTCAACGCCGCGCTGCGCAACCCCTACGCCGTCTACGTCGGCATGCTGCTCACCGCCGTCCTCGGCATCGTCAGCTACCTGCGCACCCCGACCGACATCCTGCCCGAGATCAAGATGCCGGTCGTCGTCGTCTTCGCGTCCTATCGCGGGATGCCCGCCCCCGACATGGAGCGCAGCGTCACCGCCGTCCTGGAGCGCGCCCTGACCCGCTGCGATCACCTCGAACACATCGAGTCGCGCTCCCTCCTGGGGATCGGCATCATCAAGATCTTCTTTCGCCCGCAGGTCGATCCGGACGTGGCCTCCAGCCAGGTCATCTCCCTGGTCAACGGCGAGATGCAGTTCATGCCGCCCGGCATGCTGCCGCCGACGATCATGAAGTACGACGCCAGTGCCATCCCGGTCGGCAACCTCGTCGTCTCCAGCCCCAGCCGGGACGACAAGGAGTTGCTCGACATCGCCGACCACGCCCTGCGCGACGACCTGGCCGGCCTGGAGGGGTTGGCGTCGGCCCCGGTGTTCGGCGGCACATTCCGGCAGATTCAGATTTACGTCCACCCGCGCACGCTGGAGGCGATGAAACTCTCGCCGCTGGAGGTGGCGCGCATTGTCAACGCCCAGAGCCAGGTTATCCCGACCGGCGAGATCCGCATCGGCCCGCCGGATCGCGGCCAGACGTACTACGTCAGCTCGAACAGCATGGCGGCCACCATCAAGGACTTTGAGAAGCTGCCGCTGTTCAACGACGGCCGCAAGGTGGTGTACCTGGGGGACGTGGCGAGCATCGTGGACGGCAACCGCTGGCGCACCAACACGGTCCACGTCGATGGGCGCCGGTCGGTGTACATGCCACTGCTGCGTCAGGCCGGGGCCAGCGCCGTGCGCGTGGTCGATAACGTCAAGGCGTTCCTGCCGCAGCTTCACAAACGCGGCAGCCTGCCCGAGGACGTGGCCGTCGAGGTCGTCTTCGATCAGTCGCAGTACGTCCGCGACGCGCTGGCGGCGCTGCGCCTGGAGGGTGTGCTTGGGGCGTTGCTGGCGTCACTGGTGGTGCTGCTCTTCCTGGGCAGCCTGCGCGGGACGGTGGTGGTGGCGCTGTCGATCCCGCTGTCGGTGCTGGCGGCGCTGATGGGACTGTACTTCACCGGCCACACGCTGAACATCATGACGCTCGGCGGGCTGGCCCTGATCCTCGGCCGGGTCGTGGACGATACGATCGTGGACGTCGAGAACACCGTCCGTCACCTCGGCATGGGCAAGCCGGCCGGCGAGGCGGTGCGCGCCAGCGCGGCCGAGATCGCCATCCCGGTGCTGATGGCGACCGTGACGACGGTCGTGGTGTTCTTCCCGCTGGTGTTCATCAGCGGGGTGGCGAAGTATCTGTTCACCCCGCTGGCGGTCAGCGCGTCGCTGGCGATGGCCGCGTCGTACCTCGTCTCGCGGACCGTCTCGCCGCTGTACTGCTCGCGCTACCTGCGTCCGCACCACGAGAAGGAGCACTTCCCGCGCTGGCTGTTCCTGGCGGCGCTGCCCACGGCGGCGGTCGGCCTCGGCGTGCCGGCGCTCGCCCAGTGGGCGCCGGACGTGTTGCCGGAGGCGCTGGCGGACGCGGTCGCGTGGCCGTTCCTGAACCTGCACCCGGCCGCGCAGCAGGTCGTGATCGGGGTCGGCGCCGTCGCCGCCCTGACCGTGCTGGTCGCCGTGACGTTCTGGATCGCGCCGGCGTTCGACCGGCTGTTCGAGGCGGCGACGCGCGTCTACGAGCGCGTGCTGCGCATCGGGCTGCGCTGGCGGGTGGCGGTCGTCGGGCTGGTGGTGGCGGCCACCGTGCCGGCCATCTGGTGTTTCCAGCACATCGGCCAGGAGCTGTTCCCGGAGGTGGACACGAGCGAGTTCACCATCCACCTGCGCGCCAAGGGCGGGCCGCGCGTCGAGACAACCGAGCGGCAGATTACCGAGATCGACCGGATCGTGCGCGAGATCGTCGCGCCGGAGGATCTGAAGCTGACACTGGCGAACATCGGCCTGTCGTCGCGCTGGTCGGCGATCTACACGCCCAACAACGGACCGCATGCCGCCTTCCTGCGCGTCCAGCTGCGCAGCGGATTCGACGGGCGGCACACGCCGGCGCTGGCGTATGTGGACCGCCTGCGCGAGCGGCTGCACGAGCGCTACCCGGGGGACGAGTTCTTCTTCGAGACGGGCGGGATGATCCGCCGCATCCTGAACGGCGGCGCCCTCGCTCCGATCGAGATCCAGATCCACGGCAAGGACCGGGAGGCGCGGCGCCAGGTCGCCCGGGTTCTCGACGCCCGCATCGACCGCATCGCCCAGGTGACCGACACGTATCTACCCCAGGCACTGACGCTCCCGCAGCTGAAGGTGGAGGTGGACCGGACGGCGGCTGCCCGGCTGAAGCTGACGGAGACGGACGTGGTGCGCAACGTCATCACGGCGCTGATGTCCAGCGCCCAGCTGGCGCCGAACTTCTGGATCGACCCGGCGTCCGGCAACCCCTACGTGATCGGCGTGCAGTACCCGGAGTACGTCGTCGAGAGCGTGCAGACGCTGGAGAACATTCCGATCTCGGGCGCGGGGCGGGCCGGGAACCGGGTGCCGCTGGTCAAGGACGTGGCGCAGATCGTCCCGACCGAGGGGCCGGTCGAGGTCTACCACTTCGACGTCGGGCCGGTGAACCAGCTGTTCGTGAGCCTGCGCGGGAACGACCTGGCGCGGGTGGCGGCGCGGGTGGAGCGGATCGTCGCCGAGCTGCCGCTGGAGTACGCCCGGACGCTCGCCCCCGGCGACAAGTTGTTCGCCCACGCCCTGAAGGAACTGGCCGAGGGGGGCTCGCGCCTGCAGCACGACGGCGACTTCCTGGAGCAGCTGCGCGTATACTTCGAGCACCCGACACCCGCCGGGCGCGCCGCCCTGGTGGAGTATTACGACCTCGACCCGGAGAGCTTGAGCCTGTTCGCGGACGAGGACTTCCGGGCGAAGATGACGGCCTACCTGAAGAAGGGGCGGCAGTCGATGCGCGAGGAGATTCAGCGGGCGTGGGGCCTGGACCCGCTGCCGCTGAAGATACCCGGGAACGTGCGCGTCGAGGTGCGCGGCGAGATCGCGAACATGCGGGAGTCGTTCCACGAAATGGGGTTTAACCTGGCACTGGCCGTGCTGCTCGTCTACCTGGTGATGGCGGCGCAGTTCTCGTCGTGGCTCGATCCGCTGATCATGATCGTGGCGGCGCCGCTGGGGCTGATCGGCGTGGCGGTCATGCTGTGGGCGACCGGGTCGTCGCTGAACATCCAGTCGCTGATGGGCATCCTCATGATGGTCGGCATCTCGGTGTCGAACTCGGTGCTGCTGGTCGAGTTCGCCAACCGCAAGCGCGACGAGGGCCACACGCCGTTCGAGGCGGTCGCCGTCGCCGCCCGGACGCGCCTGCGGCCGATCCTCATGACGACCCTGGCGGCGGTGGCGGGGCTACTGCCGCTGGCGATCCACCGCCACCCCGGAGACGAGATGAACCTGCCGCTGGCCCGGGCAGTCATCGGCGGGCTGATCGGCTCGACTGTGCTGACGCTGTTCGTCGTGCCGGTGCTGTATCTGTTGTTCAAGCCGCGCAGCGCCGCGCGGACGACAACCTGACCTCCCGGCCCCCTTCCCTGCCAGGGAAGGGACGAGTAAGGAGGGGAGGGGAGAGGGTTCCCTCTGCCGACCCGAAGGAGCAAGCGATATGACAACCAACTGGATGCGCCTGGTGGTCCTGGCCGGCGCGCTGGCGCCTGTCCTGGGATGCGGCTCTCAGCAAGCGAAGAAGAAGCCGAAGCTGGCCGAACTGGAGCGGGTGCCGCGCCTGGAGACGATCTCCCCCGAGCGGCAGCCGACGTTCACGGTCCGCCGCGAGTACACCGCCACGATCGAGCCTTACGAAAAGGCCGACCTGTACCCGCAGGTGCGCGGCGTGGTGCAAAGCCTGTCGCCGAACGCAGACATCGGGCGGATGGTCCACGGGGAGGCGGTGCGCCCTCGCGCGGCCTGCACCAGCGTTGGCGTCCTCGGCAACGGGACGCCATTGTTAGCGGCCGCCGTGCTGCTCGCCGGCCGGACCGACGCGGAGGTGCTGGTCACCCTCGCGATCCCGGACGTCCTGGCCGAGCGGGAGAACAAGCGTGCCCTGCTGGAGCTGGCCCGTCAGACGCGCGCGCAGGCGCTCAGGGCGCGCGACGTGGCCGCCCGCGAGGTGCGCGAGAGCGAGGCCCAGATCAAGCGGGCCGAGGCCGAGGCGGAGTTCCGCAACTCGCACTACACGCGCATGGTGCGCCTGGCGGCCAGCGACACGGTGCAGAAGCAGATGGCGGAGGAATCGCGGCTGCAGTACAAGTCGGCCCTGGCGGCCCAGGACGCGGCCCATGCCCAGCTGTTCACCAAGCATGCCCGGCTCGCCGCCGCCGAGGGCGAGATCCTCGTCGCCGAGGGCAAGGTGCGCGTCGCCCAGGCAGAGCTGGAGCGCCTCGA
>JAANMY010000134.1_pt1 | contig 98766 bp, 77 predicted proteins | sample 7279691 | NCBI WGS metagenome assembly JAANMY01 (sample SAMN14094543, study PRJNA606508) | bioreactor metagenome | isolation source: A lab-scale SPAN reactor treating ammonium-rich wastewater day 388 | place: Ireland: Galway | collected 2018-02-07 | reverse complement strand
GCGGGGGCTAACAATTGTTACGGCGCTCCGCGCCTGACTGCCGATACAATCTGCACGTCGGAGTCTGCCGCGAAACTCCTTAACCCCGCAGTATTGGGCCGGAGGCCGCTGCTACTCATTCGCCGGAGGCGAATGCCACTTCCGGATGCCACTATTTACTCCACCGCTGCGGCCAGCTCTTCCCACTTGGTGTAGGCTTCGGTGATCTGGGTTTTCACCGCTTGGAAGGCCTGGTTCAGCTTCTGGGCTTCTTCGGCGTTGGCTGTGCCTTCGGGGCTGAAGGCCTTGGCCAGCTCGGCCTCCAGCTCTTTCTGCTTGGCCTCGAGCTTTTCGATGCGGGCTTCGAGGGCCTTCAGCTCGGTCTTCAGCTTGTGCTGCTCGCGCTGCCTGGCCTTCTGCTCTTCCCTTTGCTGCTTGGCTTCGCTGCGGCGCTCAGCGGCCGTCTTTTGTGAGTGCAGCTGCAGCGTGCGCTTGGGGCCCGTGGCGGCCTGGGCGTGCTTCTGCTCCCACCATTCGGCGAAGGTGCCTGCGAAGGGCTTCAGCTTGCGGTCCTCCAACTCGACCACGCGGTTCACCAGGCGGTCCAGGAAATAGCGGTCGTGGCTGATGATCAGCAGCGTGCCCTCGAACTCTTCCAGCATTTCCTCAAGCTGCTCGCAGGCCTGGATGTCCAGGTGGTTCGTGGGCTCATCGAGCATCAGGAAGTTCACCTTCTCGTGCACCAGGCGCGCCAGCTGCAGGCGCGACTTCTCGCCGCCGCTGAGTGTGCCGATGGCGCGGATCAGGTCGTCGCGGCTGAACAGGAAACGGTGCAGCACTTCCGTGGCCGGCTGGTACTCCAGGCCGCTGACGTTCATGAACCACTGGATCAGGCTCAGCGATTCATCCAGCGCGTGCTGGTGGATCTGCGAGTAGTCGCCGATCTTCGCGCTCTTGCCGGTGCGCAGTGTGCCGTGCACATGGAACGGGCCGTCATGCACGTCGATCGCCGGGTGCTCCCAGTCGGCGTGGTTCAGGATCGCGCGGAACAGCGTGGTCTTGCCCGAGCCGTTGGGCCCGACCAGGGCCACGCGTTCGCCGAAGGTGATCGAGAGCGCGGCGCCGTCTAACAGAAGTCGTTGAGGTGGCACCGACATTCTTGTCGGTGCGGCCGCAGCGTCAGCGGAGGCCGAGGTTGTCGCGGCAACTTCGCCGCGACCGCCGACAGGAATGTCGGCGCCACCCACGCCGATGCTCAGCCCCTCAATCTCCAGCGCGATGTGGCCGTGGCGCTTGCCGCCGGTCAGCTGCGCGTGGAAGCGGTTCTCGGTTTTGTCCGGCGCTTCGACCTTGTCCATCTGTTCCAGGCGCATGAGCATGGATTTCGCGCGCTTGGCCTGGCCCGGGTCGTCGTAGGCGCGGGCCATGTCGAGCAGCCGCCGCGCCTGGAACTCGATGCGCTTGATCAGCCGCTGCTGGCTCTTGTACTGGCGCTCCTGCAGGGCCAGCGCCTCCGCCTTCTGGCGCGTGAAGTCGCTGTAGCTGCCCGCCCAGCGCGTCACTTTGCGCCCGTGCAGCTCCCAGATCTCGTTCACGGTCGCGTCCAGCATGTGGCGGTTGTGGCTCACCATCAGCACGGCCGCGCGCGTGCTGCGAATGAACTGGATGAACCACTCGATGCCGTCCATGTCGAGGTGGTTGGAAGGCTCATCGAGCAGCATCAGGTCAGGGTCCTGCAGCAGGATGCGCGCAAGGCCGATGATGTTGCGCTCGCCGCCGCTGAAGCTCTCGATGGGCTGGGTCCAGGCGGTGCGCGGCAGGCCCAGGCCTGTCAGCACCTGCTCGATGCGCTGCTCGACGCTGTAGCCGTCGGCGGTCTCGTGCTCGAGCTGCAGGCGCTCGTACTCGCTGAGCACGTTTTCGCCGGCTGCCATGCGCTCTTCCAGTGCGTGCAGCTTGGCTTGACGTGTCAAGTCTCGGGCGAACAGCTTGCGCATTTCGTCCAGCACGGTGCTGCCGGGCTGGTACACCAGTTCCTGGGCCTGGTAGGCGATGTTGAGGTTGCGCTGGCGGTGGACCTCGCCGCTGGTGGGCTCGAGCTGGCCGATCAGCAGCTTCAGCAGGGTGGACTTGCCGGTGCCGTTCTGACCGATCAGGCCGATCTTGGCGCCGGGCTCGATGTCGAGGGAGACGCCGCGCAGGAGGTCAGGCCCGCCGTAGTGCATGTTGAGGTTGGAGACCGTGATCAGCGGCATAAGTGTGGCAGGTTACAGGTTTTAGGTTTCCGGTTTCAGGGGGAGCCGGCTGCTTCATATTTAATACGTGTAAGGGTGTCAGTGATTCGTCTACTACTATAGTGCAGCGCAGTAATCGCGTTGCAATAAGTGCATTTATCGGGAGATGCAAATGATTCGGACCAAACGGGGCCTGCTGCTCGCGCTGCTGGCTGTGTCTTTAGCTCCGGCAGTGTTTGCCCAGGAGAACCAGGTCGGGCAGGCCGCGCCGGATTTCAAAGCCACGGTATGCGTGAACCAGCCGGACGCAATCAATCTGGAGCAATGTGCCGGCGAAGTAGTTCTGATCAAGTACTGGGGCACCCGCTGAGGACCCTGCGTGAAGGCGTTGCCTTCAGTAGAGGCTCTTTGGCAAAAGAACAAGGATCGGGGTCTTCACATCTTCCTGGTGGAAAGCCAGGGGGGCACGCTCGAGGACCTGACGAAGTACGCGAAGGACAAGAAGCTCAGCTTCCCGATCGCCATCCGCAACAGCTGCGACTTCGGCGGCTACAAGGGCGGCAACGGCCTGCCCTACGCGTTCGTGGTCGGCCCGGACGGCAAAGTGGTCTGGCAGGGTCGCGACGGCTACGCGGCGGTCATCCAGAAGGAACTTGAGCGCATCAAGTACCCGGGGCTGGGCAAGCTGGACGTGGCGCCCGAGCTGGTCAAGGCCGCCACGCAGTTCGGCACCGGCAACTACGCCGCCGCCCGCGAAGAAGCCATGAAGGTCAAAGAGAAAGAAGCCGACAACGAGACGGCCGTGGCGGACGCGGACTTCATCATCAAGCGCGTGGAAGCACGCATCGCCGGCCTGCGAGGCAGGATTGACGACGCGAAGTCCAGGCGCCGCTACCACGAGGCGGTGGCGATGCTCGAGGAACTTTCCGGCAAGGCCTACAAGGGCATGGAAGAGTCGGACAAGGCCGCGGAAGAGCTGAAAGAGCTGAAGAAGGACAAGGACGTGAAGGCCGAGCTGAAGGCCTGGGCGGACCTGGCCAAGGTGCTCGAGGCCAACGAGAAGGCCAAGAGCGACGTGGACCGCAAGAAGAACCTGATCAAGTTTGTGGAGAAGAACGAGGGCATGGCCGCCGCCGAGGAAGCAAAGGCGCTGGCAGATGCCATCTCGGGCTGATTCAGGCAGTCAGGAAAATCGTGAAACGACCCGGCTGCCCGCCGGGTCGTTTGCGTTGCGGCGGTTTGTCCGTGAATCCGGGCTGCCGGGGACTTAACCTGCGTGCAGGAGGACGGACCATGCTTACCCGCGCTGCGCTTGCGCTGCTGGTGCTGCTGGCGACGCCGCTGTGCGCCGACGCCCTGAAGGTCGGGCAGGAAGCGCCGAAGTTCAAGGCCGGCGGCAACATCATCAACCCGCCCGAGTTCGCCCGTGAGCTGAAAGACAGCGTCGGCGACGTCATCCTGATCTACGAGTGGCACAACCGCGATGCCACGCGCAGCGGCCTGGCCGACATCCAGAAGTACCACGACAAGTGGAACGGCCGAGGCCTGCAGGTGTGGACGATCCACCGGCTGGACTTCGAGAAGTTCCCCGAGATCGACATCATCGCGCGCCAGGAGGGCTGGAGCTTCCCCATCTGCATGGGCGGTTTCTACGACGAGAGCAATGACTTCTTCGGCTACAAGGACGGCAAGTCGTTCCGCACCACGGTGGTAGGGGTAGACGGCAAGGTCGCGTACTACGGCAAGGATGCCGGCTGGAAAGCGGCGCTGGATGCCGAGCTGGCCAAGGCGATCTACCCCAACCTGGGCAAGCACGCGGTGGCCGAAGGCGCCAGGGACCCGGCCAAGGACTTCGCGGAGCGCAAGTTCGGCAAGGCGCTGCTGGGCTGCGAGAAGCTGCTGGCGGGGGAGCTGGCGGACGACGTGAAAGCCGACGTGCAGCTGGTACAGCAGCGCGCGAAGGAGCTTGCCGACAAGCGGCTGGAGCGCATCAAGGCCTGGAAAGAGGACAAGCGCTACGACCTGGTGGTGAAGGCGCTGGAGGTGCTGGCCGCCGAGTACAAGGGGCACACGATCGGCAGCGACGCCGATGTCGAGATCAAGGCGCTCAAGAAGGACAAGGAGATCAAGAAAGAGCTGGGGGCGTTTGAGTCGCTCGACAAGCTGATCGCCAAGGACGGCAAGACCGACCCCCAGGGCTTCGTCAACGCCCTGCGCGAGTTCGCCAAGCAGCAGAACCGCTTCCGTGCCGGCACGGTCGCCACGGAGATGGCCGACCGCATCAAGGCCTACATGGAATGAGCCGGCAGCGCGTTTCGTTGCAACTGGCATGACGGACTTCGACCACGAGCGCGAGAAGATGGTGGCGCGGCAGATCGCGGCGCGCGGGGTGAAGGACCCGCGGGTGCTGCAGGCCATGCGCGAGGTGCGGCGCGAGGAGTTCGTGGACGCCGGGCGCGCCCATTACGCCTACGACGACGGGCCGCTGCCGATCGGCAAAGGCCAGACCATCAGCCAGCCGTACATCGTGGCCTGGATGACCGAGCTGCTGCAGCCCGGGCCCGACGACGTCGTGCTGGAGATCGGCACCGGCTGCGGCTACCAGACCGCCGTGCTGGCCAGGCTGGCGAAGCACGTCTACAGCATGGAGCGCATTGCCGAGTTGTCGCAGCAGGCGGCGCTTAACCTGGCGCGCGCGGGCGTCACGAACGTCACGCTGGAGGTGGGCGACGGCTATGAAGGCTGGCCCGAGCACGCGCCCTACCCCTGCATCATCTCGGCGGCGGCGCCGACGGACGTACCGGAAGCCTTGACGCGTCAACTGACGCCGGGCGGGCGACTGGTCCTGCCGGTGGGCGGGCGCAGTTTCCAGGAGATGGTGCGCGTGACGAAACAGCCCGACGGCAGCCTGAAACGCGAGTACCTGGGCAACGTGGCATTCGTGCCGCTGGTGCACGGCATCGAGCGCGAGTGATGCGAGCCGGTCAACGCTCAAGTTCGCGCTGCAGCCGGTCCACTTCGTCCAGCAGTTTCAGGAAGCGGCGGCCGAACGGCGTGAACTCATACTCCACGCGCGGCGGCACCTCGGGGAAGCTGTGCTTCCGTAGAATCCCGAAGCGCAGCATCTTGTTCAGCCGCTCGGTCAGCACCTTCTGGGTCAGGCCTTCAGCGCTGCGGACCAGGGCGCCCGGCCGGTTCACGCCGCCGCGGATCTGAGCCAGAACGTGCAGCGACCACTTGCATCCGACGATGCTCTCGACCATCCGGTGCGCGGAAATTTCTTCAGGGCCAGTCATCGCAATCCACACCAGTTTGTGGGTACCCAACCGCAAGGTGCGTACTTTGCGGCTCTGGCGGGCATCTTACCTTTGCGCACCGGGGGCGGTTAGTCATCAACAGGAGAACGCGATGAAAAGCAAGGCTGTGTTTTACCACGCTGGATGCCCGGTTTGCGTCGCCGCGGAAGAGCAGGTGGCCGCGGCCATTGACAAGTCAAGATACGTGGTCGAGGTGGTGCACCTGGGCGAGCAAAAGGACCGCCTGCCGGAGGCCGAGCGCGCGGGCGTAAAGTCCGTGCCGGCCCTGGTGTTGAACGGCACGGCGTTCCACATCAATCACGGGGCGGACCTTGCGGCTCTGAAGTAGACGCAGGGAAGTGCGGCCGGGCCTGCATCTCCTGCGGGCCCGGCCCGCCGGCGTCAGCCCTTGAGAACCTCGAAGGTCAGGCCATGCTTGTCGATCTCGGGCGTCAGCGCCTGGGCTTCCATGCCGTGGCGCTCGTAGGCCTGCTTCATGGCCTCGGCCACCGGCTTCATGTCGCCCTTGCCGATCGCGATCATGGCGCCGCCCGCGCCGCTGATCGTCACGCCGAAAGCGCCGGCCGCCGTGGCACTCTCCACGATGTCGTCGAAGCCGGCGATCATAGCCTTGCGGTGCGGCACGTGCAGGCGGTCGTCAAAGCCGGCCGAGATGGCCTCCGGCTTGCCGGTTTTCAGGCCGTACAGCAGGGTCAGCAGCGCGCGCTGGTTGCTGACCGCCTCGCTGCGCTTGAGCTGCTCCGGCAGCCAGCTGCGGGTAGCGCCGGTGCTCTCCTTCAGCGTCTGGGAAGGAACTGCCAGCGCCACGCGCAGCTCTTCATGCATCTTCAGCGGCGTCGCCCTGGCTTCGCCGCCCATCTGCAGCACGGCCTGCAGGCCGCCGTAGGTGGCAGCGGCCGCGTTGTCCGGGTGGCCCTCGATCTCGTTGGCGTCGTTGAAGACGTCGTCCTTGTCGGCCTTGCCCCGGCGCCACAGCTCGGCGATGGCGGCGCCGGCCACGGTGGCGGCGGCGCTGGAGCCCAGCCCCTGGGCGATGGGGATGGTGCTGGTGATGCGGGCCTTGAGCTCTTTGGGCAGGTAGTACTCGGGCCCGCCGCGCAGGATGGCCTTCACGAAGGAGGTGGCGAGCAGGTTGGGCTCGCCGGAGTGCTCGATGCTGAACTGCAGCAGCGTGCCGCCGTAGTTGCAGTTGGGCTCGACGGCGTTGCGCCACCAGTCGAGCGGATCGTCGAAGTCGTGCAGCTTGACCCTCTCGGGCGACCACTCGACGGTCGCCTCCAGCCGCAGTTCCAGTGCCAGGGCCAGCACGTCGAAGCCCGGGCCGAGGTTAGCGCTCGATGCTGGAACCGAAATACGAACTTTGTTCACGCTCGACGATGTCACGGTAGTTGTCCTTATCCAGGCGGATCAACCGCACGCCGCCCGTTCCGTCCAGCCCGCTGATCCGGGAAAGCGCCGCCATCATACGGCTTTCCTCGATCACGTCCGTAATCACACCAAGATAATTCGCGCCCGCGTGCTCGACCTGCGCGTGGGACAGCGCCCGCACGCCCTGCCCTGCCAGCGCCGTCAGCGCGTCGTTCACGCGCGGCGCCTCCACCTGCATGCGCAGGAAGTAGCAGAGCCGCAGGTTCGCGGTGTCCGCCAGCGGCAGCTTCGCGCCCGCGCGCCTGAAACCGGGCAGCGCGCCGGCCTGCGGGCGCTGCGCCAGCTTCACCACGTCGTTCAGCACCGCGCTGGCAGTGGGAAGCTCGCCGGCGCCCTTGCCCAGGAAAGTCAGCTCCTTGAAGCCCGGGCCCTCCAGGATGATGGCGTTGAACTCGGAGTCCACGTCGGCCAGCAGCTCGCCGTGGTGCACCAGCGCCGGGTGCACCCGCAGGCTCAGCCCCTCTTCGCCGCGGCGCGCCGCGGCCACCAGCTTGATGCGGTGATCCATCTCGAGCGCGAGGCGGATGTCCACCTGGCCGACCCTGGTGATGCCCTCGGTGTGCACCTGGTCGGGCGGCACATGGGTGCCGAAGGCCTTGTAGGCCAGCAGGCTCAGCTTCTCCGCGGCGTCGATGCCTTCCACGTCGAGGGTGGGGTCCGCCTCGGTGAAGCCCTTGGATGCCGCATCCTTGAGCGCCTCTTCGTACTCGCAGCCGGCGCGTTCCATGAACGTGAGGATGTAGTTGGTGCTGCCGTTGATCACGCCCTTCACCAGGCTGAGCTCTTCGCAGGCCAGGCTGCGGTCCAGCACCTCGATGATCGGGATGTGCGCCGCGGCGGCGGCCTCGAAGCCGATGCCCGCCCCGCCCTGGGCCGCGGCCTCGATGTAACGCCCCATGCTGCGGGCCAGCCCGCACTTGTTGGCGCTGACCAGCGGGACGCCGCGCGCCAGCGCCGCGCACCCGGCCTCAACGGCGATGGTGTTGCCGCCCATCACCTCCACCAGCAGGTCGATTTCGGGGTCGGCGGCAACAGCCATGGGGTCGGTGCTGATCCTGACCCCTGCCAGGTCGACGCCGCGGGACTTGCCCGGGTCGCGCACGGCCAGGTGGGTGAGCCGCAGCTCAAAGCCGTTGGCCCGGAAGTCGGCACGGTGTTTGGCCAGCAGCTTCACCAGACCACCGCCGACCACGCCGCAGCCCAGCATGCCGAGGCGGATGGTCTGCAGGTTTTCGGTTGGTCTGCTCATGGATTCTGGATTTTAGATTTTTGATTTTGGATTGGACTGCCGGGCGGCCGGCCACATCTGTCCCAATCCAAAATCCAAAATCGTCGGAGCGGAGAAGGGGTCAGGCACCTTTTCCGCCTCGTTTCTGATCCTGACTATGCCCGCTTCACGGGCGGAAAAGGAGCCAGACCCCCGGCGATGGCCGGCACGATCGAGAGGTGATCGCCGTCCTTGAGCGGGGTGGCGAGGTTGTCCATGAAGCGGATGTCCTCGTCGTTCAGGAACACGTTCACGAAGCGGCGCACGTTGCCCTGCTCGTCGCAGATGCGGGCCTTGATGCCCTTGTGCGCGGCCTCCAGCGCATCCAGCGCCTCACCCACGGTGCGGGCCTCGACGTTCACCTCGGCCGCGTTACCGGTCAGGTTGCGCAACGGTGTGGGGATACGAATCAGGTTCGTCATGGCAGATTCCCTGCAGGTTGAAGCCCGTGAACGCGGGAGGATAACAAGGCGGCCCCGCCCTTCCAGTAGGGGTGGTGGCGGCCGGAACGGCAGAGGGCAGGCGCAGCTGCACCTGCCCTCCGGCGGTCTTCTGAACGGTGCTGCTAGTTAAGCCCGGCCCGGGCGTACATGCGGTAGAGCGTGGCGCGGCTGACGCCCAGCTTCTCCGCCATTTCCTCCTTCGAGAAGCCCTGCTCCTCGAAGAAGATCAGCACGTCCTTGTTGAACAGCGTCTCCATGGTGGCGTGCAGGCCGCGCTCCGCGCCCTGGTCGAGCGCGCGGCGGCGGTACTCCTCCACCACCGTCTTGCGCGCGGGGGCGGCTCCGGTCGCTTCCGGGGTCTCGGCGCCGCGGTCGGTGAGCAGGAACTGCACGATGGCGTCTTCACGCGTGTCGGCGTCGCCGGCCGGGGCGTAGGTCAGCAGGTCGCTGCCGTCCTTGCGCATCAGCATCACGCCGCGCACTTCGTCCGGTTCGCCGCAGCTGACGGCGCGCGAGAGGTTGCCCTGGGGATCTTCGTGGTAGACGTTCATCGAGTCGATGACCTCGCCTTCCTCACCGAAGGACTCGGCGGAGGCGCCGCGCTGGCGCACCCAGCTCAGTACGTTGAAGCGGGTCTGCAGCATCTCGAACAGCTTGGAGGCCTCGGCCGACTGCGGCGTGGGGATGTCCACGGCGGCCGGCAGGCGCGGGCGCTGGCCGCGTCCTCGCGCCGGCGGCGTAAGGCGGGGCAGCTGGCGTGGGCGGTCTTTGCCGAGCTTGTCGATGAACTCGACGGCCTGCTGCACGGTCGGCAACTGGGCCGAGCGCATGCCGTACGTGAGGGCGCTGAGCGCATAGCGTCGGGCGGCCTCGTGGTCTTTGAAGTTGGCGCGGCAGCGGGCCATCAGCAGCATGGCGCGGCCCAGGCGCTCGGAGGTGGTGGCCAGCGCGCCGAGGCGGCGCAGTCGCTTGAAGGCGCCCTTGTAGTCGCCCTTGGCGTAGAGGCGTGTGGCGATTTCATCCAGGTAGGCGGCCAGGGTCTTCTCGCTGACCTTGTCCAGGATCTTCTGGCTGACATGGCTGAGCAGCCAGTCGGCGCGTTCTTCCAGGTTGAAAGCCGGGCTGCGCAGCAGCTCGACGCGCAGCAGGCGCAGGCGCACCCACTGGTCGGTGTTCTTGCCCACCAGGCGGATGGCGCGGCGCATCAGGCTGTCCGCGGCGCGCGGCGCCACACCCAGCTCCATGGCCAGCGTGCGCGACGCCAGCGCCAGCCACTCGATGAACGCGGGGATGGCGTACAGCTCGCGGTGGCGGGACAGCTCGTCCACCAGTTTCTGCGCCTCCTGGTGCAGACCCACGGCCGCGCACATGGCGGCGAGCTTGGCCTGGTCCACCTGCTCGGCGTACTTGCCGGTCTCGAGCGTGAGCCCGAGGTTCAGGGCCGCGCGCAGGATGCGCAGGGCTTCCTCATAGTGCTCGGCCTCGAAATGCTCGTCGAAGTGCTTGCGTGCCAGCTTGATGGCGCGACGCGGGTCGCCGGCGTGCAGCAGCAGCTCGACGCGGGCGTCGGGGATATCCTCCAGGTCTTTCTCGACCACGGCCAGCAGCGCGTTGGCGCCCGCCTGCAGCTGCTCGGGACCGAAGGCGGCGCGCAGGGCGCGGATCACCTCGGCGTTGATCGGCATCACGTTGCCGGCCACCTCGCGGAACAGCGTGCCTCCGGTCAGGGCCGAGACGGCGCCGCTGCCGGCGCGGGTGTCCTGGGCCAGGCGCTCGACGCTGCGTGTTTCCAGCGGGCAGGGCATCAGCGCCAGCGCCGCCAGCAGGCTGCCGTACCGGTCGCGCATCCCGCCGATCTCGGCTTCGATGGCCGCCGGCGTGGGGTCGCCGGGGCGACCGGCGACGCGTTCCTCACGGCTGCCCAGCATGTGCAGACGGCTCAGCAGCTCGGCCACCTTGGGCTCTTCGCCCGTGGCCGCGGGCACCAGCAGGATCAGCTGCGGCATGGGCGGCGTGGCCGCCACGTCGCGCGCTGCGTCGGCGCAGGCCAGCAGGTTGCCCAGCCAGTGCAGGCTGGCGGGGTCGGCCGAGGCGGGGTCGGCAATGATCAGGGTGTCAGCGCCGGCGCTGAGCAGCGTGGGATCGTCGGCCGGGGCGGACGAGCCCAGGGTGCGGCGCGCGTTGGAGAGGATCCAGCTGCGCAGGCTGACAGCGCCGCGCAACGCGTGACAGGGGGCGAAGATCACCTTGCGCCCGGCCGCCGCCTCTTCATGCGCCACATCGGCGGACCACCCCAGCAGCGTATCCAGGCTGCGGTTGGTTGCCACGCGATGCAGTGTTCTGGAGGTGATGGAATCAGAAATAGCGGTGTTCATCTCGTTTCACTCCCGGGCGACTAGACAGTGTCGTTTACTCAGCCTGCAGCATTGGAACACAAACGGAGTCTGTCTGTATCCCATAGCATGACGCACAGCATTGTGCAATCAGTCTGGAATGCGCAAACTGCGTCTTGAAATTGATTCACAACGAAAATTGAACCAGTAAGTTAGTTTTTCCCTGTCACATTGGAACAGAAAATCAACCTGCATGTGGCACTACTTCATCCACGCACACACGAATTATTTTACGTTTCGCCATTGTTAACGCAGTGCAATCTGGAATCATGCCAGCGATCCGCCCTCCCATCTCAGTTTTCGGACCGCGGTGACTATTGTATCATACGCGGCGGGCGGTTGCAGTATATTTTTCCGATAAACCAAAAACGCAACGGCACCGCGCACAATTCTGCGCGCATCTTGGACGCGTTTTCGTTCGGTTCGGGTCCCTGCCAGGCGCTGTTTTCAGCACCCGCAGGCCGGAGAGACCGGGCGGCAGGCTTGCGTCCGGGGCAAACGCCGACGCCCGGAAGTGTGCAGGATTCAAGCGGACCAACTAGTGCAGCGTCGGGCAAGTTCTCCGCCGGATGCACCTGTCCTGAAATGTAGCCGCGAAGCACCGCCAAGGGCCTCGAAGTTGCAGGGTTCGGCGGTTCTGCGCGGTTGCAGCCTGTTTCCAACTGCAGTCAGGCCGCGAAAACACCAAAGCACCAAACAGCTGCACACGGAAACTCCGGGCAACTTTTTTGTGGCGTTACCTTTTGTGTTTTCGTGCTTTTGTGGCCTGTCACCTCGAAGCACGCAAAGAACTGCGGGCCGGCGCGAAGATACTCCGAGTGCTCTGCCCTCTCTCGCTATCGCAAGGTCTTCACCGCAAGCTGCGCGCCGCGGCAGTTGCAGTGCATCGCGGTCCTTGGCGGCCCTTCGCGGTGACCGCGTCGTTCGGCACCTTCAACTGCGCAAGACTTCGTTGACGGCGTACTAGTACGCCCTTGTCTGCGGGCTCAGTGCGGGGCCGATTGAAAGCAACCACAAGTGAACACAGATGCACATGTTCAACTGTGTTTCCTTATGGTTGCGTTATGGTTGCGTTTCGCAGTTTGTGGGGTTCCGGCGGCAGCGCGATCCCTGCCACGAACGTTGAACACAGGCCAGCTGCAGCAATACCTGACTGACGCCGCACTAGTCAGGCACGCCGGGCTGGAACACGAACGTGACCAGATTGCCGTCGCGCTCGAGCTCGATGCGCACCTCGTCGCGGAACACGTTGCTGCGGGCCACCAGGTTCAGCTCTTCGATGTTGCGTACCGGTTCTTCGTTCACGGCCAGGATCACGTCGCCGACCCGCAGGCCGTGCGCGGCAAAGAAACTGTCGCCGCGCAGGTTTTTGATCTGCAGCCCGTAGACCATGCGGGTGTCGCGCTCAATGGCCAGGCCCAGCACCAGGTCCTTTTCGAAGCGGTCGGCCATGTCACGCACCAGCGTCAGGTACTCGGAGCGGTGGAGCGGCACGGGGCGGACGTCCGGCAACTCGAGGTCTTCCAGGCCGCGCACTTCCTCGGGGTCGTCGGGGTTGCCGAGCAGCGAACCGGTCTTTTTCGGCGGCTGTTCGGGGATTTCCTTGCGCGGGTCCTGGGCCGGGCGCTCAACGCCGGCGGGCAGGTCGGGGATGGTGCTGGTGTCGCGCGGCGGGATGATCTGCGTGCCGGAAGGCGCCTTGTCCCAGATTTCGCCCGGGTCGGCGCCGTTGATCGCGAACACCTTCTGCTCGCCGTTGGTTTCGAGCACCACCGAACTGCTGGTGATTTCCACCACGCGGATCTTGCCGCCCGCGAAGCTTTCATTGATGTGGAACACGCCCATCTGCGGCGGCTTGCCCGGCACCGTGATCGTCACCGTGCGCGCGCGCGGCACGTTGCTGTAGGCCAGTCGCGTGATTTCGAACAGGTAGCCGCCGAACTCGATCACGTCCAGTTTTCGGCCGGTGGGGGTGACCAGCATCTCAGGCTCGAGCTGGCTGGCGGACACGGTGGGGATTTCGGGTGTGTCCGGGCCGCCGTCGGTCTTGAGGTAGGGCAGGGCGAACACGAAGGCCAGCGCCAGCACGGCCAGGATCAGCACCACCAGCAGCACCGGCACCAGCGGCCCGCGCGGGGCGTGCTGGATGATGACTTTCGGTTCGGGCGCCGCGGGACGCAGGTCGCTGTCGTCAATGAAAGCCAAAGGCCACCTCCGGGAAGCTGTATAGCGTGGAACGCCTTTGTTCACAATTCGACGGAAAAAAGAGGATAGCGGCCGCAGGCCGGCCGCGCGGCCCGGAATGCAAAAGCGGTTGCCCACGAAGTTCACGAAGCAAAGCGCAGACCACGCGGGGGCGCGGAGGGCTGGTTGTTGTCAGTCCGTCACACGCAGAGCCGGAGGGCAAACAACGCCAGGACGCCAGGCTGCGCCACGGCTCCAACGTAGCGGCACGCTGATTGGCCGATGGACGTGCAATCAACGCAAAGGCCGTGGCGTTCCTGGCGTTGATTTACAGCACGACCCAACGCAAGTCCCGCAAGCCAGGTTTGACCCTTCGCGCCATAGCACTCCCGCGTGGTTTAACTGGTTCTTTGCGGTCCCATTCGGGGCTCCAGCCCTTGAAAATGCGGCACTTCCGATTCGTTCTCTCCTGGACAGTGGAAGTCTGCGGGGTTTTTCGGCAAACTCGTTCGTGTCGCTGGCAACGTGAAAATGGAGAATACATGAGGCTCTTGGCTACCCTGTTTGTGCTGTGCATTGGTGCGCTGGTTGCGGGCTGCGGCGGCATGCCGAAGCCGGTGATCGAGTCGGTCAAGCCGCGTGAAGACGCCACCCACGTGCGTGTCGCGCTGGTCGCCACCAACTACGACGAATCCTGGGACAAAGAGAACGTGCGCCTGCGCGTGCATCAGGTCTGGCTGAACGACGACGGCGTGCCCACCAACAAGGAACAGGTCTTCGAGCAGGCCTACAACGGGCGCCAGGGCGACAACCGCGGCACCATCAAAATGAAGGACGCCGACGGCTCCAGCACCAGCCGCGTGCGCCTGAGCTTTGAGCTGGTGAGCGGCGAGAACAAGGCCAACGAGAACCTGAGCGCCTCGACCAACCTGGAATGGAAGCTTTCCAGCTCACTGGCCGAGAAGGACCTGGTGCTGGTCGCGGTGCTGAGCCGCAAGGCGCGCAACAACTACGCGATCGACGTGCTGTACGCCATGGACCCGGAAACCGGGACCATCGAGCAGGTGCTGCCCAGCTACGACGCGGAATAGGTCTGGTCAGTGGCAGGGATCGGATCGGCCGGGGAGGCGCCGCGAAGGCAATCCCCCGGCCTCTGGTCTCCAACCTCTGGCCTCTGTTACTTCACCGCCACCTCGGCCCAGGTGTACGGGTTGGCCCAGCAGCCGAAGCTTTCGCCGGCCAGGCGCGGCTCGTCGCGGCCTTTCAGGTTGTAGCCCCAGGCATTGGCGAAAAACTTCTCCGGCAGCTTGCCCTCGCCGAAGATCGCCGTCAGCGGGATCGCGTACTCGAAGCTCCAGTAACGGTCGCGCACCTTGCCGGCTGCTTTTGCCCCCTTCAGCGGCTTGAGCGAGAAGTCCTGCATCCCCAGCGTCCAGGCGTCCACCCCGGTGACCCCGTTGTCGCCCAGCCACAGGTGGGCCTCGTCGCCCTCCAGGAAGTCGCCGTCTTTGCTCGAGAACATCAGCACCAGGGCCGAGCCCCGGCGCGGCCCGTGCTCGCTGCTTGAGCTGAACACGTCGTAGCGCATCCCGCCCGCCACCATCAGGTACGCGCCGCACACCTTCCAGCGCAGGAACTCGCCTTCGCCCAGGCCCTGCAGCCGCAGCTCGAAAGCGCCCTTTTGCCAGGCCTCGCCCGTGCCGTCGGGCTCAACACCCTGCTGCTCCACGGGCAGATCGGCCTTCACCTCGGCCGGCAGCAGGCTTTCATGCTTGCTGTCCAGGAAGTCGTTCACGCGGAACAGCTGGCTCTGCTCATTGCCGTAAAACAGCGCGCCCTCGTGCAGGCACAGCGACTCGCAGCGCTGGGCGTAGATCCGCACGCTGCGCTCCGGCGCGCCTTCCGGCCTGGTGAACACGTACAGCCGCGTGTAGCTGAGCAGCAGCAGCTTCTGATTCGCGGCGTCGTAATCCGCGGCCGTGATCTGGACGCGCTCATCCAGCTCCAGTTTGCCGGCCAGCTCGGCTGTGTTGAGCTCACCCTCCTTCAACTCGTTGAAGCGGTAGACGCCGGTGTAGGCGTCAAGGCGGCCGCGGCGCGGGAAGACGTGCAGCTTGCCGTCGATCACGGCGGCGGCCTCCGCGTTGTGGCGGCCGTCGGGCCAGGCGACGGGGTAGACAGCCGCGGTCTTGAGCCTGGCGGACGTCGCGTCCCAGGACACGCGGTAGACCATCAGGTCTTTGCGCTCGAGGCGGTTGTCGCCGGTGTCGCAGACCAGCAGGTCATCGCCCAGCACGGCCAGCGCCTCCCAGTCGACGCACTTCGCGCCCGGCACCTCGAGCGGCTGGGCGCTGACGAAGTCGGGTGTCTTGCTGCGGTACAGGATGGGCCCGTCGCCGCCGTCGTTCAGCGTCCACCAGGCGCCCTGCCAGTACTGCAGCGCGCTGGGGCGGGTGATGCCGCGATAAGCCAGCGTGCACAAGGGCTTCACGGTGGCGCGTCCGTCGGCGACGGCGATCACCGAATCGGGCGCGTCCTCAGCCGTGACGGCCAGTGCGGCCAGGGCAAGCAACAGGCAGGCGGTAAGCAGTCTCATGACGGCAAGGTTAGCGAAGGAAGGCTGTCACGCGAAGAGGCGAGCGTTCGATGGGAAGTTCGTGGCAGCGCTCTTCGTGTGCGTTCATTGCCCATCCTGACGGCGGTAGTCTCGCGTCAAGCGCAGCGCGAGACTGGCCGCTGCAAGGTTAAACGAAAACGGGCCGTGCACTCGGCCCGGACCCGTCTTCTTTTCAGCGAACCGTCAGTGCCGCTGCGCTGGACAGTTTGTGCACCCTGTATGAGCAAGGTGGGTGGTTTCCGACCTGTCCAACCCGTCCCTCATCGAAGTGGGAGGGCTTGAATTTTGACAGGGCGAGATTGTCCTCCCCGTGCACGTTCATCGGCGCCGCAAACTTTAGCGTCAGCCTGGCGAACACCACAGTAAGCGCGACCATTGTAAACGCAGCCTTCCGGCGTGCAAGTGCGGCAGGAGTCGGGTTTCAGGGGACAGTCGTCAGGTGTCAGGCAGGGCGCGTTGCGCGCGTCCGGAGTCAAGGCGAATTCGATGCCTGATGACCTTCAGCGACACGCGCCCTGAAACCTGAAACCTGTCCCCGGCTTTTTCGCCTGTTCGCGCAACCCTGACGGCCGCGTGCGGAACAACAAACCCGCGTTCCCGCCCAACTTGAATCGAAACCTACTTTTGCGACACTGGCCCGCGCGCTTCTTTCCGTATTAACGCGCACCACCTACGCCCCCCGGCCGGTGTTGTATGAACGTGCCGCCAGTCAACGTCCGTCATCCGCGCGCCGGCTTCACGATGCTGGAGCTGCTGGTCGTGATCTCGATCCTGATCGTGGCCGTGCTGCTGTTTGCCACCTTCCTGGGTCCGGGCGCCACCGGCCCGGCCATTGAGCGCAGCGTCCGCGGCATTCGCGCCATGGTCACGAACGTGCGCCAGAACAGCAGCATCCGCAAGGTGCACAGTGAACTAGTGCTGGACTACCGCAACGACCAGGTGGTGGCGCTGGCACGCCGCAGGCTGGTCAGTTTCGCCTTCGACGGCCAGCAGAACACTGTGGGCAGCGGCAACGTGATCGGCGTGCCGTCGGCCGGCGCGCTGATCCAGGCCAGCCGCACCTACCTGCTGCGCGACGGCGCGGCCCTTGAGCTGCCGGACAGTCAGGCAAGCTTTACCGTGCCATGGATGGACCACTACGACGTGGCCGGCGATTACGAGGGCATTGCCGTTTCCTTCGACTATTTCCCGTTGGCGGACCCGTACAGTAATGTGGCTACCACGGGCACGCTGGTCACCATGGGCAGCGTGTTCAGCATCAGCGTGGCCGCGTCGCGCGACAACGCGGTCAAGCTGGCGGTCAGCAGCGGCGGCGTCACCGCCACCTCGGACAGCTGGGTGGCCCTCTACCGCTGGTGCACCGTCGAGATCGCCACCAGCCGCTACGGCGTCAGCATTTACGTCGACGGGCGCGTGAACGAGGGGCAACTGCCCGACGTCGGCTTCAGCGTGCCCAGTGCCATGGGCGTTGACGCGCGCATCGGCGGGGTGCCCTGCCGCATCGACAACTTCGAGCTGAACAGCCTGATCAGCAGCCAGACTTTGGACCTGGGGGCGGTGCAGCTGATCGCGCCCGGGGTTTCGCCGCAGCTTGAGGCCGAGGGCGCGGCCGAGGAAATCTACGACTGGAAGGCACAACCGCCCTCGGGCGGGCCCACCACGGGGGGCGGCAGCACACCGGCCCCGCCGCCGGGCCTGCCGGACGGGCCGGTGCCGGCGATCGTGCACGTGCACTTCGATACTTCGGGCAAGCTGGATCCCGCGCGTCACGCGGGCGCGGCGTACATCCACCTGATCGCGGTCGACGACGGCGAGATCGTGCGCATGGTGGTCACCATCCACCCGCTGGGCGCCGTGACCTGGGACTACGTCGACCGTTTTTCATGGGAACCCCCGCCCGCCGCCCCGCCCAAAGCCCCCGGGAACACGCCATGAGAGCCAACCGCCGATCACGCAAGGGCGCCGCGCTGATGATGGTGATGACCATCCTGGCGCTGCTGCTGGTGCTGGCCGTCAGCTTCACGTTCCTGATGTCGCAGCAGGAGGGCACCAGCGTTGCCAGCCTGGGCGGCGAGCAGACCCGCATCATCACCCGCACCGGCGCCGACCACGCCTATGCGCGGCTGAACCAGCGCAACCGGCTGAATGAGTTCGCGCGCTGGCTGGCGCTGCAGCCCTCCGACGTGACGGACGAGGACAACCCGTTCCTCGACAACTACGACGAGTCGATCGTGGACCTGCTGGTCGACCTGGAGCAGCAGGGCGTTTTCCCCGGCCTGCTGGACGCCGACGGCAACCCGCTGTTCCGCGTCGAAGATCCGCGCAGCCGCGTGCTGGGCATGAACGTGCAGGACGAGACGGGCAAGATCAACCTGAACTTCGCCACCGTGGCGACCATCGGCAACCTGATCGGCGCGAGCACCGTGCAGGCCAACGTGACGGCCACGGGCGGGGTCTACGAACAGATCGTGCTGGAAGACGCCGGCTTCCTGACGCCTTACGACGACATCCAGGACGACACCTTTGCGGGCGGCTACGTGGTGATCGACAACCAGCTGTTCAGCTACGGCTCCCGGCGCGGCAACGTGCTGTACAACTGCGTGCCCAACCCGCCCTACAACGGCGCGGACCCGGTCAACGCCCTGTTCACCTGGGCCGGCGAGGGCCGCGAAATCCAGACCGGCGAGTACGTCACCACGCCCACGGCCTACAAGATCGCCTACTGGTCGTGGATGCGCTCACTTGACGGGTCAATACCCGCGCTGTTCAACAGCGTGGCCGACGTGCGGCGCATCGCGGAAATGGACCGCTGGTTCAACCCCGACTTCAGCAAGGGCCCCGTCAACTTCGGCGCCCGCATGGACGGCTGGCCCGAGGGCCTCGACCCGGTCACCAGCCAGTGGCTCGAGGAAAACGCCACGGTGATCAGCCCCACCGAGCACTTCGACGGCGGCTGGTCATACCCGCACGTCGTGGTCAGCGGCGAAATGGTGCCCATGGGCGAGAGCGGCAAGGACATCCTGCTGCTGCGCTATGACGACCAGATCGGCGTGCAGCAGGACTATTACGTCCCCGGCGACCCCCGCCGCATCACCAACATCCAGAACAACATCGCCCTCTATGGCGGCATCGGCAGAGGCTGCAAGGTGCGCCTGCGCAGGCTGAACAGCCCGCAGTTCAGCGTGCTGGGCATCGTGCTGAACTCCGTGCGCGGGCGACCGGGCGGGCTCAATGTCCCGGCCCAGCTCGGCACCCTGCAGGTCTGCGTGCGCGGCGACATCCAGATCGGTCCCAACGAAGCCTGGGTGATCGAGATCGCCGAGCGCGACAGCATCAACATCAACACCGCCAACCTGGACACCCTGGCGGCCGTATTCCATGGCGTGGGCCCGCGCGGCCAGAGCACCGGCAACATGCCCATTTCGCGCGCGCAGGCGTACCAGATCGCCGGTGAAATCCTCGCCCGCACACGCAACGCCCAGCCGTTCACCGACCTCAACGAGCTGCTGACCTTCCTGACCGAGCTGTCGCAGGAGACCGACGCCCCGATCAACGCCCAGCAGATCGGCATCTTCGCCAACCAGCAGCGCTACCCCTACGCGGCCGTGAATCCCGGCGCGGTGACCGCGCCATTCCGCTACGACAGCCTGGACGTCTACACGGTGGACGCGTTTGCCACCCGCTACCAGCCCGGCGGCGGCGCCATGGCCCGCGACGCGTTCCGTGAGTGGGTGCAGATCGGCAGCGACCGCGAGCAGACCTTCAGCTGGCGCACCCTCGAGCAGCTGCAATCCGAGCTGCGCATCGGCCAGGGCAACATCCTGCAGCTGCATCCCGCCGGCACCGACAGCGACCTGGGCGGGCGGGCCATCGGCCTGCTGGAGCTGCCCTACCTGCGCTACCTGGCAGACGAGCGGCTGAGCCGCGCCTGGCGCGCCCCGCCCTGGACCGGGCCGCAGGCGCACAACGTCTGGAACCTGGCGAATGACCAGCAGCGCCCCGAGAAATTCTACAGCAACGTGATCACCGCACAGCCCACCCCGAACTCGAGTTACGAGGCGGGAAACCTCGAGGCCGGCATGTTCAGCTTCTGGTATCGGCCGCACTGGGACGACCACGCCCAGAACCACTACCTGTTCGACGTCGCGGAGCAGGAGCACAGCAACCGCATGAGCCTGCTGTGGTGGGGCGACCGGCGCGGGGCATACCGGCTCAGCGGCCAGAACAGCGGGCTGGTGCTGCGCGTCAAGGACCGCACGCTGCAGGAAGCCTACACCGAGCTGCGCTTCGAGCTGGACCCGGCGCATTTCCGGCCGCGCGACTGGTACCACATGAACCTGAACTGGAAGGGCACCGAGCTCTCGCACATCAACCTGCTGCTGGATGGCGACGCCGCCGCCACCGCGGGCGGCGTGCAGATCCGGCCGGTGGTGAACCACACCTTCCGCCAGCCCAACGGCGCCTGGCTGACGCTGACCACCAACCTGCGCCAGGACCTGGAGGATCCGCTGCTGGGCGGGCAGGTGACGTTTGAGCTGCCGATCGACAACCTGGACGTCGGCGGTTTCCCCGATCGCGGCGTGATCGTGATCGGGAATGAAGCCATCGAGTACAACGGCAACAACGGCTTCGCCCTGCAGAACCTGCGGCGCGGCGCGCGCGGCACCGTGGCCGGCTTCCACCCCCAGGGCAGCAAGCTGACGGTGTTCGGTTACCGCGACGGGCTGCGCGCCTACAACTCCAACAGCAACAACGTGGACGTGCCGCGTTTCCCGAACCTGCCCCGCACGCAGGGTTTGCTGAACAGCAACCTGGGCGCGCGCGCCTTCTACCGCGTGAACAAGCAGGGCACCAACCAGCCGGGCTATCACCGGCCGACCGAGCTGGGGCCCGACGCCGGCTTTGCCGGCGCGGGCGACGACACCCGCGGCGGCAACCCCAACCGCCTGCCGCTGGACAGCTACGATGGCATCCCCGAGCGCGGCATCGTCGCGGTGATCGGCCTTGCCTGGATCGACTACATGCCGCCCGGCCAGACGCCCGGCGTGCCGGCCGGCGATGCCTACCCCAACTGGGCCGACGACGGCGACGCCAACACGCCGCCCGTGGGCAACGGGCTGTATCCGGTACCTCACGGCGTGGCTGACCCCACGACCTCGCCCGTGCCGAACCTGAACAGTAACCCGCCGCAGTTGCGGCTGGGCGCCCTGAAAATGGAGTATGTCGCCTACGACGGCGTGGATGCCGCCGGCCTGCGCGTGCTGGCGCGCTACGACCACAACTTCAACCGCAAACCGCCCAACACCTGGTGGCACTTCCTGGGCGCTTACAGCGGGCTGATCACGCCCGCGCCCGGCAACCCGGTGGACGCCAACATCGTGAACTTCCTGTCGCTGGGCAGCGTGGTGATGCCGCTCAGCGTCGACGTGGACGCGGCGGCCGGCTACCACAGTCGCTCGGTGGTGCAGATCGACAGCGAGTGGTTCTTCTACAACGGGGTCTGGAACCCGGACAGCGGCATCGACGCCGCCGGCAATACGCCCGCGGGCGCCGACGACAACCTGTTCCCCGCCCTGTACTATACCGACTTCTCGCGCCTCACCATCTTTGCGCGCCGCTGCATCCTCACCGACACCCAGACGCCCACCCCCTTCGCGCCCTGGCGCGGCGCCATGGGCACCGGCGTGGCGGGGCACATGGCGGCCGCCCGCGTGCTGCCCACCCTGGGCACCACGGTCGTGACCGGTGAAACGGACATCATCACCCTCGTGCAGGGCCAGAACGCGAACAAAGAACAACACCAGATCCGGCGTCATCGCCCCCTGACGGACCTGCAGGTGGACTGGTTCGCCTTCAGCGCCGCCAACGCCGCCGGCCAGTTGCCCGCGCCCAACACCGGCAACGCCGGGCAGTACATCTGCGGGCTGGATGACCACGTGCGGGTGGACTTCCCGCCCAACAACGGCAACGCCTGGAACCAGAACACCAACCTGTGCAAGTTCCCCACCGGCGAGCTGCCCGTCGAGCTGCCCACTACCTGGACCTTCGCGGGCGCCGACCCGCGCACCCAGGACGGCAGCTCCCAGGGTGCCGGTTTGAACAACAGCGGCGACTTCGACTCGTTCGAGTTCCGCATGTACACCAAGGGCAACTTCCGGCTGGTGGGGGACATGACCGACACCCTGCCCGCCAACGGCCAGGACCTCGAGGTCAACACGCTGCTGCCCCCCAACATGGGCGTGGTGCGGATCGACAACGAACTGGTGGCCTATCGCGGCACCGAGGTGCGCCAGGTGCAGGTCACCAATCCGAGCACCGGCCAGACCTACACCATCAACACCTTCTGGCTGCTTGACGTCACGCGCGGCATCCTGGGCTCGACCGTCGAGGCCCATGCCGGGGGCACGCCCATCATGAACATGGCCAGCCTGCGCATCGGCCGCCCCAGCGGCGCCGGCAGCGCCAACACCAGTGCGATCCAGACCATCCTGGGGGAGGAGACCTTCCGGCCCTACGGCTTCATCCGCATCGAGGAGGAAAACGGGCAGACGGAGATCCTGGGTTACCAGCGATACCAGGAGCTGCAGCAGCCGGATCCCAACAACCCGGGCAACATGATCCGCACCGGCAACATCAACTGCGGGATGTACAACAACCCGGACGACCCGCAGGCGCTGTTCCGCGGCGCCTACGGCACGCGAGCATTGAACTACAGCACGCGGGCGCTGTTCATCGACCAGCCGGTGCGCTTCCCCGACTGGTTCCCCGGCTACCACAGCACGCGCAGCCGCGACACCGGCAGCGTTAGCTACGGTCCGTTCCACACTTCCGCCACGGAGGGAGTGCCCGGCGCGGAAAGCCCGGAAATCAGTTATTTCCAGGGCTCGGCGGCGTTCCGCAACTCGGTGTTCACGCAGTTCAAGTGGCGCATCCAGTTCGCGCCGCTGGCCGACATGGCGCGGCACAGCGACGCCATCGGCGCGCGGCTGGTGCTGCGCTTCAAGGAACGCGGCAAGCCGCTGCCCGAGTGGGGCAGCGTGCCCACCAACCGCAGCGGCGGCCTGTACGCCTTCGAGTTCGACCCCGGCCTGCGTAACACCGAGGACCTGGGCAGCACGTTGTACCAGCAGACCGAGGACCTGACGCAGTTCCCGGACTCGCCGGGGGGCATCCGGGCCGAACGCATCGAGTGGCGGGTGTACTTCTACTTCAAGCAGAACGCCTTCAGCAACGAGGACTACAAGACCACACTGCAGTTCCAGGGAGCGGAAGTGACGCTGAACCAGTTGACGCGCGTGATCAGGCACGAAGAAAAACGCTAGGTCGGCGGCCGGAAGGGCAACGGAAAGAACAGCAACAGCAAATGAACAATAACCAATTACCAATTGCCAATTCAGCCCCGGATGAGGGCCCATTGGTAATTGGTAATTGGTTACTGGTAGTTCGCTGTTCAAAGCCGCCTCGCAGGCGGGCTGGCGGTCGAGTATCCAGCAGCACCCGCAGCGGCTTCACGCTCATTGAGCTTATGGTTGCCGTCGGCATCCTGCTGATCCTGGGCGTGATGATCATCGGTTTCCTGCGCGGCGCACTTACCATGACCCGTATCGGCTCCGCGCGCGGCCAGCAGTTCGAGACTGCCCAGGCCGTGCTGCGCGTCGCGCAGGAAGACTTCAGCCAGATCGTCGGCCTGCCCGCGCACCCCGACGGGCCCGAGGACGACCCCGCCTTCCTGATCATGGAGGATCCGTTCGGCCGTCAGATGATCGCCTTCACCCGCGCCTGGGGCGAAGAGCAGACCACGCTGGCCGGCTACGACGCCGGGCGCGGGGCGGCGGCGCAGGGCTACGGCGGCGACTTCAGCGGGCGCAACGTGCGCGAGCCCATGCGCGCCAGCCACGGCAACATCGAGGTGGTGTACCTGCTCGAGCCCGTGCGCGGCGGCACCAGGCTGTACCGCGCCGAGCGCTCACCGCCCGACGTGCAGAACGGGCTGATCACCAGGGTGGCGGCCTGGTGCCAGCAGTACCAGAACAGCGACGCCGACGACCTCTCGCCCATTGCCGACATGCAGGATGCCAACGGGATGTTCGCCATCGGCGGCGAGCCGCTGTGGGACCAGTTCGAGCTGGTGGCGGACAACGTGCTGGCTTTCAGCGTGGAGTGCTGGGACGACTGGGATCGCACCACCAGCTGGTACGCGGGGCCCGGCGGCCCGGTCACCAGCTGGTCGATCGGCCAGCGCATCAGCGAGGGCAAGTACGTGCTGCCGCGAGCATTGCGCCTCACGCTGATCGTCGCAGCCGAGGGGCAGTTGCGCGCGGAGAGCACCCTGACGGGCGAGCTGTCAGTCGGCGACACCTCGGTGTTCGTGGAGGACGCCGACGGCTTCCCCGACGTGCGCTCCCAGAGCGCCTACCTGCGCGTGAACGGTGAGCTGATTGCCTACGGCTCGCGCGCGGGGCGCACGCTCGGCTCATGCGCCCGGGCCGCGCTGGGCACCAGGGCGCAGCGCCACGCGGCGGGCTCGATCGTGCTGGGCGGGGAAGCGTTTCAAAGGGTGATCCAGTTGCCCGTAACGAAATGAGCGAACAGCAAATGAACAACAACCAATTACCAATGACCAATTCAGCCCGCAGTGTGGGTTCATTGGTAATTGGAAATTGGTTATTGGTAGTTCGCTGTTTCCGAGGCACAGGCAGTCCCGCCTGTGTTCGTGTCACCCGCCGCGGATTTACCCTGATCGAAATCCTGATGGCGCTCTCGATCCTGCTGCTGGGCGTGGTGGGCGTGTACGCGATCTTCGCCGTGGGCCTGGTCAACCACAAGCGCGCCGTGGACAACACCACCGCGGCCGTGATGGCCGGCAGCATCTTTGACGACATCGCGGCCAACTACGACATCTACTATTTTGACCACAACCGCAACGGGCGCCCCGACCTGTCGGAAGACGTCAACGCCAACGGCGTGGACGACTGGTTCGAGCCCGACAGCACCGGGCGGTTCCGTTACCCGATCCCGCGCAGAAGGGGTTACCGCTACGAGATCCGCTACGAACGCGGCATCGACGTGCCCCAGGAGCTGTTCGTGACGGTCAGGATTTTCTGGGAAGCCCAGGGTGTGGAGCGCGCCGAAAGCTTCCACCGCACCGTGTTCATCAAGAACCTCGAGGCCATCGACGGCTGATTAAAACAAAGCCCAGCCCGCAAGGGCTGGGTTTTGACGTGCGAACCGCTGAACCACTTTGTTTCAGGCTTGCGTGTTCAAACCTCAATGCGGCTGCACACCCCAGCCATTGCGGGCCGGGCCTGGATTCCCACTACTTCAGTCGTTCCACCACGATTATCACCAGCCGGCCGTCGGCGCCGGCGCCGGGGCTCACGCAGGCCATGCGCTCCCCGGCCGCGAGCTCGTCGGCCAGGCGCGCCTGGGTCAGAGCGCTGCGTGAACGCTCTACGGTCAGGCCGTCGTTGCCCACGGCAACTTTCTCGAACTGCTCACCCCCCACGGTGATGCCGGAGCGCACCTCCAGGCGCAGACGGCCTTCTTCGGCGCTGCGGGCCTGCCAGCGGATCTGCTCGCCCAGCACCAGTGTGCCGACCTGCGGGTCCAGCGCGGTCACGCCCGTGGCCGACAGCGAATCATAGTCGCGCAGGTGGGTGGCCAGCTTCACCTCGAAGTGGTCCACCTGCTGGCGCAGCAGGTTCATCGACAGCCGGTCGAACAGCGCATTGCCGCCCGCCAGCGCCCGCAGCTCCGCGACGTCGGCCGCATCCGGGCGTCCGTTCAGCACGCCGGCGGGGATGGCCGCGTCGTCCTTGACCTCGTAGGCGGTGATGCGCACTCCCACGGTTTCGGGCGCCACGGGTATGGCATCCAGCCTGGCGCGCACCTGCTCATACTCCGGGTCGTTGACGGCCATCCGCAGCGCCACGCCCAGGTAGGGGCCGAACGAACGGGACTCGATCCCGGCCTCGGCCAGCTGATCCGAGACGTGGATGGCGGAGTCCAGGTAGGGGCCGTCCTCGTTGTCCTCCAGGATCACCTGCGGGAACAGCGAATCCTCCATCAGCGCGCTGCTGGTCGGGTTCATCAGCCAGAAGCCGCCCAGGCCGTGGCCGCGCATCGTGCCTGCGCAGTTGATCAGGCGCAGGGTGTTGCCGTTGTCCAGCAGCAGCTCGTGGTTTCGCACCACGCGGTCGCACTCGGCGCGCACCAGGAACTTGCCCGATTGCCCGGCGTCGATCAGCGCGGCGCCGCCGTTCTCGATCACGGCCGAGACGGGTGCGAACGAGTAGGAGACCTCCGGCAGCTCGATGTTGCCGGCGCTGGTTTCCGTGGTGCGCATGGCGGTGTGTTTCATGGCAGCGTGCCAGCCTTGCACCCAGAGGCGTCCGTCAGGCAGGCTGATCGCGCCGAGCACGAACTCTTCGCCGGTGTGCAGGTCGCGTACCCGCGGCGCGGCAATGGAAGCCTCGGTGGCCAGGTTCAGGTCGTAGTCGGCCACGTAGCTGCGGTGCTGGGTCTGCTGCAGCACGAAAGGCTCGGCCAGGCCGCCGCGGAAATTGCCGACCAGGCGAGCGCCCCTGGCCCAGCCCGACACCTCGCCCTTGGCCAGGGCCGGTGAAGCCGGCTGAGCGTCGTCCTTGAGTCGATAGACCACCATGCTGACGCGCGCCCTGGCAACATCGTTGAGCGCGTCCAGCGCCCATTTCACGGCCTTGTGGGTGGGCTCGTCCGCGCTGACGTTGAGCTTGCCGTGGCTGGAGTCAAAGCTGTAGCTCTGGTCGGCATCGGCTTCCTGCAGCAGCTCGTGGAGCTCGCTGCCCAGGTACCCGGCGCTTTCCCAGCAGCGGGCTTCGTCGCCGGAGTCGCGCAACGACCATTCGTCATCAGCGTGGCCGTCGTCGCTGAAGAACAGCCGATCGGGTGCCAGCACGTCGCCGATCGCGCCTGTGCGCGGCGCGTTCCACATCTCGCTCTGTACCAGGCCGCGCACTTCGTAGTCGCGTGACACGAGTTGCGGTTCGTCCAGGGCCGGCCCTTCCTGGGCCGATGGGTGGTACGACACGAAAAGCAGGGTTGCGCCGACCGTCCACGCCACGGCCGCCGCACGGAAAAAGGATTTCATGGGATGACCCCCAAGGGGAAAGCCGGGGAATTGCTCCCAGTTTAGCGCACGCGCCGGGGCTGGTCAGCGGGGCAAATCAGCCGGAATTGCATAAGCGAGCGGCGGAAAGATGCCATTCCCGATCCGCACGCTCCTTGACGGGCGACGTTTGCGCGTGACAATCCGGCCCATGTCCAGATACGCCCTGGTATTGCTGCTGCTGACGCTGGCCCTGGCCGGCTGCCGCAACGCGCCTGAAGAAGCGCGCAACGACCTGCGCCGCGACGTCAAACGCGCCCAGGACGGTGAACGCGAGGGCATGCGCCAGCGCCTGCGCGTGATCCTGGTCGGCGAAGCCGACAGCCCGCCCGACGGCGACCCGCACCTGCGCGCCACCGCGGCGCAGGGCCTCGGCGAACTGGGCGACGCCGCGGACGCGGGAGTGCTGCTGGATCGGCTGCTGGGCCCGCTGGCCGACGAAAACGTGCTGGTGCGCATCGAGTGCGCCATCGCGCTGGGCAAGCTGCGCTACGCCGGGCGCATGGACGAACGCCGCAACGACACGATCCTGAGCCTGCGCAACCGCATCGCCTTCGACCGCGACGAAATGGGGCGCCCCTACGAGACCGAGTACCTGGTGCGTTCCGCCATGGTGAGCACGCTGATCGCCATCGGCGGGCGCGATGCCGCGGCCGCACTCCACGACGTGGTCTCGCGCGTCTACTCCGACCTGCAGAGCGTGCAGGGATCGTTCTTTACCAGCGCCACCGACCGCGGGCTGATGGACCGCTGCTTCCAGGGCCTCGAGCAGCTGACCGGCACTCCCGGCGAGCAGGCTGCCCGCCACCGTTTCGAAAACGACGACCTCGCCCGCCACATCGACTGGTGGAACGACCGCATCGCCGACATGCCGGAGTAGCGACAACCGCGCGTCTACCCGCCCGGCGGTTTGTGGCGGCGGCCGCTGAGCAGCGCGTGGATCGGCGTGGGGTTGGGCTGGTTGCAATGAGTGCAGACCGCGAGCCGGTCATCCAGCTCTTCGGGGCAGATCTCAATTTCCTCGCCGCAGCCCGAGCAGTGAATCACGTAGCGCAGCGGCTTCTTGATGTGCAGGCGCGGCTCGCTCAAGACGCGCTTCTCCTTTGCAGCAGGCGGTCCACCGTGGACTTCAGGTCCTCCTGCGAAAACGGCCGGCGCAGCAACGCGTCGGCCGGGCGCAGGTCTTCCTCGCTGACGTCCGCGTAGGTGCAGATCAGTATCGGGATCTCGCGGGTATCCTCGTTGGCGCGCAGTTTTTCCGCGACCTCCCGGCCGGTCATTTCCGGCATTTCATAATCGGTAACAATCAGGTCGGGCTTTTGGCGATTTGCGCGCTTGAGCGCCTCGCTGCCGGAGGTTGCGCTCTCGATGCCGAAACCCTCGGCGCGCAGCATGGCGCCGGTGAGGGCGGCGTTGGCGGGCTCGTCGTCGATGACCAGGATGCGCTTGCTGGTGCGGGTGGGCTTCTTGAAGCTGCCGGTGGCGCGTTTGCTGGCGGTGAGGAAGGTGGGCAGGTTGTCACGCTTCCAGTCGGCTTCAATGGCGAGCTTGATGGCGTAGTTGCGGCTGCGCAGCTCTTTCCAGGCCTCAATATCGGACGTTTGCGGCGACAGCGCGTCGTCGTGGCAGTCGGCCAGGAAGTAGAAGTCGCCGCCCCAGATGCACTGCTCGACGGCGAATTTCATGTGGGGGTAGATGTAGTTGCCGAGACGCAGCACGTAGCGTCGGCAGGCGTGAGCGCTGTGTTCCGACTCGTCGGCGAAGCGCTGCAGGATCTGGTTGAGGGTAAGGTCGGCCCAGTCGGGCAACACCGGGCAAACGCCGAGCTGCACCGGGAACGCGTGCTTCCAGTAAATGCGCAGCGCCCGGGTGACGTCGTCGCGGCTGATGTTCAATGGCTCATTCATCAATTCCCAGCCTCTTATTGTTAAACGACCGGGACTGATTCGATACTTCAGCAAAAATGCGCGTATTGGGCGATTTGCCGCCCTTTGGGGGATCAGAAACCGGCCGCGCAGCCGTCTTTGCGGGAGTCGGAACCTGCTGTCAGCACGCCGGTTGCGGCGTCGCGCAGGATCACCTGGCCACCGCCCATCTGGATGCGGTCGAAGCCGTCCACCAGGTGAACGTCGTAACCGCGCAATTTCAGGTCGCTGGTCACCTCGGGGCTGAAACCCGGCTCGATCAGCAGCTTGGCGCCGCTGCCCATCAGCTGCCAGCGCGGGGCGTCCAGGGCCTGCTGCGGGTTCATGCCGTCCAGCAGGTGAGTCAGCACCTGGAAATGCGCCTGCGGCTGCATGTGCCCGCCCATGATGCCGAAGCAGGCGTGCAGCTCGCCGCCGCGGGTGGACATGGCCGGGATGATCGTGTGGTAGGGGCGCTTGCGCGGCTCCAGCAGGTTGGGGTGGTCTTTCTCGAGTGAAAAGCCCGCGCCGCGGTTCTGCAGGCTGACGCCTGTGCCGGGCACCACCAGGCCGGTGCCGGTTCCCATGTAACAGGACTGGATCCACGAGCAGGCGTTGCCCTGCCCGTCGATCACGCTCAGGTACACCGTGTCGTTGCCTGTGCGCCCGAACACGTGGCCCTTGAACGCCATTGACGCGTCAATATCCACCAGCCGCGAGATGCCGTAGGCGCGCCCGCACAGGTGCTTCTTGTCCACCTTTGACCATTTGGGGTCGTACACCTCTTTCTGCGCGACCTCGAAGCCCACGCGCATGAACTCGATCATGTGCGCCATGCGCTCGGCCTTATCCATGCGCGCCAGGTTGGCGGCGTTGGCGATGTTGCAGGCGATCAGCGCCGCCAGGCCCTGGCCGTTGGGCGGGCATTCGTACAGCTTCGCGCCGTGGTAGTCAGTATTCAGGGGCTCGACCCACTCGCCCTCGTGCGCCGCGAAATCCTCGGCCGTCAGCCAGCCGCTGTAGCGCTGCACGTGCGCGGCCGCGGCTTTCGCGAACTCGCCCTCGTAGATGAAGGCCGGGCCCTCGGCCGCGATGCCCCGCAGGGTGGCGGCCAGGGTCGGCAGCTTGATGATTTCGCCGGCGTCGGGCGCGCGGCCGTTGAGCAGCAACTCAGCACCGCTGGGTTGTTCGGGGCCGTTGTCGCGGTCGCCGCTGCGCCAGTCGGGGGCGCGCAGCAGCTTTTTTTCGGACAGCCGCCAGGCGTGCGCGATCCACTCCGTCACCGGGTAGCCGCGCTCGGCGGTCTCGATCGCCGGCTGCAGCAGTTCGCGCAGGGCCAGGCTGCCGTGGCGTTCCAGCAGGTCGGCCCAGCCGCGCGTCACGCCGGGCACGGTAACCGCCGCGCCGGTGTACAGCGGCATCTGTTTCAGTCCTTGCTTGCGCAACCCAGCGGCGTCGCTGGCCGCCGGCGAACGGCCGGAGCCGTTCAGCGCGCTGACCTGTTTCGACCTGGCGTCGAAGTACAGCGCGAAGCAGTCGCCGCCGATGCCGTTGCTGACGGGCTCAACCACGCACAGCATGGCGGCCGTGGCGATTGCGGCGTCGGCAGCATTGCCGCCGCGCTTCAGCACGTCGAGGCCGGCCTGCGTTGCCAGCGGCTGGCTGGAAGCAACCATGCCGCGCGTCGCCAGCACGCAGCTGCGGCGCGATAGAAAGCGGAAGTCATAGTGCATGGTTCACCGGATGGCCGTATAGCTGGAGCGGCCATCATAGTGAAGCCAATCCTCGAAGTGAGGGGTCCACTTGCCGTCCTCGAGTTCCAGCCCGAACAGAAACAGGCCGTGGGTGTGAAACTCGGCCAGCCATTCCAGGCGCTTGAGGGCCCAGTCGGTCTCGAGCAGCAGCACGGGCTCAAAGGCGCCCCAGTACACGCCGATGCGCGAGTGTCGTGCCAGGCGGGCCTGGTGCAGCCACTCGTTCAGTTCCTGCGGGGACAGCCGGTGGAGATTGGTCCTCGCGGCAGAGGACAGCCGCGAGACGTCCACGCCATGCGTGTTCCAGGGCAGGGTGGCCAGGTATTTCTGGAATGCAAAAAACAGGGCGGGCGGCGCTCTCCAGGCGTGGCCGGTCTTGAGCAGTTCGTGCCGTTGCTGTGCACGTATTCGGTCGGCCTCGGTATGCATGATCTGGCCTCGCGTTACACTAGTCATAGTATACGACATGGGGCGCCATGAGTGCTGAACTCAACTTGCCTGATTTCCTGGCCTCGCTGGGAAAGACCGAGCTGAAGCCCGGCGGCAGCTATGCGACCGGTGCGCTGTTGCGCATGCTTGAGCTTGCGCGCCACGAACATCTGCTGGTCGTTGGTCCTCACGCCGGCAATACCGCACTGTTCGCCACCATGACCACCGGTGCCACCACTGAGGCGCTGGTTAAAGAAGAAAGCGAAAAAGTCACCGAGGGCGACTCCGCCCTGAAACGCCGCAGCACCGCCCGCATCGGCAAGACCGAGGAAATGCCCTTTGCCGACAACCACTTCGACGCGGCGCTGATCGAGGCCACACTGGCCCTGCAGCCCGAGCCGCAGCGCAAGGCGACACTGAAGGAAGCCTTCCGCGTGCTGAAGCCCGGAGGGCGCATCGGCCTGCACGAGTTGTGCTGGCGCCAGCCACCGACACCTGATGTCGAGCAGCGCCTGGCCAACCTGTGGCGCGGCGAGGTGCACCCACAGGTGGTGCGCGGATGGTGGGACCTGCTTGAGGAGGCAGGGTTCAACAGCGTGCGCAACGAACTGGCGGTGGTCAGCTATTTCACGCGCCAGGGCATGACGGCCGACGAGGGCGAGCAGGCCGCGGAGATTTTTCACAGCGCGTTCGAGACGCCCGAGCGCCTGCAGCGTTTAAGCCAGGCCTACCACGAATTCGCGGACAACCGCCGCTACTACGGGGTAATCATCGCCACGGCGGTGAAAGCGTAGGGACCGCCCCGCGTGGCGGCCCGGGGCGGGCACATGGGCCCGCGCCTACAATTATTCAAGAACTCACGCCCGGGCTGCCGATGTCGAAGCGGGAACTCACGCATGGACCCGCGCGCGACAATCGAACGCTTCTTGAGTCACCTCGACGTTGAACGCAACTTCAGCGAGCAGTCCCTGCGCGCCTACGCCACCGACCTGCGCCAGTTTTCGGAATTCCTGGACGCGCGCGGTACCGCCGACCTCGGCAGCGTAGACAACCTCACACTGCGCGCCTACCTCGCCGGCATGTCCGAGGCGAACTACGGCCGCCGCAGCATTGCACGCAAACTCGCCAGCGTCCGCAGCCTGTTCCGATTCCTGCACCGGCGCGGCGAAATCACCGACAACCCGGCCAAGATGCTCCGCACGCCCAAGCTGGCCCGCAACCTGCCCAGTTTTCTGGATGAAAACCAGGTCACGGTGCTGCTCAGCACGCCCGACCCGGCGAGCTGGGGCGGCGTGCGCGACAAGGCCATACTGGAGCTGCTCTATGCCACGGGCTTACGCGTCTCGGAACTCGTCAAACTTCAACTCCATGACCTCGAGCTCTCACGCGGCTCGCTCCGCACGCTCGGCAAAGGCCGAAAGGAGCGAATCCTCCCGCTGCTTCCCGCCGCTGTTGACGCGCTGCAAGCCTGGTTCAAGGTCAGGCAGCGACCGCCCCGCTCCCGAGACGGATCAATAAGGGCGGGCATCCAGAACGTGTTCATCAACCAGCGCGGCTCGGCTCTGACCGACCGCAGCGTGCGCCGGCTGATCGACCAGTACGTGAAGCAGGCGGCCATCAATTGCAAAGTAACGCCGCACACCCTGCGCCACAGCTTCGCCACGCACCTGCTGAACCACGGGGCGGACCTGCGCGACGTTCAGGAGCTGCTGGGCCACGCGCACCTGGCCACCACCCAGGTGTACACCCACGTCACCACGGCGCGCATGCTGGACGTTTATGAGCGTGCGCACCCGAGCGCGGGTGATAAAAAGACCGCCTAGGGACAGGCTCCTTTTTCGCCCGTGGGCGCCGCCCCTCTCGGCTTGAGCGTACGTGGCGAAAAAGGTGCCTGTCCCTTTTGACGATCCGGGTCGGTATCACCACAACCGTGCGCACGCGCATCGACCAGCGGCTGCTTGAGAAAGCGGCCCGCGCGGCGTTGAGCGGCCTTTCCGCCGAGGTCAGCATCGTGGTGGTGGGGGACAAGCGCATGCGCGCTCTCAACCGCGACGCGCTGGGCCACGACTACGTGACCGACGTGCTGAGCTTCGACTACGGTGACAGCCCGGAGGGCAGGCAGGTCGAAATTGTGGTGTGTGCGCCCCACGCAGCACGCGAAGCCCGCGCCCACGGCGTGCCCTTCGCACAGGAACTGGCGCGCTACGTGGTACACGGCTGCCTGCACTGTGCCGGCCACGACGACCAGGACGCCAGCCGGCAACAGAAGATGTGGGCCGCCCAGGAACGCATGCTGAAGCGCCTGTTCGGCACAGCCTACGTCGACCCCGGCCTGTAACGTGAAGAAGTGAAGCGTCGGCGCGTCTCGTGCGTTGATACGCCGTCGCGACTTCGCGTTTGCCTCCACCGTAACTAACATCCCGCTATGGCCGAGGCGTTCCATACCCTTTCCGTTGAGCAGTCACTGTCCGCACTGGGCAGCTCGCTGGAGGGCCTCTCATCGGCCGAGGCCGCCGCGCGCCTGGCCCGCGACGGGCGCAACGAGCTGCCGCCGCCGAAGCGCACATCCTGGATCATCATCCTGCTGCGCCAATTCGCAGGGCCGCTGATCGCCGTGCTGCTGGTGGCGGCTGTGGTTTCGGTGCTGCTGGGGGACAAGGAAGACGCCCTGTTCATCGGCATCGTGCTGGTGTTCAACGCGCTGATCGGCTTCCTGCAGGAGGTAAAGGCCGAACGCGAGATCATCCGGCTGTTCACGCTGATGCACACCACGGCCCGCGTCGAGCGCGAAGACGAGCTGCGCGAGATTGACGCCGCGGAGCTGGTGGCCGGCGACATCGTGTGGCTGGAAAGCGGCGCCCGCGTGCCCGCCGACCTGCGCCTGCTGCAGGAGCGCGACGCCGCGGTGGACGAAGCCGCCCTGACCGGCGAGAGCACGCCGGTCAGCAAGGACGTCGCGCCGATCCCCGACCCCGACGCCATCCCCGCCGAGCGCCGCAACATGCTGTTCGCCGGAACGGCCGTGACGCGCGGCCGCGCGGTCGGCGTGGTGACGGCCACCGGCCCGCGCACGGAGCTTGGCGAAGTCGCCCGCGAGCTTGAGACCACGCGGCGCGGCAAGCCGCCGCTGGTGATGCGGATGGAGAAGCTGAGCAGGCTGGTGGCGCTGGGCACCTTGGTGGGCTGCGCGCTGGTGTTCGGGCTGGGCGTGGCGCGCGGCTTCGGCATCGCGGATACCTTCCTGATGGCCGTGGCGCTTGCCGTGGCGGCGATCCCGGAAGGTTTGCCGGTCTCGATCACGCTGGCGCTGGCGATCGGCCTGAAGCGCATGGCGGCGCGCAAGGTGCTGGTGCGGCGGCTGGAGGCGGTGGAAGGGCTGGGTTCGTGCACGGTGATCTGCACCGACAAGACCGGAACACTGACGCTGAACCAGCTTACCGTCACGCGCATCGCCACTGCCGGCGGCATGCACGAAGTGACCGGCGCCGGCTACGCCCTGGAAGGCGAGCTGCGCCCGCTCGAGGGCGCGCCCGCGCAGGATGCCGCCGTACGCGCGCTGCTGGAGTCGGCGGCGCTCGCCAACGAGGCCACCGTCGCGCGAGGAGACGGCCCCGAGCCGGTGGTGTCGGGCGACCCCACGGACGTCGCGCTGCTGGTCGCAGCCCACAAGCTGGATTTGCGACGCGAGCACCTGCTGGAGCACACGCCTGAGGTGGCGGTCCTGCCCTTTGAAAGTGAGCGCCAGTTCGCGGCCAGTTACACGCGCCTCGACCATGCCGTAAGCGTCCACCTGAAAGGCGCTCCCGAGCGCGTGCTTCACATGTGCGAGAACGCCATGGCTGTTGACGGGTCAACAGTCGCGCTGGATACAGATCTGGTGCGGCGCCAGGTGGCCGAGCTGTCAGGCAAGGGCCTGCGCGTACTGGGCGTCGCGAGGGGCGCTGCGCAGCCCGACGTGGCCGCCGACAACGTGCCGGAACGCCCCCGGCAGCTAACGTTCCTGGGGCTGGTCGCGATGCGCGACGCAGCGCGGCCTGAAGCCAGGACCGCCGTCGCCGCCTGCCGCACGGCGCGCGTGCGGGTGATCGTTGCCACCGGAGACCACGCGCTGACGGCCGTGGCCATCGCCCACGAGCTCGGCATCGTGGAGGCCGACGCGCGAGCCGTGACGGGCCGCGAAATCGAGCAGATGGACGACGACGAGTTCAGCGCGGTCGCGGCGACGGTCAACGTGTTCGCGCGCGTCTCGCCGCTGCATAAACTGCGCCTGGTGCACGCGCTGTCGGCCCAGGGCGAGCTGGTGGCGATGACCGGCGACGGCGCCAACGATGCTGCGGCACTGAAGGCCGCGCACGTCGGCGTGGCGATGGGCCACAAGGGCACCGACGTAGCCAAGGAGGCCGCGCGGGTGGTGATCACCGACGACAACTTCGCCAGCATCGTGGCCGGCATCGAAGAGGGGCGCATCGTCCATGACAACGTGCGCAACGTGGTGGCGCTGCTGGTGATGACCGGCGTGGGCGAGGTGTTCGCGATCCTGCTCTGCATCCTGATCGGCTTGCCGCTGCCCTTCACGGCCGTGCAGCTGCTGTGGGCCAACCTGGTGACCGAGGGCCTGCAGGTGATCGGCCTGGCGCTCGAGCCGGGCGAGCCCGACGTCCTGACGCGCGCGCCCCGGCCTCCCGGTGACCGGATCTTCAACCCGCTGATGATCGTGCGGACATTGATTGTATCGCTGGTGATCGGCGGCGCGATTGCGGGCACGTTCTGGTACTTCACGGAATCGGCCGAGTTCAGCGCGTTTGAAGCCAGCAACCTGGTGCTGCTGCTGCTGGTGCTGATCGAGAACGTGCACATCGGCAACTGCCGCAGCGAGCGGCGCTCGGGTTTTCTGAACTCGCCGCTGCGCAACCCGTGGGTGCTGGGCGCCGCCGTCCTGGCCCAGGGCGTGCACCTGCTGGCGATGCACTGGGGACCTACGCAGCAGCTTCTGGGCCTTGAGCCCGTGAGCCTGAAGATGTGGCTGACCATGTTCGTGATCAGCCTCAGCGTCTTCGTCGCCGTGGAGCTGCACAAGCTGTGGGTGCGCGTTAGAGCCCCGGCTGAGAGGCCGGGGACACGCGCCGCAGTTGGCGCTTGAAGCGGCGTCCGTTGGATCGCCCAAAAAGGCGATCCACCCCGGCCTGTCGGCCGGGGCTCTATCCGTACATCAGCTTGCCGGCGACGACGCTGGCCGCGCCCAGCATGCCCACGATGTTGGCGATGATCAGCACGGGGTTGCGCAGGAAAAGGCCGTAGACAAACCAGCTGGCCACGGCCCACAGGGCCACGCTGAAGGCGACCAGGCTGACGTCGCCGGCGCTGCGCCGGGTGAAGATTTCCCATGACTGTATGTAGAAGAACATGTTGCCGCCGATGCCGACCAGGTACATGTACCACTGGAACCAGCGTGGCGGCCGGGGATTGGATTCGCTCATGGATCAGAAATCCAGATAGATGCCAAGCCGCATGCGCAGGCTCTGGCCCTTGGCGGTCAGCGGGTCGTTGAACTTGGGCTTGCCGAAGCCATTGAGGTTGTGGTTCTCGCGCTCGCTGATGGTGAACTCGCCGAAGGCCGTCAGGGTGGGCAGCAGCCGCACTGCAAGCGCGAACTCGTAGCCCTTGATGTTGGTGTTCAGCACTTCGCTGTTGAACTCGGGGATTACGGCGTCGGCCTCGACGTAGAAGTAGCGGAAGCTGAAGTTGAAGTCCCAGCGCTGCTCGAAGCGCTCCATGCCCCAGCTTACGCCGGCGTCAAAAGCCTGCTCGTTCTTCTCTCCGCCGCCCTCGCGCTGGGGCTCGGCGTGGAAGTTGAACAGGCCATGGAACCAGGCTTTTACCCGGGCGCGCCGCGTGCGCAGCAGGATCAGCTCGGTGTACACTTCGCCGATCAGGAACTCGGACTGCACCAGGCCGTCCTCGTCCAGCACGTTGGTGGTGCTGTCGAGGTAGCCGACGCCGAGGTTCGAGGAGACGCCCTCTTCCCCGTCGAACCAGTGGATCCCCAGCACAACCCGCAGCTCGAACTCGCTGTTGATCTCGGGTGCGATCTGCCCCTCGGGGGTGAGCGACGGGCGTTCGAAGGGGGCGAAGTCCATACGGAACTGCGCGCCCAGGTAGATCGGCTGTGTCTCCGCGGTGGGGGCCGGCAGCCCGATGTTGTTCTGCGCCAGGTAGCCCTGCACGGCCATGATCTGCAGGCGCGGCAGGATGCGGCTCACGGCCTCGGGCAGGAAGCGGTCGAAACGCAGGCTTTCCGCGAGGCCCTGGAAGTGGTAGTCGCGATCGAACAGCAGCTCGGTGCCGGACCACGGGGTGGGAAAGCGCCCCATGGTCAGCTCCGCGGTGCGGTTCAGCGAATAGTCGATCAGGAAGCGGTCGAATGCCACGCCGGTGCGCACGCCGTAGCCGGGGAACGGCAGCCAGTGCAGGGTCGGCGCGGGCTTGCCCACCGGGTCCAGCGCCGAAGTGGTCATGCGCACGTCGTAGCGCAGGCGCTGCTGGTCCTGGTTGAAGGCGGTGCCGAACACGCCCAGATGCACGCGAAACTCGGGGCGGTTGAAGGTCTCGGACTGGCTTTCGAACAGCATGTGGTAGCGCAGCCCGATGTCGCCGTAGACCTGGGCGATCGTGCGGCTGCGCAGCTCTTCATCGAGGGAGGCGCGTTCGCGCTCTTCCACGCGGTCGCGAAGGTTCGCGAGCTCGGTTTCCAGACGCTGTATGCGCAGCTTGAGGTCGTCGTCGGTCTCGAGGTTGGACTGCGCGGCCAGCGGCGCGCAGCACAGCAGCGCCAGGATCAGCCCAACAACCGGAACAGCACCCACACGAACAGGGCGCCCAGGATGAAGGTTACTCCCGCAATCCCTGCCAGCGTCGGCCACAGCATCTCCTGGGTCCAGCCTTCCAACGGTTCGTCTTCGCGGGGAGTGATCCTAGCCTGCTCCGGTGCAGGAATCACGACCGTAGCATGACTGGCGGCGGCCGGCGCGCGACGTGAATCCAACACCTCCCACAGCCGGTCCAGGTCCGCTACCAGCGTCGATTCCGCGGGCCCCGATCGCCGCGAGCCCGGCGCGGGCCCCTCGGATTCGCCCGGGGCGGGCCCTTCGGCCTCGCCCAGTGCGGGCATACGGCCGCTGCTGCGGTCTTCTTCCCAGCGGGATTCGATGGTCTCACGGAGCCGCGAGGATGCCGCGACCAGCAGGTCGAGATCGTCGGGCTCGTTCTTGCGGCCGTTGCCGTTTGCGGGCTCCTGGCGCTGCGAAACCTGCTGCAGCAGTTCGCTCAGGCTGACCGGCGAGCGCTCGGCGGTGCGTTTCAGCTCGTCGATGATTTCACCCACGGCGCGGGTCGGCACGCGCTCAGCCACACGGCGCGGGGGTGGAAGGGGCTCGGGCGGCCGGGGCTCGAAGACGGTCTCTGACGCAACGGCGGGCTGCGGCTCAACGCGGGCGGTCTGCTCGTGCAGGTCGTCGGGGTCGGGCGGCGTCGGTCGCGTGCGGATCACCGTGCGCCGCTCGCTCAGTGCCTGCAGATCGGTGCGCGAAGCCTCGGAGGCTTCACGCAGCCGGATTGCCACCGCCTCGGCCTGTTCGATCAGGCGCAGGGTTTCTTCGCGTTCCTGCTGCAGGCGGCGCGACAAGCCGTCCGTGACGCGCTTGCTCTGGGCGGCAACCGCCGGCTCGCGCCGCGTGGAGGGAATTTCGCGCCGCGGGGGTGTCGCTTCACGCCGCGCGGAAGTGCCGGTCGCCTCGCGCCGGGCCGGCGCGCGGCCTGACGGCGCGGCGGCGCGCGGCGCGGGGGGCGGCACGCGGCGCGCGGGCGGCTGGATGGATTCTTCGTCGACGGTGTCGTCGCCGTCCGCATCGGCGCTGATCTCGGGGATGATGCGGTCGGCGGGGGTAACCTTCGGGTGCTCGATGAAGTCGGTATGCACGTTTGCGGGCGAGGGCAGGTCGTCGGGCTCGGGGCGCCGGGTCTCGCGCCTGGTGGCGTGCCAGGTTTCCGTGGCGAAGTCGTGCGAACTCTCCGAACTGTCCGCGCCGGGGGGCGGGCCCTGCTCGGCAGGTTGCAGTTCCGCGGTGGTGTCGCTGCCGGGCTCTTTGCGCGCGAGGATGTCCGCCACGTAGAAGCGCTGGGTGTCCTTGCCGCCCGCCACCTTCTCGTCGGCCAGCGGTTCCAGGCCGCGGGGCTCCGCGCCGGCGGGAGCCTTGCGGGCGGGCGCCCCGGCCTTGTCGATCTTGTCCGTTCCCTCGGGCAGCGGCAGGTCGGGCGGTTCGCGGTCTTCGCGCAGGAACTTGTCGGTCTCGCGTTTGTCGGCGTCGTCCAGGTCGTTCTCGGCTGACAACTCGGCCACCGCGTCCAGGGCGGGCCCTTCGACGGGGCTCAGGGAGGGGTTCCAGTCGGGAGCCAGCGTCGGCTCTTCGTCAGGGCCGAGAGTTTCGCCGTCCTCGGGGCTCAGGGCGGGCTCCAGCATCGGGCCGGGGCTCAGCGTGTCGGCTTCTTCCTCCGCGAGCAGGTCCGGTTGCGGGGCGCGCGGCGGTTCCTCGCGGCGCAGGCCGAGGGGGCTGCCGCTGTTGACGACGTTGGGCGAAATCGTGGGGAAGCCGCCGCTGCGCTGCTTCTGCTCGTAGAGACTCTGGGTCTGGTTGTAGAAGTTGACGGTGTCGCGCACCACGGCGTTGGGGTCGCGCGTGCGCGGGTCCACGTCGCGCCGCGGCTCCACCTTGCTCGTGATCTTCTCTTCCGTGGCGTCATCACGCTGCAGCAGGTCGGTGGGGTCCTCCTCGGCGCCGGACGCTGCGCGCGGCGCCAGCTTGTCGGTGGGGCGCTCGTCCTCTTCGCGGTCCAGCTGCAGGCCGGTCCAGTCATCGTCGGCGGTCAGGTCCTCGTCCGTCAGCCTGTCCCGCGACGCGATGCCGAAAGCTTCGGCCACCAGCATGCCGGTGTCGCCGGAGGTGGCGGGCGCCAGGTCGCGCGCTGCCGGCGACGGCTCATCGTCTTCGGCAAGCAGCTGGTCGTGTTCCGGCGAGGTCAGGTCGGGTACGCTGTCCAGCATCTCCGGCTCTGGCGCCGCGGGGGCCAGCGTGTCTGCGGAAGGCTCGAAGGTGACCGGCTCCAGGTCCAGCATCTCGCCCTGCGGGGCCAGCGGCGCTTCGGTGTCGAACCCGGGTTCCGGCGTCATTTCGGCATCGCCGAACAGGCTTTCGGTGTTGAGGTCGAAGTGGGTGTCGGATCCGGCCCCGTTGCCGGCGACCTCAGTGTCGCCGCGCAACAGCATGCCGGGAACTTCGGTCGCGTGCCCGTTGCCGTTGCCGGATGGCCCGTCCAGGCAGCTGCCTTCGCCCAAAGGTTTGAGTTGCCCGGCGCCCTCCAGGAAGCGCGCCAGCGCAGAGCCGTACTCGGCCTGTTCACCGGGAAAGTGCCCGGTCAGGTCAGCTCGTTTGGCCTTGCCCAGCTCGCGTGGCATCCGAATACCTGGTGATGGACCAACCCATAGTATATCGATATTTCCTCCGGCTCGGGGTGAAGAATTGCGCGCAGACCTTCGGAGAACACGGCTTTCCCGGGCGGCCGCGGATCACACCGCCTACTTCAGCCATGCCGGCACGCCATCGCTGGCGATCACGCGGCGGCCATGGGGGCCCACGTGCGTCGCCGCCAGCAGGAACTCTTCGCCTTCACCGAGTTGAAAGCCCGCTTGCGGCCGCGCGTCGTAGTCAGCCCAGCCCCGGCGGCCGGCAGGCGCCGCCGGGTCCACCAGGTCTGCGGGCTTGTGACTGACTTCGTTGAAGCTGCGGGGGCGGCGGCCCATGGTGCGCACGAAGTCACTTATGCGGCGCGCCAGGAACCTGAGGCGTTCGTCACGGCGCTCGTGCAGGCGCTGCGCCAGGCTGCTTGCGCCGCTCTCCGCGAGCGCCCAGCCCAGCTCGTTTCGGCCCAGCAGCGCGTGCTCAAGGCTTCCGTCGGACTGCAGCAGGCGGAACTCCGCGCCGTACCAGCGCGGCTCTTCCAGGCTCGCCAGCTCCAGCGCGCGCAGGGCGCCGGGCGGCAGGGCTGTCGAGATGTCAACGTGGCGGGGGCCCGAGGCGTCGATGGCGTCGCGGCCAAGTTCATGCACGGCCTGCAGCTCCGCCACGCCGGTGCGGTTGAAGGTGTAACTGAGGCGGTAGCGGCGTTCCTTCTGGATACCCCAAAGGGTCACGGAGAGTGCCAGCGCGCCATCGGGGAGGCCCGGGGGATTGACGCCTTCCAGCAGCGCTATGGGCTGAGCGCCCTGCTCATAGTAGTTGCGGCCGTCGGCGCGGCGCGCGAAAACGCTGGCGCCGCCGCCCAGGATGTCGGCGTGCAGCTGCTGTTCCGAGAAGCCCAGGGCATCGGCCAGGGCGGCGTCGTCGCCGGCCAGCATGGCGCGGGCGGCGGCGGCCAGGTCGTGCTCGCGGTTGACGGCGCCCAGCGCGATCAGCCAGGCGTCGGGGTCGAGGGTATCGGCCAGCGCGCGGGCCTGGTCGCACAGGCCTCGGTCTTTGCCCAGCTCTCGGCGCAAGGCTGGCAGGTTGCCGCTGCGCAGGGCGCGCTCGGCGGCGGCGAGGGTGCGCGGCTCCGGCGGCGGGTAGTCGGGAGCCGGCGTGCAGCAGGCAAACAGCAACGGCACGAGGGCCGTGAAAACGAGTCCTCGTGCCGGAAAGCTGACGCGCGCCATGCTACTTGCTGTCTTTGAGTGCCTGCTTCTTGAGCCGCGACTTGATGCGGTTGGCGCGGCGGGTCGGCACGATGTTGCGCTTGGCCGCCTTATCGAGCTTGGATTCCGTGAGCGCCAGCAGCTCTCCGGCCTTGGCATCCTTGGCCGCCGAGGCGGTACGGAATTTCTTGATCGTGGTGCGCAGGTCGGAGCGCACGGCGCGGTTGTGATCGCGCGTGGCTTCAGACTGACGGGTGCGTTTACGGGCCTGGTTCGAGTGTGCCATTGCTTCCTCTGTATTCCCCAACTCGGGCCGGGAAGTGTAGATAATCCGGGCGGGGCTGCAACAGGGGAGGGGGAGAAAACAGGCGGCGGGGAACAGTATGCGGGAGGCAGGAGGCAGGCGGCAGGAGCCACTGGTTGGAAGCCAGAAGTCTGAAGGGACTGCGCCGGCCGCTGACTGCCAACCACCAACCACCAACCACCAGCCACCTGACTCAATTCTTCTCGGCCTTGGCGGCGGCTTTGCGGCGTTCGATTTCGGCTTTGTCGAGGCGGCGGGTGTCCTCGACTTCACGCCAGGCGGTCTCGAACTGGTTGAGCAGTTCCTTGTCGCTGGGGCTTAGCTGGTCGCGCACGTCCTTCAGCTGGGTTTCAGCCTTTTCGGGCTCGCCCATCTGCACCAGGCAGCGGGCCATCAGCATGCGCACCTGGGCGACCTCACGGGCCGAGTCGTTGCGCCCCTCGAGCGCTTTTTGAAACAGGGCGTAGGCCTTTGACCAACGCCCTGTCTCGAATTCATCTTTCGCCTTGTCGATCTCGTTCACGACGGCCTCGCCGCTATGCGCCGACCGCGCTCTTCAGCCGCTCAATGCACTTCTCGATGTCGCGGAATTCCATGTCTTCCATGTACAGCGCCCGGAACTTGTCCAGCGCCGCGGCCGGGTCGCCCTTCTGCTCGAGCATGTGGGCCTCGAAGTACATCAGCTCTTTGCGCATGTCTTCGTCGCCGTCGCCGAGAAGCTTCTCGACTTCCTGGAAGGCCATTTCGGCCATCTCCACGCGGCCCATCGACAACAGGCACTGGCCCATCAGCAGGTTAGCCTTCTTGGCGTACTTTGGGCTGCCCTTGGCCTTCTGGAACTGCTTGAAGGCCTCCTGCTGGTTGCCGGCATCCAGCAGCGCCTGTCCGTACAGGAAGCGCTTGTCGAGGTCTGTGGGCGCGGCTTCGACGCCGCGGCCGTACTCCTCGAGCTGCCACTTCTTCTTTTCCTCGCGGATCTCGTGGGCCTTGGCCTTGTAGGCGTTGGCCTTGGCGGGGTCTTCCTGGGCCCGCTTCGCGCAGAGCTGGATCACGCCATCGAACCACATGGTCTTGTATTTGGCGGCCTTGTCGCCGATGTCGTTGGCGCTGGGGTCCAGTTTCAGGAAGGCGTACAGGCGGTCGGCGGCTTCGTTGTACTTCTTGCGCTTGGCCAGCACTTCCGCGATGTTCAGGATGGCACGGCGGTCCAGCGGGTTGGCCTGCAGCTTCTTTTCCTCGGCCTCGAGCAGCGCCACCGCGTCTTCCTCGGTGATGTTGCCCTTGCGCATCTTTTCCAGCAGGTCGGCTTCATCGCGGTTCTGGACCAGGTCATACGAGCTCTTGGCCCCGACGACCTTGGCGTTGTAGGTCTTGGCCGACAGTTCCTTCTGCAATTCCTTGAGGTGCTTGTCGTTGGGCGCCAGGCGCGTGGCGCGGTTGAGCACGTTGTTGGCCTCGGTGACCTTGCCGACCTCGGAGTACTCCTTGGCCAGCAGCATCAGCAGCTGGGGGCCCTGCTTGTCTTCCTTCAGGTCGCCGGCCTTGGCTGCGAACTCCAGCACGGCCACGGCGGCGTCGTGGTGCTTCAGCGCGGCCAGGGTCTCGGCCACGCGCAGGTTGTACTTGAGGCTCTTGGGGTCTTTGGCGACCAGCTTCTCGGTCTCGACCAGCAGCCTCTCCGGGTTCTTGGAAACCGCGATGGTCTTCAGCCCGCCCAGGCTGAAGCCCTTGGGGTAGCCTTCCGCGTCGTACTTGCGCACCAGCGCCAGACGGAAATTGCGGCGCGCGTCGGCGTTGCCAGGGTCAGCTTCCATCGCCGACTCGTACATCTGGATCGCGTAGTCGTAGTTGCGCTTCTTGAGGGCCTCGTCGGCCTTTGCCAGGAATTTGCTTACATCCGCCATCGGTGCATCCTTGGGGGCTGCGTGATGGGCCTGCCGGAACTCCCCTGCCGGACGGACCCTGATCAGTTATTCCTCAGGACTATTCATTGTGTCCAATGGCGTTTAGTGTTGCAAGGGCGCGGCACGCCTTGTGTGCGGATTCCCGGCCGTTACACTTGTGCCGGCTTGGGCATTCTCCGGCATCAGCTGGAAGCCGGAAAGAGGTCAGAGAGCGGAGACCAGAGGTCAGGGACAACCGACACGCTGCCAAAAGCAGTTACTGACCTCTAACCTCCAGCCTCTGACCTCTCAACCGGCAGAACCTGGCTGTTGTGGCCACCCGATTGGACGGACCAGAGAGACCTGAAGTGTTCAAAATCCGCAAATACCCTGACCCGATCCTCACCACCAAGGCCGAGCCGGTCACCGAATTCGGCCCGCGCCTTGAACAGATCGTGGAAGAAATGTTCCTGACCATGTACCAGGAGCACGGGGTTGGCCTGGCCGCGCCGCAGGTTGGCATCTCCAAACGCATCTTCGTGGTCAACTGCGAGAAAGAGCAGCCGCCGGAGGGCGAGATCGCGCTGATCAACCCGGAAATCGTCAGCGTGGAAGGTGAGCAGTACGGCGACGAGGGCTGCCTGTCTTTCCCCGGCATGTTCGCCAAGAAGAAACGCCCCATGAAGGTCACCATGCGCGCCCAGAACGTGAAGGGGGAGTGGTTCGAGGTGAAGGGCGAAAGGCTGCTGGCCCGGGCGCTGCTGCACGAACGCGACCACCTGGACGGCAACGTGTTCGTGCAGGACCTCGAACTGACCGAGTTCATCAAGCTCAAGAAAGACCTCGAGCTGATGCGCCGCGATTACAAGCGCGCGAAGGCGAAGGCGTGATTGGTGGCTGGTGATTGGTGGCTGGTGGCTGGTGCCTGATGCCTGATGCCTGATGCTCGCCATCCACTATCTGTCAGCCACTAACCACTAACCACTAACCACAATCCGCCATTCACCACACCAGCTTGCCGCAATCCATCACCGTGCCTTCCACGCAGGTTTTGGCGTAGCGGAAGCCCTGCTCGGAATCGTCTTTCACCTTCGCCACACAGCCGTTGCACACCCCGTAGCCGCAGGCCATCACGCTTTCCAGGCTGGCGTAACTGTCCACGCCCGCGGCCAGGCAGATCTGCGCCACGGCCTCCATCATCTTCCAGGGGCCGCAGGTCAGCACCATGGCGGGCTTTCCCTTCAGGGCCTTCAGCTCGGCCTCCAGCAGCACGGTCACGCGGCCCTTCACGCCGGCGCTGCCGTCTTCGGTGGCGAGCAGGATCTGCGCGCCGGAATCCTTGAAGCGCTTCATGAAGCCGAGGTCGCGCTGGCTGCGCCCGCCGGCCAGCAGCACCAGGTCGCGCTTGCCATCACCGGTGCCCCACTGGCGCGCCGCGTGCAGGAACGGCGCCAGGCCGATGCCCCCGCCGACCATGAGGATGCGGGTGTCCGGGTTTTCCGGCAGCTCGAAGGGGTGGCCCAGCGGCCCGTTGATGTTCAGGCGCGCGCCCTCGCCCATCTGCGACAGCATGCGCGTGCCCTGGCCGACCACGTGGCCCAGGATGCTGATTCCCGCCGGCCTGCCGCGCGCGTCTTTCAGCAGGTCGAAGCTCGAGAACGGCCGGCGCAGCAGGGGATAGAGCTCGTTGCGCACGCGGATGTTCAGGAACTGGCCGGCCGCCATTTCGCGCGCCAGCGCGGGCGCGTCGAGGTACAGCTCGAAGTAGCCGTGGCCGTAATCGACGCGGCGGGTGACGGCGACATCATGCAGCATTTGCTTGCGCTCGGTGGCAGCCATGGGGGCAATATGCGAGGCGGCGGGCGTGAGCGCAATGCGTAGAGAATCGAGCGGCCTGGATTCGCTAGGCGCTACTTGCCCTGCCCGTTGGGCTCTTGCTGCTTCTCTTCCTGCTTCTTTTCCTTGGGCTGGTACTCGTCCACGATGGGCCCGTAGCGGCGCATCAGGTCTTTGTAGACGTCGGTGCGCAGGCCGTGGTTTTTCATCAGCCAGAGGGTGTGGATCAGCTCGTCGTTGTCCTGGTCCGCCATCGCGAAGGTCAGGCGCGCCATCAGCTTCATCTCGTACAGCTTGTCGCCGGGCTTCGCCTCGCGCACCGTTTCACGCAGCACGCGCTTCTGCACGTTGACTACGTCCTTCACCAGCCGATCCCACTGCCAGGTGCGGCTGTTGGGCTGCAGGCCGTTCACCACGGCCTGGCTCAGGAACAGGCGTTCGAGCTCGGACTCGTTGCTGGGCAGCCAGGTGTAGGCGTGGCTGCCGGAGCGCACGTAGAACTCGTAGACGTAGGCGAACTCCTGGGGATCGATGTCCTGCGCCGCGGCCAGCGCGTCGAGCGAGACGGCCCAGGCGTCCAGTGCTTCCTCGGTGCGGCGCTGCTTGTGCAGACGCTCGGCTTCGTAGGTGGCGCACAGCCCGAGGCTGAGCTGCAGCTCGTGCTCGAGCGGGGCCAGCGCGACGCCCTTGCGGTACCACTCCATGCCCTTGGCGTAGTCGCCGCTGCCGTAGTACAGGTTGCCCAGCACCAGCTCGATGCGACCGTCCTTCACCTTCGGCAGCGCGTTCTCGATCAGCCATTCGGCCTGCTTCATGCGGTCGTCGATGTTCCAGGCGGAGAGCCACCAGCCGAACAGCTCCACGTTGCCGGGCTGCACCTTCATGGCCTGCTTGATTTCCTGCTGCGCGAACTCGAAGCGGTTGAAGTGGGTGGCGGCGTACCAGGCCAGCCGCCCGCGCAGCAGCACGTCGTCCGGGTGGTGCTTCAGCGCCTCGCGCCCGAGTTCCAGCGCGCGGTGGCGGTAGCGCTCGTTTTCCGCTTCGTCGGTCTGGGTCTCCGCCAGGGCGCGGTAGATCTCCATGCCGTAGAGCGCCGCCCGGCCGCAGGCGGGGTCGCCCTTCATCAGGTCCTCGTAGGAAACCAGCGCCTCGGCCAGGCGCCCGTGGTTGAGGGCGTCGCGCATCTTGACGTAATCGCGCAGCAGCTTGTCCTGGCAGACCAGGCGCGGCACGGGGGCATGGGGGAGTTCGATGCTCTTGCCGTCCTCGCCGGTTTCGGCGCCGACACCTGCGCACAGCCCTGCAACTTTTTCCTCAAGCAGGGCCAGGGTGCTGTCGGGCGCTGGCTCGCCCAGCTTGCCGAAATCCCACTCCAGGGCGCGTTCCACGCCCGCCCCCCGGGCGTAGCGCACCACAAGCGCGCGCGCGGGAGCTTCGCCGCCGCCGGGCTTGAAGCTGAGGGCGAACACCAGGTCGGCGTTGAAGCAGCGGGCCGCTGCCTCGAGGCCGGCCGATTTCAGCCCGGCTTCGACCTCGGCGCCGACGCGCGGAGCGTCGCCGCCGCGAAGCATGGCGGCGTAACGGGTGGCGCGCGCCAGGTTGGGTTCGCGGTGGAATTGCGGCCGGTAGTCGATGGCCTGCTCCAGCATCAGTTCCAGTCCGCCGGCGATTGCGCGCTCGCTGCCGGAGAGGTCGTTGGCGGGCGAGTCATGCGGGCTGTCGGGGTTGGGCACATGCAGCAGCACGACCTTGAACTGGCGGGATGGGATCGCGCCGATGAAAGTCGGTTCAGGCAACGGGGTGAAAAGCTGGTCCGGCCCGCGCGGCTTCATCTCGGCCATTTTTGGCGGACGCGGCGGCCCCTCGGCCGGCGCGTCCTGGGCGCGGGCAGCAACCATCAGCGCGCCCGCGCCGCACAGGAACAGCGTGGTGAAGAACAGGAACGCAACCAGGGTGCGCGTCACTCGCCGCATGAGTCGGTGTCTCCTCGCCCTAGACTATGCAAATACGGTTCCAAAGGCGAGTTCCGGCCGACAAACCGCAAACGGGCGGCCTGAGCAAGGCCGCCCGCCGCGTGTGTTACCCTGCCGCCACTTACGCCCGCGCGCGGCGCAACCGCACGGCAACGCCCAGCAGCGCCAGCAGGCCGAGCAGTGCCGGCCAGCCGCCGTTGCCGCCGGCTGCGCAGCCGCCGCCATTGGAGTCGCCGTCATCATCGTCGATGGTGGGGGAGGTCACGGTCAGATTGACGTTCACCGGCGTCAATCCGGGCGATGAAAACTGAATCTCGTAGGCGCCCGCCTCGTCCACGATCAGCGCGTCGAATGTCGCAACGCCGCCGACAGACGTGACGGTGGTCTGGCCCCACAGGTTGCCCGGCCCCGAAGTCACCGTCGCAGTCACTTCACGCGCGGCGTCTGAGCCCTGAGAAACCAGCATCGCCGAGCCGTCCCGGACCTGCACCGTCACTCCAAAGAAGCTGGAAACCTCGACACCGGACGGCTGCGCCGACACGGTCAGCTGGGTCGCCGGCGCCACAACCGTGATACTGGCGGTGGTCACGGAGATGCCCGGGTTGTCCGTCAATTCGATCGTGATGGTGAAAGTCTCCGGCAGCGTGCCGGTGGTGTAGACCAGGCCGCTGAAGTTGAGCTTGTCGTCCGGTCCTGCGACGACCGTGAATCCGTCAAGCGAGCCGGCGCCGTTCGCTTCGGCAATCACGCCGACCTTCGCGTTGGCCGGCGCGCCCGTCCCGTCCAGCGCGTCCACCTCGATGCTGAACGGCACGCCGCTGTTGATGGAGGTCGGCTGCTGGCTTACCACCAGCTGCGCCACGTTGGCGGAGTTGCTTGCCGGGGTCACCAGAAACACGCTGGCATAGAAGCCGTAGCCGGGTGTGTAGACCGTGAACGGTACCGCCAGCCGCACGCTGCCGCCGCCGCACGGCTGGAAGTCGTCGGTCGGATCCGAGAAAGCGATGCTGCCGCCCTGAGCGAAGTGCGAGTAGCCGTCCGATACACCGCCGAAGCCCTGCATGAACAGGCGCGACTCGCGCGTCTTGACGTTGAAGCGGAAGATCGAGGCGTGCTCGTAGGTGCTGTAGTAGATGTAGTCCTGTCCGCCCTCGCGGCGCCCGCTCATGGCCGTGATGTTCCAGACGCCGTCCGCGCCTGTGATCACGTCGGTGCCCTGGGTTGACGCAACCGGCGTGCCGGAGATGGCGGCGGCGACATTCGCCGCCTCGAAGCGGCGTACAACGGCCGGCGCGAACGAGCCGTAAGTCGCGGGAATCGCCGCGTACACGTTGCCCTGCGAGTCAAAGGTGATCGGCCCGTTGCCGTTGTAGGTGCCGACGTCGATCAGCTTGGTCAGCGCCAGCGTCGTCTTGTTCACCAGGTACACGCCGGCCGCGAAGGTGGGGTCCACGCTGGCGATGAGCAATTGGCCGCGCAGGGCCGCCGGGACGGTGGCGATGTCCGGCACGAACGCGAGGCGGAAGATGTAGTGGGCTGGCGCGGAGTAGTCAAAGGAAGCCGCGACGGTGCCGGCATCCGGCGCGGTACGCGTGATCTTCGTGATCTCGGCGTTGGTCCCGCTGCTGTAGCTGACGTAGAAGTCGTTCGGCGATGTCGGGTCGATCGCCAGGTGGTCAAAGTATTTGCCGACGGGCGCCGGGAAGAACAGGGTGGACGAGAAAGTGTTCGTGTTGGTGTCGAAGCGCCGGATGCCGCCGTTGTGATGGGCGTAGAAATCGCTTCCCGCCGGATCCCAGGCGATGCCGGACGCTCCGGAAGACTGAATGTGCTCACTCAGCGTGTAACCCGCCGGCGTTCCGAAGAACGCGAGCAGCGGGGTGGCGGCCGCGAACATGATCGCGGCCAGGGTTAAACGCAAAACCATGGGAAACTCCTGAACCATGCCCGAAGGGCGCAATGGCGCGCGTTCCGCACAGGCCCTCGCCGTGCCGAACCATGGCCGCCGGGCAAAACAGGCAGCCATGCAGCGTCGCGACAGGTCTTCTGACTCCCAGGCCTCCTACTCCCGCGCCTTCTCGCCTTTTGGCAATGGCTGATGCGGTTTCGTTCCTGGTCACAGCGGCGGGGCCGTCCCGGATTCTCACCGGGTTCCCGGGCGATCGTTTGGCCGATCGCCCTGTGTCGTGACGCGGGCAGTATCACGCGGATCGCGGACAAGTCAACGGCGGGAGCGCTTCCCGCGCGGCCTGAAAACTTTAGACTTGCGCCAGGCCGGCGGCGCCTTTCCCATGCAGTCTTGACGGTGACAGCCGCGCATCAACCGAGGAAGAACGATGTCGACGCAGCGTTCACAGAAGAACCTGACCGTGATGTTCACGGACATCTCGGGTTTCACCAAGCACACCGAGACCATCAGCCGTGAGGCTTTGATGTCGCGGCTCGACACCCACAACGAGCTGCTGATGCCGGTGATCGCCCATTTCGAGGGCAAGATCGTCAAGACCATCGGCGACGCTTTCCTGATCACCTTCGAGTCGCCCACCAACGCCGTGCAGTGCGGCCTGTTCATGCAGCACACCCTGCGCAAGTACAACGCCGAGAAGCCCGAGCCCGAGCAGATCCACATCAAGGTCAGCATCAACAGCGGCGAGGTGACGGTCACCGACAACGACGTGTTCGGCGACCCGGTCAACGTGGCCGCCAAGATCGAGAAGGCCACCAACCCCGACGAAATCTACTTCACCGAGGCGGTGTTCCTGGCCATGAACAAGGCCGAAGTGCCCACCAGCTTCGTGAAGGCCTTCCGCCCCAAGGGCGCGGAAAGCAGCGAGATCAAGCTGTACAAGGTCGCCATGGACGAAGGCGACGAGCGCTACCAGAAGGTCATCCGCAGCACGCACATCGACAAAGAGAAGATGAAGACCCGCGTGCTCGAGCTCAGCAACGTGGCCGAGAAGGAGTTCACCCGCTACCAGGACACCCTCGACGCCCTGGTCGAAAGCCAGTCCAGCAGCTCGCGCACCATGGTGATCGCGGTGATCGTGGCGGCGCTGATCCTGGCCGTGGCGGTGATCGCCGGCTTCGCCATCTTCGGCGGATCCAAGGACAAACCCGACCAACAGCTGGCCCGCGACGTGCGCGCCTACCTGACCAGCAACAAGCCCGAAGAAGCGCGCGGCCGCATCGAGACCTACATCAACGAGTTCGGCGCGGACGACATGACCACCACGCTGCTCAACGAGATCCGGGACCACGAGGTGCTGAAGGTGGTGGCCGAGGCCGACCGGCTGATCGAGCAGGGGCAGCCGGAGAACGCCCGCAGCAAGATCAAGGAGTACTTCGGCGCGGGCGAACTGACGGCTCCCGCAAAGCAGGCCGTGGGGCGGGTGGAGGCCTACCTGCAGGCGCGGCAGCTGGTCGACGACGGCAAGGGGCAGGAGACGCTGGACACGCTGGCCACCGCGTTCGGCGACACCAACCCCAGCGACGAGATCAAGCTGCTGCGCCGGCGCGCCCAGGCGCTGCTGGACTGCGCGAAGATGATGGCCAGCGACGAGCGCTACGCCGAGCCGATGCGCATGTTCGGCGCCATCACCGGCGCCTTCGGCGAGGACACCCGCAACGCCGCGGCGCTGGTGTACGTTGAGGAAGCCCTGGCCAACGAGCTGTACCGCGACGCCAGGTCCAACGGCTACGACGTCGCCAACGCCAACTACGAGGCCTACCGCAAGCGCGTGCCCAACCTGCAGAGCTGGGGCTGGGTCAACGCCCACTTGAAGATGGGCGCGATCTGGAATTTCCGTACCGACCCCAAGTACCGCCACATCCGCGACAGCCAGGTGTACTGGGAAAAGTGGCGCGACGTGCGCGACTTCGTGGTCAACAAGCCCGAGAAGCAGTACCGCTTCGGCTGCATGCAGTTCATGCTCGCCCGCCTTTCGTGGGAGGCCGTGTGCGACGGCGCCAACGAGTGGGCGCTCGCCATCAAGGCCGAGCCCGGCCTGGTGCAGCGCCACGGCGAGCTGATGGCCTGCTATCGCGTCAAGCTGGGCGAAGGCATGGAAGAACTCGGGCGCGACCTGAAGACCGACCTGAAGTACATGCTGGGCGCTTTCACCGGCGGCCTGGATGAGATGCGCGGGCTGATCAAGCAGCTTTACTACAACGAGCTGCGCGAGACGCTGGTCAGCTACGCCGGCAGCAAGGAAGAGGAGTACGAGTCCGAGCAGATGAACGCCGTCGCGCTGCTTACCGAGATGGGCGACACGGAGTTGATCCCGGACCGCTTTGCCGTGTTCCGCGCCCAGTTCGAGAACTGGGTGGGAGGCGGCGGGCGTCTCGAGCGCTTCCACAGCAAGGCGCTGTTCCAGGCCCCCATGGCCTACGAAGACTACCAGGAGTACCGACGCCTGATCGATTCCACGCTCGAAGACGTCACCAACCGCACCGGCCGCTTCGGCAGTTACTCCAATGCGGCCGGCATCCTGCAGGGCATGCTGGAGGACATCCGGCTCGCCCAGCCCCAGCACACAGCCCAGTACGACGGCGGCTGATCTCGCGCGCTCACCAGCGGATGGCGCCGAACATGTCCAGCATGGCCAGCAGTTGCCCGGCGCGGGCATCGTCCAGCCCGGTGAGCGGCGGGCGCGTGACGTACTCGCCGAAGCCCTTCCTGCGCAGGATGGCCTTGACCGCGCCGCCCAGGCCGAACTTCTCCAGCATGCCGCGCACGCTGTTCAGCTTGGCCTGCTGCTCGGGCCTGCTGCGGATGCGCGCCACCAGGTCCGGCACCACGCTGGCACAGGCGCTGATGCTGCCCCGGCCGCCGCGCTCGTGGCAGCGGGCCAGCAGCCTGTCGTTGCCGACCAGGTAGCTGCCCTGCCGGAAGCGCGGCAGCAGGCGGTCCATCTCGGACTCGTCGCCGCTGCTGTCCTTCACGCCTGCCAGCTGCTGGTGTGGCCCGATCGCGTCCAGCAGCTCATCGCTGACGGCGATGCCGGTCTGTTGCGGAATGTGGTACAGCAGCACCGGCAGACGGCTGGCGTCCAGCAGCCGCTTGAAGAAGGCCGCCAGCCCCTCGACCGGCGCGGCGCGAAAGTAGAACGGAGGCGGGCACAGCACGGCCGTGTAGCCCAGCCCGGCGCCGAGCTCCGCGAGTTCGAGCACCTCGGGCAGCGCGCAGCCGCCCGCGTTCAGCAGCAGCTTCAGCCCGCTGCCGGCGCCGGCAGCGGCCTCCGCCACGGACCTGCGCTCGGTCAGGCTGAACGAGGGGAACTCGCCGTTGGTGCCCAGGATCAACGCGCCCTGCAGCCCCTCGCCCGCCAGCCAGGCCAGGTGGGCTTGCAGGGCTTTCGGGTCGAACTGGTCGGCGCCGTTGAGCGGCGTAGGAACCGGCGCGAATGCGCCTTCAGGCAGATCCATCGTGACCTCGCTTGCCGCGGACAATCGTGACCCAGCATGACCCGCAACAGCCCGCAAAGCCACAACGAACCAGCGCCGCCACGGCCCTGCCGTGGCGGCACAGCCCGCGTTAAATGAAACGGGCGCCGCAGCGCCCGTTTGCACGGAAGCCTGAATCAGCTTACCGCCACCGAGCTGAAATGCTCGATCAGCAGGTCGCGGGCCTGGTCGATCAGCCAGTTGGGCGTGCTCGCGCCGGCCAGGATGCCGATGCGCTTGGCCTGGCGCAGTTGCTCGAAGTCGATGTCCTGGGGTTTCTCGATCAGCTGCGCCTTGGCGCCGAAGCTCTCGGCCACGATCGCCAGCTTCTTGGTGTTGCTGCTGGCCTTGCCGCCGATCACGATCACGTGGTCGTTGTGCTTGGCGATGGTTTCGGCGTCTTCCTGGCGCTCGGTGGTCACGTAGCAGATGGTGTTGAACACGCGCACTTCCTGCGCGCGCGCCAGCAGGGCGTTCACGATCTCGTTCACTTTCTTGAGGATCAGCGTGCTCTGCACCACCACGCCCAGGCGGCGCTTGTTCTTGGGAATCTTGTACAGGTCGTCCAGGCCCTTGATCACCGTGCCCTCGCCCTTGGCGTAGGCCAGGATGCTGATCACTTCCGGGTGCTTGGGGTCGCCGATGATCACCACATGGTACTTCTGCTTGTGCAGCAGCTGCGCGTAGTTCTGCGTCACGCGCACGTAGGGGCAGGTCGCGTCGATCACTTCCGCGCCCCTGGCCTTGAACTGGTCCTGCACCTCGGGCTTCACGCCGTGGGTGCGGATGATCACCGTGCTGCCCTCCGTGGCGCGCGGGTCGTCTACCTCTTCGATGTAATCGACGCCGTAGCGCTCCTGCAGCAGGTCGATGGTCTGCGGGTTGTGGATCAGCGGCCCGAAGGTGTACACCGGCCCGTTCTTGGTCTTGGCCGTGGCTACCGTCTGCTCATAGGCGCGATCGACGCCCCAGCAATAGCCGCTGTGCTTGGCGATGTTGATCTCGACGTTGCCCGCCTTGTATTGCGTCACGTCCCGCAGGTCGCCGGTGTATTTGTTGTGACCCATCTCGGTCCTTATGCCTGTCATCGCGGGCTCCGCTGAATGCGGCCGCCCCCCTTTACCTCGGAAATCGTAACACAACGCATGAGACTGTTGAACTTTCCATTAATAAATTGGACTAGTCCAGTCCAAATTAGCTGGATTGCGTCCTCGTGCGTTACATAGGGGATTGGCGCCGGCATTCGTTATACTGGCGCCGGAGAAAAGATGAGACTCGCCGAAAGGCTCAACTCCTTCCCCGCGATCGCGGTCGCAGCCCTGCTGCTGGCTGGGCTGTTCGGCTTCGTGCTGGGCATCACTTCCATCGGCGGGCCGGCCCCGGTGGTGCGCCAGGCTGAGATCGAGCACGCCTCCTCGGCAGACTCCGCCCGCGGCGGGCCCCTTCAATCACTGCCCGGCGATGTCCGTGAGCGCGAGCGTCCCACCAGACCGCGCAATGGCGGCACGACGCGCACGCCAGGCGACGCCCAGGACGGTCGCAACGGCGCGGGCGGTACCGGCAGCGGCGAAACCCGCGCCGGGACTCTGCCGCCGATCAAGGCCACGGAAGGCGTCCGCGTGCTGCCGGAAGGCCGTGTCGATGAACTGGTGACAGCGCCGGCACCCCAGGCCGGCCAGGGCGTGATCGAGGTCAGCGTCACCGACATCAACAACACCTCGCTTCCTTTTGCGCTGCTGGCGCTGGACGTGAACTCCGGCCCGCTGGGCTGGCACCTGGTGCCCAAGCAGCCCCAGGCCGTGCCCGAGACACGCGGGCTGTTCCGTTTCAGCCAGCTCTATCCGGGCGAGTACCGGGTGCGTTCGCTGCAGAGCAACTACAAGCCGGTCGAGGCCGCGGTGACGCTGCTGCGCGAGGGAGCGACCGAAACCGTCAGCATCGTGCTGGAACCCCTGGAGTACGCGCAGATCGAGTTTTACGTGCGCTTCGAGGACGGTGAAGCCCCCGTGGAAGTCGAGTTGCGCTTCGACCGTCCCGGACAGGTCGATACCGCAAGCGGCGGGCGATTCGGTAAGTACCCTGACACCGGCGTCGCGGGGGTGGGGCGCGGTATCATTCCGCCCGCGCGCTACCGTCAGCGCACGGCCGCCAACGGCATGGTGATGCTGACCCTGCCCGCGGGACAGGAGACCACCATCGACTTCGCCGCGCGCCGCGGCGAGATCGAGCACCAGGCCAGGGCTACAGTGGTGCCCACGCCTGGTGTCAGCCGGCAGGACGTCACGCTGCTGCCCACGGATCCGGCGGCCGGTTCCGTGACAGACCCGGCCACTGCCTCGGCGGGCAAGCTGGCCGTGACGCTCACCGTGGACGGCAAGGCCGTGCAGTTCACGCGCGTCAGCCTGTACAAGGACATCAACGGCTTCCAGAACAGGCCGGCCAGCACCCAGGAAGATAACCGCTTCGTGTTCCAGAACATTTTTACCGGCAGCTGGTACCTGGTGGCCGAGTCACCGGGCTTCCATGCCCCTTTCGCGCAGCAGGTTGAGGTAGGCGTTGAAACCGTCGAAACGATCGACATCAAGACGGGCCGCCTGCGTGTCAATGCCGCACGCGAGTCCGGCAGTCCTGACCCGGAGGGCAGCGAGGTGCACTACCGCGTGCGGCTTCGGCCTATGGGCTCGGGCACCATCGAGCGCGCCTACAACGGCAACCTGACCGGCAAGCAGAGCGATTACATCGACTTCATCGTGCCGGCGGGACCCTACGACGTGCGGGTCGAGAGCCCCGAAAACTCCGCAAAGCTGTCGGTTTCGCCCATCGAGCAGTCGTTCTCCATGGGGGCCGGCGGCGAGCACAGCCTGGACTTCCGCGTAAGCGCGGCGGCCACGCTCAAGTTCCAGGTGGTGAACAGCAACGGCCAGCCAATCCCCAACGCCGAGTACCTGGTGACATTCCACGCCGCCGGCAGCGTGCCGGAGAGCGAGAAGACGGCGGTAGAGAAGGCCGGCTACGACGGCCAGTGCGAGAAAGCGATCGCACCCTCGGGCCCGGTGTACCTGATGATCTGGACCACCAGCACCGACTGGAACAACCCCGACAAGGTCCTGCAACTCGACCTGCCCGCCTACGGCACCAAGGACCTGGGCGCTATCGTAGTGCAGCAGTAAGTGGCATTCGCTTCCAGCGTATGAGTGGCACGCGCTTCCAGCGCGTGGGTAGTGTCACGGGCTTCAAGCCCGTGGTGTGTTGGACCACCGGAGTTACTGATGCAGACACGCGCTGGAAGCGCGCGGCACAAATCATGCGCTGGAAGCGCATGCCACCGGCGAGGCAGCCACGGCCGCTGAAGCACTTCGCCTACTTCTGATCGCGTGGCTGCACGTCGTGCAGTGCGTCGGCCGCCACTTTCTCGAACCCGTGGCGACGAACCACTCCGTACCACGTCTTGCCCTCCGCGTCGGTTTCCGCCTGCACGATCAGGCACCATTCGCGGTCGTCCTCGATGGGCTCGTCGCCTTCCTGCGCAGGCGCGGGGCTGAAGGCGCCCCTGGCGGGCAGCTTGAGGGTTGCGACCTCTGAGCCCTGGAGAGCGAACACGGCGTTGCCGGCTTTCACGTCGGACTCCGCGGCCGCGCGCCCCAGCGGCGGCGGCGAGAACAGGTAGAACGGATCCCATCCCCATTCGCCGACGGATGCAGCTTCCCACTCGTCCGCCCTGCGAAGGTTCGCGGCGTACACGTCGAGCAACTCGCGCATGCGCTGCAGGCGTGTCTCCGCGTCGCTGAACAGCGGGTTGTAGCGCGGCAGGCCGCCCACCAGTTCGTTCAGCTTCATGGCGGCATCGTCGCACCAGCGTCCTTGGGCTGACTTGCGCAGATCAGGATCGGCTTTCAGGTAGTCCGGGATCGGCCCGCTGGAACTGCTGCCGTCCTCTCCTTCTGTGTAGGTGTCGCCCTCAACCTTGAAGTAGCTGCCGGATGCCTTCGAGTTGTCGAGTTGTTTCCGCAGCAGCGTGATGCAGTTCCCGTGCGCGAACCAGATGGCATCGTCAGGCCAGCTGGGGTTTTCATTCAGCACCTGGTCTCGATAGATCGCGTGCGCGGGGTGCTCGGGCTTCAGCAGCGCATTCATGGCCGTTTCAACCTCCGGCATCTCCACGCGCGCCAGCATGTACAGCAGCTCGGCCAGTGAATCACTGTCGGCCAGGCCGGGTTCGGTGCCTTCGGCAAAACGCTTGCACAGCGCCTTGAACGGCGCGTCGTCATCCAGCCACAGGCAGACCCACGCGAACGTGCGCTTCACGGCGGGTGACGCGTCACCCTCGATCCGCTTCCGGAGTTCCGGAACGATGCGCTTGTCGTCCAGGGTGACCAGCGCATCGGCGTATCGGCCGGTCGCCCTGTGCGCGTAGTACTGCTGCATCTCGGGGTCGTCGGCTTCGTCCTTGGCGATCTGCGCGACGTGCTGGTCCATCAATTTGAGGATGGCTTCGGCGACGGTCGGGTCCTTGAACTTCTCGACTACCGGGTTCGGGCCCTCGCTGCGCGTGCGCGAGCCCGAGGTCCACACCGTGGTGCCGCGCACGGGGCGGTCGTTGATGTAGGCGAGGTTGAGGGCTGCCTCCTGCCGTGCATTCAGGCTTGCTTCCAGGTTGGTCAGGATCTTCATCATGCGCTCGTCGAAGGGATACTTGCCGTACTCCTCCCAGTACTTGCGCAGACGGGCCGCAACCTTTTTCGCGCCTTCTTCGCCACGCGAGCTGAAGTTGTCGCCCGTGGACACCGGATCAAACACCTCCACCTGCAGGATGGTCATCACCGCCACCAGCGCAGCCTCGCGCACGGCCAGCACGGTGCGGCTGGTCGCGAAGTCGCGCCAGAAGTGCATGCTGCGGGTCAAACGTTTGTCGGACTCGATGCAGTCGATCAGCTTGGGCACGCCAGTTTCACCCAGCTTGATCAACTGCTGCACGCGCCAGTCCGAGCTCAGGTCAACGCCGCCCGGCTGGCTCCATTGGCGGGCGTCGACGTTTTCCAGGTTCAGCAGCAGCCAGTCGAGCTTACGGGTCGCATCCCAGTCTTCGTAGCCTTCCGGCAGCTTAACGATGGCGTTCCAGTCGTCGTCGTACTCCGTGGGCTGGTACTTCCCGAAGGTGGCTGCCTCTTTGCGGCGCTTGAGGTCGGCCAGGATGTCGGCGGCAGGCGTGCCAAACTCGTCGTTGAAGTCGGTGTACTTCTTTTCGAAGTGCAACGCGTAGTGCAACGCCTGCTCGTCGTCGCCGTTGACGAACGCGTGGGCGCTGCCGGCGAAGCAGCGCCAGGCGAGGGTTTCCTTCAGCATCCCGAGCGTTTCGTCATCCGATTCGCCGCGCCGGACTTCGCTCAGCACCCTGGAGGCCAGGCTGTTGTCGCCAAGCTGACGGCACCAGCAGGCCACCACCAGGTCCGGAAACGCGCCGGCCGGCCCGAGCGAAGTCTCCTGCATTCTTCGGAAGGTGTCGTCGTCTTCGTCGGAATCCTCGCTGTAGTCGGACTTGCAGAGTTCGAGGAACTTTACGGTTTCGAACTGCTCCGGCACGCCTGACCATTCACCATCGACGTCCAGCACGCGAAGGGGTTTGCCCTCGGCGTCACGCTCGAGCCAGGCAAGCCGATCGGCTTCGCCGCCGCCACCCCAGCATGAGTAGGCCTTGGCTTTGAAACGGATGCACTCGTTGGTGGGCTTGACTACCAGTTCCGCCACCTTGTCCAGCAGCGCTTTGTCGGCGTCGGAAAGCTTCGCAGTATCCTGGGCACTCGAAGCAACGCAGGACGCGAGGAGCAGCCCGCAGCAGACCAGAGTAAGGCAACGCATGGAAACCTCCTGAAGGGCCTCCCCAAGGGTATGCATGTTAACGGAGGACAGCCTGTAAAGGTTCTCAAATCTGAGTGGCACGCGCTTCCAGCGCGTGGGTAGTGCCACGGGCTTCAAGCCCGTGGCATGTTCATCCCCGCCGCAGTCACAAGCAAACCGCGCGCCGCAAGAGCGTGGCTCGAATCGTGCGCCGGCCTGCCCGACGTTGCCTCGACAGAGTCGGGAAGCGCGTTCCGCTAACTGGCCGGGGTTACTTCACGGCATCCATCATGATGGCGAGCACGACGAACAGCCCAAACCCGATCATCGGAATGCCAAACAGGAGGCTGAGCAACTTGAGGCTCTTTCCGTCCTCCCCTTTGCTGAGCGCCTCTCGGTAGCCCCAGTACCAAAGGATTGGCGCGGCCGGCGCGCAGCCGAAGAAGAACGCCAGGAACCCGATCATCAGGTAGCGATTGCTGCTGTTGGAATTGAGCATTCCAGTCAACGAGTTCGCGCCGGTGAATTTATTTAAGGGACCTGGCGGAGCCATCGGCTGGTGCGGCGGAGGCTGCGGTCGCCGCAAGTCGATGGGTGGCGAAAACAACGAGCGGCAGTAGGTGCAGCGGAACAATGCCGGTGAACTCGGCTGCTGGACGCAGTCATTCGCGCCGCAGTTCGGACACTGAACTTCTCGGGTCTCGGTCATTGCGTCCCCGTCAGTCAGGGCGCATTGTCACAGATCGCGGCAAGAAGGCCAGTCCACAAAATGGCGGACTTTGGAGTCGTCGGCGGTCAGCGCAAGCCCTTAGCCGATCTGGCGCTTGAGTGTTTCGAGCGTGTTCTTGAACAAGATCTGGGTCGTCACGCTGCCTACGCCGCCCGGCACCGGGCTGAGCCAGCCGGCCACCGCGTTCACGCTTTCGAAATCGCAGTCGCCCCTGTACTTGCCGTCCTCGGTCGCGATCGTTGCGACGTCCACCACCACGGCACCCGGCTTGATGTACTCGGCGTTGATCATGCCCGGCTTCGCGCCCATGGCCGTCACCAGGATATCCGCCTCGCGCGCGATCGCCGCCATGTCCTGCGTGCGCGAGTGGCACACCGTGACGGTGCAGTGCTTGTCCAGCAGCAGCAGCGCGCAGGGCTTGCCCACGATGATGCTGCGCCCCAGCACCACCGCGCGCTTGCCCTTGAAATCGATGCCGCTCTCGGCCGCCAGCTCAATGGCGGCGCGTGCGGTGCAGGGCAGGTTGCGGTACTGGTTCATGACCAGCAGGCCGAGGTTGTCCGGGTCCACGCCCTCGACGTTCTTCTCGGGCGCGATCACCTTGGCGAGCTCGTTGCCGTCGAGGTGTTTTGGCACCGGCAGCTGCAGGATCATGCCGGTGACGCCCGGGTTTGCGCAGATCTCGCGGATCTTGTCGGCGGCCTGCTCGTGCGTGCTTGACGCGTCAATACGCTCGGCGGTGTACTGCACGCCCAGCTTCTCGGCGGCCTTCTTCTGGTTGTTGACGTACCAGTCGGAGGATTCGTCGCTGCCGATGCTGAGGCTGACCAGGTGGGCCGCGTGGCCCTGCTCTTTCAGCGCCGCGAACTCCGCAGTCAGTTCCTTCTGGATCCGCTTGGCCAAAGCCTTGCCGTCAAGCACCTGTGCAGCCATCTCAGCCTCCTTGGTCGGGGGCCGGAATCCTAGCAACCGCACAGGTCAGATGCATCATTCTCGTGGCTTCATCCGTGTGAATCATCATAATCACCCCATGCCCTCTCTCTCGGCTGAAACCGCCTACCTGTTCCGCCACGCCCTGCTGCGCGAAGGGGCCTACCAGCTGCAGTTGCCGGCCGACCGCGCCGCGCTTCACGCGCTGTCACTGGAGCTGATTGAGGCTGTGCTGGGCGATCATGCGGACGAAGCGGCCACGGAGCTTGCACGGCACGCGCGCTTCGCATGGCAGACGGGCACGGCCGAAAACACCGCGGAACTGCAGGGCTATGAGCTTCGGTGGTCGTTGGTCGCCCTGCGGCAGGCGCAGGCGCGCTTTGACGGCGATGCCGAAGTCGCGTTGGCGGATGCGGTCATCGAGTCGCCCGTCGCGAACGGGGAGCAGCGCTGCGACGCCTGCTACCAGCGGGCCAACACGCTGCAGCGCCTGGGCCGCTGGCAGGAAGCCCGGGACGACTTCCACCGCCTGGCGCAACTGGCGGAGCGGCAGGCCAGCGTTTTGTACCGCGGCCACGCGATCTACGGCCTGGGCTACCTTGACTGGCTCGGCGGGCACGTCGACGACTGCGACCGCCGCCTGGAAGAGTGGCTGCAGCTCACGCGGGAAATGGACAACGAGCATGAGCTGGCAAGCGCGATGCTTGCCATCGGCATGATGCGCTTCAACCGCGGTGACGTGAAAACCGCGCTCGATGTGCATCAGCAGTGGCTGCCGCGCCTGAAAAAGACCGCCGACGAGAAGACGCTGCTGCGGAACCTGTTCAACTTCGGCGTGCTGCTGCAGGAGAGCGGGCACTTCGCGCAGGCCGAGGAAGCGTACCGTGAAGCCTTGCGCCTGGCGCGTGCCTGCAGCCAGCGCGATCACGAGGGATCCATCCTCGGCAGCCTGGGCACGCTTTGCAAGGTGCGCCGGCAGTACGATCAGGCGCTGGAGTTCCTGAACGAGTCCGTCCGCATCGCGCAGGAGGTCGGAAACCGGCGCGGGAGGGCCATCCAGCTCACGAACATCGGCACGGTGTACCAGCAGCTCGGACGAACGCGCGAAGCCCTGGAGACCTATGAGAACGTGGTGCGCGAAGCCATGGAGCTGAGCGCTCTCAGCACCTACGCCTCAGCCAGGGGAAACATCGGCCTGGCCTGTCTGCAACTGGGGCGATGCCAGGAGGCCGTGGCGCAGTTGCGGGAGTCGGCCGAACTGTGGCAGCGCCTGAAAGACGCGTCCTGGGAAGCCTACACCCGCTGCGGCCTGGCGCGGGCCCTGCGCATGTCCGGCGCCTATGACGCCGCGGCGGGTGAGCTGGCGGCGGGTCGCGGGCTGCTGGAAGGGATGGAGAGCGTGCTGGACGAGTTCATGCTGCGCTGCGAGGCCGCGCACCTGGCGCTCGCCCGCGGCGAAAACGGCATGGCGGAGCACGCCGCGGTCCGCGAGGTTTTCGACAGTTTCGATGAGGCGTATTCGCAGGCCGCGGCGCAGGACCTGGTGCAGCTCGAACAGGCCATGCGCATCGCGGCCGCGGGCGGGCGCCTGGTTCACGGCGCTTGTCGCGAGCATGTTTCGAACGAGCTGTTGAAGGCCATTGAAGGCTGAGCCTGCGTAAGTGGCCGGCAGCTTGCGCGGGGCAGCTGTCATTGGCACGTTGCGGCCATGAAGATGCCGAGCTTCCAAGTTGACCAGGTCACCGCCACTCTGCCCGGCCCCGAGCTGGCTGAGGCCGTGGCGGCCTACTACCAGCGCAACGCCGCGCGTTTCACGCCCGTGCAGCCCAAGCCGCAGGAGGGCTTCTTTACGGCGGCTTTCTGGGCAGACCGGCTGGCCAGGGCGCGGCAGGAATACGGATCGGGTCTGAGCCTGCGGCTGTTTCTGCTGGAAGGTGCGGAGGTGGCCGGGCACATCAACTACACCAGCTTCATGCGCGGGCCTTTGCAGCAGTGTTTCCTGGGCTACGGCATCGACGCGGCTCGCGAGGGCAAAGGCCTGCTGCGCCGCATGCTGGAGCAGACCAACGCCTGGGTGTTCGCCCAGATGGGTATCCATCGCATCAGCGCCAACTACATGCCGAGCAACGAGCGCAGCGGCGCGCTGCTGCGCCGGCTGGGTTTCAAGGTGGAAGGCTACGCCCGCGACTACCTGCTGCTCGACGGCCAGTGGCGCGACCACATCCTGACCTCGCTGGTCAACCCAGCCTGGCAGGCGCCGTAGCTTGTCCCCGTCGTCGGCTGCCGCAAGCGTTTCCAGAACGGGGACAGTCCCGTTCCGGGACAGTCCCCAAACCTGCGCCCGAAGCAACGGGCGAGAGCGCCCGTGCCACGGCATCAGCTTACGAGCTTCTTGAACTCCGGGTCGTCCTTCAGGCTCGCAAAGTCGGCGTCATTCGTCAGGCCGGCAAGTGGCTTGCCCCTGCCCTTCAACAGCGTCAACGTCTCGATGGCCCAGGCCTTCAGGCTGGCTCTACGATCTGCATCCGTTTCAGCGGTGATCATCAGCGCGGTGACGCGTGCTTCACACAACCAGCCAAGGCACTCGTCCTGCTCCGCGATCTGCTCGACGTCCGCCTTGGCCGGCGCGAAATCGCCCTTGCGGGCACAGGCCTGAACGCGCAACGCCCGGACGTCCGCGTTGAGGGGGTTCAGCTCAAGCGAGCGGTTGAGCGCCGCCACGGCCTGCTCGTGACGGCCTGCTCTCTCGTGTGCCAGTCCCAGCGCGTGCCAGGCGGAAGCACTCCGCGCGTCCAGCTTGCACAGCTTCTCGGCGTTGAGCAGGGCCTGTTCCAGCTTGCCAGTCTCAATCATCGTGAAGGTCATCGCGCGCAGCGCGGGGATGTGCGTCTCGTCGTTCTTCAGTGCTTCCGCGAAGAACGACAGTGCGGTCGCGTGATCGCCCCTGGTTAGTGCCAGCTCTCCGAGCCCCGTCTGCGCAGCGGCGGTTACGTCCAGCTTCTCCGCCGCCTCGAAATCCTTCTTTGCCAGCTCCGGCCGCTCCCAGCCGATCCAGGCGTAGCCGCGGCCGATCAGCGCCTGGCCGTAGTCGGGCTTCAGGCGCAGGGCCTGGCTGTAGTCTCGCACCGCCTGCTCGAAGTCGCCCATCAGCCGCGCGGCCCAGGCGCGGTTCACGTAGCCGCGCGCGTTTTTGGCGTCCAACTCCAGGGCGCGGTCGAAGTCCTTGAACGCCACGTCGAACAGCTGCTTGTCCACGTAGATCAGCCCGCGGTTCTCGTAAAATGCGGGGTTTGCTGGCTGCAGCGCAATGCATGTATCAAAGTCCAGCAGCGCGCGGTCGGTGTTGCCCGAGTCCTGCCACGCCACGCCGCGGTTCTGGTACATCTGCGCGCGCCCGCCGGTGTCCACGCGGCGGTCGTCGGCCGCGTAGGCGATCGCGGCCGTGTAGTCGGACACCGCGCCCTTGAAGTCACCGCGCATCCAGCGCAGGTAGCCGCGCGTGTTCCAGGCCAGGCTGAAGGCGGATTCCAGCTTGATCGCTTCCTCCGCGTCGGCCATTGCGTCGTCAAGTTTGCCCAGCGCCACGTACGCGGCCGCGCGGTAGGCCAGCACCTCGTCATTTTTAGGCTGGGCCTTGAGCGCGCGGGTGAAGGCGTCCACGGCCTCCTGCATGCGGCCCGCTTCGAAGGCTTCTTCGCCGTCGGCGATATCGGCCTGGCCGGCCTTGGGCGCGGGCTTGAGAACCGGGTCAGCTTGTGAATAGAGAAGGGGTGCGCACAGCAGCGCAATCAGCAACAGCATCCGCATGGAATTCCTCCGTGAGCACATTAGCAGAATCGTGGCATGTGCGCTCAAGCGTCCGTCTGGATGTACGGCACGAACTTGCGGCACTCGGCGGGAATGCAGGCCTGGCTGGTGACCAGCGCCGACAGCGTGGTGAAGCCTTCCTGCAGCACCACCTGCAGCAGCTCGTGCTCGTTGCAGTCGTACTTCCGGCAGATCTCCGGGCGCTTGTGCCACACCAGGCAGCGGCCGGTGGCGGCGTCGAAGTGTTCGCACAGGCCGTCGTCGCGCTTGGGCACGAAACGCTCGGCGGGCAGCTTGCCGGTGGGGGGCTTTTCGCCGGGCGCCAGTCGCACCAGCAGCCGGCAGCAGAAGCTGGCGCAGCCCATGCGGCGGCCGGCTTCGCAGTCCAGCACGACTTCCGGGGGCGAGCTGTCAGCCATGGTGGTCTCCCGTGCGAGAATGCGGGAGAGAGTTTACCACCCGTGACTGCGGGCACGTCACTTAATCCGCGGACGTTGTCTCGGCACGCGCAGGATGCGCGTGGCACGAATCATCGGCTGGAAGCCGATGCCACTGCCGCGCCGCTCTGCACCGCCCACAGCTCGGCGTAGGCGCCGCCCTTTTCCACCAGCTGGTCGTGGTGGCCTTCTTCTTCCACGCGGCCGTCCTTGATCACCACGATGCGGTCCGCCCGGCGGATCGTGCTGAGCCGGTGCGCGATCACCAGCGCCGTGCGGCCGGAGGTCATCTCCTCCAGGTTCTGCTGGATGATGCGCTCGGTTTCCGTGTCCACGCTGCTGGTGGCCTCGTCCAGCACCAGGATCGGCGCGTCTTTCAGCAGCGCGCGCGCGATGCTGAGGCGCTGGCGCTGGCCGCCGCTGAGCTTGATGCCGCGCTCGCCGACGATGGTGTCGTAGCCGTTAGGCAGGCTGGTCACGAACTCGTGGAAGTGCGCATGGGTGCTGGCCTCGATCACCTGCGCGTCGGTCACGTCAACGCCGGGGTAGGCGATGTTCTCGCGGATCGTGCCATGGAACAGGAACACGTCCTGGCTCACCAGCGCGATCTGGCGGCGCAGGTCGTGCTGGGCCAGCTTGCGGATGTCCACGCCGTCGATCAGGATCGCGCCCTCGTTCACGTCATACAGCCGCAGCAGCAGCTTGATCAGCGTGCTCTTGCCCGCGCCGGTGGTGCCCGCGATGCCGATCATCTCCCCGGCCTTGACGATTAGCCGCAGGCCGTTCAGCACCGGCTCGCGGTCGCGATACTTGAACTGCACGTTGTCGAACTCGACTTCGCCCTGCGCCCGCTGCATGGGCACCGGCTGGGCCGGGTCCTGCACGCGGCTGGGAGTGTCCAGCAGCCCGAAGATCCGCATGGCGCTGGCCCGCGCGCGCTGGTACTCGTCGAAGGTTGAGCCCAAACGAGTCAGCGGCCACAGCAGGCGCTGGATCATCATGCAGAACAGCACCAGTTCGCCGGCGGTCATCTGTCCGCGCGTGACCCACCAGCCGCCCAGCACGATCACCGCCGCAAAGCCCAGCGCGATCGCCATGCGGATGATCGGCACGAACACGGCCGACAGCTTGATGGCGTGGTGGTTGGCTTTGCGGTAGGCCTCGCTGGCGTGGCGCACGCGCTCGGTCTCGTAGCGCTCGGCCGTGAAGCTCTTGATCACGAGAATGCCGCCGATGTTGTTCTCGAGGCGCGAGGCCACTTCGCCCACGGACTCGCGAACGCCCTTGTAGCGCGGCTCCAGCAGCTTGCTGAATTTCAGGCTGCCGAACACGACGATGGGGATGGTCACCAGCCCGACGGCCGCGAGGCTCGGCGCGATGCTGAACATGACGCCGCCCGCGAACAGGATCAGCACCACCAGCTGCACGATTTCGTTGAAGGCGTTGTTGAAGAAGCGCTCGAGCTGGTTGACGTCGTCGTTCAGCATGGCGAGCGTCTTGCCGAGGCGGTGCTCTTCGAAGAAGCGGATCTCGCGGTCCTGCATGCGCGAGTACGCGTCAATGCGCAGCTGGTGCTGCATGTCCTGACTGACGGTCATGAAGCCGTAGGCGTAGCCCCACTGCGAGACGCTTTCGAGCGCGAAGATGATCACCGTCAGCACGGCCAGGAACACCACCTGGCTCATGGTGGTGCCCAGCCCCAGCGTGGATTTCATCCATAGCGGCGTGTTGCCCGTGACGCTGTCGATCAGCCACGCGACCAGGATCGGCGGCGCGAGGTCGAGCACCTTGTTGATCACGCTTGAGGTGACGCCAAGTCCCAGCCGCACGCGCATCGGGCGCATGTAGCCGAACAGCCGCCGCATGGGGCGCTCGATGTCCTTGATGGTCAGGTCGTCGGGCATGCTGCCTGTTTACCAATCGAACCACGCTTGAACACAGATGGACACAAGCAACTGCGGCGAGTGGCCCGGCCGGCCGTGTGGTATAAGCCGCGCCATGCCCGAGTTGCCGGAAGTTGAAATCACGCGGCGCAAGATTACCTCCTCTTTATTGGGCCGCGCCATCGCGGCCGTGCACACCACGGCCGAGAGCTACTTCTTCCTGACGCCGCCTGCTGAACTCAAGCGGCGCTTGAAGGGGCGCTCGGTCACTGCGCTCAACCGCCACGGCAAGTACCTGGTGGCGGAGCTGGATGACGGCTCGCGGCTGCTGCTGCACCTGGGCATGACGGGCCAGCTTTTCGTGCAGGGCAGCAGCAGCCCCCGCCTGCTCAGCAGCACCGCGCGCGCCAGCCTGAAACCCGCCGAGCAGGCGGTTTTCAAGCCCGACTCGCACACGCACCTGCGCATCGCGTTCGCCGACGGCGGGCCGGAAATCTGGTTCCGCGACGTGCGCAAGTTCGGCAAGGTGAAGTGGCTGGCCAAGGGCGAATCCGACGAACGCCTCGACAAGCTCGGCCCTGATGCACTGGAAGCAACCGGCGAAACCCTGTGGCAGGCGAGCCGCAGGAAGAGCCTCGCCGCCAAGAACCTGGTCATGAACCAGGCCGTGATCGCCGGCGTCGGCAACATCTACGCCGACGAAGCCCTGTTCCTGAGCGGCGTGCGCCCCACGCGCAAGGCGGGCAAGCTGACGCGCGCCGAGTGTGAAGCCCTGGCCGCCAACATCCGCAAGGTGCTGCAGCGCAGCATCGACACGGGCGGCAGCAGCATCAGCGACTGGATCAACCCGGACGGCCAGGACGGCGGCTACCAGGACGAGCGCATGGTCTACGCGCGTACCGGCCAGCCCTGCAAGGTCTGCGGCACGCCGATCAAGCGCATTACCGTGGGCCAGCGCGGCACGCATTACTGCCCCAAGTGCCAGAGCTAGTACAGCGTCGGGCAAGTTCTCCTCCAGTTGCGCTCTGTCCGGAAATGCAACCGCGAAGCACCGCAAAGTGCCGCGAAGCTAAAGGTCTTGGCGGTCCTTCGCGGCTCTTCGCGGTTTCAACCCGTCTCCGACTGCAGACAGGCCACGAAAACACCAAAGCACAAAACAACGGCACACGAAAACCGCAGGCAGTTTTTGTGGCAGTACCTTTTGTGCTTTCGTGTTTTCGTGGCCCATGAACGCATCAATCCAACTGCGAAGCACCACAATGGGCCACGAAGCTAAAGGTCTTCGCGGTCCTTGGCGGCTCTTCGCGGTTACCACATCGTCCGACACCTGCAACTGTCGCAGGACCTGGTTGACGGGGTGCCAGTGGCGACGGCCACGCCGCCCCGCTAAGCTCTGCGCCATGCTTTCGCTTGCCGAACTTCGTCGCAGCATCCGGCTGCTGGAAAGGCTGGTCGTCGGCCGCCGCGTGCAGCGCGTGGTGCAGCCCGACGACGACACCCTGGTGCTCGAGCTGTACGGTTTCGACGAGCAGGCCGGCGAAGGCGGCAAGAGCTGGCTGGTGCTCAGCACCCAGCGCGCGCTGGGGCGCGTCGGCACGCTGGAGAGCGCACCCACGGCGCCGCCCTGGCCGCCGGACTTCGCGGCCTTTCTGAAAGCCCGCCTGAACCGCGCCAAGCTGGCGGGTTTGCGGCTGGTGAATGACGACCGCATCTGCGGCGTGCTGATCGAGGGGAAAGAAGGCGCCGTCGAGCTGCTGCTGTGCCTGATGGGCCCGCGCAGCAACCTGTACGCCGTGGACGCCGAGGGCAAGGTGCGCGCTGCCCTGAAAGACGCCGGCGTCGCGGTGGGGGAAGCCTGGTCGAATCCGCCGCGCCCCGAGAACGCAAGCGAAGGCGCCGACCGCTGGGCTGATGTGCCCGACGAAGGCTATCTGCAGGCGGTCGCGGCCCACTACGCGGCTGAGGCCGACAAGCTCGCGCTTGAAGAATTGCGCCAGCGCCTGGAAATGGCCCTGCGCAAGGAACTCGACTTCGCCAGCCGCCGCACGGACAAGATTGAAAAAGAGCTCGAGGAAGCCAAGGACGCACGCGAAAAGAAACGCCACGGCGAGCTGCTGAAGCAGGTGATGAGCACCGTTTCGGCCGGCGACACACACGTGGTCGCGCGCGATTACGAAACCGGCGAGGAAGTCAAAATCGCCCTCGACCCGCAGCTCACGCCGGCCGAGAACCTTGAGCGCTACTTCAAGAAGTACCACAAGGGGCTGGTCGGCACCAACATGCTGGGCCAGCAGCTTGAGATCACCAAGTCGCACCTGTCCGACATCACCGCCCTGCAGGCCGAGCTGGCGGCGATCACCGACATGGCGGCCCTGCAGGCTTTCGCCGAGCGCCCGCTGATCAAGGAACTCTGCGACAAGCACTGCCCCAAGGCCGAGAAAAAACGCCCGCCGAAAAAGAAGCCCGAAAAAAAGGAAGTCCCCGGCCGCATGCTGCCGCGCCGCTACCGCACCAGCGACGGGCTGGAAGTCTGGGTGGGCAAGAGTGACGCGGGCAACGATTACCTGACCACCAAGCTGGCCGCGGGCAACGACTGGTTCTTCCACATTGAAGGCTATCCCGGCAGCCACACCGTGCTGCGAACCGGCGGCCGCAAAGACCCGCCGCAGGAAAGCGTCCTGGAGGCGGCCGAGTTGTGCACGCACTTCAGCAAAATGAAAGACGCCAGCCGCGTGGACGTGCACGTGGCGCCGATCAAGCACGTGCACAAGCCCAAAGGCGCCAAGCCCGGGCTGGTGCACGTAAGCCAGGGAAAAACCATCGGCCTGCGCCGCGACCACAAAAGGCTCGAGCGCATTTTGAACGCGCAGATCAAGGAATAGCCGCGGTGTTGCTTCAACATTGCCCGTCCGCGCGCTTCAGCCAGCGCCGGATGTAGGCCGGTGCGGCCGCGAGCTTTGCCTGGTCAACGGCCGGCAGGGGCGCGCTGGACTTGGTGCACCAGTACAACACCGGGCCGGGGAGGGGGTCAGACCCCGTTTTCTGCGAAAATGGGGTCAGACCCCGCATCTCCAGCAGCGCCGCGCCTGACTTCGCCGCGTAGGTGGTGTCCAGCGGCGGCGCCATCAGCTCGGCGAAGTGTTTCGCGGCCGCGAGCCCGCCTTCCGTGATGCGCGCGTAACCCCAGCCGAAGTGGCGGGTGTTCAGCACCAGCAGGCCGGGATCCAGCTTCACCACGGGCCCGCCCAGCTGTGCCAGATAGCGCGCCGTGGCCCGTGCCAGTCGCAGCACCTGAAAGCGCGCGGTCACGGGCCAGGGCGTCACGCGCACGGCGTGCACCTGCGGCAGCTCGCCGGGCCACAGGCCAAGCTGTTTTGCGAGCGGCAAGCCCACCAGCAGACCGGCCGTGGTGCAGGTGCTGCCGATCGCCAGCACAATGTGGCGTGGTGCGGGCATGACGCCGGCTTGGATTTGCTCGGCCAGTTCCAGTGCCGCGCCCACGTGGCCCAGCGCGCCCAGCGGCACCGCGCCGCCGGGCGGCACCAGGTAGATTTCGCGCGAGCGTTTCAGCTTCAGCCAGTGCCAGGGAAAGGTCAGCAGGCTGCGCAGTGCGATCACTTCGTCGCACTCGCTCAGGATGACGCGCAGGTTTTCCGCGGCCGTGGGCGTGGCGCGCTGGGGGAACAGCACGGCGCCGGGCTGAAGGCCGACGCGCCTGGCGTGCAGGATGCAGGCGACGGCCTGGTTGCTGCCGTAGGCGCCGAGTGTCCAGACGCGCTTGAAGCCGCGCGCCAGCGCGTCGGCGAACAGGGTTTCCAGCGTGCGGATCTTGTTGCCGCCATAGAGCGGCGAGGACAGGTCTTCGCGCTTAAGCCACACGTCGCCCAATGCGGGCAGGTGCTCAATGGGCGTAGGGTATTCGCCGAGATGAACGTGGGGCACGTCCAGGTTCGGCAAGTGGCGTTTGAGCACGAAGTCGGGCACGGGAGTACTGAGTACACGGTACTGCGTACAGAGTACAGACGATGATGGGGCTGAGGATCAGTGTTTGCCGACCCATACCATCAACATCGGAATACCTACGACCAGCAGCAGCATGGCCACGCCTGCGAGCAAAGGCAGCAACCACGGCCTTCCCGGATCAGTGGCAATGGATGAACGCTGGATTAACTCTCCGGAGTAGAGGTCGAACTCGAGGATCTCCCGGTTGACGGTGGTGATCTGGAGGTAGCCGCCATTTTCGTGTTCAAGGATGGATGCGCTTGTGTACCAGGGAATCGAGGGTTCGGCATTTGAGACAAGTTCCTGCGCGAAGTAAGTGTGCACCTCTTTCCCGTCCCGCAAGAAGGAGAGCAGTTCGTCCTGCGGTGACCTAACGAATCGCACCATGCGTGTGGCATGGCGGAAGTCTGCCGACACACTCAGCTCGCCTGCGTCTGCGTAGCGATCCAGTCTCCAAAGCTGCTGCCACTCGCCCCCAGCGCCGGTCTTCACGAATACGCCTGACGTACCGGGAGGGACGCCCCATCCAATCGCGTTGCCCAGCAGCTCATCTGACGCCTGACCGTCGTTGCCAAGGACGAGTAAAACCGCCGTGCGGTCCTCATTCAGGAACTTGCACCAGCTGACCTGTTCGCTTTGGCAAACGGCTTTCCCCGCCAGGAGCAGGCAAGCCAACAGGCAGGAAGCGCGAACGAAGACCCGCATCATTTAAATCCGGCCGATCAGCCAGACGAGTGTGAAGCACAGGGAGGGCACGGACAGGTAGCTGGCCACGGTCCTGGGCGTCATGAAACCGCGCATGCACCAGGCGCGGGTCGGCACGCGGCGGGCCATGCCCATTTTGGCCGGCGCGCGGGCCAGCACGGGCTCGAACCACGGGCGGCGCGGGCCTTCCAGCACCAGCTCCGGCGCCGGCTCGAACGGGTCAACGGCCGGCTCAACCGGCCCGCCCTCGGCACGGGTCACGATGCGGCTCACCTGGTAGCCCTTGAAGGTCTCCAGCTCGGATGAATCCGCCGGCAGGTCATAGAACACGTAGGGCATAAGAACCTCCGCCCAGATTGTCCCACATGGCGGGCCGGTTAGCCAAAAATTCTCCACAGGCCAAACAGGGTTCAGCAATCGCGCGACCTTGGTTATCATGCGGCAGCACCAGACGAAAACGGGGACCGCATGTCCGCTGAACTTACGCTTCTGTTCCTGGAGAAGCGCGTTGAGGCCGCCAGGCTTTGCGCGTCCATCACCGAGCCATTCGCCACGGGCTCCGAGCCCGCGGACGGCGACAGCCTCGCCTCCGACTTCATGCAGATCGCCTCTGAGCTCGAGGGCTCGCTGGCTGCGCTCAAGAAGCTGGACGGCGGCCTGGAGAAAGACCGCACACTCGAGGCCGGCGACATCCGCCACGTGCGCGGGCGCATCGGCACGGCCGTCGGTGAAGTCGCCCGCGCGGCCCAGGACTTCGCGGCGCAGGTGCGCTTCTTCGAGGCCATGAACCCCAACGACGCCGCCAAAACCAAGCCCGCGCTGGACAAGTTCGACGAGGTGGAAAAAGCCACCCGCGACTTCACCATCCCCGAGGGCCCCGAAGAGGGCGCCGAGCTCGCGCCCGCCGACGACACCGGCCTCGCGCCGGAACACGACGACGTGGACCCGATGTTGATGTGAGTTGTTAGCTATTGGCTATTAGCTGTTGGCTGCTAGCTAAAAGCCAAAAGCCAACAGCCAATAGCCAACAGCTGCTTTTCCGACACCTATCCACAGTGCTGCCCTGCGGGCCTGGGCGTGTATCGTCCCGCCATGCAAAAGTACTTCAACCGCGCGAACATCTACCTGGTCGGCAAACAGGTCATGCCTGAGACCGAGGTCCAGCGCTTCCTCGAGAACGAGGCCGACACCTGGCAGACCGACACGGACAACGCCGCCCAGCGCATCCCCGAGCTGGCGGGGCGCATCTGCTACATGAGCTTCGGTGACAAGCAGGGGCGCAAGGACAACGCCAGCTACCTGGGGCACATCATGCAGGTGGGCCACGGCAGCGTGCTGGAGCACGCGGTGTTCAGCCTGCTGCTAACGGGCGTAAGCCGCAGCCTGACCCACGAGCTGGTGCGCCACCGCGCGGGCTTCGCCTACAGCCAGCTTAGCCAGCGTTACGTGGATGAAACCGAGGCGCAGTTCGTGATTCCGCCCGCCGTGCAGGGCGACGCCGCGCTGGAGACACTGCTGAAAGACCACTGCGACGCGACGCTGAAGGTCTACGCGGAACTGACCGAGAAACTTGCCGAGAAGTACGCCACGCCCGAGGGGCTGGTGGATTTCGCGCTGCGGGAAGAACAGCTCACCGAGGGTGAAAACGGAAAGTTCACCTTCGGTGAGGCTGTCGAAGGCCACGACAAGCTCAGCATTGACGAATGGCGCGCATTGGTGGGTAAGAACGAAGCTGTGGCCAAGTACTTCAAGAAGAAGACCATCCGCGGGCGTCGCAAGTCGGCCCGTGAGGCCGCGCGCTCGGTGTTGCCGAACGCGACGGAGACGAAGATTTTCGTGACGGGCAACGCGCGCTCGTGGCGGCATTTCATCGAGCTTCGGGGCGACATCCACGCCGAGGCGGAGATCCGGGCCCTGGCCTGTGACGTCGCGCGGCTGCTGAAGAAGGAAGCGCCCAACCTGTTCGGCGACTACGAGATCGTCAAGCTGCCCGACGGAAGCGAACGCACCCGCACCACCCACCGCAAGGTTTAGTTTCACGCGAAGATGCGAAGAACGCGAAGGCCGCCGCTGGCGGCCTTTGTGATTGGCAACGGTAAAAAGCTGTTGACCACGAAGGGCCACCTGAACCGTTTATGGCATTCCATAGGGCACGTTCACGATTCGCTTGCAGTCGAACTGGCCCGAAGGGCCTGGCTAGGGTAGCCGGGGGCGGCAGCCCCAGGATACTGGAGCCGCGATGCCAGGCGCCCGAAGGGCCGCCCAAAAGGCGCACTGCGCGGTTAGGCGGCCCTACGGGCGCGCGAGCGATCGTTTCCAGCATCCGGGCGCTTACGCGCCCGGCTACCCAAGCTGGGCCCTACGGGCCAGAACGGCCGCGAACGAACCGTGATATTGCTCTTGGTATTTCCACAGTCGCAGTTGTCAGGATTTACAGGAAGCAACAGGACGCGGGTTCAGGTTGAGCGCGCCACAAGTGTCCGCGTCCATTCACATCCTGTCCATCCTGACAAATGCACTTCGAGGGCATCGCCCTCACGAAGCGCTCATTTCTCCGAGCAGCTTGGCGAGCTTCAGGCGCTGTTTCAGGCCGATGTCTTTACTGTTGATCGCGCGGCGCAGGGCGCCTGCCCCGGCCGTGCCGGCGGCCTTCAGCTTGTCTTCTGCGTCGGCGTCGCCCTCGGCGGCCTTCTGCACCAGCGCCTCCATTTCGGCTTGACGTGTCAAGTCAATGTTGTTGACCAGCACGTAGCCCACGCGTTTGACCTCACTGCCGATGCCGGCGGGCAGGGTCAGCTTCAGCTCCATCAGCTCATCCAGCGCCTTCTGGGTGCGGCGCCACGACATGCTGCCGACTTTCGCCATGTCCGCCTGCCAGCAGCGTTCGAACACTTTGGCCTGGGCTTCGGTCAGGCCCGCACCCCTGGTTTCGCTGGTCAGGCGGCCGACGGGCAGCAGGCTCTCCGGCGCCACCATGGCTTCGCTCTGCAACACGACTTCGCCCGGCTGCTCGCCGCTGGCGGCCGGCACGCTGGCCACGTAGCAGGTGTAGATTTCGGCTCCGACGGCCACGTGCACACGCAGGTCCAGCAACTCGTGGGCGGTGTAGTTGTGGACCACCGGGTGCCCCTCGGCGTTGATGAAGATGTCGGCCTCGGGCAGGCCGTGGCGCGCGCCTTCGTAAAACAGAAAGCGCTCGTGCTCGCCGTTCACGACGATGCTGCCCGTGCTGCCATCGCGGCTGTAGCCAGCCCAGTGTTTGGCGTCCACATCGTGCAGCTCGGGCGGGGCGAACTTGTCGCGCGGCAAGCCGTCGGCATAGAGCTGAATGTTGTCCCACTGGGCCGTGGCGGCGTCCGTCAGGCGGTTGGGCTTGGGGTACATCCAGGTCAGCTTGCCGCTGGTGAAACGCACATCGAGGTCGAACACCACGTCGCGGTCGCAGGCGAAGTACAGCACCGGCTTGCGGATCTTGACCGGCGGCCGCGGCGGCTTGGGCTGAGGCGCGGGGACTGGCGCCGGCTGCTCCGCGGGCTCGGCCTCGAGGGGCACTTCGCTCGCGTCATAGTAGAAGGCGGGTACGTCGTCAGGGCCTTCGTCGCTGCCGTCCCAGTTCATGGTGGCCACGCCCCACTCGTAGACCTTCAAGGCGGGCAGGCTGGGCTGGTCGCGCCTGGCTTCGTCGGACTGTTCAGCGCCGCCGCGGCGCGCGGGGCTCTTGCGCTCGCTGGGGTCTTCGTTGACTTCGTCCTGGGCCTGCACGGCAAATTGCGCGGCCACGCCCAGCAGCAGGACGGCGGCAAACGGTATCAGGCGTCGAATGGTCATCGCTTCCTCCGGTTGGGGTGCGATTATGACGCACTTGGCGGTGCGCGGGTTCCATAAAAAAGGGACAGTCACCACAGGTGACTGTCCCTTTCCGCGCTGGTGGCTACTCGTCTTCGCCGGGCAGGATGATGCTGCCGCCGCCTGATTCGTCGGGCTCGAGCGTGATCGCGCCGAAGTCGTAACGCTGGCCTTCCGTGAAATTCGCCCGCACGGTCTGCTTCTTGTACCCCCAGACCTGGAACTCAACCTCATAGCTGCCGGCCGGCGGGTCGTTCTGCTCGAACAGGCCGTCTTTGCCGATCGGCCCGTTCATGCGCCTGGCGACCTTGCCACCCTCGCCGATAAGCTTGACCGAGACCCAGCCCTGCACGGGGCTGCCCGCGGCATCGGTGAACTTCACGGCCATGCTGGCGGTGATCGCCACCTGGAAATCGGCCGGCGCGCGGGCGCTTTCGCCCGACTTCACGTCGATCTCGGTCGGGCCGCTGACCTGGCGGTAGCCCGCGCCCTTGAGCCGGAACTTGTAGCGCCCCTCAGGCACGCCCGAGATCAAAAACTCGCCCGCGCCATCGGTGGTGGCGGTGTGCTTGCCGCCGCGGCCGCCGAAGTCGATCTCGATGTTGTCGCCGCCCATGAAGTCGCCGCCGGCTGTGTTCAGGCTGACGGTTACGCCCGCCACGCCCATGCCGTTGGCGTCAACCACACGGCCGGAAACCGAGCCCGCGCCGCGCAGGGTAAGCTTGATGTTTTCACGGGCATCGCCGTTCTTGAGGCTGAAGCTGTCCTTCTTGCTCTCGGCGTAGCCGTCGGCGTTTGCGGTCAGGCTGACCTGCAGGCTGGCCTTTTCCGACACCTTGCGGTTGATCGCGGCCATGAAGAAGCCCGCGCCGTCGGTGGTCGCGATCGGCTCGCCGCTTTCGCCCTCGTCACTGGAACGCACGAAGGCGATGCGGCGGCCCTCGCCGTCGGACGAGTAGTTCTCGCTGAAGCTGGCATGCACACGCGCGCCCGCCACCGGCACGCCGGCGCTGTCTACCACCTGGCCGGAGATCGTGGCGGAAAAGTCCACCTTGGGGCCGTTGAAGATGCTCTCGAAGTCTTCAACCTCGTCGAGCTTCAGGTCCTTGAGCTTGTCCTTGAGTTCCTTGAGCTCGTCCTCCAGCTCTTTGGGCACCGCGGGTTTGGCCTGGCCGGGCTGCGTGTTCTGCTCAGCCTCGACCTTCGGCTGGTACTTCGCCGGAGTTTCACCCGTCTCCGTGGTGGCCTTCGGGGGCACTTTCTCGGTCGTCGCGGGAGGCAGCTCGGGCGCCGGCGGCGTGACGCCGGATGTCTCCCGGGCCGGGGTCTCGAGTGGCTTGACCTCGGGAGCGGGCTTTTCGTCAAGGCTGGCGTCCGCGACGGAAACCGGCCGCGAAGCCGGCGCCGCGGCCTGTTCCTTGGCCACGTAGTAGCCGGCGCCAAATGAGATGCCGCAGGCAATCAGCAGAGCCAGCAGTCCCGCAAGCAGGGTGGAACCTTTCATCGGTTTCTCCGGGTAACGCACCGCACAGGGTACGGGGTAAAGGAAGGCAGCGTTACGTGGGATTTTGGATTCTAGACTTTAGATTTTGGATTGCGGTGGGCGGTCATCGGCGCTTTTCGGATGTTCTCCTACCTGCCGGCAGTGTCGGGAAAGCCGGCTGTCGGCCGGACCAATCCAAAATCGAAAATCCGAAATCCGAAATCGATCACACCCAGCCCACCACCAGGTTGGTGACGTACAGCGCGTAGGCGCCCAGCAGTACGGCGCCCTTGCCGCGCCCGAGCCGCTTGCCGTGCCAGGCCAGCGCCGTGACGCCGCCGGAAAACGCCAGCATCACGATCATGTCCAGCTTCATCACCCGGGCGTCGATCACCAGCGGGCTGATCAGCGTCACCACGCCAAGCACGCAGCACACGTTGAAGATGTTGCTGCCCACCACGTTGCCCAGGCTGATTGCAGTCTCTCCGCGGATGATCGCCACCACGCTGGTTGCCAGCTCGGGCAGGCTGGTGCCCACCGCCACGATGGTCAGGCCGATCACCAGCTCCGGGATGCCCAGCATCTGCGCGGCCTCAACTGCGCCGTCGACGAACAGCTTGCCGCCGGACACCAGGGCGCCCAGGCCAAGCACCGTCAGCGCGACAAGCATGGCGCGTTTGCGGCCGGAATGCGCCCCGCTGGGCTCCGCGCCGCCGCGGGCGCCTCTGAACATGAGGAAGATGATGAAGGCCAGCACCGCCAGCAGGATCACGCCCTTCCAGCGCTCCAGCTGAAAGCCCGCGCCGTCGCCGACCGCCACCGGGCCGCCGATGAACGGCAGCACGGCGATCAGCAGCGCGACGAAAAGCATGGCGGGCAGGTCGCGCTTGAACACTTCCGGGTCGATGTTGATCGGCTTGATCAGCGCCGCCAGCCCCAGCACCAGCCCGATGTTGGCGATGTTGCTGCCCACCACGTTGCCCACCGAGATGTCGGCGGCGCCCTGCAGCGCGCCGGCCATGCTGACCGTCAGCTCGGGCGCGCTGGTGCCGAAGGCGACCAGTGTCAGGCCGATGATCAGCGGCTTGACGCCGAACGAAAGCGCCAGGCGCGACGAGCCGGAAACCAGCCACTCCGCGCCGAAGTGCAAACCCACGACGCCGAAAGCAAGCTGCAGGATGATGTAGACGACGTCCACGCCGGCAACTCCTACTTCACGAAGCCGATTTCAAAACGCACCCGCCCCTGGCTCACTTTCATGTGGTACAGACGCATCTGCTGCGCGTTGGCCGCCAGGTCCGGGCGCAACATGGCCAGCAGCGCGGCAAAGTCCAGCGTTACCAACGCGTCTTTGTGGCGCAGGGCGTCGAGGCTGACCGGCCCGCCCTTCAGCAGCTTGCCGACCATGCCGACCAGCAGCTCGGCGAAGGTGCTGGAGAACGTCAGCGGCCTCTCGACCCGGAACAGCACGGAGCCCGACTTACCGGCCTCGCTGTGGGTGACTTCGCGGACGCCCAGCTCGATGCGCGAGTCCACGGGCGGGCGCGGCGGCCAGGCCTTGCCCTTTACCTTGACGCGGGCGGAAAACAGGGCGGCGTCTTCGAACAGCTGCAGCTTGACCTCGGTGATCTCGGCCTCCTGCTGCTCGCGCGCGCCGGACTCGATGGTGGCGGCGATCATGTCCTCGGTGAGTTCAAAGGTAAGCACCGGCCGCCCGGTAGCGCCGCGCTTGTAAAGCTCGTCCACCATGCGCCCGAAGGCAACCCGCGCGCGCTCAATGTTCGGATCAGCCATGGCGCGCAAGGCTAGCTTGGGGTGGGGGTGCGACAAGCCCAATCGAACAGCCGGGTGGGGCGGACATTCTTGTCCGCGCACTTTGGCACCCTACACTCCGGCCCATGGATGATGGGAGGGCTGAGTCTCGAGTTGCTGCTTCGCCTTATCGGCGGCGCAACCTGTTCCTGCTCTGGCTGGCGCAGTTTGTTTCGGGCACCGGTGACTCGGTGTTCTCTACCTGTATCGGCTTCCTGGTCATCTACATGCTCGGGCGCGACGCCGGCTTTGAAGTCGGCCTTACGCGCATGATGGACGCGCTGCCCTTCCTGATCTTTGGCGCTTACGCCGGGGTACTTGTCGATCGCTTCTCGCGCCGCGGCATCATGCTGGTTTCCGACGCCGCCCGCGCGCTGATCGTCGGCCTGGTCCCCGTACTCTACTTCGCCGGCCTGCTGCAGTGGTGGATGCTGCCGGCCGTGGCCTTCGGCAGCTACCTGTTCGCCACGGTGTTCAATCCGGCGCGCGACGCGCTGATCCCCGACCTGGCCGAGGGCGCGCAGTTGCTGCGCGTGAACAGCATCTTCCAGACCAGCCAGCAGCTGGCGGTGGTGCTGGGCGCCGGGCTGGTGGGCCTGCTGCTGTGGCCGGAACTGTACGGCGCCGAGAAGCCGGGCCCCACGGGCATAGCCTGGCTGCTCGCGGCCGATGCGGCCAGCTTCGTGTTCAGTTTCGTGTGCGTGCTGCTGATCCGCACGGGACTGCCTGCCCTGAGCTCGTCGAAGGCGTCCCCGCAGTCGGGGACTGTCCCCGTAGTCGGGCCCGTGAAGGCGCAGGAGTCTGAAATTGCGTCGTCGGGCACTCCCGGTGGTGACGCTGATGAGTCTTCGACGCCGGGGACAGTCCCCAAAAGCGGGGACAGCCCCCGCCCCAGCAGCCTTCATGAGCTGCGCGAAAGCCTGGCCACGGCCTGGAAGGATTCGCGCCTGCGGGCGCTTCTGTTCCTCACGGCCGTGGACAACTTCTTCATCATGGGCCCGGCGATCGTGGGCGCGATGTTCCTGATCAAGGGCTACCTGGGCCTCGAAACCTGGGCCTATGGCGTGTTCGAGGCCGCGCTGGCGTCGGGCTGGTTCGTGGGCACGGTGCTGATCGCGCGTTTCGGCTCGCGCATCAAGACCGGCAAGCTGGTGATCATCGGCATGTTCATGGACGGCATCACCTATGTGCCGTTCCTGTTCCTGCAGACCTTCCCGCAGTTCCTGGTGGCGATCTTCATCCACGGCCTGACCATCCCGCTGATCACTGTCGGGCGCACCACGCTGATCCAGCGCCACTACCCGCGCGAAAGGCTGGGGCGCGTGTTCGCGCTGGTGACCATCACGGTGCAGGGTTTCACCGCGCTGAGCGCGCTGGCCACCGGCGCGGCGCTGGGGTGGATCGGCCCGCGCGAGCTGTTCTTTATAGGCGGCACCTGCGGGGCCGTGTGCGGGGTGGTGGGGCTGACGTTCGTAAGGTTGCGGACGACGGAGTAGTGAGCCAAAGCCCGGGATGCCAATCCCGGGCGAGCCGGCTTGTGGATTCGATCTCATCCCGGTTTCGCCCGGGGTTTGCACCCCGGGCTTCGGTTCTGCTCTGTTGTGTCACCGTGCCAGACGCTACATTGAGGCGCCCACCGGGATTGCACCATGGCGCAGGACCGTCGATTCATGTGGCGCGCCCTCGAGCTTGCGCGTCGAGGCCAGCCCTACGTCGCCCCCAACCCCATGGTTGGCGCGGTGATCGTGAAAGACGGCCAGGTCGTGGGCGAAGGCTTCCACGAGGAATTCGGCGGCCCCCACGCAGAGGTCAACGCCCTGCGCATGGCCGGCGACAAGGCCGCGGGCGCCACCATGTACGTCAGCCTCGAGCCCTGCTGCGAAGCCTACGACGGCAAGAAAACGCCGCCCTGCGCGCCGCAGTTGGTAAGCGCCGGGCTCAAGCGCGTGGTAGTGGCCGTGCAGGACCCGCACCCCAACGTGACCGGCAAGGGGGTGCAGATGCTGGCCGAGGCCGGCATCGATGTCACCGTGGGCGAATGCCAGGAAGAGGCCCACGAGCTGAACGCCGCATACTTCAGCCACGTCGAGCGCGGCCGTCCGCTGGTGACGGCCAAGTGGGCGATGACCTTCGACGGCAAGATCGCCACCCGCACCGGCGACGCGCGCTGGATCAGCAGCGAGGCCAGCCGCCGCGAAGTCCACTATGACCGCGGCTGCACCGGCGCGCTGATCGTCGGCACGGGTACGGTCGAGCGCGACGACCCCATGCTGACCGCGCGCGGCGACGTCGGCCGCCAGCCCTTGCGCGTGGTGATCGACCGCGACCTGCGCATCGGTATGGACCGCAAGCTGGTCAAGACGGCCGGCGATTTCCCGGTGTTCATCTACTGCGCCGAGGACGCCGACCCCGAGAAGCAGCGCATGCTGGAGGACGCGGGTGTGTACCTGATTTTGCTGCCCTGCAAAGACGGCAAGCTGCGCTGGATGGAAGTCCTGCGCGACCTGGGCGAGCGCGACATCACCAGCGTCATCATCGAGGGCGGCGGCGGCCTGTTCGCCACGGCCTTCCAGGAGCGCGCCATCGACCGGGTGAAGATTTACCTGGCGCCCAAGATCTTCGGCGGCGAGACGGCCACCACGCCCGTGGAAGGCCCCGGCGTGCCGGACGTAGAGCGCGCCATCACCTTCGACCACGTGCGCACGCGCACTGTGGGCCCCGACGTGGTGATCGAAGGCAGCGTAGTCTACCCCACCGAACAAGGCCCCAGCCCCAGCGGCTACTGGAAGGGCTACCAGGGACAATGAACTGCAATGACCAATGTCCAATTACCAATGTAATTGATTGCGGTCATTGATCATTGGTCATTGGTCATTGATCATTGCTGTATGGCTAAAAAGACCAAGCTGGTGTTTGCCTGCCGGGAGTGCGGCTACAACTCGCCCAAGTGGCTGGGCAAGTGCCCGGGTTGCGGCGCGTGGAACACGCTGGTCGAAGAACTTGACACGTCAAAGGTGCGGCCTTCGCGGCGCGCGGCCTTGAACGAGCCCACCAAACCGCAGCGCATCGCCGATGTCAAACCGCTGCAGTCTTCGCGCATCCCCACCGGCATTGGCGAGCTTGACCGCGTGCTGGGCGGCGGCTTTGTGCCCGGCTCGGCCGTGCTGCTGGCCGGCGACCCCGGCATCGGCAAGAGCACGCTGGTGCTGCAGGCGGCCGCGCGCTTCGCGACCTCGACGGGCAAGGCCGTGCTGTACGTGACCGGCGAAGAATCGGCCGAGCAGGTCAAGTTGCGGGCCGAGCGACTGGGCTGCCTGGGCAACGAGCTGTTCGTGGTGGCCGAAACCATGCTGGATGCGATCCGCAACCACATCAAGGAACTGGAGCCCGCCCTGTGCATCATCGACAGTGTGCAGACCCTGTACGACTCCGAGCTGCCCAGCGCCCCCGGCAGCGTCGGCCAGGTGCGCGAGTGCGCGGCCGGCATCATCATGCAGGCGAAGTCGCTGCACATGCCGGTGATCCTGGTCGGCCACGTCACCAAGGAAGGCACCGTGGCGGGCCCGCGCACGCTTGAGCACATGGTGGACACGGTGCTGAATTTCGAGGGCGAGAAGTTCCAGGCCTATCGCCTGCTGCGCGCGAGCAAGAACCGCTTCGGCAGCACCGGCGAACTGGGCGTCTTTGAAATGAGGCAGGAAGGCCTGGTCGAGGTCGAGAACGCCAGCAAGGTGTTTTTGGACGAGTACGACAACTCGCGCTCGGGCTGCGCGATTCTGCCGGCCGCGGAGGGCACGCGCGTGCTGCTGGTGGAGGTGCAGGCGCTGGTGAGTCCCAGCCCGCTTTCGAGCCCGCGCCGCAGGTTCACGGGGCTGGACCAGAACCGCGCCCACATGCTGCTGGCGGTGCTGGAGCGGCGGGCGGGATTGCGCTTGAGCCAGCTGGAGGTGTACCTGAACATAGTGGGCGGTGTGAATGTGGATGAGCCGGGTGCCGACCTGGCCACCTGCTTCGCGATCGCCAGCAGCGCCCAGGAAGTGAAACTGCCGCCCGCCACGGTGTTCATCGGAGAGGTGGGCCTGGCCGGCGAGGTGCGCAGCGTGACGCAGATGCAGCAAAGGCTGGACGAGGCAAGTAAACTGGGTTTCCAGCAGGCGGTGGTGCCCAGGCTGCGCGGCGAGAACGTGCGCGCGCCCCACGACTTCCGCCTGATCCAGATCAACAACCTCAGAGAAGGCCTCGAAAAGTTCTACCTGGTGGGGTGAGCATGTCCGAAGTTCCTCCTGATCAGCGGCCGCAGCAGGGTGGTGTGGCGGCGTTGCTGGCCATGGGCCTCGCGGCCGCCGTGGGCGGCTGCGGGTTCGCCTGGTACCACGTGGGCGAAGGCCTGAAGGCCGCCGAGAGCCTGGGCATGGAAATCCCCGCGCTGGCCCAGTTCTACGCCAGTACCGTACTCGGCGCTTTTGCGGTGCCGGTGGTGACCTGGCTGGTTGGCATGGCCGTCACCCGCTCCGGCCGCGGTCAGCGCAACATCGGGCTGCTGCTTTCCGCACTGCTGTTCGGCTTCGCCCTGCTGTGGCCCGCGGGCGCCGTGGCGGCTTTGATGCCCGTTTACAACCGCGAGCTGACTGACGTGCGCGGCTAGCCGTGGTTACAAACGGCCCACCGCATCGTAATCGCCGCGCTCTTCTCGATGTCGTTCACTATGCGTGTGTACGAGACGAGAGGATGAACGATGAACACGACCGCAAACAGGCAGATCAACTACCCGACTCCGCGCAGGAGTCCTGCCGGAGACAACCTCTACTACAAGCAGGCCCCCGGGCAGGCCCCTCAGGGGTATGTGCCCTACGCGCCGGTGAACCCGGCGCAGCCTTACGGCCGACCGCAGCAGCAGTTCGTGGCCGGTGACGACGCGATGCTGACCTATGCGATCGTGGGCCTGGCGATCACGCTGCTGACCGGGCTGCCGGTCGGCCTGTTCACGGGCCCTGCCGCGCTGGGACGCGCCAACCGGCTGGAGCAGCACGTGCGCGCCGGGCGCCGCCCGCCCACGGACCGCAGCAACATCACGGCCGCGCGCATCTGCGCCTGGATATCGATCGTGTGGGGCGCGCTGTCGATGCTGATGATCGCGCTGGTCCTGGGCCTGACGCTGATGGTCGTCTGATCAAGGTGCGCAGAGCAAAACGGGACAGTCACCTCAGGTGGCTGTCCCTGCTCATTTCGCGGGGGGCTTGCGCGGCGGTTTCACGGCGGGCGGTGCCTTGACCACTTTGGCGGGCGGCGGCGGAACCACCTTGGGGGGCTTGGCCGGCGGCGGCGCGGCCACCACGCGGGTGGACGGCTTGGCGGGGGGCGGTGCTGCCACCACGCGGGTGAACGGCTTGGCGGGGGGCGGTGCTGCCACCACGCGGGTGCTGCCCTTGGCGGGCGGGGCCGGCACCACCGGCCCCTTGGCGGGCGGCGGTGCTGCCACCACACGGGTGCTGCCCTTGCGTGTGGGCGGGATGGTGGTGACGCGCCCGGCGCCCATGCGAGAGCGGCCCTGGGCGCGGCGCAGGTCTTCCTGGTAGGCCCTGAACTCGTGCAGGTTGCCGAGTTGTATGGCGCTCTGGTTCAGCTCAAGTGCGGCGTTGAAGTCGCCCAGCTCGGCGGCGCAGCGCGCGCCGTAGTGGTACGCCCAGGCGTTCTCGCGGTCGCGCTCGGTGATCACGCGGTAGGCGTCGGCCGCCTTGCGCCACTCACCGACGTCCTGGTACAGCTGGCCCAGCGCGAACAGCGTGTGCACCAGGCGCACATCGTCCCACTCTGTCTGCCAGGCAAGCGCGCCCCAGTTGAGGGCCTGGGCAACTTCGCCCTGCAGGCGGAAGTAAAGAAAAGCGCTGCGTGCGTACAGGTCGTTGTCGCCGAAACGCCGGTATACCTCGCCCAGGGCCTGCTCGGCGGTGGTGAAATCGCCCTTGAAGCAGTGCAGCTCGATGTAGACCTCCCAGCCGGTGTCGTACTCCGGGTCCATCACCTTGGCGCGGTGGGCCCAGGGGATGGCGGCCGTGAGGGCGCGCGGGTCATAGATGTCCACGTCGATCACGCCCAGGCGGTATATGCACGCGGCGGCCAGCGCGTAGCCGCCGCCGTAGGTGGGATCGGCCTGGATGGCGCTGACGGCGATGTCGAGCGCCATGAATAGCCGCTCGGTGTCGCGCTCGTAGCCGTACAGGCTGGGTGCGTTGGCGATGAAGGCCTCGGCCTGGCTGCGCGCGCCGGCGATCAGTTGATCCTGCGGCAGGTCCAGAAACGGCGCGGCCGGCGTCAGGGCCATCTGCGCTTCCATGATGCGCGCTGCAATGAGGTCTTCATCCTGGTGTTGCAAGGGCGCCTCCGGCGCGAATTTTAGTTTACCTTCTGATCGAGAGCAGCGACTGGATCCCTCGCGTTGCTCCGGACTGAACAGGTTCTCGGCCGGCGTTCAGATCCACCAGTTCCAGTACGTCCCGGGGCGCCGCGTCCTCCGGAGATTCCCGGCCGGGGATCAGCATCATCGGCTGGCGCGATGTGCCCAGCAGGTCACCCTCGTGATAGATGGCGCCCTGGGCGGCCTCGTGCGCGGCTTCCAGCAGCAGCGCGCGCGCGCCCTCGACCAGCTCGTGGGGCAACTCGCGTACTTCCAGCTCGCTGCGGCGGAACTTGCACAGGCCCCAGGTGCGCAGCTGGTAGCGGCCTTTGCCAACCTCCGTGGCGCGCACCACCACGTGCTTTTTGATGTCCAGGCTCTGGGGGCTCTCGTTGCGCCAGTCGCCGGCCTGCACCGCAAGCCCGGTCTCGAGGTCAACGCCGATGCCGCCGGCGAAGCGGATGAACGCGTCGCACAGCTTGCAGGCGGCTAATGCTCCCAGCAGCGGGTCGAAGCCGTGGTCGGCCAGCATCAGGCGCACGTCCCAGGGCGCGTTCTCGAACTTCTGCATGGCGGTGCGGTCGAAGTCGAACACGTTGCGGGCGTCTTCCGGCAGGTCGAGATACGGGTTGTGCAGGTTGTGGCGGCGCATCAGCAGCACGTGGAAGACCGTGCCCGCGCGCTCGTCCATCATCACGTACTGGCCGGGCTTGAAGCGCTCGCCGGGGCTGAGCGGCAGCTTCTCGAAGGTGCGCGGGTCCAGCACGCGCACGGTCAGTTTCGCGCGGCCCTCCCAGCTGGCGCCCGGGTCGGCGATTTCGCTGACCACCGGCAGGTGCTCGCCCTCCAGGAACAGGTTGGCGCGGAAGGCAGGCACGAATTCGTCTTCGTCGTCGTGGCGGTCATCCACGTCGCCGGTGTCCGCGTGCTCGCCGCCCACGAAACGGAAGGGGCCGTCGATGCCGGCGGTCTTTTCCTCAGGCAGAGAGAAGTTCCGGCCGGGGACGAACGACAGGCGCCGGAAGTAGACCAGCAGTTCCTGGCGCCAGAGCTGCCCCGGCTCAAAGCGCCCGAAGGTCAGGCTGCGGCGGTTCAGCTCCCAGGCTTCGTCGTAGCGGCCGCGCTGGTACTTGAGCTTCGACCAGCCGTGGAGCCGCAGGCGATGCGGTCGGCCCAGCAGCACGCCTTCGCCCATGCGGGCGTCGGCGAGCTGCAGGTTGCCTTGACGCGTCAAGGTCTCGCCCAGGTGGTACAGCGCCCAGCTTTTGCGCTCGGGGTCTTCTGAAGCCCTGGCGGCCTGGCTGAACCAGTCCTCGGCGGTTTTCCAGTTGTCGTGCAGGGCGAACCACAGGCCGCGCGCGAACGCGTGCACGTACGCGAGCTTCGGCTGGTTTTTGATCTCGTTCAGCAGGTCGGATGCGGGCTCGAAGCGCTGGGCCAGCAGCTCGCAGCGCAGCAGCGCCTCGATGGCCGGCTCGTGCCCAGGCTGCAGCTCCTGTGCTCGCCCCAGCAGCTTGCGGGCGTCGCGCAGGGGCCGGGCGTGATAGGTGAAACCTTCGACGTAGCCGTACTGCACCAGCGCGCGGCCCAGCATCACCAGCGCGTCCACGCAATGCGGGTCGGCCGAGAGCGCGTCCACGCAGCGCTCCACGGCGTCGTCGAGCGCCTCGACATCGGTGGGGTCGTCCAGCGGGTCGGTGATGGCCTTGAGCAATTCGCCTGCACGGGCGGCATCGCCGGCCGGCTGCTCGAGCAGCGCCAGCGCGCGCTTGACCAGCGCGCCGGCCAGCCGGTAGCGCTCGGGCGCGGGGTGTGAAAGCAGCGCCTCGGTGCTGCGTTCGCGCTGAAACATGAAGGAACTCCTCGGCTACAAGGATAGGGCAAGCGCGGCGGGGCGCACAAGGGATGAGTCAATCACTTGAAGTTCCCTTGGTTTCAGGCACCCCGAACGGCTTGACGCGAAGATCGCGAAGCAAGGCAACTGCGGCATCGCGCAGAGAGCGCGGAGAACACAGAGCATCTTTCCCGGTTCTTTGCGCCCTCCACGTTCCTCGCTGGAACAGGCAGCGAGTGAACCAAAGGCACTACCACAAGAAACTGCCCGCAGTTTTCGTGCGCAGTTGTTTTGTGCTTTGGTGGTTTCGTGGCCTGTCAGCAGTTCGCAGTTAGAAACGACCGGCAACCGCGAAGAAGCGCGAAGGGCCGCAAAGCACGGCGACTGCGGCACCCTGCAGAGAGCGCGGAGGATGCAGAGCACGTTTCCGCCGCCCCGCAGTTCTTTGCGAACTTCGCGATCTTCGCGTGAGACCGCAGGAAGTTCGGCGAACCGGAATAAAACACCCCGATACGGTACGAGTCAGTCGCCGAGCAGGCCTCCTTGTTCGCCGAAGGCGCGGAAGCGCTCGCGCAGCACCGCGTTATCCGGGTTGAGCGGGTCGCCGCCCAGCAGGCGGTTGAGTGCGCCCTCCTGCTCGTCGATTCGGGCGAGCGCGCCGGCGAGGTCGTCATCGCCACCTGACCGGCCTTGCAGGCGCGGCACGGTTGCATCGGTGGCGTTCTCGAAGCCGGTGCGCTCCAGTTCACGTTGCTCAAGCTCGCTGAGGAGTGGCGCGCGGGTGCCGAGGGCGCCGCGCATCACCCAGCCCTCGACTTCAACGCCCCAGCCCCGGGTGCGCACGCTGACGTAGTTGCCGTGGCGTTCATCGAGCACCGTGAGTTGCTGGCCGTACTCGAGCAGCGCCAGCGTTTCGGCCCAGGGGTCGGGTTCTGTCAGCAGCGCGGCATCGGGCGAGCAGGCCTGCACGCGCACATAGACCAGGTTGCCCTCGCGCCAGTAGAGGCGGTACGGCGCGGTGCCGGTGGTCTGCAGCGGCTGCGCGTCGCGTGACGGTGCGGAGGCGCAGGCCGACAGCAGCGCGGCGAGGCACAGCACGCCGATGAGGGAGAGTCGCGCCATGGGCGGCAGGGGCAAGGGCAGTGAGCGAGAGTGAGGGTAGCCCGTGAAAGCGGCGATGGCAAAAAAAAGAAGGAGGCGCCTCAGGCGCCTCCTTCGAGCGAACAGGGCCGGCTTACTTGAACGCTTCCTCAAACCGCTTGTTGCGGGCCTGGATGGCGTCCGCGGTCTGGCTCTTGGGGTTGGGTTTGAGGTTGTTGTCCTTGATCACCGCCTGCAGGGTCTTGATGCGTTCCGAGACGGGCGGGTGGTGGGCCAGGTAATCATCGGGGTCGATCTCGTGTTCTTTTTCGTAGGCCTCGACCACCTTCAGCAGGTTCACCAGCGCGTCCGGCGCGTAACCGGAAGCGGCCAGGGCGCGGGCGCCCCAGTTGTCGGCCTCGAATTCCTGGCCCGAGTTGTAGCCGTCGCGCAGGCTCTCGAAACCGGTCACGCACAGGCGGCCGAAGTTTGCGAACTTGCTGTTGCCGCTGAACAGCTGCTCAGAGGCGAACGAGCTGGCGATCTTGCTCTTGTGGGCGCGGCGGTAGTTGTCCATGCCGTGGTCGAGGATGATGTGCGACATCTCGTGGGCCACCAGCGCCGCAAGTTCGTCCTCGTTGTTGCACATGTTGATGGCGCCGTAGGACAGCCACAGGAAGCCGCCCGGCGTGCCGTGGGCCGCGACATCCGGCGTGTCCAGGATGCCGACCTGGATGCCCTTGTAGAGCGCGAGGTTGTAGACGTGCTGCTGTGCGTCATGGCCGCGGTCGGTGTGGTCGCCCAGCTTGCGGGCGCTGCGCGTGACGTCCTGCGCGGCGCGCTCGATGTAGCCCGCCATGTCGTTCAGGTACTTGATCTGGGTTTCCTGCTTCGGCGTGCTGATCTCGATCGGCTTGTAGTTCTGGTAAACCACGGCCGAGACGCCGCGACCCAGGTAGTACTCCTCACTGGGTTCGAGCTTGTCGACCAGATTGCCTTCCTCGAGGGCGCTTGTGGCTGCCGACACGAAGTTGATCACGCTGCAGCCGAGAAGGCTGCATGCGACGGCTCCCAGCATCAGCCGGGTGACCCAGACGTTGATTGCGTTCGTCTTCATGGTTCCGGCTCCTAGTTGGACAGTCCGCCAGTCTTGGCGAAATCACGATAACCCTTCAGCAGCGGCGCGGGATCCTGCTTCTCATCCGGATCGTCGGTGGGCTTGAGGCCCATCAGCTTGGCGCGCTTCTTTTCGAACTCCTGGAGCTGGGTGAGGGACTTGTCCATCTCCGGGCTTTCTTTGCGCATGCCGTTTTCGATTTCCTTGTCGAAGCCCGGCGCGGCGAACGAAGCGTTATCCACGGCGCCTGACTCGGAGACGCGCGGCACGTTGGCCAGCGGCTTCTTCTGCAGGATGATCTTCTTTACCCAGCCCTCGACCTTCTTGCCGTCGACGGTGGCGCGGATCATCACGTAGTCGCCGTCCGTCTTGTCGAGCATCTCCACCGGCTGGTTCTGCACCAGATTGCCCAGCAGTTCCTGCTCGAAGAAGTCGGTGCTGCTGACCACCACGGCATCGGTGCTGCTGCTTGCAACCTTCACGTACATGGTTTCGCCCGAGACGTAGGTCGAGGCGAAGGTCAGCGCCAGCGCTACCAGCAACAGTGCCAGCAGCCGGCGCCAGGGGAATTTCTTCCGCCATTCCATAGGGTTGTCTCCCGTTTGTTCCCGAAGTCGCCGCAGGATACGAAACCGCGCGTGCCGTAACAGTCGCTTTGTGGGATAACCAAAGCCCGGTGTGCAAACACCGGGCGGGCTACGCTGGACAGGCGCGTTTCTGTCGAATCGCCCTGGATTTCCAACTTCGCCAAGGCTACGTCGGACGGGGGCATCCCGGGCTTTGGCTTCATTTCGAGGTCTTCACGACCACGCCGTTCCATTCGGGCGGCGGCGGGTTGCGCAGGTAGCTTTCGCAACGCTCGATGTAGAGGCGGCTGGGGTTCAGCTCGTCCTCTTCCTGGTTCGTCTCGTGGTGCGCGGCGTGCTTGAAGGCCTGCAGCGCCGCCTCGAACTGGCGGTCGCGGAACAGGTCGATGCCCTGCTCAAAGTGCTTCAGCAGGTCGCGCACGAAATCGGGTGGGTCTTTTTCGCCGATCAGCTCAAACACCTGCACCGGCTGGGTCTTGCCCTTCACCACGATCAGGTCGATGCGCCGCAGCGTGAACTCGCCGCGGATCAGCTCTTCGGTCTTTTCGCCGATCAGGATGTCCGTGCCGTACTCCTTGCACTGGGGCTCGAGGCGCGAGGCCAGGTTCACGGCGTCGCCCATCACCGTGTAGGCAAAGCGCTTGCTGCTGCCCATGTTGCCGACCGTCACGATGCCGCTGTTGATGCCCGCCCGCGCGTACAGCACGCTGCCGTCCGGCTTGATCAGCTGCGGCGCCACGCCGCGCACGGCGTCGGCGAACAGGGGCTGCATGCGCTGCAGCTCGGAGCGGCACAGCAATGCCCCCCGGCAGGCCCGCGCCGCGTGGTCTTCCTGGGGCATGGGTGCCCCCCAGAAGCACATGATCGCGTCGCCGATGTACTTGTCGATCACGCCGCCGGTGCTGAGCATCAGGTCGGTCATGCGCTCCAGGTAGATATTCAACAGCTCCACCAGGCGCTCGGGGTTGTTCGGGCCGAGCGTTTCCGTAACGGTCGTAAAGCCCGCCACGTCGCTGAAGTACATGGTCATCGGCCGGTTTTCGCCGCCCAGCTTCAAGCTGCCCGGGTTGTGGATCACGTAATCAACCAGCTCTTTGCCCATGTACTGGCGGGCGAATGATTCACGCTGCCTGCGCTGATGGCCCTCGGTCAGCGCCTTGGCCAGTGCTCCGTTGCCGAAGCCGAGCGCGATCCCCGCCAGCGGCGCCACCAGCGGGAACCAAAGCTGCTGCGTGAACAGCGCCCAGCACGCCACCATGACCAGCACGCCCAGCAGGGCCGTCAGCACCAGCCCGTTGCGCAGGCGCCCGGCGTACATCACCGCCAGCACCGTGAGCAGCGTGACCAGCAGCGTGAGCAGCCAGTTCAACCAGGCCGGCGTCTCGCCCATGAAGTCGTTGTTCTTCAGGTTGTCGAAATACGTCGCCAGCACCCAGGTGCCCGGGGCGTTGTTGCCCAGCGGAATCTCGTGCCGGTCGATCAGCACCGAGGCCGTGCTGGAGATGATCACCACCTTGTCCTTCACCATCTGCTGCGGCGGCGCGAGGCCGAGCTTTTTCACGGTCTGGGCTTCCACGGCAGCCAGGCTGGTTTTTGCGGCGGCGAGGCGGGTCTGCAGCTCTTCGCGCTCGTCTTCGCCTGCGGCTGCCAGTTCGGCTTCCAGCTCACTGATCAGCTTGCCCAGGCGCTCGGTCTCAGAGACCTTGAAGCGGTTTTCGTTCAGGGCGTCCCAGTCCATCAGGATGTTCGCCGCCGAGATCTGCGGGTAAATCCCGAACACCGTGCCTTCCGGGTTGCGTTCGCGCACGCCGGCGCGCTGCTCTTCCGTGAGGAAGGGCCAGTCGGCGTTTTGCTCGATCGGCAAAAAGTTGTGGTAGCGCAACTGCACGCGCCCCTGCGCGTCAACCGGCATGCTGCGCCCCAGGTAGTGCGCCTCGCCGCCTTCAAAGCGCACGGGCACGTCGCGCAGCTTGCTCTCGAGTTTGTAGTTGCGGCCGTCGCAAACCAGGCCGTCGTCGTTGACTTCAAGGCCCGGGAAGCGCTGCGCGAAGCCGGCGCGAAGGGCCGCTTCGGCCTGTGCCTCGCGGGCGAACGAAAGCACGTAGAGGCGCCAGACTTCGAGGGGCAGGCAGCGGTACAGCTTGCCGTCGTATTCGCCCACCACGTCAAAGCGGCGGGTGACGCCGTCGATGTCTTTAAATCCCATCACCAGGCCCACGCCGCCTACGCCCTGCAGCTGCACGGGCTCGGTGATCGGCAGGATCGAGCGGTACTGCGATGTTTCGAGCATCCAGGGGTCGGTGTTCACCTTCTTCCGGAACGAGGCGAGCTTCTGCGCCGCTTTCTCGTCGCCATTACGGCCTTCCGCGACCAGGCTGGGCCAGCCGTCCAGCAGCGGCGCGATCGGCGCGTCGGAGCTGCGGAACGGCGCGTAGCGCGCGGCCACGTCGGCGCGCACATCGTCGGCCTGCGGGCCCTCGATTTCGCCGGCGTAGCGGGGCAGCAGCTCGTCGCGCACGTCGGCCTCGCGCGCGGTGCCGCCCAGCACCAGGGCCAGCGCGACGTCGTCGCGGGCCGTGGCCTCGAGGGCGAACAGGTCGTCGCTGGCTTTGTCCAGCGTCCAGACGCGGGTGAGCTTGCCGTTGATGACGCGCTGCAGCATGGGCTGGTTGGTGTTGGGGCCGGACTCTTTGAACGTCAGGTCGAACACCACCGCGCGCGCGCCGCCTTCGCGGCAATAGCGGATGATCTTGCTGTGCACGTGGCGCGGCCAGGGCCAGGCGAAACGCTCGTTGCCCGTGTCGTTGGTGGGCGAGTCGCCGTAGGCCAGCGCGGCCTCGTCGATGGTGATGATCAGGATGTCGGAGTCGCGCTCGGCGTTTGTCTCGAACAGGTTCACGCGCAGGTTGCGTGTCGGCAGCTCGACGTAATCCAGCGGTGCGGCTTCACCCCAGTTCACCATCAGCAGCGAGATGGCGACCAGGGCCGACAGGCAGGCCAGCAGCGTGGTGACCAGCTTCTGGCGCGGCTCGTGGGCGTGGCCGAAGTCCTGCCGCGCGCGCTTGAGCACCTGTCCGGCGCGCACCATGGTGCTGCCAAGGCCCGACATCGCGCGGTCGATTGTGTTCTGGTCGGCCATGAGTACCGCAGGTTATAGGTTTTAGGTTGTAGGTTGTAGGTCGGGTGGGAGGTGATGTCCGTTTTCTGGGTTCGAAGCGGTATCCCTACAACCTAAAACCTACACCCTGAAACCTGAATTCTGTAACCTGACCGCATGCTGGAAGACGGGCACGCCTACATCATCGACCTTGAGCCGGGAGTGGTGCACGCCATCTACCTGGTGCAGGACGCGCGGCGCCTCACAACCCGCAACGGCAAGCCCTACCTGGCGCTCACCCTGAAGGACAACACCGGCAGCATCAACGCCAAGCGCTGGGACTGCAGCGATGAAGAAACCGCCCTGGCCAAGGTCGGCGGCTACGTCGAGATCCAGGGCGAAGTCGAGCTGTACCGTAACACGCCCCAGATCATCATCGGCGCCATGCGCGCCCCCGCCGAGGAAGACATCGACCGCAACGCCTTCGAGCAGACCGTCTCGTTCGACCCCGCCGAATTGTTGAGCCAAGTGCGCGACATGCTGACCGGCCTGCCCGATGCCGACCTGCGCCTGCTGGCCGAGGCCTACCTGGCTGACGAGCAGTTCATGGCCCGCTTCGAGATCGGCCCCGCGGCGCAGAAGATGCACCACCCGTACCGATTCGGGCTGCTGGAGCACGTGCACTCAGTGATGCGGCTGGGCGAGCGCATGTGCGAGCACTACCCGTGGCTGGATCGCTCCATGGTGCTGCTGGGCCTGTTTCTGCACGACAGCGGCAAGGTGATCGAGCTGGTGGGGGAAGAGGCGCCCAGCTATTCGCTGGAGGGCGAGCTGCTGGGGCACATCACCATCGGCATCAACCTGCTGGACCGCAAGCTGCAGGCCCTGCCGGAAGTTTCACACCGCAAAGGAGTGCTGCTGAAACACATCATCCTGAGCCACCACGGCCTGCAGGAATGGGGCAGCCCCAAGCCACCAATGACGCCCGAGGCGCTGGTGGTGCACACCATCGAGATGCTGGACGCCAAGATGAACGCCTTCCTGCGCGAACAGGCGGAGCCGCCGGAGACCACGGACGCCCTGGGCGGCCTGCGCTGGTCAAAACTGCTGCATCGGAAAATCTTGACGAACCTGCCCGAAACTACAGACGCCGCGGACGAATCCGCGGCGTCGTAGCTGGCCCGGTTGTGCATCTTGTTGCAGAGCCAGACCTTACGGCTGGCGAATCAGGCGCCACGGGGATCGGTAAAAGGCGGGCGGGCATCCGACACCAGTGGCACCGCTAATTAAACGACCGGTTGGTCGGTTGTCATCCCCGCTGTCGCCCCGCCGGCGAAAAATCTGCGAAACGGCCGGCGTCCCTTCGCCAATTTCCAAGCCTTTCCGACCTTGGCCCTTTGCGATTTTGCGCAGCACCTCTAACCTTTACCTTGGTTAAATCTGTCAGCCCAATGTCCAGGAGTTCCCATGCGCTTTCTCAGATGGATTCCCGTCCTCATTCTCGGTGTGCTGTTCAGCACCAGCTTCATCAGCGCCGAGCAGATCCGCCTGGCCGACGGTCGCTTCCTTCAGGGCGACGTCGTTGAGGTGAAGGACGACGGCTTCGTCTTCAAGCTGACGGAATCGGGCGGGCAGGTGTTCCTGCGCTGGAACCAGGTTGACGAGGGCCTGAAGAAGCGCCTCACCAACCAGCAGGACCCGGACGAGGGCCTGAACCTCGAGGTCACCGTGCCCGGTGCGCGCCTGGAGCTGATCGACGGCACGGTCTACGAGGGCGAGATCACCCGCGTCGCCAACGGATTCCGCGTCAAGAACGCTGATTTGCCTAACGGCAAGGTCATCGGCGAAGATGACGTGATCGAGGATGGCTTCGTCGCCGACATCATGATCGACGCCGCCGTGATGATGTCCGAACAGCAGGTGCTCAAGCTCGCCGAGACCGACCGCGAGCCCCTGGAGACCGCACGCCAGTACTACGAGCTCGCGCGCATCGCCGACAAGCTGGCCCTCTACCAGGAGGCCAAGGACTACGTCACCCTCGCGCTCGCCAGCGGCCCCGACAGCAAGCTTCAGGCGCGCCTCACCGAGTACGACACCCAGCTCGATGAGTTGATCCGGCAGGCGGCCGTGCTGGAGCTGCTGGTCGAAGCCCGCAAGCAGGCCAAAAAGAAGGTGTTCCAGGGCGCGCTCAACATCCTGGACGAGGCCAAGAACACTTACAAGCCCACCGGCCCGGTGCTGGCCAAGGTCGACGACACCTACAGCGAGCTGGACCTGCAGTTCACCAGGTTCGTGATCGACGAGTGGTACAAGCAGATGAAGCCGGCCGCGCGCGACTACCTGCGTGACAAGGAAAACAAGGACGTCACCGTTACCGAGGCCCTGAACTGGGCGCGCCGCCAGATGGACATCGCGATCCAGCAGCGCATCATGCAGATCGTGGGCGGCACGGACCCCAACGACATCAAGGCGCGCTTCAGCCAGCGCTTCGACCTGCAGACCGCGAAGCTGATGAAGTTGTCCATGAAGAAGACCGGCTTCGGTGAAGACGGTTTCTATCAGATCGTCGGCGGACACCTGCCGATCGCCGGCAAGAAGCCCCAGAGCGATTCGGGCACCAACCCGACCCCCAACCCGCGCGACAGACGCCGTCCGCCCGGCGGTAACGATGACGACGGCTTCGACGATCCCGCCGACGGTTACAGCTTCCAGGCCAAGAAGGAAGGCGAGGGGATTCCGCTGCCCGACGGCATCAGCCCCGACGACATCAAGGACATCCTCAAGCGCGCCCTGGGCAAGGACGAAGAGGGAGATTCCGCTTCGGGCAACGACAAGCCCAAGGTCGGCAAGCAGGACATCTCGCACCTCAAGGTGCCCGACAGCGTGCCCAGCCTCACCGAGTGGTGGGAAAAGGCCGGCACCACTACCAGGAACAAGTGGCTGGTGGCCGTGTACGTCAAGTTCAGCGGCACCATGACCGTCTACGAGCTCGACGACTGGGACATCAAGTTCAAATAGATCGCGAGGCGATCGTATTGCGTTCAAAGCATGCTTTGGACGCAATAGATGAAGGTTGCATAGTTGGACGGCCCGGCCCTTGCCGGGCCGTTTTCATGGCATCGCGATCCGTGGCCGCTTGCGCAGGAACTCGGCGCTCAGGTTCGCCAGCAGGATCATGCCCGCGCCGAAAATCAGCCAGCCGTTCACGTGATCACGCCCCGCGATGATGCTGATCGTAGCGGCAAACACAGGCTCGGCCGTGTAGACGATCGCCGCGCGGCTGGGCGCCAGCTCTTTCTGCCAGCGGTTCAGTACGCTGACGGCGATCACCGTGGCGAACACGGCGCACAGCAGCTCGGTGGAAACGAAGGCCGCGTCCGTGAAGGCCTCTGCCAGCAGGCCTGGCTCGAACATGGCGGCACCGCCCGGCGCGATCAGCACCGCCAGCCCGTTCCAGCCGATGCTGCACAGGAACATCACCAGCGTGATCGCCATGGGGTCGGCCAGCCTGGTGGCGTGATCGGTCAGCAGGATGTGCGCGCCGAACACCACGGCGCAGCCGATGGTGGCCCAGGCCCCAATGCTCAGGCCGCCCTCGGGCGGGCCTTTCATGAAGGCCGCGCCGATCACCGCCAGCACCACGCCCAGCATCACCCCGCGCGGCGGCAGGCGCCGGTACACCAGCGCCGCCAGCAGCGGCGTGGTCACGACATAGAGTGAGGTCAGGAAGGCCGACTGCCCGGGCGGCACGTCCGCCTGCGCCAGGCCGAAGATCTGCAGCAGGAAGCCCAGCGCAAAGGGCACGCTCAGCCAGAAGCCCCACTTCAGCGCGCGCCGGTCGAGCCGCTTGAAACTGCGCGGCACCAGCAGCGGCATCAACGCCGCCGCCAGCACGAAGCGCCAGAACAGGAAGAACCCGCCCACGGCCGCGTGGTTGCCCTCGCCGTGGATGCGCTGCAGGGCGTCGGTGCCCTGCTCCATCCACAGGAAGGTCGCGCCCCAGAACACGCAGACGGACAGCAGCGCCCCGGTGGCGATGCGGCGCGTGCGAACTGCCTGTTGTTCCGGTGTGATTGACATAGCGCGTGTGGCACGGATGTCCTCATCCGGGCGCGACGAACATAGGACGTCGCAACACAGCACGCCATGGTGTGCGGCGGCATGGGTGGGGACACCCATGCCACGCACTAGCTGATGCTTTCGATCTCCGCTTCCAGGGCGTCGATCAGGGGCTTGATGGTGTCGGCGTCCATGCCGAACCTGCCGCCGGCGGTCTTGAACAGCTCGGGCAGGGGCTTGCTGCCGCCCAGGGCCAGCGCGTTGCGATACTGCTGCAGCGCCTGTGCGCCGTTCCGCTTGCTGTTCAGCCACACCTGCAGCGCACCGATCTGCGCGATCGCGTACTCAATGTAGTAGAAAGGCACCCAGAACAGGTGGCCGATGCGCTGCCAGGCGTTGCGGCGGTAGGGCTCCAGGCCGCTCCAGTCCACGCCGGCTGAGAAGCGTTCATTGATCTCGAGCCACTTCTGCTCGCGCTGCTCGATCGTGCAGCCCTTGTGGGTGTAGACCCAGTGCTGGAACTGGTCCACCACCGCAAAGAAAGGGAAGTACTCGATGATGCCGGCCAGGAACTCCTGCCGCGCGCGCTTGAGCTCGTCGCCCTGGTAGAACTCGTCCATGTGCGGCAGGCCCAGCAGCTCCATCGACATGCTGGCCACCTCGCAGAACTCCATGGGCGCGCTGCGGTAATCGATCAGCGGCTGGTCCGCAGCGGCGAACGCGTGAAACGCGTGGCCGCCCTCGTGCAGCAGCGTGCGCAGGTCGCTGTCAACGCCGACCGCGTTCATGAAGATGAACGGCAGGCGTACTTCGTTCAGTGTGCTCTGGTAGCCGCCGGGCGCCTTGCCCTTGCGGTTGTCCAGGTCAAGAAGCCCCAGCTCGCGCATGGTGTCGAACTGCGAGCCCAGCTCAGGGTCAACCTGGTGGAAGATCGTGCTGCAGCCGGCCTTCAGGCGCTCCACGTCGCTGAACGGCTTCAGCGGCGGGCGGCCCTGCGGGTCCACCGACAGGTCCCAGGGCCGCAGCTTCTCGAGCTTCATGTCGTTGCGGCGGCGTTCCAGGCTGCGTTTCACGGCCGGCATCACCACGCGCTCCACGGCGTTCGCGAAGTCGTCACAGTCGGCCGGCGTGTAGTCGAAGCGCAGGAATGACTTGAAAGCGTAGGCGCGGTAGTCGGGCAGGCCCAGGTTGGCGGCGACCTGCTCGCGCAGGCGGATCTGCTTGTCGTACAGCTCGTTGAGCTTGTCGTGCTCGGCCAGGCGGCGCTCGGCCGTGGCGCGCCAGGCCTGCTCGCGCAGGGCGCGGTCGGGCTCCAGCTGGAACTTGGCCATGGCCTGGGGCGTGTGCTCGGCGCCCTGGAAGGGGATGGTGATGGCGCCCTGGATCTCGTCGTACTGGTTGGTCAGCTTGGCGAGCTCGGTTTCGAGAGGCACGTTCTTGTCGTGAAACAGCTCGAGGCGCGTCAGCACGCCGCGCTCGTAGATGCCGTAGGTGGCGCGGTCCAGTTTGGCGCGGGCCGGGGCAGCGCGGAACTTCTCGTTCAGCTTGTGGCTGATCGGCTTCATGCGCGGCTCGAAGTGTTCGACCCAGTCCAGGAAGGCCTTCTTGAACTCGGGGTTGGTGGTGTCCACGGTGCTGCGGATGTGGATGCGCGAGCCCACTTCGCCGATCACGGCCTCCAGCTCGCTGAGGTTGCGCAGCCAGGTTTCGAGAACCTCGGGAGTGTCCAGTTTCGCGGCCAGCAGCTTGTTGAACAGCGGCTCGACGTCGTCGAAGCTGCGTACTTCCAGCTCAGCGGGCACGAACTGGCGCGGGTACTGGCGGGGCAGGGTTTCCAGGGTGTCAGTCGGCATGTCGTTTCCTTTCAGGGCACCT
>JAANMY010000133.1_pt1 | contig 99350 bp, 104 predicted proteins | sample 7279691 | NCBI WGS metagenome assembly JAANMY01 (sample SAMN14094543, study PRJNA606508) | bioreactor metagenome | isolation source: A lab-scale SPAN reactor treating ammonium-rich wastewater day 388 | place: Ireland: Galway | collected 2018-02-07 | reverse complement strand
GACGCTGGCGCTGCTGCCGGGGGCGGCGCCGGTGCTGCTGGGCGGCCTGCCGCTGGGCGATCAGCCGCGCCCGCTGACCGAGGCGGCGGTGCTGGACCTGCCGGGCATCGGGCATCTGCGCATCGAGCCGGGCACCGGGGACGCCCCCGACCGGCTGGCCAAGGCGCGGGCGGCGCTGGACGGGGCGCTGGCGCAGGCCGGGGCCGAGGCGCCGGAATCGGCCCGCGCCGCCGCCCGCGCCCGGGCCGAGGCCGCGCGCGCCCTGACCGAGGCTCAGGCGGCGCTGGCGCGGTTGGCGCCCGAGGGGATCGAGGCGCTGAAGGCCGAACTCGCCCGTCTGGCGCCGCAGGACGTGCCGCAGGCGCCGGATCTGGCGGCGGCGCAGGCGGCGCTGGACGGCGCGCGCGCCGCCGAAACCCGGGCCGAGGTGACGGTGGCCGGCGCCCGGGTCGAGGCCGCCGCCGCCGCCGAGGCGCGGATCGGCGCCGCCCATGCCCATGCCGACCTGACCCGCCGCCGCGACGAGGCCGCCGCGGCGCTGGCCGGGATGCGCGAGGCCGCCGCGCTGGAAACCGCACTGGCCGGGGCCGAGGCGGCGCAGGCCGCCGCGCGCGCGCGCCACGCCACGCTGGCCGCCGATGCCCCGGATCTGGAATCCTGCCGCGCCGCGCTGGCCCGGGCGCAGAGCGTGGCCGAGGAAGCCGACCGCGAAATCAATGCCCTGAACGTGGCGCTGGGCGGGCTGGATGCCACGGTCGCCACCCTGTCGGGCGAGGGGGTCGAGGAGGATCTGGCCGATGCCCGGCTGCGGCTGGGCGCCGCCCGCGCCGCCGAGGCCGCCCAGCGCCACGAGGTCGCCGTGCTGCGCCGCCTGATCGCCGCGCTGGAGGCGGCGCAGGCCGACGCCCGCGACCGCTATTTCGAGCCGGTGCTGACCGAATTGCGGCCGATGCTGCGGCTGCTGTGGCCGGGGGCGGAGCTGGTGTTCGACGGCGACAGCCTGCTGCCCTCGCATCTGGCGCGCGACGGGCGGACCGAGGCGCTGGACACGCTGTCGGGCGGCACGCGCGAGCAGATCGCGCTGCTGGTCCGGCTGGCCTTTGCCCGGCTGCTGGCGAAAAGCGGGCGGCATGCGCCGGTGATTCTGGACGACGCGCTGGTCTATACCGACGACGAGCGCATGGAGGCGATGTTCAACGCCCTCTATACCCAGGCCGAGGATCTGCAGATCCTGCTGCTGAGCTGCCGCAACCGGGCGCTGCGGCATCTGGGCGGGCGGAAATTGCGCTTCGAACCGGTCGCCTGAGCCTTGCTGCGTTGCAGAATGCAAAGATTTCGTTTGACACCGGGCGGATTCGCGGCTGAATTTAATCAGGCGATTAATTAAAGAGGCGCTGCATGACCCAGCCCGCCGAGGCGCGCCCCGAACGGGGCGAGGCGCCCGAAGCGATCCTCGACGCGGCCGAGCGGGTGTTTGCCGAGAACGGCTTTCACGGCGCCACCACCCGCGCCATTGCCGAACAGGCCCGCGCCAATGCGGCGCTGATCCATTATTACTTCGGTTCGAAAGAGGCGCTCTATGAGGCGGTGATCGCCCGACGCTCGGGCGCGATCAACGACGAGCGCCGCGCGCGGCTGGCGGCGTTGCAGGCGGCGGGGCCGGTGACGCTGGAGGCGGTGCTGGACGCGTTGCTGCGCCCCACCATCGAGCTGGGGCGCGACCCGCGGCGCGGCGGTGCGGCCTATGCGCGGCTGCTGGGGCATGCGGCCTCGGGCACCGATGAACGCTCGCAGCGGCTGACGGCGGCGAATTACGACGCCATCGCCCGGGTGTTCATCGCCGAACTGGCCGCCGTGGTGCCCGGGCTGAGCCGGGCGGCGGCGGTGCGTGGCTATCTGAACACCATTGCCGTGGCGATTTCGCTGATGGCACCGACCGGCCGCGTGCAGGGCCTGTCGGACGGGGCGATTGCCGACGACGATCTGGAGGAGATCATCGGCGGCGCGGTGCGGTTCAACGCGGCGGGTATCCGCGCGCTGGCCGTGCCGACGGGCTGAGAGGCCCGCCAGACGACCGGGCAAGCCCGGAGCAGACCAACCGTGGAGGAGAAACGAATGAGCCTGACCATCCGCCGGTTTCTGACCGGCACCGCCCTTGCTGCCGCGCTTGGCGCCCCGGCCATGGCGCAAGAGACCATCGACATCACCATCGTCAACGGCCACCCGCCGATTTTCCTGTGGGTCAAGCATCTGACCGAAACCTTCATCCCCGCCGTGGATGCGGCGCTCGAGGGGTCGGGCTATGCGATCAACTGGACCGAGGCCTATGCCGGTTCGCTGGCCGCGGTCGGCGGCGAGCTGGACGCCATCGAGGACGGCCTGGCCGAGGTCGCCGTGGTGCCGACGGTGTTCCTGCCGACCAAGCTGCAGTTGCAGAATGTCACCTATTTCACGCCCTTCGGCCCCTCGGACCCGCAGATGGTCATGGGCGCCATGGCCGGGCTTTACGACACGATCCCCGGCATGGTCGAAAGCTGGCGCGCCTATGACGCCGAATATCTGGGCGGCGGCTTTGCGCTGGACAATTACCTGTTGATGACCAATTTCCCGGTGCACTCCATCGACGATCTGGCCGGGCACCGGATCGCCGCCCCCGGGCCTGCGGTGAACTGGCTCGAAGGCACCGGCGCGGTCGGCGTGGCGGGCAACCTGACCACCTATTACAACGACATCCAGACGGGCGTGTTCGACGGGGTGATCGTCTTTGCCACCGCCGCCGCCCCGGCCCGGCTGCACGAGGTGGCGCCCTATGTCACCGTCACCGATTTCGGCGCGCAATCGGCGGGGGCGATGGTGGCCAACCAGACCTGGCTGGCCGACCAGCCCGAGGTGGTGCAGGCCGCCCTGCGCGCGGGTGCCGAGGCCTATACCGCCGCCTATCTGACCGAGCAGAGCGCCCGGGTCACGGCTGCAATGGCGGCGATTGCCCCCGATCCGGCCAATCTGCACACGCTTTCGGCCGAGGAACGCGCCCGCTGGGCCGCCGCCCTGCCCGATGTGGCGGGCACCTGGGCCGCCGATGCCGATGCCGCGGGCCTGCCGGGAACCGAGGTGCTGGGCGCCTATGTCGCCGCGCTGCAGGCGGCCGGGGCCGAATTGGGCCGCGACTGGTCGATGCGCTGAGGTCTGCGGGCCGGGGCATCGCCCCGGCCCGCCCTGCCGGAGGGTTCCATGGCCACGCTGACCGCCCTGCGCACCGGGATCGCCCCGTTCGATGCGTTTGCCCGTCTGGTCGAGCGGCTGACGGCGCTGTTGTCGGCGCTGGGCACGCTGCTGATCCTGGGCGTCATGCTGCTGATCGCCGCCGATGTGACCGGGCGGTTCTTTCTGGGCCGGCCGATCCCCGGCGTGCCGGAAATGGTGGCGCTGTCGATCCTGGCGATTGTCTTTCTGCAGATCGCCAACACCACCGCGCAGGGCAAGCTGACGCGCTCGGACGCGCTGCTGGGGGCGCTGCACCGCGGCAGCCCGCGGCTGGCCGAGGGGTTTGACGCGCTGTTGCACCTGGCGGGGGCGGTGCTGCTGGGGCTGCTGGTCTCGGCCTTTTATCCGCAATTCCTGCGCAGTTACGGGCGCGGCGAGATGGTCGGCACGGTGGGGCAGTTTCTGGCGCCGGTCTGGCCGGTGCATGGCATCGTGCTGCTGGGCGCCATGCTGATGGCGCTGGTGCTGGGCCTCAGGGCGCTGGCGCTGGCGATCCGGGCGCTGCGGGGTGCGCAATGAGCGGGGTGGAAATCGGCCTGTGGTCGCTGGTCGGCATTCTGGGGCTGATCTGGCTGGGCCTGCATGTGTCGATCGCGCTGGCGCTGACCTCGTTCATCGGCATCTGGGCGCTGCGCGACAATCCGCAATATGCCGCGCGCATGCTGTCGCTGGCCACGCGCGAGAGCATTTCCAGCTATCTGTTCGGCGTGGTGCCGCTGTTCGTGCTGATGGGGCTGGTGGTCAGCCGCGCCGACATCGGCCGCGACACGTTCGAGGTGGCGAACCGGGCGCTGGGGCGGCTGAAGGGCGGGCTGGGCATGGCGACGGTCGGCGCCAATGCGATCTTTGCCGCGATCACCGGGATTTCCATCGCCTCGGCGGCGGTGTTCACCAAGGTCGCGGTGCCCGAGATGATGCGGGTCGGGTATTCGGCGCGGTTTGCCACCGGGGTGGTGGCGGGCTCGTCGGTGCTGGGGATGCTGATCCCGCCGTCGCTGCTGCTGATCCTCTACGGCATCATCGCCGAGCAATCGGTGGGGCTGCTGTTCGTTGCGGGCATCGGCCCGGGGCTGGCGCTGACGCTGGCCTATATCCTCGGCATCGCGCTGATGGTGCGCTTTGCGCCCGGCTTTACCGGTACGCCGCGCCCGTTGCCCGCCCCGACGCACCGGGGCTCGCTGGCGGCTGACACGCTGTCGAAACTGGCGCCCATCGCCCTGCTGATCGCGCTGGTGCTGGGCGGGATCTATGGCGGGGTCTTTACCCCGACCGAGGCCGGGGCGATCGGCGCGCTGGGCGCCATCGTGATCGCCGCCGCCAAGCGGCGGATCGGGCCGCGGGTGCTGTGGCAGGTGACGCTGGAAACCGGGCATATCACCGCCTCGATCTGCTTTCTCATCATCGCCGCGACGATGTATTCGCGGTTTCTGTCGCTCAGCGGCCTGCCCGCCTTTGTCACCCAATGGGCGATTGCGCTGGATCTGGGCGCGACCGGTTTCGTGCTGGTGTTCTGCCTGATCCTGATCGTGCTGGGCACCATTCTGGACAGTTCCTCGATCATGATGATTACCCTGCCGCTGGTTTTGCCCATCGCGCAGGCGCTGCAGATCGACCTGATCTGGTTCGGCATCGTCACCGTTCTTGCGGTCGAGATCGGTCTGTTGACCCCGCCGCTGGGGCTGAGTGTCTTTGTCATCAAGGGCGCGCTGGACGATCCCTCGATCCCGCTGGGCGAGGTGTTCAAGGGCGCCCTGCCCTTTGCCGGGATCATGGCGCTGGTCCTCGTGCTGCTCGTGTTCGTCCCGGGGCTTGCCACCGGCCTGCTGTAAAGGAATTGCCATGCGGATCATCGACCTGTCCGTCACCCTCGAAACCGGCATCGCCGCCGATCCGCCGATGATGGCGCCAAAGATCCAGTACCAGACCCACAAGGACACGCCGTCGCAGATCACCGGGTTCTTTCCCGGCATGACCGACGCCGACCTGCCGGACGGCGATGGCTGGGCGGTGGAATGGGTGCAATTGTCCACCCATAACGGCACGCATCTCGATGCGCCCTGGCACCACCATTCCACCATGGACCGCGCGCTGGTGCCCGGCGGGCGCCCGGCGATGACCATCGACGAGGTGCCGCTGGACTGGTGTTTCCAGCCCGGGGTGAAGCTGGATTTCCGGCATCTGCCCGATGGCCATGTCGCCAGCGCCGCCGAGGTCGAGGCCGAGCTGGCGCGGATCGGCCACAGCCTGAGCCCGCTGGAGATCGTCGTGGTCAACACCGCCGCCGGGGCGGCCTATGGCCAGCCCGATTATCTGCTCAAGGGCTGCGGGCTGGGGCGCGAGGCGACGCTCTATCTGCTGGAGCGCGGCGTGCGGGTGACGGGCACCGACGCCTGGTCATGGGACGCGCCCTTTGCCCATACCGCGCGCCGCTATGCCGCCACCGGCGACGCCAGCCTGATCTGGGAGGGGCACCGCGCCTCGATGGAGATCGGCTATTGCCATATGGAAAAGATGGCCAATCTGGATCTGCTGCCGGCCACCGGATTCAGGATCGCCTGTTTCCCGTTCAAGATCAAACGCGCCTCGGCCGGCTATGTCCGCGCCGTGGCCATCCTGGAGTGACGCGATGACGATCCGGTTCGACGGACAGGTGGCGATCGTCACCGGCGCGGGTGGCGGCCTGGGCCGCGCCCATGCGCTGGCGCTGGCGGCGCGGGGCGCGCGGGTTCTGGTCAACGATCTGGGCAACGCCGCGGCGGTGGTGGCCGAAATCCGCGCCGCGGGCGGTCAGGCGCTGGCCTCGCAGGCCTCGGTCAGCGATGCGGGCGCGGTGGCGGCGATGGTGGATCTGGCGATGGCCGAATGGGGCCGCATCGACATCCTCATCAACAATGCCGGCATCCTGCGCGACAAGAGCTTTGCCAAGAGCGCGATGGCGGATTTCGACGCGGTGATCGACGTGCATCTGCGCGGCGCCTGGGTCTGCACGCAGGCGGTCTGGGAGATCATGCGCGCGCAGGGCTATGGCCGGGTGTTGATGACCACCTCCTCGTCAGGGCTGTACGGCAATTTCGGCCAGGCCAATTACGCGGCGGCCAAGGCGGCGCTGGTCGGGCTGATGAACACGCTGGCCATCGAGGGGGTGAAACACGGCATCCATGTCAACGCGCTGGCCCCCGCCGCCCGGACGCAGATGACCGAAGCCCTGCTGCCCGCCGGGGATGCCGCCCTGCTCAGCCCCGAAAGCGTGGCGCCGGGCGCGCTGTTCCTGGTCAGCGAGGGCGCGCCGACCCGGACCATCCTCGCCGCCGGGGCCGGGGTTTTCGCGCTGGCGCGGACGCTGGAAACGCCGGGCATCGACCTCGGCCCGGCGCCGGATGTCGATGACGTGGCGGCGGCCTGGGGGCGGATCGCCACCCAGGGCGATCCCGAGCCGCTGGAGGCCGCCTGGGCGCAGACGCAGAAATTCGCCCGGCGCGCGGGCCGCAGGTCCGGGGGCTGAGATGGCCAATCCGCTCGACGGCTTCACCGTGACACCGGCCGATCTGTGGTATGTCGGCCACGACCTGCAGCGCCCCGAATGCATCCTGGCCGAGCCCGACGGCAGCCTGTGGTCGGCCGATGCGCGCGGCGGCGTGGTGCATATCCGCCCCGACGGCACGCAGGAACTGATCGCGCAGGCGCTGGACGACCGTTTCGGCGTGACCACGGACGAGGCCGACCGCTTCACCCGGGGCACGCTGCCCAACGGGCTGGCCTTTGATGTCGACGGCTCGATCCTGATCTCGAATTTCGGCACCGACCGGCTGGAACGCATGAGCCGCGACGGCCAGACCCGGGTGATGCTGGACACGATCGACGGCACGCCGATCGGCAAGGTGAATTTCGTGCTCAGGGACAGCAAGGGACGGATCTGGCTGACGATTTCCACCCGGATCACCAACTGGATGCAGGCGATCAGCCCGCGCATCAGCGACGGCTATGTCGCGGTGATCGACGGGAACGGGGCAAGGATCGTCGCCGACGGCTTTGCCTTCACCAACGAGATCCGCTTCGATGCCACCGAGGACTGGCTCTATGTGGTGGAAACCACCGGGCGGCGGATCAGCCGGTTGCGCATCGGCGCGGACGCCGGGGTGCTGGCGCGCGAGGTCTTCGGCCCCGCCGATACCGGCGGCTTCATCGACGGCATCGCCTTCGATGCCTATGGCAATCTCTGGGGCACGCATGTCATGTCGGACCGGATCTTTGCCCTGACCCCCGCGGGCGATTTCCGGGTGATCCTTGATGACGACAATCCGGAGCCCTCGCGCGCGCTCTACGAGGCCTTCGCCCGCGACGCGGTGACGCCCAACCACATGCTGGCCTGCGGCGGCACCCTCGCGCCCTGGTTCGCCTCGATCACCTTCGGCGGAAGGGATTTGCGCGACGTCCATATCGGCTCGCTGCGGGGCACGAGGATCCCGGTGTTCCGCAGCCCGGTGGCGGGGCTGCCGATGGCGCATTGGCGGTGAGGGAAGGCGGGCGCTCGGGCCCATCGAGGGCCCTCGCGCCCGGCGGGTTGCCACCCGCACCCGCCCGGGGGGTGAGGAGCGACAAGCCAATCGTCCGGTGGACGATTGGCCGCTACGCAAGGCTCCCCCCGGCCCCCCCCGTGGATATTTTCAGAGCAAAGAGGGGGCAGAAAAAGACAATTTGATTCAAATTGCCCTGAATCCCGCCGCCGCAACTTTGCGCCCCAAATATCCTCAGGGGGGTGAATTTGCGGCACGCAAAGAGGGGGGCAGAATGCCCCCCTTCTTCTTCGCGCGGCGGCACGCCGCGCGCGGGTCGCCCGAGGCGCCCGCGGCAGCGGGCGGTGAGGGCGAAACCCGCCCCCGCCGCCCGTTCAGGCCAGTTCGATCTCGAAGCGTTCGATCACCGTATTGGCCAGCAGCGTCTCGCACATCGCCTTGACGCTCGCCTCGGCCGCCGCACGGTCGGTTTCGGCCAGATCCAGCTCGATCACCTTGCCCTGCCGCACGGCCTCGACCCCGCCAAAGCCCAGCGCGCCCAGCGCGTGGCGGACGGCTTCGCCCTGGGGGTCCAGCACCCCGGTTTTCAGCATGACATGCACGCGCGCCTTCATCGGCTCACCCTCAGTTCATCAGTTTCGGCTTGGTGATCGGCGTGGCGTTGGTGGGCATCACGCCCAGCCGCCGCGCCACTTCGGTATAGGCTTCGGAAAGGTTGCCCAGATCGCGGCGGAACACGTCCTTGTCCAGTTTCTGCCCGGTCTTGGCGTCCCACAGGCGGCAGCTATCCGGGCTGATCTCGTCGGCGACGATCAGGCGCTGGTAGTCGCCGTCATAGATGCGTCCGATCTCGATCTTGAAATCGACCAGCTTGATGCCGACGCCCATCATGACGCCCGACAGGAAGTCGTTGACGCGCAGCGCCAGCGCGACGATGTCATCGAGATCCTGATGCGTCGCCCAGCCGAAGGCGAGGATATGTTCCTCGCTGACCATCGGGTCGTGCAGGGCGTCGTTCTTGTAGTAGAATTCGACGATCGGGCGCGGCAGCGGCGTGCCTTCCTCGATGCCGAGGCGTTTGGAGATCGAGCCTGCGGCAATATTGCGCACCACGACTTCCAGCGGGATGATCTCGACCGCGCGGATCAGTTGCTCGCGCATGTTGATGCGGCGGATGAAATGGGTCGGCACGCCGATCTCGTTCAGCCCGTTCATGAAATACTCGGACAGGCGGTTGTTTAGCACGCCCTTGCCCTCGATCAGGGCCTTCTTGGCGCCGTCGCCGGCGCTGGTATCGTCCTTGAAATACTGGACATAGGTGCCCGGCTCGGGGCCTTCGTACAGGATCTTGGCCTTGCCCTCATAGACCTTGGTGCGTCTCGCCATGTCAGGTGATTCCCCGGAGGGCCCGCAGCGGGGGGGCGCGGGCAGATGTGTTCAGGCCAGCCTATACGCGATGCGGACCAGCGCCGCAAGCACGGCCCCGCCCGCCGGTGCCGCGCTGGCGCGGCCGTGCGAAACAGGCTTGCAGCGCAGGCGGCTTCCCCCCATATCTGGGGTGGAAACGACCCCAAGTTCTGGACGAGAGGCCTGCCCCATGACCACCTTCGACGACCGCGAAAACGCCTTCGAGGCGAAATACGCCCATGACGCCGAAATGGCCTTCAAGGCCACGGCGCGGCGCAACAAGGCGCTGGGCCTGTGGGCCGCCGAATTGCTGGGCAAGACCGGCGATGCCGTCGGCGCCTATACGATGGAAGTGATCGCCGCCGATTTCGAGGAAGAAGGCGACGAGGATGTCGTGCGCAAGCTGGTCAAGGATCTGGCCGGCAAGGTGGACGAGGCGACGATCCGCGCCAAGATGGCGGCGGTGATGATCGAGGTGAAGGGCAAGCTGGTCAGCGAGGGTTGAGCGGCGGCGCATCATCTTCATGAGTGCGGCGCATTTGCGCCTGCGCCCGGGATGTGCGAAAAGACGGACGCGCCGCGGTTTGCGGCGCGTTTTGCATTTCCAAAGGTGCCCCATGCCGATCCAGCCCGATCCCCTGACCGCCCTTCTGGCCGAACGCGGTGTGCTGCTGGCCGATGGCGCCACCGGGACCAACCTGTTCAACATGGGCCTGTCGTCGGGCGATGCGCCGGAATTCTGGAATGTCGATCACGCCGACCGGATCACCGCGCTCTATGCTTCGGCGGTCGAGGCCGGGTCGGATCTGTTCCTGACCAACACCTTTGGCGGCAACGCCAGCCGTCTGAAGCTGCACGAGGCGCAGGGCCGGGTGATCGAGCTGAACCGCGCCGGGGCCGAGATCGGCCGCGCCGTCGCCGACAAGGCAGGCCGCAAGGTGCTGGTGGCCGGGTCGATGGGCCCGACCGGCGAGATTTTCGCGCCGATGGGCACCATGACGCACGAGATCGCGGTCGAGATGTTCCACGAGCAGGCCGAAGGCCTCAAGGCCGGCGGCTGCGACCTGCTCTGGGTCGAGACCATGTCCGCCCCCGAGGAATACCGCGCCGCCGCCGAAGGCTGTTTCCGCGCCGGGATGCCCTGGGCCGGGACCATGAGTTTCGACACCGCCGGGCGCACGATGATGGGCGTCACCTCGGCCGATTTCGTCAAGCTGGTCGGCAAGCTGGCGCATCCGCCGGTGGCCTTTGGCGCCAATTGCGGCACCGGCGCCTCGGATCTGATGCGCACCATCCTCGGCTTTACCGCGCTGGGGCCGGAACTGCCGGTGATCGCCAAGGGCAACGCCGGAATCCCGAAATACGTGGACGGCGCGATCCGCTATGACGGCACGCCCGCGCTGATGGCCGATTATGCCGTGCTGGCCCGCGATGCCGGGGCGCGGATCATCGGCGGCTGCTGCGGCACGATGCCCGAGCATCTGCGCGCCATGCGCGCCGCGCTCGACAGCCGCCCGGCGGGCGAGCGCCCGACGCTGGAGCAGATCACCGAGGCGCTGGGGCCGTTCTCGTCGGCCTCGGACGGCACCGAGGCGCCGGGCTGCGGCGATCCCAGCCACAACCATGGCCGCGAACGCCGTGGCGGCCGTCGGCGGAGCTGACCTGCCCGCTGTCGCCGCGACCCTGAAACGCCCGGCCCCGTGCCGGGCGTCCGGCTTTGCGGCCCCGCGCCGCCGCGTCGCGGGTCAATTCGCCGGGGGTGGCGGGGCTTCGGGTTGCCAGCGGGGGGCGGGTTGACTACATCGGCGGGGATAGATCTGGAGGTTGCCGATGTTCCGACTGCCCGCGCTTGCCGAGAAACGCCGTTTCGATGCCGAACCTTCGGGCAAGAGCCTGGGCAAATTGCCGGAATGGGATCTGTCCGATCTCTATCCCGGCCCCGAGGCCCCCGAAATCGCCCGCGATTTCGACTGGCTCGACAAGGCCTGCGCCGATTTCGCCGCCCGCTATGAGGGCAGGCTGGCCGGGCTGGACGCCGAGGCGATGCTGGCCTGCATCCGCGCCTATGAAGAGATCGACATCATCGCCGGGCGGCTGATGAGCTTTGCGGGCCTGCGCTATTACCAGATGACCACCGATTCCAGCCGCGCCAAATTCATGGCCGATGCGCAGGACCGGGTGACGGTGGCCACGACGCCGCTGGTGTTCTTCTCGCTGGAGATGAATCGGATCGAGGACGCGCCGATGGCGGCGCTGCTGGCGGCGAATGCTGATCTGGCCCGCTATCGCCCGGTGATCGAGCGGATGCGCGCCATGCGGCCGCATCAATTGTCGGACGAGCTGGAGAAATTCCTGCACGACCAGTCCACCGTCGGCGCCGCCGCCTGGAACCGGCTGTTCGACGAGACCATGGCCGGGCTCAGCTTCGAGGTCGAGGGCGAGGACGAGCCGCTGCCGCTGGAAGCGACGCTCAACCTGCTGACCGACCCGGCCCGCGTGCGGCGCGAGGCGGCGGCGCGGGCGCTGGCCCGGGTGTTCGAGGGGCAGATCCGCCTGTTCGCCCGGGTGCACAACACCCTGGCCAAGGAAAAGGAAATCACCGACCGCTGGCGCAAGATGCCGACGCCGCAGCACGGGCGGCACCTGTCGAACCATGTCGAACCCGAGGTGGTCGAGGCGCTGCGCAACGCCGTGGTCAAGGCCTATCCGCGGCTGTCGCATCGCTATTACGCGCTGAAGGCGAAATGGCTGGGGCTGGAGCGGCTGGAAATCTGGGACCGCAACGCGCCGCTGCCGATCGACAGCCCGCGGCTGATCGGCTGGGACGAGGCGCGCGCGACGGTGATGCAGGCCTACGGCGCCTTCGATCCGCGCATGGCCGATCTGGCCGAGCCGTTCTTTTCGCGCGGCTGGATCGACGCCGGCGTCAAGACCGGCAAGGCACCGGGCGCCTTTGCCCATCCGACCGTGACGACCGTGCATCCCTATGTGATGCTCAACTATCTGGGCAAACCGCGCGACGTGATGACGCTGGCGCATGAGCTGGGGCATGGCGTGCACCAGCGGCTGGCGGCGGGACAGGGGGAACTCTTGTCCTCGACCCCGCTGACCCTGGCCGAAACCGCCTCGGTGTTCGGCGAGATGCTGACCTTCCAGCAATTGCTGGCAGGCGCCCGGACCCCGGCCGAACGCAAGACCCTGCTGGCGGGCAAAGTCGAGGACATGATCAACACCGTGGTGCGCCAGATCGCGTTCTACGATTTCGAATGCAAGCTGCACGCGGCCCGGCGCGAGGGCGAGCTGACCCCGGACGACATCAACCTGCTGTGGATGTCGGTGCAGGCCGAAAGCCTGGGGCCGGTGTTCAACTTCATGGACGGCTATGAGACCTTCTGGTCCTATATCCCGCATTTCGTGCATTCGCCGTTCTATGTCTATGCCTATGCCTTTGGCGACGGGCTGGTGAACGCCCTCTATGCCGTCTACCGCGAGGCGCCCGAGGGCTTTCAGGACCGGTACTTCGCCCTGCTGGCGGCGGGCGGCTCGATGCACCACAAGGAATTGCTGGCGCCCTTCGGCCTCGATGCCTCGGACCCGGCGTTCTGGGACAAGGGGCTGAGCATGATCTCGGGCTTCATCGACGAACTGGAGGCGATGGAGGGCTGAGGGGGTTTCGCCCTCGACGCCCGCTGTCGCGGGTGCCTCGGGCGACCCGCGCGCGGCGTGCCGCCGCGCGAAGAAGGGGGGCGCTCGCGCCCCCCTCTTTGCGTGCCGCAAATTCACCCCCCTGAGGATATTTGCAGCGCAAAGTTGCGGCGGCGGGATTAGGGACAATTTGAGTCAAATTGTCTTTTCCGCCCCGTCTTTGCTCTGCAAATATCCTCGGGGTGGGTCCGGGAGGGGTGGAAAACCCCTCCCGGGCGGGGGCGGGTGGCAACCCGCGCGGCGCGAGGGGGCTCGATGCCCCCGAGCGCCGCCCCCGCTACATCCGCATCCGCTCGCCCTGGGGATCGAAGGGCGGTTCCAGCGCGATCCGGGCCGGGCGGCGTTCGCCCATGATCTCGACCTCGAACAGCCCGGCCTCGCCGCGTTCGGCCAGCGCGGCGGGCAGATAGCCCTGGGCCATCGACTGGCCGACGTAATGCGCATAGCCGCCCGACGTGACCCAGCCGACCACCCGCCAGTCGCCGTCGCGGGCCGGGTCGGGTTTCGCCACCTCGGCCCCCGCGGCATCGAAGCGGGGCGCGCCATAGCCATGCGGGGCGCCGATGGTGCCGTAATCGGTATCGCCGACCCGCGCCCAGATCGGTTCATCGGCCATGACATCGGCGGTGCCCGCCTCGATCACCAGCGAGACGCGGCGGCGTCTGGGGCCTTCGTCGCGCTCGCGGATCGCCGCGGCGCGGCCGATGAAATCGGGTTTCTGCGGCTTGATGAAGCGGTCCATCGCCCCCTCATAGGGCCCGTAGATCGGCCGCAATTCGGCGAACCAAGTGGGAAAGTTCTTTTCCAGCCGCATCGACAACAGCGCGCGCATGCCGAAATCGACGATGCCGAATTCCGCCCCTGCCGCCTTGATCGCCGTGTAGACCCGGCGCTGATAGCTGGGTTTCATCCAGATTTCATAGCCCAGATCGCCGGAATAGGTGATGCGGTTGACCATGCAGGGCGCCGCCGCCACGTCCATTTCGCGGAAATCCATGAAGCGGAACGCCGCGTTCGACACATCGGTATCGACCAGTTTCGCCAGCACCGCGCGCGCTTTCGGCCCGCAGACCGACAGGCCGACCAGATCCATATGGAACCGGCGCACCGTGACCGAGCCATCCTGCGGCAGGTGCTGTTCGAACCAGCGCATGTGGTATTTCGAGGCGCCGAGCGAGCCCCAGATCAGGAAGCGCCCCTCGCTGGCCTTGGCGATGGTGAAATCGCCGATCAGCTTGCCATTGTCGTTCAGCATCGGTGTCAGCACCAGCCGCCCGGCTTTCGGCATGGTGTTGGTCATCAGATGGTCGAGCCAGGCCTCGGCCCCCGGGCCCGTTACCTCGTATTTGGCGAAATTGGCAATCTCGGTCACGCCGACGCTGTCGCGGGTCGCTTTCACCTCGCGCGCGACATGGGCGAAATCGTTCGAGCGGTGGAACGAGGGGATGTCCTGCGCCTCGGCCGCCGAGGGGGCGAACCAGAGCGGCGTTTCCAGCCCCCAGGTGACGCCCATCACCGCGTTCTGCGCGACCATCAGGTCATAGAGCGGCGTGGTTTCCTGCGGGCGGGCGGCGGGCAGTTCCTCGTTGGGGAAGCGGATCGAGAAGCGGCGGGAATAATTCTCGCGCACCTTGGCGTTGGTATACCTGAGCGTCGCCCATTCGCCGTAGCGCGACACATCCATGCCGAACACGTCATGCCCGGGGTCGCCCTGCGTCATCCAGTTGGCCAGCACCAGACCGACGCCGCCGCCCTGGCTGAACCCGGCCATCACCGCGCAGGCCGACCAATAGTTGGTCAGCCCCTGCACCGGGCCGACCAGCGGATTGCCGTCGGGGGCAAAGGTGAAGGGGCCGTTGATGACCTGCTTGATCCCGGCGCGTTCCATGGCCGGGAAATGGCGAAAGCCCACCTCGAGCGAGGGGGCGATGCGGTCCAGATCGGGCGCCAGCAATTCGTGGCCGAAATCCCAGGGGGTGTTGACCGGCGACCAGGGTTTGCAGGCTTTCTCATAGGTGCCCAGCAGGATGCCCTGACGTTCCTGTCTGGTATAGATCTCGCCCTTGAAATCGATCACGCCCACCAGTTCGCGCCCGGTGGACTGGTTGAACTCGATCACCTCGGGCATCGGTTCGGTCAGCAGGTACATATGTTCCATGGCCAGAACCGGCAGTTCCAGCCCGACCATGCGCCCGACCTCGCGCGCCCAGAGGCCGCCCGCGTTCACCACATGCTCGCAGCGGATCGGGCCGTTCTGGGTGTGCAGGGTCCACATCCCGTCGGGCGACTGGGTGATTTCCTTGACCGGATTGCGCAATTCGATCTCGGCGCCCAGCACCTTGGCGGCCTTGGCATAGGCATGGGTGGTGCCCGAGGGATCGAGATGCCCCTCGACCGGGTCCCAGAGCGCGCCGACGAACTGCGTCTCGTCCATCAGCGGGAACATCGCCTTGGCTTCCGAGGGGGTAATCAGTTCGGTCTCCATGCCCAGCGTGCGGCCGCGGGCATGGGTCATGCGCAGGAAGTTCATCCGCTCGGGGCTGTCGGCCATCATCACGCCGCCGGTCAGGTGCAGCCCGCAGGACTGCCCCGAGATCCGTTCGAGCTCTTCATAGAGCGAGACGGTATAGGCCTGCAGCCGCGCCACGTTGGGATCGCCGTTCAGCGTATGAAAGCCGCCCGCCGCGTGCCAGCTCGACCCCGAGGTCAGTTCCGAGCGTTCGATCAGCAGCACGTCCTTCCAGCCCGCCCGCGCCAGGTGGAACAGCACCGAGCAGCCCACCACACCGCCGCCGATCACCACCGCCCGATAGGTTCGCGTCATTCGTCTCTCCCTGCGGCCACGGCAAAGCAGCCCATGCTCATCAGTTGATCGCGCAGCGCCTGCACGGTTTCAGGATCGGTGGCCCGGCTGGTCACATAGGGCAGGCCCGGGCGTTCCGCCGTCCAGCCGACCACCACCAGCCCGGCGGCGCAAGCCTCATGGCGCCGCGCCAGATGCCACGAGCGACAATCGATCGCCGCAATATCGGCGCGCCCCTCGGCCAGGGCGATGATCGAGGCGCGGTGCGAGCCGGTCTCGATGCAGCCCGCGGCCAGCGTGCAGGGATCGGCGCCCAGATCGTCCCACAGGCCAAGGCAGCCTGACAGCGAATCGCGTTCGTTGATGGCCAGAACCTGGCCCGCCAGCAGCCCGTCGCGCAGCGCCGGGCCGCCGGTGGCCGGCACCGGCACCGCCGCGCCCGCCCGCGCCACCAGCGCCGAGCGATAGAGCGGCCCCCTGCCCCCGGCAAACGGCGTGTAATCCGGCTGCGCCAGCGGCCGCAGATGCGCCAGCAACCCGCGCGACAGCGGCCCCCAGCAGCACTGGCTGAACACCAGCCCGGGGTCGCGCCAATAGGCATCGATCGCCGACCAGTCGGGGCGGCCCAGCGCGTCGGGCATCGCCACGCCGCGCGCCCGCACCCCGTCGCGGACCTGCGCCCAGGTCGCCAGCGTCTCGGCCCGGGCCTCGGGCCAGTCGTACATCGGCAGGCTGGCGTGGCGCAGGCTCATGCCGCGCCCGGATCTTTGCGCAGCACCGGATGGACGACGGGTTCCTTGACGCTGAGCCCCCAGCGGCGCCACAGCGCCAGATAATTCGGAAAGACATAGCCGCCGTTCAGCGCCTGCCATTCCGCCCGCCGCTCGCGGTAGAGGCCGGGCAGGCTGTACCAGGGGGCCGAGGGCAGCTTGTGGTGGACGATATGCAGGTTGTTGTAGAGGAACAGCCAGGCCAGCGGCGAATGCTCGACAATGATGGTGCGGCCCTCGGGGGTTTCGTGCCAGCGATGCTCGGCAAAGGTGCGGATGGCGATCAGCGCCAGCCCCGGCCAGCACACGCCGAGGACATAGAGCCAGAGCGGAATGCCCATCGCCCAGACCAGCGCCAGCACCAGCAGCACGGCGGGCAGATGCAGCGCCCAGGCCCGCCGGACGCCGCGCGCATCGGCCCGCACCTGCCGCGCCTCGTCCCAAAAGAACCCGCCCGCCACCAGCCAGGGCCCCAGCAGCACCCGCCCCAGCAGCGTGTTGTTCAGCCACAGCAATCCGCGCAGCCAGCGCGGCAGCGCGTCATAGCGCCAGCGCGCCCGGTAATAGCTTTCCGGGTCGTCGAAGGGATCGGTCAGCCGCTCGTCGTGGTGATGCGCCAGATGCGTCGCCTTGTAGCGCCGGAACGGATAGGCCAGCGACAGCGGCAGCGCCACCAGCGCCTCGTTCAGCAGGCGGTTGCGGGTGGGATGGCCGTGCAGGCATTCATGCACCAGCGAGGAATGCAGCGCCGCGCACAGCGCCATGACCGCCAGCGCCAGCCCCGGCAGCACGGGCCAGATCCAGACCCCCGCCGCCGCCCAGGCGCCATAGCACAGGGCGATCAGACCGAGGGTTGGCCATTCCGGGCGCATGGGGTCTCCGAGCATCAGGGATGCCCATCATTGGCCGCAAAACCGGCCTGCCGACAAGAGGCTTGTACGCGGCACCACAGACCCGGATTGACGTTTGCAGTCACGGATGTTTACTAAAGTCATCATCCCGGGGGCCAGCATGGGCAAGAGACAGACCGCCGACATCTTCCGCACCCGGCTGGCCCAGTTGCAGGCGCAATCGGGCCTGACCCAGACCGCCTTTGCCCAGCAGATCGGCATCGACCGCTCGGCCCTGTCGCAACTGACCTCGGGGCAGAACCCGCGCCTGCCGCGCGCCGAAACCCTGCTGTCGCTGGCGGCGCAGTTCCGGGTCTCGGCCGATTGGCTGCTGGGCCTGACCGACGACCGCGGCATCGCTACCCAGGTGCTGAACGCGGTGGAAACCGAACAGGCCCTCGACGAGGAAAACCGCACGGCGATGGAACGCTGGCACCACGAGGCCACCGGGCAGAAAGTGCGCTACGTCCCGGCCTGGCTGCCCGACCTGATGCGCACCCCGGCGGTGATCGCCTTCCAGGCGCAGAGCAGCGCCCAGGAGCGCCGCCGCCTGCAACGCCAGACCGACCGCAGATTGTCGGTCTCGCGCATGCCCGAAAGCGATATCGAGATGTGCATGCCGTTGCAATCGCTGGAGATCTTTGCCGAGGGGGCGGGCAACTGGAAGGGCCTCGACGCGCAGGCGCGCCGCGAGCAACTGGCGCATATCGCCGCAACGGTCGAGGAACTCTATCCCGCGTTCCGCATGTATCTGTTCGACGGCCGCAAACGCTTTGCGCCGCCGATGACCATCTTCGGCTATCTGCGCGCCGCGGTCTATGCCGGGGAAACCTATCTGCTGGTGCGCTCGAAACCGCTGGTGCGCGATCTGGCACAGGGCTTTGACACCCATATCCGCCACGCCGAGATCCACGCCCACGAAGCCGCCGCCTTCGTGCGCAGCCTGCGCGTGGTGTGAGGCCGGGCAGAGGGGGGCCAGCCCCCCTCGGGCCGTTCCGGCCCTTCACCCCCCGGGATATTTGCAGAGCAAAGAGGCGCCCTTGAGGTTTTGTTAACCTTGTCTTTCTTGGCTCTGCCAATATCCACGGGGGTCCGGGGGAGCCTTGCGTAGCGGCCAATCGTCCACCGGACGATTGGCTTGTCGCTCCTCACCCCGGGCGCCGCCGCCTCCCCCGCGATTTCCCGCAACGCCGCTGCCGACAAGACTGCGCTTGCCGCCCGGCCTCGCGCGGCACTACCCTGCGCCATCAGCAGCCGGAGGCGGGCATGGGTGACGAGAGCGCAGCACGAAAGCGGCGGGGCGGCGGGCGCGACGGCAATGCCCGGCGCTCGCCCGGGTTTCACCTCGACCAGATGCCCTGGCGCATCCCCCGGAACCCCGACCGCCCGACCGAGCCGGTCGGCCAGGACGGCGTGCTGGCGATCCACAAGGGCGCCATGCGCATCCTCGGCGAGATCGGCATCGAATTCCTCAACGACGAGGCGCTGGCGCTGTTCCGGCAGGCGGGCTGCAAGGTCAGCGGCCAGAACGTGCGCATGGACGAGGATTTCGTGATGGAGATGCTGCGCCGCGCGCCGCCGCATTTCACCATCACCCCGCGCAATCCGGCCCGGCAGGTGACGATCGGCGACGGCCACATGGTGTTCGTCAATGTCTCCAGCCCGCCGAATTCCTGGGATCTGGTGCGCGGCAAGCAATCGGGCGATTTTGCCACCTTCCGCGATTTCATGAAGCTGACGCAGTTTTTCAACTGCATCCATATCGCCGGGGGCTATCCTGTCGAGCCGATCGACATCCACCCCTCGGTGCGCCATCTCGACTGCCTCTATGAAAAGCTGACGCTGACCGACAAGGTCTGCCATGCCTACAGCCTCGGCCGCGAGCGGGTCGAGGATGTGATGGAGATGGTGCGCATCGCCGGCGGCCTCAGCCACGCCGAATTCGACGCCAGCCCGCGGATGTACACCAACATCAACAGCGTCAGCCCGCTCAAGCACGATTTCCCGATGATCGACGGCGCCCTGCGGCTGGCGCGGCGCGGCCAGCCGGTGGTGGTGACGCCCTTCACCCTGGCCGGGGCCATGGCGCCCGTGACCATGGCGGGCGCCGTCACCCTGTCGATTGCCGAGGGGCTGGCGGCGGTGGCGCTGCTGGAATATGCCGCCCCCGGCTGCCCGGTCGCCATCGGCACCTTCACCTCGAATGTGGACATGCGCAGCGGGGCGCCCGCCTTTGGCACGCCCGAATACATGCGCGCCACGCAGATCACCGGGCAACTGGCGCGGTTCTACAACCTGCCGCTGCGGTCTTCTGGGGTCTGTACCGCCAATGTGCCCGACGGGCAGGCGATGTGGGAGACGTCGAATTCGCTCTGGGCGGCGGTGCAATCGGGTTCGAACATGGTCTATCACGCCGCGGGCTGGCTGGAGGGCGGGCTGATCGCCTCGCCCGAGAAATTCGTCATGGATTGCGAAGTGTTGCAGATGATCCAGCGGTATTTCGAACCGGCGACCTTTGCCACCGATCCCGATGCCATCGCCTTTGACGCGGTGCGCGAGGTCGGCCCGGGCGGCCATTACTTTGGCTGCGCCCATACCCAGGCGCGCTATAGCGATGCCTTTTACAGCCCCATCGCCAGCGACTGGCGCAATTACGAGGCCTGGGCGCAGGACGGCGCGGTGGAGACGCCCGAGCGCGCGCACCGGATCTATCGCGGCATCATCGACGCTTTCGAGCCGCCCGCGATGGACGAGGGCATCCGCGAGGAACTGGCCGCCTTTGTCGCCCGCCGCAAGGCCGAGGGCGGCGCGCCGACCGATTTCTGACCCTCAGGGCTGCCGGTCGCGGCCGAAGGCGTTCAGCAATTCCTCGTCGCATTTCACGTCGTCGTCGTCCTTTGGCGCGGGCGCCAGACCGGGGGCGAGGCGCGGCGCCGGGCGGGGCGCGGGGGCGCCGGGGGCTTGCGCCGCAGGGGCGCTGGCCTGCGGCGGCCGGTGTTCGCCGAGAAAGAAGCGCATGACATAGGCGACGCCCTCCGCCGTCACCTCGCGCATGCCGGGCTTGTAGAACGCCCCGCGCGCCGCCGGACCCGTGACCATGTCATAGGACGGGAAATAATCGATGAACGGATGGGCATCATAGAGTTCGCCCGCCACCGCGCGCAGCACCGATTTGGTGTAGGTCGTCGCCACCGAGACCTGCTGCGCCGTCGCCGTCGCCATCATCGACACCGGCGAGACGGTGAGCAGGATTTCCAGCCGCGGATTGATCGCCCGCGCCCGGGCCAGAAACGCCTCCATATCCGCGCGGACCTCGGCCGACCCCAGGTTGCGCAACTGGTGGCGGCTGTCGTCATAGGTTCCGCCGACGGTGCCGGGGCACAGGGGATAGCAGGCGCCGTCCTGTTTCGACAGCCAGGCCTCGGTCAGGCCCATGGTGAAGACCAGCACATCGGCGGTGCGGAACACCTCGGCCACCGCCTCCAGATGATCGGCGCGCAGCGCCCGCAATTCGGCGACCGAGCCAAAGGGCTCGGGCTCGATGGTGGGGCGGAAGGGATCGACGACGCCGCCGTCCTTTTCCCAATGATCCTCGGCCGGGACAAAGGCGCCGGTGGCCCGGTCGATCAGTTGCACGAGCTGGCGCGAGGTATAGACGTTGCCATAGCGCGCCGAATACATCGAATAGCCCCAGTCGAGATGCTCGCTGGCGGGCAGGCCGGGCGGCGCCGGTTCGCTGTCGATATAGCTGTATCCGGCGGCGCGGAGCTGGCGGCCCAGTTGCTGGGCAAAGCAACTGCCCGCCGTGGCGATCCGCTTGCCATCGAGCGCGAACCGCTTGCGATACCAGCCCTCGATCTCGTCGGGGGCGCGGTCGCCGATGGTGCGGCGCCAGAAGGCGCTGTCGGGCTGGCGGTCATAGGGATGGGTCATCGGCCGCGCTCCGTCATGCCGGTTGCAGGATCTGGCGCATCACCGGCAGGCTGCGCTCGATCATCAGGGCGCCAAAGGCGGCATTGGCGTGGTGGGTATCGGCGGGGTCTTCATGCGCGTAGCGGTCGCTCATGAAACCGTCGGGATCGAGCGCGCTGTCGGGCAGATAGACGATCGGCAGGCCCAGGGCGGCGATTTCGGCGGCCTGAATCGCCCGGATCTGCCGCTGCATCGTCAGCACGAAATCGGCGCCGCGCAGCACGACCGAGCGGTGCACCCGGAAGGCGCGCGGCGCCTCGATCACGAACAGCGGCAGGCCCTGCCCCTGCAGGAAGCGCGTCAGCGCCATGATCTGCGCCATGTCCTGCTGCACCAGCCGCCGCAGCAACGCGCCGGAAAGGCGCCGCCCCGGCCCTTCGGCGCCGTAGGGCACCAGCCAGGATTCGACCAGCACCCGGATCAGCCGCCCCGACCACAGCGGCAGCGACAGGCCGATGGCATCGGGGCGCGGATCGACCGGCGGCAGGCGCGGCACCAGCGCGGCATATTGCGGATCGAGCAGCACGGCATGATCGCCGCGATCCTCCCAGAACGGCTGGTTCATCTGCGCGCCCAGCCCCAGCGGCGCCACCTCGATGGCGATGCCCTCGGGCCACGGACCCAAGGCCAGCCCCCGCTTCAGCGCGCCGGTGTGGGAATCGCCAATAATCAATACGCGCATGTCGGGGTATCCGTCTGGTCCGGCGGCGACTATCCCAAGCGGCTCCGCCCGGGTCAAGGCGCCGTGGCTCAGGCGCCGGTCGCTTCGTCCCAGCGGCGCTGCATTTCGTCGGGCGTCACCGCCTCGGTGATCTGCGCCAGCATCCAGCGATGGCCATAGGGATCGAGGATCAGCGCGTTGCGCTCGCCAAAGCTCTGGTCGGCCGGGGCGCGCAGCACCTGCGCCCCGGCGGCGGCGGCCTGCGACACCATCGCATCCACGTCGTCGGTCATCAGATGCAGCGTGACCGCGGTGCCACCGATCGTGTCGGGCGAGACGGCGCCGAAATCGGGGTATTCATCGGCCAGCATCAGCCGCTGATCGCCCAGCAGCAGCTCGGCATGGCCGATGCGGCCGTCGCCCGGGTCGGTCATGCGGAAATCCTCGACCGCGCCAAAGGCCCGGCGGTAAAAGACAATCGCCTCATCGGCATGGCGACAGACGAGATAGGGCGTCAGGCTGGCGATCGCGGGCATCGGCGTTCCCTCTGGACGGTGATCTTAATTTACGTTACGGTTCGTAATATAATGAGTCAAGCGCCTTCACCCCGCCCCCGTGGCCGCCCGCCCAGTGCCGCCGCCCGTGCCCGCGCCCTGCGCGCGGCGCAGGAGATCCTGATGCAGGACGGCTTTGGCCGCCTGAGCATCGAGGCGGTGGCGGCGCGTTCCGGCGTGGGCAAGCCGACGATCTACCGGCACTGGGCCAATGCCAGCGAACTGGCGCTGGCGGCGCTGATCGCCGGTAGCAGCGACGAGCCGCCGCCCGGCGCCGCCGCCCTGCCCCAGGCGCTGGGCGCGCAACTGGCGGCGCTGGTCGCCGCCTTTGCCAGCACCCGCGGCCGCCAGATCGCGCTGGCGCTGGCCGCCTCGGACCCGGAAAGCGAGATGACCCGCGCCTTTCGCAACCGGGTGATCCTGTCCAGCCGCGAGGCCGGACGCGCGCTGCTGCAACAGGCGGTGACGCGCGGCGAAATCGCCGCCCCCGCCGATGCGGAGATCACGCTCGACATGATCTATGCGCCGCTGTTCTACCGGCTGCTGGCCGGGCATCAACCGCTGGACCCCGCCTTTGCGCAGGGCCTGACCGCCGCGGCGCTGCGGCTGCTGCGGGCGCCCGTCACGGCAACGGATGTCGGGGAGAAGTGGCGCACCCAAAGGGATTCGAACCCCTGACCTTTGCCTTCGGAGGGCAACGCTCTATCCAGCTGAGCTATGGGTGCAGCTCGTCCCGTCTATAGCGGCGGCGCGGGCGGGCTGCAACGGGCAATTCGGCCTTCAGCCAAACAGCGTGTGGCAGAATTCCAGCGCCTCGACCAGCGCGTCCACCTCGGCCTCGGTGTTATAGAGCCCGAACGAGGCGCGGCACGAGGCGGTGAGTCCCAGATGCTCCATCAGCGGGCCGGTGCAATGCTGCCCGGCGCGGACGGCGATGCCCTTCTTGTCGAGAACCGTCGAGATATCATGGGCATGCGCGCCGTTGTTCATAGTGAACGAAAAGATCGCCCCCTTGCCCGGCGCATCGCCCTGCAGCGTCAGCCAATTCAGCCCCTTGAGCCGGGCATGGGCATAGCGGGCCAGCCCGCGCTCATGCGCGGCGATCCGGTCCATGCCCAGCGCCATCAGATAGTCCAGCGCCACGCCCAGGCCGATCTGCTGCACGATGCCGGGCGTCCCGGCCTCGAACTTGTGCGGCGGATCGTTGTAGATCACCGCGTCGCGCGTCACTTCGCGGATCATGTCGCCGCCGCCGAGGAACGGCCGCATCTCGGCCTGACGCTCGCGGCGCACATAGATCGCGCCCGAGCCCGAGGGGCCATAGAGCTTGTGCCCGGTGATCGGGTAGAAATCGACGCCCAGCGCCTGCACATCGACCGGCAGATGCACCGCCGCCTGCGAGCCGTCGGCCAGAATCGGCACGCCACGCGCCCGGCAGCCTTCGGCGATGGTCTTGATATCAACCAGCGTGCCCAGCACGTTGGACATATGCGTCACCGCCACCAACCGGGTGCGCGGCGTGATCGCCGCCAGCACGCGCGCCGGATCGAGGCTGCCGTCGGCCTCGGGTTCGACCCAGACCAGCCGCACGCCCTGCCGCTCGCGCAGGAAATGCCAGGGCACGATATTGGCGTGGTGTTCCATCACCGACAGCACGATCTCGTCGCCCGCCTGCATCCGCGGCATGGCCCAGCCATAGGCGATCAGGTTGATCCCCTCGGTAGTGCCCGAGTTGAACAGGATCTCGTCCTCATGCGCCGCGTTCAGGAAACGTCTGACAATTCCGCGCACCGCCTCGTATTTGTCGGTGGCGAGGTTCGACAGGAAATGCAGCCCGCGGTGGACATTGGCGTATTCCATCGAATAGGCCTGCACCACGGCGTCGATCACCACCTGCGGCTTTTGCGCCGATGCGCCATTGTCCAAATAGACCAAGGGCTTGCCGTTCACTGTTCTGGACAGGATCGGGAAGTCGCGGCGGATGGCGTCGATGTCATACATTCGGGGATTCCGTCAGGCCGAAGCCAAAGAGCAGCAGCACGACCGACAGCACGAAACTGGCGATCACGAACACCATCACCGAACCGACCAGCACCATCACCCGCGAGGCAAAGCCGTGCAGCGCGCAGATATAGCCGACCAGAATCCAGATCGACACCGCGATCGAGGCCATGGCAATCGGCAGGTTCAGCCCCGGCACCAGCAGCATCGCCGCGATCTGCGCCACCAGAAACCCGGCGGTAATCATCTGCATCCAGCCGACCAGCCACAGGGCGCCGCCGAATTGCCCGGTGCCGCCGAAACCGCGGCCGACGGCGGTAATCAGCACGATCACCAGCAGGTTCATCGCCCCGGTCGTCAGCGCAAAGGCAAAGGGCGCCGGCAGCAACGCCATGTCGCCCATCGCCAGCGGCAGCAGATACAACAGCGTGACCGATCCGCTGACCGTCGCCGCCAGCAGCATCCAGCGCACCGCCATGGGCGGCGCGACGCGCAGCAGGATATGCCCGGCCGCCACCGGATCGAGCAGCGACAGGCGGATCAGCGCGCGGAAGTCGGGGGCTTGGGTCATGGCCATTCCCTATGTCGCCGCGACCCGGCCTTCAAGCGCCACCCGCAGCCCGGCGACCAGCACCAGCACAAAGATCAGCGCCACCGGCACGAAAGCCACCGCCGATTGCAGCCCCGGGCCGATCAGCCCGGCCACCAGCCCCTGCAGCAGCGCCAGCGGCGCCGCGACCAGCAGCGCCCAGAACAGCCCCAGCCGCACGGCAAAGGCATCGACCGGCCCGGCCAGCCGCAGCACCAGCGCCAAAAGCCCGCCCAGCGCGTAAAACACCAGCGGCGCGATGAACATCCAGGCGAACAGCGCCCCGGCCAGCAGCGCCTCGAGCGGAATCGACGCATCGAGCCAGGCCTCGCGCGCCAGCCTCGGCCATTGCGCGACGAACACCAGCCCGCAGGCCAGCATCAGATAGACCAGAATGCGCGCCTCGCGCCGGTCGCCCTGCAGGCGGCGCAGCACCCGGCGCGGCGCGCGGTAGCTGGCGAGAAGATCGAGCGTCAGGGCCATGGCTCAGGCGTGCCGTTCCAGCCAGCGACGCAGCCGCAGGCGCATGTCCTGGGCGATGTCCTCGCGTTCGATCTCGTCGAGGGTCTCGGCCAGAAAAGCCAGCACCAGCAACATCTTGGCCTCGCCCTCGGGCACGCCGCGGGCGCGCAGGTAGAAAAGCTGATCCTCGCTGATCTCGCCCGAGGTGGAGCCGTGCGAGCATTTCACGTCATCTGCATAGATTTCCAGCTCGGGCTTGGCCAGGAACTGGCTGCGTTCGTCCAGCAGCAGCGACTGGCTGAGCTGATAGCCATCGGTCAGTTGCGCCGCCCGTTCGACCAGGATCTTGCCCTGAAACACCCCGACCGCCCCGTCGCGCAGCACCTTCTTGAACACCTGGCGGCTTTCGCAGGCCGGGGCCGCATGGGTGACGAACACGGTGTCGTCATGGTGAAAGGCGCCCTCGCCCATCGCCGCCCCGGCAATATGCGCCGAGCCGCCCTTGCCGTTCAGCCAGACCACCGCCTCGTTGCGCACCAGCCGCCCGTTCATCGACAGCGTGAAGCTCTTGAACCGCGACCCGGCGCCCAGACGGGCAAACAGATGGGTGATGCTCTTGCGCTCGTGGTCGCGGCCCATGGTGCGCACATGGTGCAGCACCGCGCCATCGGCCACATCGGCCTCGAGCACGATGGAACTGCGCGCGGCGACCGGCCCGTTTTCCAGCAGCGTCAGTTCGGCCCCCGGTTCGACGCGCACCACATGATGCAGCGTCACCTCGGCCCCGGTCGTCGCCCGCCGGTAGATCAGCGACACCGGCCGCGCCAGCGCGGCAGTGACGCGGATCAGCACGCCCTCAGTCGCCGTGGCGCTGTTGAGCGCGGCCAGCGGACGCGCCACCGGCTGCTGCCCGGCGGCTTCGAGCGTGCCATAGAGATCGGCGGCCCAATGCAGATCGCGGGCCTCGGAAAGCCGGGTGATTTCAAGCCCCTCGCCGGTCAGCGGGTCCGATTCGGCGGGATCGAACACGCCATCGACAAAGACCAGCTTCAGCCGGTCGATGCCCTGGTACATCGGCGGCTCGTCGGTGACTTTGAACACTTCGGCCGGGCGCACCTCGGCGGCGATCAGCCGCGCGGGATCGGTATAGCGCCAGTATTCATCGCGCTTTTCGGGCAGGCCCAGCGCCAGAACGCGGTCCAGCGCGGCGGCGCGGGCCCGGGCGGCCCAGACCGGGGTGGCGGGCAGGGTCACGGGCGCCAGATGGCGGGCGGTGGCCTGCAGCCGGGCCGCCAGACGCGCCGCCCGGGGGCTGGCGGCGCTGCTCATGCCTGCACCTCGGCAAGGATGTCAGCATAGCCGTTCTGCTCGACCTCCAGCGCCAGTTCCGGCCCGCCGGTCTTGACGATGCGGCCCGCGGCCATGATGTGCACGACGTCCGGCTTGATGTGGTCCAGAAGCCGCTGGTAATGGGTGATGACCAGAAACGCCCGCCCCTGCGAGCGCAGCGCGTTCACGCCATCCGCCACCAGCTTCATTGCATCGACATCGAGGCCCGAATCGGTTTCGTCCAGAATGCACATCCGCGGTTCCAGCATGGCCATCTGCAGGATTTCGTTGCGCTTTTTCTCGCCGCCCGAAAAGCCCACATTGACCGGGCGCTTGAGCATGTCGGCGTCGATCTTCAGCTCCTTGGCCTTGGCGCGGACGATCTTGAGGAATTCGCCGGAACTGAGTTCGGGCTCGCCGCGCGCCTTGTGCTGGGCGTTCACGGCGGTACGCAGAAAGGTCATGTTGCCGACGCCCGGGATCTCGACCGGGTATTGGAATGCCAGGAACAGCCCGTGCGCGGCGCGTTCCTCAGGCTCCATGCCCAGGAGGTCGTCGCCGTCCAGCGTCGCGGTGCCGTCGGTCACGGTATAGCCGTCGCGCCCGGCCAGCACATAGCTGAGCGTCGATTTGCCCGAGCCGTTCGGCCCCATGATCGCATGCACCGAACCCGCGGCGACATTCAGGCTGAGACCCTTCAGGATCTCCTTGTCCTCGTCCGCAAGTTTGACGTGCAGGTTGTTGATTTCCAGCATCTTTTCCCAGTCCTTCAGGTCTTGGCCCATCCGGCGCGCGGCCGTGGGCAGAATATCGATCCCGGCGCGGCGCCGGGTCAGGGCCTCAGCGGCGCATCACCAGCTTGGCCGATACATGGCTGAGCACCACCGCGGCCATCGCCACGAAAGCCGCCATGCCGCGGCCGCCCGGATACCAGATCGGATAGGTCAGGGTCATCATCAAGATGACGCCGATCACCACCAGCAGCACATAGCGCAGGCGCGGTTCGCCCGCCGTCAGCAGCCATTTCCAGTTCATTTCCGCCCCCTCAGGCCAGACTGACAGCCGTGCCCGAGGCCGAAACCATCAGCATCGAACTGCCCAGCACTTCGTAATCCAGATCGACGCCGACCACGGCATCGGCGCCAAGGCGCGCCGCCTTTTCCTGCATCTCCTTGAGCGCGATCTCGCGCGCGTCCTGCAGTTTGGATTCGTAAGCGCCCGAGCGGCCGCCGACGATATCCGTCACCGAGGCAAAGAAATCGCGCACCACATTCGCCCCCATGATCGCCTCGCCGGTGACGATGCCATGATAGGTGCGGATGGGGCGGCCTTCGATATTGGGGGTGGTGGTGACAATCATTTTATTCCCTCAATGAAACATGGGGAGCGAGGCGCATGCCCTTCCGAATCTCCGACCCATATGATCCATGCCCGGTCGCCGCCTCTGCTATTCGATTAATGGAGTGACCGACCAGATCCTTGGCAAAAGCGATCCCGAACAAGTGGATCGCGGTCACGACCTCTTTCTTGTCAGCCGTTTCGTATCGGCGCTTCAGCTCGGCCACGAGCCGCTCTTCGGACATCACCCCACACTCCCTTCCAGAGAAATCGCCACCAGCGCCTGCGCTTCCATGGCGAATTCCATCGGCAGGGCCTGCAGCACGTCGCGGCAGAAGCCGTTGACGACCAGGGCGACGGCCTCTTCCTCGTCCATGCCGCGCTGGCGGCAGTAAAAGAGCTGGTCGTCGTCGACCTTGGAGGTCGTCGCCTCGTGTTCGACGCGGCTGGAGGCGTTGCGCACCTCGATATAGGGCACGGTATGCGCGCCGCAGCGGTCGCCGATCAGCAGGCTGTCGCATTGGGTATAGTTGCGCGAATTGCTGGCGCGCGGGTGCATCGACACCAGCCCGCGGTAGGTGTTCTGCGCATGCCCGGCCGAGATGCCCTTGGACACGATCCGCGAGCGCGAATTCTTGCCCAGATGGATCATCTTGGTGCCGGTATCGGCCTGCTGCCAGTTGTTGGTGATGGCAATCGAATAGAACTCGCCCGAGGTATCGTCGCCGCGCAGGATGCAGGACGGGTATTTCCAGGTGATGGCGCTGCCGGTTTCCACCTGGGTCCACATCACCTTGGCGCGGTCCTCGCGGCAATCGGCGCGTTTGGTGACAAAGTTATAGATGCCGCCCTTGCCGTCCTCGTCGCCGGGATACCAGTTCTGCACCGTGGAATACTTGACCTCGGCATCCTCGAGAATGACGATCTCGACCACGGCGGCGTGAAGCTGGGTGGTGTCGCGCTTGGGGGCGGTGCAGCCCTCAAGATAACTTACATATGCACCTTTATCGGCAATAATGAGCGTGCGCTCGAACTGCCCGGTATTCTCGGCGTTGATGCGGAAATAGGTGCTCAGCTCCATCGGGCATTTCACGCCCTTGGGGACATAGACGAAGGAACCGTCCGAAAACACCGCCGAATTGAGCGTGGCGAAGTAATTGTCCGACGTCGGCACGACCGAACCGAGGTACTGGCGCACCAGATCGGGATAGTCGCGGATCGCCTCGGAAATCGGGCAGAAGATCACCCCGGCCTTCATCAGCTCCTCGCGGAAGGTGGTGCCGACGCTGACGCTGTCGAACACGGCATCCACCGCCACCCGGCGCGGCGCCTCGGCGCCCTCGACCCCGGCCAGAACCGCCTGTTCCTTCAGGGGAATTCCCAGCTTGGCATAGGTCGCCAGCAGCTTGGGGTCCACCTCGTCCAGCGATTTGGGCTTGCCCGACATGCTTTTCGGTTTGGCGTAGTAATACTGGTCCTGATAATCGATCGCCGGGATGTTCAGCATCGCCCAGTCGGGTTCTTCCATCTGCTGCCAGCGGCGAAAGGCCGCAAGGCGCCAGTCGGTCATCCACTCGGGTTCGCCGTTCTTGGCCGAGATCAGCCGCACGATATCCTCGTTCAGGCCTTTGGGCGCGAACTCCATCTCGATGTCGGTTTCCCAGCCGTGCTTGTACTTGCCCGCCATCGACTGCACGGTTTCGACCGTCTCGCGGTCAACCCCGTCTCGCACCTCGATCGAATTGTCCAAAGCCGCCATTGAGTTGTCTTCCCGTTTATCGCGGCAGGTCTGCGCCTGCCTGTTTCATGCGTTCGCCCGCCCGTTTCCAGGCCTTGGCATAGACGGCGGCGAAACGCAGCGCGTCCTCTTGGCTCACCCCCGGGCCGATGGAGACCCTCAGCGCCGACCCCGCCGCGGCCTCGCCGTATCCCATCGCCCGCAGCACCCGGCTGGACGAGACCTTGCCCGAGGAACAGGCCGATCCGGCCGAAACCGCAAAGCCGTGCAGGTCCATCGCCATCACCTGGGTCTCGCCCTTCCAGCCGGGGGCGATCAGGCTCAGCGTGTTGGGCAGGCGGGGGCGCCCTTTGGCCACCAAGATAATCCCCGGACACTCGGCTTCCAGAGCCTGTTCCAAGGTATTTCGGACCGCGGCAACCCCGTCCCAGACCCCGTGGGCCAGATCGCGGGCCGCGGCCTCGGCGGCGGCGCCGAACCCGGCGATGCCGATGACATTCTCGGTCCCGGCGCGGCGGCCCATTTCCTGCCCGCCGCCCCGGATCTGCGCCGCCACATCCAGCCCGCGTTTCAGCGCCAGCGCGCCGATGCCGCTGGGTCCGCCCAGCTTGTGCGCGCTGACCAGCCCCATGTCGCAGCCCAGCCAGTTGAAGGCAAAGGGCAGTTTTCCGAAAGCCTGCGTCAGGTCGCTGACCGCCAGCCCGGCGGGCAGTTCCTGCACGATGCCGGTTTCCGAATTGGCCAGTTGCAGCGCGCTGGCAGCGGGATCGGCAACCTGCACCCGGCCCTCATGATCGACCGGCAGATCGGCCCGGCACCAGGCGGCGACCGCGTCATGCTCGATTCCGCCGCAGGCCAGAGAGCGCCCGGCCAGCGCCAGCGCCGCCGCCTCGGTCGCGCCCGAGGTGAAGACCAGATCCGCCCCCTCGGCGCCCAGCGCCGCGGCGATCTGGGCGCGCGCCCGCTCGATCAGGCCGCGCACCTTGCGCCCCTCGGCATGGATCGAACTGGCGTTGCCGGTGACATCCATCGCCGCGGCCATGGCCGCCCGGGCCTCGGGGCGCAGCGGCGCGCTGGCGTTCCAGTCGAAATAGCTGCGTTTCATAGCGTGACCTGAAACAGGCTGGGCACCGCCGGGCAGGGTTTCAGCCCGTTGCCCGCCACATCGGCCAGCGTCGTCTGGTGCAGGAACACATAGACCTGCGCCGAAAGGCTCTCCCACAGTCGGTTGGTCATCGACTGCGCCTGCGAGCCGGAAATCCCGCCCGAGGCCCCGGCCCCCAGCTCCATGGCGCTGACGGTTTCCTCGACCGCCTCCAGCACGTCGGACACGCGGATTTCCGCCGGTTCGCGCGCCAGACGATAGCCGCCGCCCGGGCCGCGCACCGATTCGACCAGCCCGGACCGGCGCAATTTGACGAAAAGCTGCTCTAGATAGGCCTGGCTGACATCCTGACGCCGGGCGATTTCGGCCAGCGAGACGTGCCGGATGCCCGGACGGCGCTGCAACAGGGCCAGATCGACCATGGCAACCATCGCGTAACGCCCCTTGGTAGACAGCTTCATCGCGCGAACCCTTGTGCCGGGCGCCGAAAAGGCGCAAAAACATTGACGTCTGACGCGGCCTTGCTTAACTGCTATCCCGCCGATCCCGACTCTGCCGAGCCGGGGGCAGAGATTTAGAAACGTTCTAGATTGGCTGACTTCTTTTGTCAACAATAGAAGCGACCCCTGGAACCTTGGTAGGCAGCAGAAAGTCCCCGGATGCCTGAAGTGATTTTTGCCGGCCCCGATGGCCGCCTCGAAGGCCGCTACCACCCGCAGCCCAATCGTGACGCCCCCATTGCCATCGTGCTGCACCCGCACCCGCAGTTCGGCGGCACGATGAACAACAAGGTTGTCTACAACCTGCATTATGCCTTTCATTCGCTGGGCTTTTCCGTGCTGCGCTTCAACTTTCGCGGCGTCGGGCGCAGCCAGGGCGAATACGATCTGGGCATCGGCGAGCTGAGCGACGCGGCCTCGGCGCTCGATTATCTGCAGTCGATGAACCAGAACGCCCGGCATTGCTGGGTGGCCGGGTTCAGCTTTGGCGCCTGGATCGGCATGCAATTGCTGATGCGGCGGCCCGACATCACCGGCTTTGTGTCGGTGGCGCCGCCGGCGAATCTGTACGATTTCAGCTTTCTGGCGCCCTGCCCGGCCTCGGGGCTGATCATCAACGGCACCGCCGACCGGATCGCGCCGCCCAAGGACGTCAAGGGCCTGGTGAACAAGCTGCACGAGCAGAAGGGCATCACCATCACCCATACCGAGATCGAGGGCGCCGATCACTTCTTCCGTGACGAGGAAGCGCATATGAATCCGATGCTCGACACGGTGAAAACCTACGTCAAGCGCCGCCTGTCCGAGGTCTCGCGCTGAGGCTTGTCGCTGCTGTCGCCGCACCAAATGCGGCGACAATTCGTGCTGCGACCGCAAAAAACCCCGCTTTTGTCAACAAAGCTGTCCATCCCCGCCCGGTTTTGGCCCTGATCCTTGACCATGAAGGGCGTCATGGCAGCCTCGATCAGGGGCGCTGACCAGACAAACCGCACAGCGGCGAGCAGGACAGGAGCAGGGAATGCGCACGACCCGGACGATGAATTTCGACCACAGCACCAGCAGCCTCAGCGGTTGGAGCCCGAAGATGACCAGCAAGGACACGTTGCCCATGAGCGCGAGCGAGCTGCGCGAGTCGATCCTGAAGCATCTGGAATTTTCCCAGGGCAAGGATCTGGCCCATGCCGGGGTCTTTGACATGCGCATGGCGCTGACGCTGGCGATCCGCGACCGGGTGATCGAGCCCTGGTTCCGCGCCACCCGCGCCACCTATGCCGCGCAGTCCAAGCGCGTCTATTACCTGTCGATGGAATTCCTGATCGGCCGCCTGCTGGAGGACGCGGTGATGAACCTCGGCCTGACCGAGGCCGCCGCCGAGGCGGTCAAGGGGCTGGGCCACGATTTCCGCACCGTGCTCGATGACGAACCCGATGCGGCGCTGGGCAACGGCGGCCTCGGCCGTCTGGCGGCCTGCTTCCTCGACAGCCTGTCGACGCTGGGCTGCCCGGCCTATGGCTATGGCATCCGCTATGAACACGGCCTGTTCCGCCAGAGCTTTGGCCCTGATGGCCGTCAGGTCGAAACCGCCGAGGACTGGCTGCGCCAGAGCCACGGCTGGGAATTCGAACGCCCCGAGGCCAGCTTCCAGATCGGTTTCGGCGGCATCGTGTCCGAGGACGGGCGCAACGCCGTCTGGACCCCCGACAATGCGGTGATCGCCAAGGCCTATGACACGCCGACCATCGGCTGGCAGGGCAAATGGGCCAATACCCTGCGCCTGTGGGGCGCCGAGCCACTGAACGCCTTCGACCTCGCCGCCTTCAACAAGGGCGATTTCGCCGCCGCCGCCGCGCCCGAGGCGCTGGCGCGCACCATCAGCCGCGTGCTGTACCCTGACGACACCACCGCGCAGGGCAAGGAACTGCGGCTGAAGCAGGAATTCTTCTTCACCGCCGCGTCGCTGCGCGACATCCTGCGCCGCTTCAGCGCCGAACACAGCGACCTGCGCGCCCTGCCCTCGCGCGTGGCGATCCAGATGAACGACACGCATCCGGCCATCGCCGGGCCGGAACTGGTGCGCCTGCTGCATGACGAGCGCGGCATGCCCTTCGAGGATGCGGTCAGCACCGCCCGCGCCTGTCTGGCCTATACCAACCACACCCTGCTGCCCGAGGCGCTGGAACGCTGGTCCGAGGGGCTGATGGGCCAGGTTCTGCCGCGCCACATGCAACTGATCGAGCGGATCGACGATCTGCACGCCCGCCAGAACCCGACCCGCCGCGCCAGCATCGTCGAGAACGGCGAGGTCAAGATGGGCGATCTGTCGTTCATCATGGCGCACCGCGTCAACGGTGTCTCGGCGCTGCATACCGAACTGGTGAAAACCACGGTATTCGCCGATCTGCACGCCCTGCACCCTGAGCGCATCGTCAATGAAACCAACGGCGTGACCCCCCGTCGCTGGCTGAAAGGCGCCAACCCGGCGCTGTCGTCGCTGATTACCGAGACCATCGGCGCGGGCTGGGAGGACAATCTGGAACGGCTGCGCGAGCTGGAACCGGCGATTGAAACCCGCGCCTTCCGCGACCGTTTCGCCGCGGTCAAGGCCGCCAACAAGGCGCATCTGGCCGGTTGGATCGGCAAGGAAATGGGCATCGCGGTCAATCCCGCCGCCATGTTCGACGTGCAGGTCAAGCGTTTCCACGAATACAAGCGCCAGCATCTGAACATTCTGGAGACCATCGCCCTGTGGCAGGCGATCCGCGCCAATCCGGCCGGGGACTGGGCGCCGCGCGTCAAGATCTTTGGCGGCAAGGCGGCCCCGGGCTATGTCATGGCGAAAGAGATCATCCACCTGATCAACAACGTCGCCCGGGTCATCAATGCCGATCAGGTGACGCGCGATCTGCTCACCGTGGTCTATCCGCAGAACTATAACGTCACCATGGCCGAGAAGCTGATCCCGGCGGCGGATCTGAGCGAACAGATCTCGACCGCGGGCAAGGAAGCCTCGGGCACCGGCAACATGAAGTTCAGCCTGAACGGCGCGCTGACCATCGGCACGCTCGACGGCGCCAACGTGGAAATCCGCGAACTGGTCGGGCCGGAAAACTTCTTCCTGTTCGGCATGACCGCCGACGAGGTCGTCACCTGCCGCCACCACGCCGACCACGCGGCGCGGGCCATTGCCGCCAGCCCCCGGCTGGGTCACGCCATCGAGGCCATCGAATCCGGCACCTTCTCGCAGGGCGACCGCGACACCTACCGCGGCCTGACGCAGGATCTGCGCGGCAAGGATTACTTCACCGTCTGCGCCGATTTCGACAGCTACTGGCAGGCGCAGCGGCAGGTCGATCAGGCCTGGGGCGACGCCGATACCTGGATGCACATGGCGGCGCTGAACACCGCGCGCTCGGGCTGGTTCAGCTCGGACCGCACGATCCAGGGCTATATGAAAGACGTCTGGTCGATCAACCCGATGATCTGACGAAGGGCGCCCCCCCTTCTGCCACGAGACCGGAAATCGGGCGCCCGCGCCCGATTTCTGTTTTGCCGGGTCTGCATCGGAAATTGGTTAACAACTCCATTGCCTTTCGCCCGGACCTGCGCGACAAAAACGTATGGCCCGGGCAAAAACACCAACCTTGAGTAGCATCACACCAGATGATGTGGCGGACATCCTTGATGGCCGCATCATCGACGCTTTCGCCGTGTTCGGCCCCCGCCACCGTGGCCAGCCGGGCCTGCTGGTCGCCTTTGATCCGCATGCGATCGAAATGAGCGCGCAGACCCCGTCGGGCGCCGTGCCGTTGCAGGCCATGGGCGGCGGGGTGTTTTGCGGCGCGCTCGGCCAGCGGCGCAAATACCGGCTGCGGGCCAGCGACGGCCAGCGCCAGTGGGAATTCGACGACGCCTATCGCTTTGGCCCGGTGCTGGGCGACATGGACCTGCATCTGATCGCCGAGGGCACGCACCGGCGGCTCTGGCAGGCGCTGGGCGCGCATCCGATCACCCATGAGGCGGTGGCGGGCGTGCATTTCGCCGTCTGGGCGCCCAATGCGCGGCGGGTGTCGGTGGTCGGCGGCTTCAACGCCTGGGACGGCCGGCGCGCGGTGATGCGGCGGCGCGGCGCGGGCGTGTGGGAGATCTTTCTGCCCGGCCTGCAACCCGGCGAGGCCTATAAATACGAGATCCAGCCGCAGCAGGGCGCGCCCTTCCTCAAGGCCGATCCGCTGGCCTTTGCCGCCGAACTGCCGCCCGCCACCGCCTCGGTGATCGCCGCGCCGGGGGGCGAGGACTGGGCCGATGGCGGCTGGATGGCGACCCGGCACGCGCATAACAACCGCCACGCGCCGATTTCGATCTACGAGGCGCATCTGGGCTCGTGGCGCCACCGCGACGGGCGGCCGCTGACCTACCGCGAGGCGGCGGAGGACTTGCTCGATTACGTCCGGGACATGGGCTTTACCCATGTCGAGCTGATGCCGCTGGCGGAATTCCCCTTTGGCGGTTCCTGGGGCTATCAGCCGACCGGGATGTATGCGCCGACCAGCCGCTATGGCAGCCCCGCCGATTTCCGCGCCTTTGTCGAGGCGGCGCATCAAAAGGGCCTTGGCGTGCTGATGGACTGGGTGCCCGCGCATTTCCCGTCCGACGCGCACGGGCTGGCCAGCTTTGACGGCACCCCTCTTTATGAACACGCCGACCCGCGCGAGGGGTTCCACCCCGACTGGAACACGCTGATCTACAACGTCGGCCGCAACGAGGTGCGCAACTTCCTGACCGCGAACGCGGTCTACTGGCTGCGCAATTTCCATCTGGACGGGCTCAGGGTCGATGCCGTCGCCTCGATGCTGTACCGCGATTATTCGCGCGGGGCCGGGCAATGGGTGCCCAATAAGGACGGCGGGCGCGAGAATTACGAATCCATCGCCTTTCTGCGCGACATGAACGTGCTGGCTTACGGCGAGGGGCCCGGGGGGCTGATGACCGTCGCCGAGGAAAGCACCGCCTGGCCCGGCGTCACCACGCCGGTGCATGCGGGCGGGCTGGGGTTCGGCTTCAAGTGGAACATGGGGTGGATGAACGACACCCTGCGCTATATCGAGCAAGATCCGATCCATCGGCGCCACCATCACGACCTGATGACCTTTGGTCTGGTCTACGGATTCAGCGAAAACTATGTCCTGCCGATCAGCCATGACGAGGTGGTGCACGGCAAGGGCAGCATGCTGGAAAAGATGCCCGGCACCGCGGCGGAAAAGCTGGCCAATCTGCGCGCCTATTACGGCTTCATGTGGGGGCATCCGGGCAAGAAGCTGCTGTTCATGGGCTGCGAGATCGGTCAGGGCCGCGAATGGAACCATGACCGCGAACTGGACTGGGGCCTGCTGGGCGATCCGGCCCATGCCGGGCTGCAACGGCTGGTGCGCGACCTGAACACCCTCTACCGCGCCGAACCGGCGCTGCATGCCCGCGATACCGACCCCGAGGGCTTTGTCTGGATCGACCGCGAGGCGCGGGCCGAATCGGTGCTGAGCTGGCTCAGGCTGGGCGGCGAGGGCCAACGCCCGGTGGTCGTGGTGGCCAATTTCACCCCGGTCGAGCGCCAGTGGCAACTGGGCCTGCCGCAGGGCGGGCTGTGGCGCGAGGCGCTCAACAGCGATGCGGCGCTCTATGGCGGCGAAAACCGTGGTAATCTGGGCAGCCTGCGGGCCGATGGCCCGGCCCGCAACGGCCAGCCCTGCAGCGCGCGGATCACCCTGCCGCCGCTCTCGACCCTGTTCTTGTACCCGGAGGATGTACGATGACCCCCTCGACAGCCCGCCTCTCGAACCGCACCATGGCCTTCATCCTCGCCGGGGGCCGCGGCTCGCGGCTGCACGAACTGACCGACCACCGCGCCAAACCGGCGGTCTATTTCGGCGGCAAGACCCGGATCATCGATTTCGCGCTGTCGAACGCGCTGAATTCCGGCATCCGCAAGATGGCGATCGCCACCCAGTACAAGGCGCATTCGCTGATCCGCCATTGCCAGCGCGGCTGGAACTTTTTCCGCGCCGAGCGCAACGAATACCTCGATATCCTGCCCGCCTCTCAGCGGGTTGATGAACATCACTGGTATGAGGGCACCGCCGATGCCGTATTTCAGAACATCGACATCGTTGACAGCTATGACATTGATTATGTGGTGATTCTGGCGGGCGATCACATCTACAAGATGGATTACGAGGTGATGATCCGCGAGCATGTGGAAAACGGCGCCGATGTCACCGTCGGCTGCCTGACCGTGCCGCGCGCCGATGCCCATGCCTTTGGCGTCATGGCCACCGACCATTCGGGCCGCATCACCGATTTCGTCGAAAAGCCGAAAAATCCCCCCAGCCTGCCCGACAATCCCGAATTGTCGCTGGCCTCGATGGGGATCTACGTGTTCCGCTGGAAATTCCTGCGCCAGCTTCTGATGGACGACGCGCATGACACCACCTCGTCGCATGATTTCGGCGGCGACATCATCCCGACCGTGGTGCGCAACGGCAAGGCGATGGCGCATCGCTTCGAGGATAGCTGCGTGCGCCACAAGGCCGATGCCCCGGCCTATTGGCGCGATGTCGGCACCATCGATGCCTTCTGGAAGGCCAATATCGACCTGACCGATTTCGACCCCGATCTGGATCTGTGGCACCGCGACTGGCCGATCTGGACCTATTCGGAAAGCGTGCCGCCCGCCAAGTTCATCCATAACGAGGACAGCCGCCGCGGCGTGGCGCTGTCGTCGCTGGTCTCGGGCGGCTGCATCATCTCGGGTACCGAGGTGCGCAATTCGCTGCTGTTCACCGGCGTGCATTCGAACAGTTGGTCGGTGATGGAACAGGCGGTGGTGCTGCCCTTTGCCACCATTCAGCGCCATGCCCGGCTGCACAAGGTGGTGATCGACCGCGGCGTGGTGATCCCCGAGGGGCTGATCGTCGGCGAAGACCCGGTTGAAGATGCCAAATGGTTCCGCGTCAGCCCGGGCGGCGTGACGCTGATCACCCAGTCGATGCTGGACCGGCGCGCGGGCCAGGCATGAGCGCCCCGCCCCTGCGGCCGGTTCTGGCCGTCGCCTCGGAATGCGCGCCGCTGGTCAAGACCGGCGGGCTGGCCGATGTGGTCGGCGCCCTGCCCGCGGCGCTGGCGGCGCAGGGTTGGGGCATCCGCACGCTGCTGCCGGGCTACCGGCGGGTTCTGGCGGCGCTGAAACGGCCCCGGGTGCTGGCCGACTGGCCCGATCTGCTGGGGGTTCCGGCGCGGCTGCTGGCGGCGCAGGTCGCCGGGCTGGATCTGCTGATCCTCGATGCGCCGGCGCTGTTCGACCGCGAGGGATCGCCCTATCTCGATCCGGCGGGCAACGACTGGCCCGACAACGACCTGCGCTTTGCCGCGCTGTCGCGCGCGGCCGCGCTGATCGCCGCCGGGGCGGTGCCGGGCTGGCAGCCCGAACTGGTACATCTGCACGACTGGCAGGCCGGGCTGGCGCCGGTCTATATGGCGGAACTGGGTGCGCGCCAGCCCAGCGTGCTGACCATCCACAACATCGCCTTTCACGGGCTGACCGGCGAGCATCGGCTGGCGGTGCTGGGGCTGCCCGAGGCGGGCTTCACCCTCGACGGGTTCGAATATTACGGCCATATCTCGGCGCTCAAGGCCGGGTTGACCGGGGCCAGCGCCCTCACCACCGTCAGCCCGACCTATGCGCAGGAACTGACGACGCCCGATTTCGGCATGGGGCTGGACGGGGTGATCCGCACCCGCGGCGCGGCGCTGGGCGGCATCCTGAACGGCATCGACACCGAGGTCTGGAACCCGGCCACCGACCCGGCGATCCGGCCCTTCACCACGCCGGGCGGCAAGGCGGCCAACACCCGGCTGCTGCGCGCCGAATTCGGGCTGAAACCCGCCGAGGGGCCGCTGGCGGTGGTCGTCTCGCGGCTGTCGGATCAAAAGGGGCTGGACCTGCTGTTGGCCGCCCTGCCCGCGCTGACCCGCTGCGGCGGGCAACTGGCGCTGCTGGGCTCGGGCGACCGGCGGCTGGAGAACGCCTGGCTCGGCGCCGCCGCGGCGCAGCCCGGGCAGGTGGCGGTGCGCATCGGCTATGACGAGGCGCTGTCGCACCGGATGTATGCGGGCGCCGACGCGGTGCTGGTGCCCTCGCGGTTCGAACCCTGCGGCCTGACGCAGATGTACGGGCTGCGCTATGGCGCGCTGCCGGTGGTGGCGCAGACCGGCGGGCTGGCCGATACGGTGATCCATGCCAATGCCGCGGCGTTGGCGGTGAATTGCGCCACCGGCATCACCCATGCGCCCGGCTCGGTTCCGGCGCTGGAACACGCGCTGACCCTCTTGTGCGACCTGTGGCGCGACAGACCCGCCTTTCAGCGCCTGCAGCGCAACGCCATGAAACACCCGGTCGGCTGGGAGGCCAGCGCCCCCCTTTACGCCGCGCTCTATGCGCGGCTGGCCGACAAGACCACGGAGACGGCATGAACCTGACCATCGCGCGCGGCCGCCACGACCGGATCGGCGCCACTTTCGACGGCGACGGCGTGAATTTCGCGCTGTTCTCCGAACATGCCACGGCGGTGGAGCTGTGCCTCTTCTCGCCCGACGGGCTGCGCGAAACCCACCGGCTGCGCCTGCCGGAACGCACCGGCTGGGTCTGGCACGGCCGGGTGCCGGGCCTGTGCCCGGGGCAGCTTTACGGCTACCGCGTCCATGGCCCCTATGCGCCCGAGGAAGGCCAGCGGTTCAACCCCAACAAGCTGGTGCTCGACCCCTATGCCAAACGCCTGACCGGCCACCCGCGCTGGTCGGACGCGCTGTTTGGCTATAACCCGGGCGCGAAAAGCGCCGACCTGACCTTTTCCACCCGCGATTCCGCGCGCTTCATGCCCAAATGCGTGGTCGAAGACCCCAGCTTCTATTGGGGCAACGACCGCCCGCCCGCGGTCCCGGCCAACGAGACCATCGTTTACGAGGCGCATGTGAAGGGGCTGACGCAGCTTTCCGGCGCGCCTAATCCCGGCAAGTTTCTGGGCGTCGTGTCGGACCAGATGCTGGACCATCTGAACAAGCTGGGTGTCACGGCCATCGAATTGCTGCCGGTGCAGAGCTTTCTCAACGACCGCTGGCTGATCGAGAAGAAGCTGACGAATTACTGGGGCTATCAGACGCTGGGCTTTTTCGCCCCCGAACCGCGCTATCTGCAGAACGGCCAGATCAACGAATTCCAGCACATGGTCGCCCGGCTGCATTCGGCGGGGATCGAGGTGATTCTCGACGTGGTCTATAACCACACCTGCGAAGGCTCGGAAATGGGGCCGACGCTGTCGTTTCGCGGCATCGACAACCGCAGCTATTACCGGCTGGCGCCCTATCCGCGCCATTACATCAACGACACCGGCTGCGGCAACACGCTGAATCTGGATCATCCGATGGTGCTGCGGATGGTGATGGACAGCCTGCGTTACTGGGTCGAGGTGATGCATGTCGATGGCTTCCGCTTTGACCTCGCCTCGACGCTGGCGCGCGACGACAACGGGTTCCAGCCCAATTCCGCGTTCTTTGCCGCGATCCGCCAGGACCCGGTGCTGAACCGCGTCAAGCTGATCGCCGAACCCTGGGACATCGGCCCGGGCGGCTATCAACTGGGGGCCTTTCCGCATCCGTTCATGGAATGGAACGACAAGTTCCGCGACGGCGTGCGCCGCTTCTGGCGCCGCGATCCGCGCCCGGCGCCGGAACTGGCGGCGCGCATCACCGGCTCGGCGATCCAGTTCGACCATTCCGGGCGCGGCGCCACCTCGTCGATCAATTTCATCACCGCGCATGACGGGTTCAACCTGACGGATCTGGTCAGCTATAACCAGAAGAACAACCTCGCCAACGGCGAGAACAACCGCGACGGCCATTCCGAGAATTACTCGGACAACATGGGCCATGACGGGCCCAGCGACGACCCGCAGGTGATCCAGGCCCGGGCGCTCAGGCGGCGCAACCTGATGGCCACGCTGATGCTGAGCCAGGGCACGCCGATGTTCCTGGCGGGCGACGAGATCGGCCATACCCAGCAGGGCAACAACAACGCCTATTGTCAGGACAGCCCGATTTCCTGGCTGAACTGGGACAAGGCGGATGGCGACATGCTGGCCTTTACCCGGCGGCTGATCCAGTTTCGCAAGAACCACCCGATCCTGCGCCAGAAGCTGTTCCTGCATTCCAAGGCCCGCACCTCGGACGGCAAGGCCGATGTGCTGTGGTGGCACCCCGACGGCCGCCGCATGACCCCCGCCGACTGGGAGGATGCGGCGCTGAGCTTTGTCTGCGTCGAATTGCGCACGGCCTCCGGCACACCCGCCTATGCCGATCTCGAGGACGCGCTGTTCCTGATCTTCAACGCCGGCGGCGCGATGGATGTGGTGCTGACCCCGGCGCCCGACGGCAAGGTCTGGTCGCGGCGCATCAACACCTATGCCCCCTCGGCCCCGCCCGAGCGTGTGGCATTCGGCAAGCTGTCGGTGCCCGCGCATTCGGTGTCGGCGCTGGTGCTGGAAAACGCCCGATGAGCGCGCTGGACGATGCCTGCCGGGCCGCCGGTCTGGTCTGGACCTACCGCGACGGCGCCGGGCGCCCGCAGGAGGCCCCCGAGGACAGCCGCCGCGCGGTGCTGGCCGCGCTGGGCCATGGCAACCGCGACGCGGCGCTGCCCGAGACGCTGAGCCGGTCCACCTCGCTGGCGATCGCGGCGGGCGCGGCCAAGGACTGGGGCCCCGGCCCCTGGGTGCTGACGCTCGAGGACGGCGGCGAGATCCGCGGCGAGGGGGCGCTGCCGCCCCTGCCGATGGGCTATCACACGATCCGCCACAACGGCTGGACCATCCACCTGCTGGCCGCCCCGCCCCGCCTGCCCGATCCGCCGCGCCGCTGGGGCGTGACGCTGCCGCTGTTCGCGCTGTGGGATGGATCGCCCGCCGGGATGGGCCTCTATCCGCAACTCGGCGCGCTGGCCGAGGGGCTGGCGGCCCAAGGCGCCGCCTTTCTGGGCATCAACCCGATCCACGCCGGGTTTCCCACCGATGCCGGGCAGTTCAGCCCCTATGCCCCCTCGCACCGCCGCCGCCTGAACACGCTGCATATCGACACTGGCGAACCGCTGCCCGAAAGCGGCGCGCTGATCGATTATCCGCGCGCCATCCGCGCCCAGCGCGCCGCGCTGGAAGAGGCCTTTGCCCGCTTCAAGGGCGATGCCGATTTCGAGGCCTGGCGCGGCGAGGGCGGCCCGGCGCTGGAGGAATTCGTCACGCATCAGGCGCTCAGCGAGGTGCATGGCGGGTATTGGGGCAGTTGGCCCCTGCCCTATCAGGACGCGAAAAGCCCCGAAGTTCAACGGTTTGCCCGCGAGAATTCGCGCAGGTTGCGCTTTCATGCCTGGGCGCAATGGCAAGCCGAACGCCAGTTGGCCGACAGCCAGAGCCGCGCCCGGGCGGCGGGCATGGGGTTTGGCCTCTATCTCGACATCGCGGTCGGCACCCATCCGCATGGCGCCGAAACCTGGGCCGACCGCACGGTGTTCGCGCAGGGCGTCAGCCTGGGCGCGCCGCCCGATCTGCTGGGCCCGTCCGGTCAACGCTGGGGCCTGTCGCCGATGCGCCCCGATGTGCTGCGCGCCACCGGCTATGCGGCTTTCGCCCAGACCCTGCGCGCCCAGCTCCGGTTCTGCGGCCTGCTGCGCATCGATCATATCCTGGGGCTGGAGCGCAGCTTCTGGCTGCCCGACGGATTGCCCGGCCTCTATGTCACCATGCCGCGCGACGACTTGCTGGCCGTGCTGCGCATCGAGGCGACGCGGGCCGGGGCCTCGGTCATCGGCGAGGATCTGGGCACCATCCCCGAGGGGCTGCGCGGCGCGCTGGATGCCTCGGGCGTGCTCGGCTGCCGGGTGGCGATGTTCGAACGCGACTGGGACGGCACCCGCGATTTCCTGCCACCCGCGGCCTATACCCGCACCGCACTGGCCTCCTGGGGCACACATGACCTGCCGACCTGGCAGGGCTGGCGCCAGGGCCGCGACGTCGACTGGCGCGCGCAACTGGGCGAGGTGCCCGACGAGCCCGCCGCCCGCGCCACCCGCGCCGCCGAGGTCGCGGCCTTTGACGCGCTGACCGGCGCGCCCGACATGGCGGCGATGCACCGGCATCTGGCGCAATCGGCCTCGGTGCTGGTGGCGGTGCAGGGCGAGGATCTGGCCGGGGCCGTCGAACAGGCCAACCTGCCCGGCACCGTCTATGAACATCCCAACTGGTGCCGCCGCCTGCCCCTGCCGCTGTCGGGCCTCATTTCCGCCCCATCGCTCGAACAGACCGGCGCCATCATGGCCCAAGCCGGAAGGAACGCCTGACATGAGCCGCACAGAAATCATCGCCACCCGGCCGATCCCGGGCCAAAAACCCGGCACCTCGGGCCTGCGCAAGAAAACCCGGGTGTTCATGCAGCCCGGCTATCTGGAGAATTTCGTTCAGTCGATCTGGAACGGAATCGGCGGGATCGAGGGGCAGGTTCTGGTGGTCGGCGGCGACGGGCGGTTCTTCAACGACGTGGCGATCCAGACCATCCTGCGCATGGCCGCGGCCTCGGGCGCGGCGCGGGTGATTGTCGGCCAGAACGGCTTTCTGTCCACCCCGGCGGCGTCGAACCTGATCCGGGTGCGCGGCGCCGATGGCGGGGTGATCCTGTCGGCCAGCCACAACCCCGGCGGCCCCGACGAGGATTTCGGCATCAAGTACAACATGGCCAACGGCGGCCCGGCGACCGAGGGCATCACCGACGCGATCTTTGCGGCGACGGCCAGCATCGACCAGTATCTGCTGCTCGACGATCTGCCGGTCGATCTGTCGAGCCTGGGCGAACAGCGGCTGGGCGCCATGGCCGTCGAGGTGGTGGACCCGGTGGCCGAATACGCCGCGCTGATGGAGAAACTCTTCGATTTCAACGCGATCCGGGCGCTGTTTCAGTCCGGGTTCCGGCTGCGTTTCGACGCGATGCACGCGATCACCGGCCCCTATGCCATCGAGATCCTCGAACGCAGGCTGGGGGCGGCGCCCGGCTCGGTGGTCAACGGCCAGCCCTCGCCGGATTTCGGCGGCGGCCATCCCGATCCCAACCCGGTCTGGGCCCGCGACCTGATGACGGCAATGTATGCCGCCGACGCCCCCGATTTCGGCGCCGCCTCGGACGGCGACGGCGACCGCAACATGATCGTCGGCAAGGGCAGCTATGTCACCCCGTCGGACAGTCTGGCGGTGCTGGCGGCGAACGCCCATCTGGCGCCCGGCTATGCCGCGGGCCTCAAGGGGGTGGCGCGCTCCATGCCGACCTCGGGCGCGGTGGACCGGGTGGCGGCGGCGCGCGGCCTGCCCTGCTATGCCACGCCGACCGGCTGGAAATTCTTTGGCACGCTGCTGGATGCCGGGCTGGCGACGCTGTGCGGCGAGGAATCGGCGGGCACCGGGTCGGACCATGTGCGCGAGAAAGACGGGCTCTGGGCGGTGCTGCTGTGGCTGAACATCCTCGCGGTGCGGCGGCAGTCGGTGGCGCAGGTGATGGCCGGTCACTGGGCCGAATTCGGCCGCACCTATTATTCGCGCCACGATTACGAGGCGATCGAAACCGCGGTGGCCAACCGGCTGATGGACGATCTGCGCGCCCTGCTGCCCGCGCTGCCGGGGCGGGCCTATGCCGGGCTGACCGTCACCAGCGCCGAGGATTTCCGCTATACCGACCCGGTTGATGGCTCTGTCGCCGAGAAACAGGGCGTGCAGATCGGTTTCGAGGGCGGCGCCCGGGTGGTGCTGCGGCTGTCGGGCACCGGCACCGAGGGGGCGACGCTGCGCGTCTATCTCGAATTGTTCGACCCGGCCGAATTCGGCGCCGATCCGCAGGCCGCGCTGGCCCCGGTCATCGCCGCGACCGAGGCGATCGCTGGCATCGCCGCCCGCACCGGCCGCACCGCGCCCGACGTCATCACCTGATCGCCGGGCGGCCCCGGCGCGGCCTTGACCGGGGCTGGGCGGATCATGCTATCCATGGTTATCATAATCATGGATAGCATATCATGGACAGCCCCAGCACCGCCGCGCTCGTCTGGCAATTGTCCACGCGCTGGCGCACCGAAACCGACCGCGTGCTGGCGCCGTTCGGCCTGACCCAGGCGCAATATGCCGCGCTGGCCACGCTCGACGCGATCTGCGCCCGCGGCCCGGCACCGACCCAGAGCCAGCTCGCCCGGCGCCTGGGTCTGACGGCGATCTATGTGTCGAAACTGTTGCGCGCGCTGGCGCGCGACGCCTTGATCGAGCGTCAGGCCGATCCCGACGACAGCCGCGCGCTGCGCCTGAGCCTGACCGCCGAAGGAAAGCGGCGCGTCGCCCGCGCCCGCACCGAAGTCGCGGCGCTGGAACAGCGCCTGACCGCCGCGCTGGGCGACCGCGACGGCCCGGCCTCGCAGGCTTTCCGCATTACCATCAAGACCTTGCTGCGCCACATCGCCCCGAACCCGCCCGCCGCGCCCCGCGCCCCGCAGGCAGATCCGACACCTTGAACCCCTCGATCAACCGCCGCCGCGACCACGGCAAGAGCCCCGCCCAGGCATCGCGCCCCCCTTGCACGCCGCGCCGCCTCAGGCTAAGGCTGCCTCGACGGAGCGGTGGCCGAGTGGTCGAAGGCGCACGCCTGGAAAGTGTGTAGGCGGGGAACCGTCTCGAGGGTTCGAATCCCTCTCGCTCCGCCACTTGCCCTCGCGAAAGCGTTCTCCCGATCCGGCTGCGGCTGGATTTTCTCGTTGCTTTCGAGGGTTATACGGGAGGGGCTGAGCACCGGCGCCGGCGCCACGAGGCCCGGAAGCGGTCTCTCAGGCTCGATATTCTCTGGACCTGTTGCCTGCGCTGATAGGTGACAGGGATATCTGCAGGAAGCCGGAAGAGGCCGGAAGATCCCGGGGTATGGCGGATGCAGCAATGAAATCAGGGGTTTCCGGGCGCTGTGGCGGGGAGGGAGCGCCGGGGCGGCGTGTCTTGCAGTAACGCTTAGAACCGGGCCTTCAAGGGGAACTGAAGGCCCGGGCGCCATGGAAGGATGAAGCTGTCAGAGGCTATGAAACGGACGCGGAAACAGCGAGTTAAGTCCGTGCTGAGGCGGCAACGCCCCCTCGGACGAATCTCGGAACATACAAATCAGGCCGTAGGTTCAGGAGTCAGTTGTATGTTCGGCGCAATGCATTGACTAAGCAGGGAAAAATCAGGCTTGCGGGCGTCCCGGTCGTCAATCGAACTTACAACTGATCTTTGCCTAGCTCGGAACTTAGATCGTGGTTCGCCGCGTGGCGGGCGACCCAACCGTTTGTTCGCTGAAGGTAGTGGCAGTCGCACCGGCCCGCGGTGCAGCTGGGCAAAGGTATTGGCTCGCGGTCTTCGTAGGCGGCCAATCGTCCGTTTCGCTGTGCGGCTCCGGGACAATAGCCTGACCCTTCGACGGCAACAAAAGTTAGCCAGGGGAACGAGCGCTTTGTGCGCTCGCAGGCTGCATCATTCCTCCACTTATGGGTCGCCATGAGAGCGGTATGAAGGATCCGTCCCTCCGGTGTTTCCATCCGCCCGTATTTCATCGGCTTTCCGTCGAGCAGAAGGTCGAGGTCTGCAACGGCGCCTGAGATATCCATCTCCCCGGCGATGCGAAGCCATCGTTTTGCCCACTCTAACGCCAGAACCTTCAGATCAAGTGGTGTCTCCGATCCGTAAGCGGGATTGTGCAGCGAAGGGATCACTGGCCGCGCTGGGGGTGCCCCGTCAATCTGGCCAAGATATGCGATCTTCAACCATCCCATCGAGCTAACCCCATTTATGTCCGCTCCAAACAACCCTGCCTAGGCAACGGACGCGCTCGGCATCAAAGCCAGTACGTGCTTCAGGCAAATGTGCTGGGTTATCTGACACCAGGACAAGCGCGCGGCCCTTGTCCAGCAGGACGCGCTTGATCCGAACGCCGCCGTCCAGATCGACGAGAGCAAAGACCTTGTTGTGTTCCCAAGTTGCGCGATCCTGGTCAATCAGGGCGAGATCGCCGGGGCGAAGGTCAGGCGCCATGCTATCGCCGGTGACGGTAATCAGCGTCGCGCGATCAGGCTTTACGCCGATCTTGCGTAGCCAATCTTGTCGGAAGGCGAGCTCGCCTACGGCTTCGGGCGCGTCATGGTTCAACGCCCCGGCCCCGGCGCTGGCCTCGACAGCGAACCTGAGGATTGGGGCGAAGTCGTCACCGTCGATCTCGAGCGCAGGAGGTGGCGCGGAAAGGTCGCGCTTTGGACCGAAATAGAATTCAAAATCTAGGGCGCGCGCAATTGCCGCAAGGCGCTCAGGTGAGGGGGCTGACCCCTTCTTCAGGTTTTGGATTGGTGTGTTGTCCGGCTTGCCGAACGCACGCAAGCCGACTTCGGCTTGGCTGAGCCCGAGCTCACGCCGCCTGTCCTCGATGAGCTGCAGCAGTTCTTCGGCGCCAAACATGGTGGAAAATTACACCACAATTGCAAAACGCACAACGACGGGTGTGTGGAAATGAACCGTTTCAAAATAGTGTAATAATGCCGTTGACAGCATGTGTAAATTTGCCATACTTGCCGTATGGAAACGCACCACCTCACCACCCTTGCCGCTAACCTCGCCGCCCATATGGGCCGGTCGGAGACGACCGTCGCGGGTTGGTGCGGCGTCCACAATCGGTTGTTCACCCGGCTAAGCGCCGGGAACGGCTGCCGGGTGGACACGTACAACAAGGCGCTGAGCTCCTTCTCGGAGCTCTGGCCCGCTGACCTTGAATGGCCGCGCGACATCCCGCGCCCCGATCCCCGCAAGAAGAAGGAGGTCGCGTGATGGGCGAGCGATCAGATGAATCCATCGGTGTCCGGCCTGCGCACACGCCCGATCATGATGCCGCTGTCCCGACCGTCTCCCTTGAGGAAGCGCCCGCCGCACCTTTGGCAACCCAGCGTGTTTCGCTCCACTGGCTGAAGGATCGATTTGACCTGCTGCTCATAGCAGGCTGCGCATATGCAGTGCGGGGGCTCTCCGCGGGTGTCGGTGTCCTTCAGTTCGTAGACCATCGCGCCAAGATCGGTGCGCTTCAGGGTGTAGCGAACCGCCTCGGCCTGAAATCGCTCCAGGCGTCGCTGCTCCTCTGCGACATCAGCAACGGCGCGCTGCATCGCTACTTGCTGCGCCTGAAGCTGAATGAGGCGATCGAGCAACTGAGAAACGAGCTGCTTCGTCGCGGCGACGTCGAGGTCGGGTTTGCTGACCAAACTCTTGATGTTTTGCGCCACTTCGGTGGCGCCCTTGGTCAGCCCCATAGCGCCACCTGCGACACTGATGAGGGCGGAAATGCTCTCTAACACGCGAGTCGTCTCCTTTTGGAATGGTCAGAGGGGGATGAAAGGCGCCGGAGGGCGGTTGGACGCTCTCCGGCACCGACAGTGTGCCCGAAACCCGCAACGGATCAATCCGCACCGGTGTGCGGATGGTCGTGACGGCCAGCAGGCCGCCGACGGACCAAACACCGAGTTTTACAGAGTATGGAGGTGCCAAATGGGGCGTATTTTCCGGGCGCTGCGCGCGCTCGACGATCACTGGTTGGGCGACCTGATCGGTGCCGTCTGCCTGTTCGGTTTCATCTGGATCGGCCTGGTGGCCGGGGCGGTGATGGGATGAACCCGCGCCTGATGCCGAAATACATGCAGAACTGCTACCGGGTCGAGTACCTGCCGGGCGACGACCGCGGACGCTGGTGCGTCATCGACCCTAACGGACAGCGGGTGGGCGCCCCGACGACCGAAGATGCCGCCATCGCCCGCGCCGAGCGGCTGCAGACCGAGGTGGACACCCGCGCCAAGCGCGGCCCGCGCCCCTGCCTGTGCTGCGGTGCGACATTTGACAGCGAGGGCATCCACAACCGGCTGTGCAACCCCTGCCGCGGGCGCGCCGATCCGATGCCGAGCACCGGCTATTCGGGGTCGTCGGACGGGCGCAAGCCGCGCCGGTCGGCCGGTGCCTGAGCATGCATGCGGCGCCCCTGACCTCTCCCCGCTTACAGCGCGTGCTGGCCGTCCTGTCAGACGGACGGCCGCACACGACGCGCCAGATCGTGCGTCGGGCCCGGGCGCTGGCGGTGAACGCCTGCATATCCGAACTGCGCCAGCACGGCGCGGTGATCGAGTGCCGCAAGGAGCGCCTGAACGGCCGCCCGCGGTGGTTTTACACGATGTTGAAGGGGCCGGAGAATGGCTGAGCCAAGGCTGCTGAAAATCGACCGGGTCAAGGTCGCGGATGTGGTGGTGAAGAACCGCCTCCGTCCGGTGTCCGAGGCTGGTGTCCAGAGCCTCCTGGCGTCGATCGCCGAGACCGGCGTGATGAAGGACGCGATCCATGTGCGCCAGAAGAAGGGTGGAGTACTGGAGCTGATGGCGGGCGGCCACCGGCTTGAAGCTGCCCGGCGTAAGGGCTGGGAGGAGATCGACGCCAAGGTCTGGGCCGACGCGACCGACGATTGGGCGCGCCTGATGGAGATCGACGACAACATTGCCGGGGCCGAACTGAACCCGCTCGACACGGCACTGTTCCTGGCCGAGCGCAAGCGGGTCTATGAGAAGCTGCACCCGGAGACGGCGCACGGCGGTGACCACCGCAGCCCAAAGTTCCAGGACCAAACGGACACGATGGCCGTTTGTTTCACGCAGGCCACTGCCGAAAAATTCGGCATGAGCGACCGGCACGTGCGCCGCCTGATTGCCGCTGGATCACGTCTCGACACCCGGGATGTCAACCTGCTGCGCAAGGCGCCTCGGCAGGTCACACTGAAGGATCTGGCCGAGATTGCGAAAATCGGTCAGGCACCGGAACGCTATGAGGTTGTCGAGGCGCTGGCCGAGGGGCGTGCCAAGTCCGCCGCCGACGCGCGGCGGCAGTGGAGGGCCGAGCAAGGCGGAGCGCCCGTCCTTAAAGACCCCGTTGAAGAGCAATTCATCGCGCTGATGAAGCTGTGGAAGCGGTCCGGCGCGCGCGCTCGGCAGCGTTTTCTGGACGAGATCGGTTCCGGGTCCGTGGCTGCGGAGGCCATTGAGGAATGACCATCCCGGCCCCCTCCCGCGAATGGTGGACCGCCGATGCGCTTGCCGCGTCGGGCCTGCCGGACGTGCCATCGACCCAGCAGGGCGTCGATGCCCTGTCCAAGCGGCTTGACTGGCGTGCTCATCCCGAGTTCGCCCGGCGTCGGTCAGGTCGGGGCGGTGGCTGGGAATATCATTGGCGGTTGCTCCCGGTCCGGGCGCAGACCGCGCTGCTCAAAGCGATGGGTATCGGCGCCAGGGACGACGCCCGCATGGACCGGGGGCAGGTCTGGGCATGGTTTGATGGGTTGCCCGAGCCTGTGAAGGCCAGGGCGCGCGAGCGGCTCGCGCTCGTCCGGCAGGTCGAGGCGCTCGAGGCGCCAGCAGGGCGAAACCTCGCCGTCGAAACCGTCGCCCGCGGGTCGGGCGTCGCGCCGCGCACGATCTGGAATTGGCTGGGCATGATCGAGGGCGTCGATATTGCAGACCGGCTGGCCTATCTGGCCCCCCGGCACCGCGCCGCCACCCCGAAGCGCGAGCGTGCGGCCTGCAGTCAGGAGTTTCTGGACCGTATTCGGGCGGATTACCTCCACCTTGGCGGCCCGAGCCTGCGCGCCGCGCATCGACGGGTGGCGGACTGGTGCAAGGCGAACGGCCTGGCTGCGCTGGAATACCGCACCACGCTGCGTTGGTTCGAAGAGAACGTGCCGCGCGTGACGCAGGTTTTCGCGCGCGAGGGCGAGAAGGGTTTGGCGCGTTGCTTCCCGCCGCAGATCCGTGACCGCTCGACCCTGACCGCGCTCGAAGGCGTCGTGGCAGACTGCCACAAGGTCGACGTCTTCGTTTCCTGGCCGGGCATCGAGAAGCCCGTCCGGGTGCAGATGGTGGCCTTCACGGATCTCTTCTCGAACAAGGTCCTCTCCTGGAAGGTCGATCTGAACCCGAACAAGGTCGCCGTCATGTCGGCCTTCGGCGAGCTGATCGAGACCTGGGGCATCCCGCGACACTGCCTTTTCGACAACGGCCGGGAATTCGCCAACAAATGGCTGACCGGCGGGACGCCGACGCGCTTCCGGTTCAAGGTGCGTGAGGATGATGCGCTTGGCGTGCTGCCGCAGATGGGTATCAAGGTTCACTGGGCCACGCCGGGGCATGGTCAGGCCAAGCCGATCGAGCGGTCTTTCCGCGACCTGGCCGATGATCTGGCCCGTCACCCCGCTTTTGCCGGGGCCTATGTCGGGAACCGCCCTGATGCGAAGCCCGAGGACTACGGCAGTCGGGCCATTGAGCTGGGCGACTTTCTGGAGGTCACCGAAGAGGTGGTCCGCGCCCACAACGCGCGCCCCGGTCGCCTGAGCGATACCGCCCGGGGCCGCAGCTTCGACGAGACCTTCGCTGAATCCTACGCCAACGCGAAGATCCGCAAGGCCACTCCGGAACAGCACCGCCTCTGGCTGATGGGTCAGGAGGTGCGCAAGCTTCACAAGCACCACGGCGCCTTCCAGATGTTCGAGAACAGCTATTGGGCAGACTGGATGAACGAATATGTCGGCCAGCAGGTCGTTGCCCGGTTTGATCCCGAGGATCTGCACGCTGGCCTTTTCCTGTACGCGCTCGACGGCTCCTATCTTGGTCAGGCGGAATGCCGCGAGAAGGTCGGGTTCTTCGATCTGGTGGGGGCACAGACCGCCGCGAGGCTGAAGCGGCAACGCCGCGCCGCCGAGAAGAAGCTGCTGGACCTGCACCGCCCGGTGCGGGTGGATCAATGGGCGGCCGAGCTGCGCGCTCTTCCCAAGGCAGACACCCCGTTGATCGAGGCCAAGGTGGTGGAGCTGGCCCCCGCGCGGATTCGCAAGCCCGTCATGGAGCGCGCGGTCCCGGTACCGGACACCGCAGACGAGGAGCGCCTCAACGTCTACGCAGCGAATTTCACCAGAGACAAGCCCGAGCCGGTCAACGCCGAGGAAACAGCCGTGGATCGCTTCTGGCGCGCGCTCGACATCGAGCGGCGATCCGAGGCCGGAGAGCCGGTCTCGGAAGAAGATGCCGCCTTCTGGATGCGCATGAAACGCCTGCCCGAATACCAGGCGATGCGCACGGGCTACGAGCGGTTCGGCCCCCAGGCGATCGGTTGACAACAACAGGATGAAGAACGCCGGGGCCGGTCGGTCTCTTGGCGACGGGACGATACGAGGAGAGATCAATGGACGGAGCAGTTTCCTATACCGCGGTCAGCAATGTTGCGCCCCTGCGCAATGTCATGCTGCTCAACGCCCTGATCAACAGGGTACAGAACCGCGATCCCGATCTTCCGGGGCTGGCGTGTTTCTTCGGGCCGAGCGGCTATGGCAAGACCAAGGCTGCGGTCTGGAATGCCCAGGAAACGCGGGCCTATTGGGTTGAGGTCAAATCGACCTGGTCGCGCAAGAAATTCGCCGAGATGATCCTGCGATCCATGGGTATCGCGCCCGGTCGCACGATCGGCGACATCGTCGAGCAGATCGGCGACCAGCTCAGCAAATCTGGACGTCCGCTGCTGATCGATGAAGCGGACCTCGTTGCCAAGGACGGGATGATCGGCATCATCCGCGACATCTACGAGAGCTCGCAAGGCACCGTCATCCTGATCGGCGAAGAGAACCTGCCGCAGACGCTGAGGCGCTGGGAGCGGGTTCACAACCGCATGCTGGATTGGGTCGCCGCACAGCCGGCCGATCTGCGCGAGGTCGGGCTTCTCGCCCGGATAAAGTGCCGCGACCTGGAGATCGCCCAAGACGTCCTGCAGCTCGTCCTGGAGCAGTCGCAGGCGCGGGCGCGCCGCATCGTCGTGAACCTGCGCCAGATCGCCGAATACTCGATCCTGACGGGCAAGACCGAGATTACCCTGGCCGATGCGAAGAAGATCACCTTCTTCTCGGGCGAAGCACCGACGCCGCGGAGGTCCGTGTGATGGCCGCGCGGTCCGGCCGCCGTCCGGCGGATCACGCCACCCCGGGGCGCGAGGCCATCTGGAAGGCGATCCGCGCCCACGGCGATGCACCCTTCACTGTCCCCGCTCTCGTCGCCGCCTGCGGCGCCCACCAGAAGACCTGTCGCGGCTATCTCAAGGGCTTGACCGCTGCCGGGTATCTGGAACTGCTCACCGGCCCCGAGGAAACCCCTGCCGCCTGGCGCCTGCAGCACGATATCGGTCACGAGGCGCCACGCGTGCGCGCCGATGGCAGCGCCGTCACGCAGGGACAGGTTACCGAGCAGCTGTGGCGCGGCATGTACATCCTGAAGGAATTCAGCTTCCGCGACCTGATCGAGACAGCCTCCGTCGAGATCCCGGAAGAGACGGCCATGGCCTATTGCAAGATGCTGCTCTCGACGGGGTATCTGCGCGTGCTCACCAAGGCCGCGCCTCACGCAGGCCGCATCGCGCGTTACCGGCTCATCCGCAACAACGGCCCCAGGCCGCCTCAGGTTCAGCGGGTGAAGCGTGTCTTTGATCCCAACACGCGGGAAGTCTTCATGCCGGAGGAGCTGCTGTGAGCGATCCCGTCGCCGTCGCGCGCGAGGCTTGGTCGGGCGATCTGCCCGACTGGGTTCTCAAACTCGCCGAAGAATGCGCGCGGACCTCGCAAAGCAAGGTGGCCGCTTTGCTGGGCCGGTCCCCGGCGCTGGTCTCCAATGTCCTGCACCGGAAGTATCCCGGCGACATGACGGCCGTCGAAGACCTGGTGCGCGGCCGGTTCATGCGCGCCACCGTCCAATGCCCCGCCAACGGTGAGATATCCAGCGCGACCTGCCGTGACTGGATCGTGCAGTCCCGGACCTATGCAAACACCAACAGCGAGCGGGTGCGCATGTACAACGCCTGCCGCCGGTGCCCGCGTGCGGGAAAGGACAGCGTGAAATGACCGCCCCTCATCACCGCACCCTGACCGAACGCGCCGACCAGACCGACTGGACGGATGCAGAGCGCGGGCAGTTCACCCATCTGGTGCTGGATGCCTGGGAATCGCCCCGCGCGCGCCTCCTGCTGCTGGCGGCCGCCGCCGCGGTACTGGCGCGGACGAGCCATCGGTTAAACCTGAACCGCGACGGGCGCGAGCTGGTCGAACTGGCGGTCCTGCTCCGCGAGGAAGTGGACGCCTGGGAGGCGCGCCGCGCCCTGAACCGCGCGCTGGATAGCATCCATGGCTACTGACATGCCCCGCTGGACCGAGGCCGAGATGCTGCGCCATGCCGCGCGCGGCGTGCTGAAGGTCGATCTGATGGGCCCCCGCGGCGCCACGCTGGTCACCTGTGAGGAGGTCACCGCCATGGCGGCGGTTATCGCCCTGACCGGCGTCCTGCCCCCGAAAATCCTGACCCCGAAAACCCTGTCGAAAGGAACCACCGATGTCTGAACATCGCCCCCTGCCCATCCCTGACGGCCGCATCAGCGTGTCCGGCAAGGCGTACATGCCGGACGCCAAGGGCAATTTGGTACCGGTCGAGCTGATCGATGCATCTGCGCTGCTCGAAGACGAGACGGTGCGCAAGATCGCGGGCTACGGCGTCGCCCTGAGCGAGCAGGTCGAACGCTTCAAGGCGCATACCTTCGAGGATCTTACCGCCTTCGAGGCGCTGCTGGCGCAGGAATACGGCGCCACCAAGGGCGGCGCCAAGGGCAACAAGACCTTCCTGTCCTTCGATGGCCTCTGGAAGGTGCAGGTGCAGGTCGCCGACCATATCGACTTCGGCCCGCAGTTGCAGATCGCCAAGGAGCTGGTCGACGAATGCCTGAACGAATGGGCGCAGGATGCGCGCGCCGAAATCCGCGCCATCGTCACCCGGGCCTTCAACACCGACAAGGCTGGCCAGATCAACCGCTCGGAGATCTTCATGCTGCTGCGCCTCGAGATCGAGGACGCGCGCTGGCTTGAGGCGATGCGGGCGATCCGCGACGCGATGCGGATCGTCGGCTCGAAGACCTACGTCCGCCTCTACCGCCGCGAGACGCCCGATGGCGCCTGGCAGGCGGTGACCATCGATCTGGCGAAGGCGTGAGGGGGCAATCATGGCTGACCAGATTGCCCTGATCGAGGCACCGATCCACGAGACCACCGGCACGCCCGGCCCCCGCGTGCTGCACGATGTCGCCCGCTTCGAGATCCTCGGCGTGCTGTGCCATGTCCGCACCAATCCCGAGGGCGACACGCTGTTCCTGAGCGTCGGGCGTCGGGATTTCGCGGTCTCGCTGCTGGATCTCGCCGCCACCGCCGCCCTCGCTGTCGAGGCGCATCTCAAGGGCGAGATCCGCGCGCGGGTGCTGGAGAGCCAGGAGGCGCGCACCCGCCCCGCACGACCCGACCCCGACACTGTGTTCGCGGAGCATCATTTCGGATCAGCGCCCAAGCACTGATCCTCAACCCGTCGGCGCTGCCGACATTCTGAAAGGACGACCATGTCTACTGCACTCCCCAAGGCTGACTTGATCCGCAACGTCGCCGCCGATGCCAGTGTCTCGAAGGCGCAAGCCGAAGCGGTTCTCGCCGCGCTCGGCCCCGTCATCCGGACGAGCACCGCCAATGGCTACACCGTTGCCCTGCCCGGGCTCGGCAGGTTCGCTGCCAAGGTGCGGGCCGCCCGCGTCGGCCGCAACCCCGCGACGGGGGCGCCTCTGGACATCCCGGAATCCACCGTCCTCACGTTCAAGGCCTCCAAGGCCTCCAAGGCCGCTTCCTGACGCGAAACCCGCCCGGCCGAGAGGCTGGGCGTGGTCGGCCGGGCGTGGTGGCCCGGCCCTGACGAGCAGCCGGAAGGACAAACCATGCCACTTCGACCTGACATGCCTGCCTACCAGCGAGTGCTCTTGATCGAAGAAGCGCTGGTAGCGGCACTTGCGCAGGACGGTATCGAGATCGAGCGCGATGGAGCAACGGCGGAGCACTTCATGTTCATTCCTGACGGCCCCGATCAGTCCACGCGGACCGGGCACAGCCTCTATGCGCTGGCGGCGCGGCTGGAGCGGGTGCTGTGAGCGCGGCCCGCACGCTGCAGCGCCAGATCCATGCGGCCTGTCGCCAGCTCGGCCTGGACAGCGACACCCGGCATGACCTGCAGTTGCAGGCCACCGGAAAGGCCAGCATGGCAGACATGACCGTGGGCGAGTTGCTCGCCGTGGTCGCGGCTCTGAAACAACGCGGCTTCAAGGCCGGGTTCAAACCAGAAGCAAAGACGCGCCGCCCCGCCGCGCCGCGGCCCGATCTGCGCTACATCCATGTCCTCTGGTCGCTCCTCGGCAAGGCCGACGTGCTGACGAAGCCGGGCCGCGACGGGCTCAACGCCTTCGTGCGCAGCCGGTTCGAGGGCAAATGGGCATCGGTGCCGATCGACATCGATGCGCTGCGCGAGGCCGGTCAGATCAACGACGTGATCCGGGCGCTGCAGGATATGTGCCGCCGCAACGGCGTGAAGGTCGAAAAGTGACCTTGCTCTCCGAATTCATCGCCTTGCGCCCGACGGGCGGGTTCAGCCTGATCATGGCCGACCCGCCCTGGGCTTACGAGATGCGCTCGGAAAACGGCTACGCCAAGAGCCCGCAGGCCCATTACGATTGTATGCCGCTCGCGCAGATCTGCGCCTTGCCGGTCGAGGCCCTGGCGGCAAGGGATTGCCTGCTGTGGCTGTGGTCGGTCAAGACCATGCTGCCCGAAGCGTTCGCAGTGATCGATGCCTGGGGGTTCACATACAAAACCTCGGGCCATTGGGCCAAGATGACCAAGAACGGCAAGCAGCATTTCGGTCAGGGATATCTCTTGCGCGACGCGGGCGATCCCTTTTTGATTGCCTGTCGTGGGGCACCAAAGACCACCAAATCCGTCCGCTCGGTCATCTTCGGGCAGGTCCGCGAGCACAGCCGCAAGCCCGAAGAGGGCTACCGCGAGGCGGAGCGCCTCATGCCCGGCGCCCGGCGTGCCGACCTCTTCAGCCGCCAGCGGCGCGCCGGGTGGACCGCCTGGGGCAACGAGATTGAGAAGTTCGAGGTGGCATCGTGACCGCCTGGATCGACGAGATGGAGCGCGACCTTGGTCTGACCGCTCGCCTGAATGTCATAGCCAATGCCGGGGGCCAGCGGCGCGATATTCCACGCCCTGAGAATGCCGCATCTTCAGCCCTTGCCCTCGAGATCGGCGCCGAGGCGGTCGAATGGCTTGCCGAGCGTTTCGCGGGAACAAAGATCGACATTCCTTCGGCGCGCGGCAGCGAGGTGCAGCGGCGTGCCAGCCACCTGCGCGCAGCAATTCTCGATGCAGGATTGACTGACCCGGCCCGGTCGGCCAATGATCTCGCCCGAGAATATGGGGTCACGTCCATGTGGGTGCGCAAGCTGCGCGCCGAATTGCGGCGAGACGCCGGTTTGGCATCCGACCAACTGTCGCTCTTTGACTGACCCCCGAAACTGCATCCCACGGCCCCCGGCAATATCTGTGTGGCATCCCGGCTCTTGATGGCCGTTCGGCCGAGTCATGGAGGCCGGGATGCAGACCAGCGCGCGAGGGATTGCGTTCAACGAGCGGCTTGAGGGCGTGGTGCTGCGCGCCTATCGCTGCCCGGCGGGCAAGTGGACCATCGGCGCGGGGCTGACCGTCGCTTCGGGCGTGGTCGATCCGCAGCCGGGGATGGTGATCACTGCCGAGGAAGCCTCGCGCCTGATGGCCGAGGCCCTGCGCACCCGCTACGAGCCTGCCGTCAGTCGCGCCATGCCGGGCGCGAAACAGCATGAGTTCGATGGCGGGGTCAGCTTTCACTGGAACACCGGGGCGATCAGCCGCGCGAGCTGGGTGCCCGCCTGGGCCAGCGGCAACATGGCCGGGATGCGCGAGCGGCTGGCGCGCTGGAACAAGGGCGGCGGCCAGGTGCTGCCCGGCCTGACCCGCCGCCGCGAGGCCGAAGCCAATCTGATCGAATATGGCGACTACGGCGTGCCGGTGCGCGTGCAGACGCCGCGCGGGCTGGCCCGGGCCACGCTCGACCTGACGCCGGACGAGGTCGCAGCCGCCCGCCGCGGCCTGACGGTGTTGGGCTATGTGGTGGGCGAGGACGTGCGCGGGGTGGCCGATGCCGCCGTGCGCAAGTTCCAGGCCGACCACGACCTGACCGTTGATGGCATCCTCGGCCGCGCCACGCTGTCCACGCTGCAGCGTCGACTCGATGCCCGCAGCCGCGCGGCTGTGGGCGGCGCGGTGACCGCCACCGGCAGCGCCGCCACCCTCGCCGATCCGCTGCCCGATGTGCCGCTGCTGGCCTGGGCGGATATCGCCGTCCTCGGCGGCGGGCTGGTCCTGCTGGGCTGGCTGGCCTGGCAGTACCGCGATGCCATCGCCGCCAAGATCCACCCCACTCTGCCGCGTGCCGCGGCCTATCTTCGGAGCCTCAAATGAGCAGCGCCCTGACTGCCCTTGCCCTGCAGATCGGCGTGCCGATCATCGGCCGCGTCCTGACCCGCCGCCTCGGTGGCGCTAACGCGCAACTGGCCACCGACGTGATCGGTGCGGTCGCCAGCCGCCTCGGCGTCACCACGGACGAAGCCGAGGCGCTCGCCGCCAGCAACCCGCCGCGCGTGGTCGATGCCCTGCGCGAGGTCGAGGCCATGGCGCCCGAGATGATCGCCCTGCACGCCGCGGCGCTGGAGGGGCAATTCGCGCTGCTGATGGCCGAGCAGCGCGGGCCGTGGTGGGGCTGGGCCTGGCGCCCGCTGATGATGTGGCTGCTGGCCTTTCTCTGGCTGTGGACGGTGGTCATCCTGCACGTCTGCAACGCCGTCTGGCGCATCGCCCTGCCGCCGATCGACCTCGGCGTGCTGCTCAGTCTGACCGGCATCTACATGGCGCTCTACATGGGCGGCCACACCGTCAAGGACTGGGTGCGCATCACGCGCCAACCGGTATCGGGGGGTGGTGTGTGAACGACGTGCTTGACCTGTCGAATGTCGTCGCCTGGGTGGCTGCTCTCTCGCTCCTGCTGAACTTCGGTCTCACCATCTGGAATCTGGTAGCATCGGGCTCGCGCGAGAACTCCAAGCGCATCGAAAGCCATGCCGCTCGTCTGACCGCCCTCGATCACCGGATCACGGGAGTCGAGCAGGCGCAGCGGACGGCGCCAGTAAAGGACGATCTCCATCAACTCCATCTGTCGATGAGCAATATGGGCGGGGACGTGCGGGAGATGAAGGCGATCATGGCACGCATGGAAGTCGTTCTGAACCGCCACGAAGAACACATGCTGGACGGGAGCAAGCGATGAGCGACTACCAGGAAACTCTGCGCCGTCACCGCCGCCTGGCGATCCTGCGGTTCCTCGAGGCGAGCCCGACCTTCACGTCAAACGTGTCCATCCTGACCGATGTGCTCAACAGCGATGCGATCGGCATCAACACCTCGCGCGACCAGACCACCACCGAACTGGGCTGGCTGGAGGAAATGGGCTTCGTTACCCTTGCTGGCCAGTCGGATTTTCGGGTCGTGACATCGACCGCCCGCGGCGTCGACATCGCGCTCGGCCGAGCGACCCACCCTGATATCCAGCGCCCCAGCCCGAGGCGCTGAGATGCCCCCGCCTCGCAAGATCGATCTGTTGCCAGCTGAACTGAGGCTCTGGCTTCAAGAGGAGCTGCGCGCCCGCGGCTTCAGCCAATACGAGGAACTGGCCGAGGCGCTGAACTTCCGGCTGGACGAGGCCGGTCTCGACCTGCGCATCCGCAAGTCGGCGCTGCACGATTTCGGGGCGGAGTACCGCGAGTTCGTCAAGCTGCAGGAACAGGCCAGCGACTGGGCCCGCGAGTGGCTTGGCGAAATGGGCATGGATGACCAGGCGCAACGCCAGAACGTGCTGTTCCAGATGCTGACCACACTGGCCTTCAAGGTCATGCAGGCCGAGGTAGCCAAGGAAGGCGCCGAGATCAGCCCGCAGAACCTGCATTTTCTCGCCAGGATGATGAAGGACGTGATGTCCTCGTCCGGCATTGCGCAGGCGATGCAGGAGAAGGAGCGCAAGGCCCAGGCGGCAAAGCTGGACGCCGCGGTTGCCTCGGGCGAGGTCACTGACGATTTCCGACGCCAGGCGCGCGAGATCATGGGGTTTGCATGACCCCTCCGGAAAATCCGATCATCCATTTCCTGCCGTACCAGAAGGCGTGGATCGGCGATGACAGCCGCTTCAAGATCGGCATGTTCACCCGGCGCGGCGGCAAGACCTTCGGCTCGTGCGGCGAGATCGTCGACGATTGCATCAAGGCCGAGATCGACCGGCGCAAGGTACGCTGGACGATCCTGTCGCGGTCGGAGGGCACCGCGAAAGAGGCGCTCGAGGACGCGTTGAAGCCGATGACGCGCGCCTATTACGCGGTGTTGAAGGGGCTTTCAAATCGCCCGCAGCCCGAGTTCACCGAGGGCGAGTTCCACGTCCCGGCCCATGTGAAAGAGATCCGCCAGGGCGACCAGACCTTCATGGTTGAGGTGCCCGAGGCGCGGTTCAAGACGCAGGAGGTCCATTTCCCGACGGGCTCGCGCGTCGTCGCTCTGTCGGCCAGCCCCGATGCCGCGCGCGGCTTTGGCGGCAACCTCCTGCTCGACGAATTTGCCTTCCATGCCGACAGCCGCCGCATCTGGGGCTCGGCCTTTCCGGTCGCAGCGCGGGGCGGACACAAGATCCGCGTGATCTCGACGCCTAACGGCAAGGGCAACAAGTTCTATGAGCTGATGACCGCCCGGGAGAATGACGACGTCTGGTCGCGCCACGTCATCGACATCTACAAGGCGGTCGAGCAGGGTCTCGACATCAACATCGACGAGCTGCGCTCGGGCATGGCGGATCAGGACGCCTGGGCGCAGGAGTTCGAGCTCGCATGGCTGGACGAGGCCAGTGCCTGGCTGGACTACGACCTGATCTCAGCCTGCGAAGCCGACATGGCGGGCAGGCCAGAGCTCTACGCAGGCGGGCCGTGTTTCGTCGGCGTGGATATCGCGGCACGCAACGACCTCTTTGTGATCTGGGTTGTGGAGCTGGTCGGTGACGTTCTGGTGACGCGTGAGATCATCGCCAGAAAGCGGATCAGCTTCGCCGAGCAGGATCGCCTGCTGGACGAGGTGATGCGCCGGTACCGGGTGATCCGCTGCCGGATGGACCAGACCGGCATGGGCGAGAAGCCTGTCGAAGACACCAAGGCCCGCCATGGCAGCGAGCGGGTCGAGGGCGTTCTGTTCACCCCGCCCGCCAAACTCGACATGGCGACGGCCCTCAAGGAGAAGATGCAGGACCGCAAGGCCCGCATCCCGGCTGGCGATGTCGTGCTGCGGGCTGACCTGCATTCGATCAAAAGCCAGGTCGGCATCACCGGCACGCGTCGGCTGATCGCCGACGGCGAGGGAGACGGGCACGCTGACCGCTTCTGGGCTGGGGCACTGGCCGTATCTGCCGCCGACATGGGAGCCGAGAGCTACGGGTTTCAGGCGGCGCCGGGCACCCGATCCCGCTGGACACCACGCGACGATGCCGACGATGACGATATCCCCGGACCGCGCTGGTCCCATGGCGGAGGTGCCTGGTAATGCTTCTTGATGCCTTCGGGCGCCCGTTCAAGCGGGTCTCCAATGCCGAACTCCTGGACCGGCAGGCAGTGCCCTCCGTCGGCTCGGTGCGCCAGATCCACACCGGCCATCCGGCCGACGGCCTGACGCCGCCGCGGCTGGCGGCGATTCTGCGCGCGGCCGAGCAAGGCGACGCGACCGCCTACCTCGAACTCGCCGAGCAGATGGAGGAGAAGGATCTGCATTATGCCGCCGTGCTGGGCGTGCGCAAGCGCGCGATCCGCTCGCTGGAAATTCAGGTCGATCCGGGCGACGAATCGGCGGCGGCGGCAGAAGCGGCCGAGATGACCCGCAAGGCGCTCGACGCGTCGCCTCTCAAAACCGCGCTCATCGATGTGATGGATGCGATCGGCAAAGGGTTCTCCGTATCGGAGCTCCTCTGGGAACGGGACGGCAAGCATCTCAGATTGTGCGGCCTCGAATACGTCGATCCGCGCTGGTTCGAGTTCGACCGCGACAACGGCACCTATATCTACCTGCGCGACAACGCAGGCCCGCAGCCCCTGCGGCCGGACAGCTACCTGATCCACACGGCCAAGACCAAGTCGGGCCTGGCGATCCGGGGCGGGCTCGCGCGCCTCGCTGCCTGGGGCTATCTCTTCAAGAACTTCTCGGTGAAGGACTGGGCCATCTTTCTGGAGGCCTACGGTCATCCGCTGCGGCTGGGCCGCTACGGCCCGTCGTCGACGCCCGAGGACCGGCTCACGCTGTTGCGCGCCGCGCGCCAGATCGGCGTCGACATGGCGGCGATCATCCCCAAGGACATGGAGCTCGAGGTCATCTCCGCTGCGACCAGTGGCGCCGACAAGCTCTACGAGGGTAATGCGCGCTATTGGGACGAGCAGATATCGAAGGGTGTTCTGGGACAGGTTGCGACCACGGACGCAATCGCCGGCGGACATGCGGTCGGCAAGATCCACGAGGAGGTCCGCGGTGACATCCGCGATTCGGATGCCGAGCAGCTGGCCGGCAGCCTTCAGCGCGACATTGCCGGGGCGCTGGTGCGCCTGCATTTCGCCGATCGACACCGCGTCGCCTTGCCTGTCATCCGGTTTGTGTCGCCCGAGCGCGCCGATCCCAAGCTGATGCTGGAACTGATGGAGAAGGGCCCGAAGGCCGGGCTGAAGATCGCGGTCAGCCAGCTGCGCGAAGTCTTCGCCCTGCGCGAGCCCGAGGAAGGCGAGGAAGTCCTCGCCGCCCCTGCGCCGCCGCCCGCCCCGCCGCCGCTGGCCCCGGGTGCCCCGCCGGTGCCGCCACCGCCCGACGATCCTGCCGCGGACCGGCAGACCGCTTCAGTTGCCCCCGACCGGGTTCCCCGCGACAGCATCGACGCGCTGGTCGACGAGTTGATGCAAACCGGAGATATGGAGGAGGCCGTGACAGGCGAGCTGGGCGGCCTGATCGAGGCCATCCGCCGTGCCAGGACCTTCGATGAAGTCCAGGACATCCTCGCGGCCTTCGGCGCGGCCGAGCCGGGCCCGGTGCTGGATCTTCTTGAGCGCTCGACCTTTGCCGCCCGGCTGGCTGGCGAGACCGGCGCCGACATCCGCCGAAGGACAGGCGATGACCGCGATTGACCTGCGCCCGCTGCCACACCGCGAGGCGATCGAGTATTTCTCTTCGAAGGGTTACGCGCCCTTCCTCCAGCGGTTTCATCACCTCGACCTGTTCCGCGAGGAGCATGCGCGCAACTGGGTGGTCGCCAAAGCGATGCGTGATGACATATCGCGCGCCATCCGCGATGAGATGACCCGGGCACTGGCCGAGGGGCGCACTCTCAGGCAGTTTCAACAGACCTTGGCCCCGCGACTGCAGGAACTGGGCTGGTGGGGCCGACAGGCCATGCAAGACCCGCTGACCGGCGAGACGAGGGAGGTGCAACTGGGATCGATGCGCAGGCTGCGGACGATCTTCGACACCAACATGCGCACAGCCCATGCCGCGGGGCATTGGGCGTCGATCCAGCGCACCGCCCGGGCCTTCCCCTATCTCGAATACATCCAGATCGACCGGCCAACCAAGCGCCACGATCACACGCGGTTTCACGGCAAGATCTGGCGCGTCGATGATCCCATCTGGCTGCGCATCTACCCGCCCAATGGCTATTTCTGTGGCTGCCATGTCATCCAGCGCACCGATGGCTGGATGAAGCGCAACAAGCGCAGTGTCGATCCCGCGCCAGATCTCGAAGAACAGCCCTGGACCAACAAACGCACAGGCGAGATCTTTCAGGTGCCGCGCGGCGTGCATCCGGGCTTTGACGCAAATCCGGGTGCTGCCTGGCTAGACACCAGGACAGCCTGGGCGCAGGTGGCGCCCGAGATGGCACCAGCCCCGCAAGCCGAGGCCCGGGGGCTGATCGACGGGCTGCGTCTGCGCCGCCTGAACAGCGGCGTCGAGAACCTGGTCGTGACCGATGCCGCGCTCAACCCGGTTGCCACGGTCTTCGGCACAGCCGAGGCGCCGCAAGTCCGCGTTCCGGACAGGCCGGTGACGTTCGGCGGATCGGTCTTCCGCGCCAGCCTGATCGAGGCGCCGCCCGCGCCGGTCGAGGTCACGGAGCTGTTCGCGCGGTCGCTGGCTGCCAGCGCCTCGGTTTCGACCGGCGGCGCCCTCTGGCGGATGCAGCGCGGAACCACTGAACCTCAAGGGCCTCTGGAGGCCTTCAACCGGCATATCGGCGAAAACGTCTGGGCGCAGGCCATGAAATCCGACGAGCTGATGATCGTCTATCGCCACGCGATGCTGCTGTGGCTTGAGCGCGCGGGCGTCATCACCTATCGTTTCCACCTGAGCCAGCGGCTGCGCCAGATCCTCGATCTGCATGCCGAATTGCTGGCAGACCTCGCGCGGTAGGACAGGCGCGCCAGAGGCCCGCAGAAAGGCGATGCAATTCCGGTGGCCCGTTCCCCCGGAAAACCCGACGAGACCGGTTTTGAAGGCTCTGCGGCGTTTTTGAAGGGTATCTGACCCCGAAGCCCCGCGCCCGACATCACCGGGCAGGGGCTGCACCCCCGAAACAGCATCCCCCGGCACCTGTCGCCCCCGGTCTGGCATGACCGGTTCCATGAGCAACCTCGTCCGATATTCCTGCGCCATGATGGCGCCGCTGCCCTCGGCTCCGGCCGAGCGCATCGAGCTGATCCCGACGGGGCGGTTCAAGACCGCCGACCGGCGCCCGGCCTTTCGTCTCGACGATCCCGCCGGTGTCATTGCCTCGAGCTTCGCCATGGCGGCGGGCAACGTGCTGCCAATCGATTTCGACCACCGCAGCTTCGCTGGCCAGGGCGCGTCGGACAGCCGTGCGGCCGGATGGATCACCAGCATGGACGTCGAGGGCGACCGCATCATGGCGTCGGTCGAATGGACCGCGGATGGCCGCGCCGCGATCGAGGGCCGCGCATATCGTTTTGTCTCGCCGGTCTTCAAGAGCCGCCCCGACGGCCAGGTCGTCCTGATCGAAGGCGCGGGCCTCGTCAACAACCCCGCAATCCCCCAGCTCCGCCAACTCGCTTCGAAGGAACCTCTGATGGACCCGATCGCACAGATCGCGGGCCTGCTCGGCCTCAGCGCCGACACGCCCGATGCAATCGTGGCGCGCGTCACCGCGCTCGCCGCCGCCGAAACACAGCTCGCCTCGATCACCAAAGCGGCGAAGGTGACGGGCGACGATGGTGTCACCCAGATCTGCGCCCGCCTGACGGCGCCCACGATCAAGGGCGATCCGGCGCAGTTCGTGCCCCGCGCCTCGTTCGACGAGCTGCAGACGCAGTTCGCGGCCCTGCAGAAGGACGTACAGATCGGCAGGGTCGCGGCGGCGCTCGAGGCGGCACGCGATGCTGGCAAGCTGACTCCGGACCTCGAGAGCTGGGCCACGCAGCTCGCATCGAAGGATCTGGCGGAATTCGAAGCCTGGGTGGCCGTTGCTCCGGTGCGGATCGAGCTGGGCGCCCGTCGGCAACTGGCCGGAAAGCTGCCGCCCAAGGCCTCGGGCGACACCCTCGATCCGCTGGAGCGGCAGGTCGCCTCGCGCATGGGTGTTTCCGAGGCAGATTTCGCCAAGGCACGCAACATCATGCAGGAGGTCTGACCGATGACTGCTCTGACCCAGAATTCCCCGCGCACCCGCGTCGGCGATGGCCGCCGGTTCCGCGACCCGGTCGCGGCCGACACCCGGATCTTCTCGGGTTCGATGGTCGCGCTGAACGCCAGCGGCAACGCGATCCGTGCCATCACCACCGCGACCCGCGTACGCGGGGTGGCGCTGGCAGAGGCCGATAACACCGACGGTGCAATCGGCGACGTCAGCGTCGAGATCGAGCGCGGGCCGTTCCTGTTTCGCAACGACACGGAAGACGCCGTGACGCGCGCGCATATCGGCACGACGGTCTACGTCGTCGACGACAACACTGTCAGCTCCTCCGCGACCGACACGATCGCTGCGGGCAAGTGCCTGGACGTGACGCCCGAAGGCGTCGTCGTCGAAATCCTCTGAGCGGAGATCAGACCATGGATATCACCCGGGCCTCCCTGGCAGCCCTGAATATTGCCATGACCACGGCCTTCAATACCCGGTTCACGGGCGTTGCGAGCACCTACGGCCGGGTCGCCATGACCGTGCAATCGACCACGCGCCACCAGGCCTATCCCAAGCTGTCCGAGCTGGGTCCGATGCGCGAATGGATCGGCGAGCGCTACATCGAGCGGCTCGAAACCGACGGCTTCGTCATCACCAACCGCAAGTTCGAGAAAACCGTCGCGGTGCCGGTCGATGACATCTCGGACGATGTCTACGGCGTCTACACGCCCTTGGTGTCCGACATGGCCCAGGTCGCGGCCGAGCTGCCCGACGATCTGGTCTGGGAGCATCTGGAAACCGGCTTCGCGGCGACCCACTACGACGGCCAGTTCTTCTTTGATACCGATCACCCCGTCGAGAACGAACTGGGGGTCGAGGTCTCGGTCTCGAACTTCCAGGGCGGCTCGGGCGCGGCCTGGTACCTGATCGACGACAGCCGCGCGATCAAGCCGATGATCTTCCAGGACCGCGAGGCGGCAAAGATCACGCCGAAGACCAACCTGACCGACGACAACGTGTTCTTCCAGGACGAGTTCGTCTGGGGCGCCAAGCGCCGTTGCGCCGCCGGGTTCGGTGCCTGGCAACTGGTCTATGCCTCGCGCCAGACGCTGAACGCAGCGAATTATGCGCTTGCGCGCGCGGCCATGCTGGCGATGCGCGGGCACAAAGGCCGCAAGTTGAACCTCAAGCCCAAGCTGCTGGTCGTGCCGCCGTCGCTGGAAGGTGCGGCCCGCGAGATCCTGCTCAACGAGCGCGATTCGAATGGTGCCACCAACAAATGGCGCAACACCGCCGAGCTGCATGTCGAGGGGCGTCTCACGCTCTGACTGGCTGCCGGTTTCGCTGAGGGGGCGGCACGCCGCCCCCCATGTCAAGCCGACAGGAGGAACCCATGGCCCGCAATCCCGCGAAACAGAACACCGCCTCGGCGGCGAAACCCGACGACACGAAACACCAGAATACCCAGGGCGCCGAAGACAGCCTTGACGGTGCGCAAGCGCCCGACCAGGCCCAGGCGCCGCAGCAGCCGTCCGATACCACGCAGGACGGCACGGCGGGGGGCAACGAGCCCCCCGCCACCACTCCCGGACCGACGCCGAGCGTGGAAACCCCGCCGACTGCCGAGCCTGAAACCGGGGCCATCGCGGCAGCGCAAGGCGGCCATCCCGACGCGCCCGGTCCCGATCTTGATCGCGTCGTGACGGTACGCGGCCCCCAGAACGGGCGCCGCCGCATCGGTCGGCGCTTCGGCGCTGACCCGGTGGAGATCCCGCTGGACCACCTGACGCCCGAGGATCTTCTGGCGCTGGTCTCCGACCCGGCGCTGATCGTGTCGATCCCCGGTTTCGATCCCAAGACGCTCGCCGCCGCGCTTCGCCCCTCGGCCTGAGCTTGCCCGCCCTGATCGCAGGGCCCCGCTGGAGGGCGGCGCAAGATCGCCCCCGGCACCCTGATCCGAAACGAGGTCCCCATGTCCTATGCCAGCATCTCCGAGTTCAAGAGCGGCATCCCCGAGCGGGATCTCGTCGCCCTGACTGATCTCGGGATCGATGCGTCGGGCGAGGTCCAGGACGGGCGCATCCAGGCGGCGCTGGACGATGCCTCGGCCGAGATCGACAGCTATCTGGCGAAGGTGGTCACCCTGCCGCTCGCCCAGGTGCCGCGGATCCTGAAGGTGATCTGCCGCGACCTCGCGCTGCACCGGCTCTACGTCAACATCGGTCACAGCATGGAAGCCCGCGAGAGCCTCCGCAAGGACGCGGTCGGCTACCTCAAGTCCGTGGCGCGCGGCGAGGCCGCGATCGGCGATGGTGGCGACGTAGCACCTCAGGTCACATCACCGGGCGTGGCGATGACGGCGGGCCCCGAGCGCCAGCTGACCCGCGACCGCCTGAAGGGCTTTTGACATGGCTGGCATTCAGTTCACCGTCACGCTCGAAGATCAGGCGATCAACCGTGCGTTGGTGGGCCTCGCCGCCGCCAGCCTGGACATGACCGAGCCGATGGATGCGATCGGTCGCGTGCTGGTCAACGGCGCCGTCGAGCGGATCGGCACAACCAACGTTACCCCGCAGGGCGAGGCCTGGGAGCCAAGCCAGCGCGCGAAGGAAAAAGGCGGCAAGACCCTGCATGACAGCGGTGCCCTGATGCGCAGCATCAATGCCTGGGCCGCGCCCGACCACGTTGTCGTGGGGACCAACGTGCTCTACGCCGCCGTCCACCAGTTTGGTGCCACGACCGGGTCGCTGGGCGCCTGGGTCGGCACAGACAAGAATGGCCGCGACATGACCGTCCTCTCACCCTGGGGCGACATCCTCGCGCGGCCGTACCTCGGGATCTCGGACGACGAAGAAACCAGCATCATTGAGCTTCTGCGCGACCATTACGGCGACATCATCGAGGCCCTGCAATGACGCCCGCGATCATAGAGCGCCTGAAGGACGCCGCGCCGCTCCTGAAGGGCCGGGTCTATGGGGCCGCCGCGCTGGCCGCGCTCATGGAGAAGGGGGCGGTCCCCAATGTCACGCCCTGCGCCCACGTTGTGCCGACCGGCCTTGCCGGTCGTGGCGACGGCGAGGCAGCGACGGGCGCCTATGTCCAGTCTTACGACTACCTCTTTGGCATCGTGCTCAGTCTCAAGGCGCACGACCCGCTGGGCGAGCGCCTGGCGCTCGATGAGGTGCTTCCGATCATCCGCGAGATTGCCCGGGCGCTCGCTGGCTGGACGCCGGACGATGCCACCGTCGGTGTCTTCATGTTCCGCAACGCGCGGCTCGCGGCCTTCGCCCGAGGGTTGACGCATTACGAACTGACTTTTTCGCTCCAGGACCAGTTGAGGATTGCCCCATGAAGTCCCCCGCGCCTCTGCCCCAGGAGGGTGGCAGCTACATCCGCAACGCCGACGGCTCGCTGCGTGCTTCGGATGCGTCAAGCCTGGCTTTCCCCGCCCCGACACCGCCCGCTGCCCCCGCGGCGGAACCCTCGTCCGAGCCCGCGCCCCCGCCGCGCCGGGCGTCGAAACAGCCTGCAAAGGACGCCTGACATGCCCCAATACTGGAAGCGCAAGGTTCTTCTCGCCAAGATCGAGACCACCTATGGCACCGATCCGACCCCGACGGGCGAACTGAACGCCATCCTCGCCACCCAGGTCCGCCTGACCCCGATGGAAGGTCAGGATGAGAACCGCGACCTGGAACTGCCGTACCTCGGCGCGCAGCGGACGATCCCGAAGGAACTGCACGCAAAACTCGCGTTCCGTGTCGAGATGACGCCGTCCGGTACCGTCGGCACCGCACCCGCCTGGGGTGTGTTGTTGCGCGCCTGTGCCTGCGCCCAGACCATCGTCGAGGACACTTCGGTTGCCTACAACCCGGTTAGCGCCGCCCATGAATCGATCACGCTCTATCAGTGGATCGATGCGGTACTCTATCGGCTGTCCGGCGCGCGCGGCACTTGCGTGCTGCGGGTGACGGCCCAAGGCATCGTTTACTGGGAATTCGATTTCACCGGGCTCTGGGTTATCGCCTCGGATACCGCACAGGCGGTGCCGACCTTGGCCGCGCAGCTCGCCAATGCGCCGAAGATCGCAACCACCGCCAACACGCCGGTGTTCACGATCAACACCGTGCCGCTGGTGATGCGCAGCTTTGCACTGAACCTTGGCAACGCGGTCGAGACGCGGTTCCTGATCGGGTCGGAGTCGGTCCTGATCACCGACAAGATGGAGACGATCGAGATCACGGTCGAGGCAGTGGCTCTGGCGACGCTCAACCCCTACGCCCTGGCGATCAGCCAGACCCCCGGCGCGATCGCGCTGACCCATGGCACCGTCGCGGGCTCGATCGCCTCGCTGGCCATCCCGGCGGCGCAGATGCAGCGCCCGCAGGGTCTCGAGAACCAGCAGAACATCGTCGAATGGCCGCTGCGCATGGTGCCGCTGCCGGTCGATGGCAACGACCAGTGGGTCCTGACCCTGACCTGATCGAATCCCCGAGCCCCACCTCTGACCCTCGAATGGCGGAATGCCGGAAAGACTGCCCATGCTGAAGATCGTCAAGAACCCCGAATTCACCGCCCGCGTGAAGGTACAGGTCCCCACCGAAAACGGGGTCATCGAAGAGAGCTTCGTGGGCCGTTTCCGCACCATCTCGATCTCCGACGCCGAGAAGTTCAACGGTTTTGCCACCGAAGAGGTGAGCAACTGGCTGCGCCGGATCCTGATCGGCTGGGAAGGGATCAAGGACGAAGACGGCAAGGACGTGCCGTTCAGCGACGAAGCGCGGGAGCAACTGATCGACATCCCCTTCATCCGCAACGCGATCGGTGCCGCCTACAACGCCGCGATGATGGGCGCCAAGCGGGGAAACTGAAGGCGGCGGGCGCAGCCTGGGCCCGTGGCGATCTGCGGTTGCGCCCCGGCGCGGGTAACGCCGACGAGGATGAAGCCGACGAGGATGCCCGCCGCTTCGGGATCGCGCCGCCCACCGACTGGGCGCCGCCTCCGCCGGAGGTAGACGGCATCTGGGAAGAGCATCTGCCCGCCCTCATCGCGTTTCTGCAGGTCTCGGGTCAGTGGCGCTGCACGCCCCTCGGTCAGACGCGCACCCGGTGGCTGGGGCTCGATTATGCGGCGGTCCGCGACGGTCTCGATCTGGCGGGGATCAGCGTGACGCCGGTGGTCTGGGAAGAACTGCGCCTGATCGAGGCGGGCGCGGTGAGCGAGTTGAACAAGGACGTCTAGAATGCAGCGCGATCTCAATCTCTCGATCGTCTTGCGCGTCGCGGCCGAAGCGGCCCGGCGCGAGATCGCGGCGACAGGGACAGAGCTGAAGGGCCTCGGCGCTGCCGCTGACCAGGCGGGCCGGGCCGGTGCGGCCGCGGGCCAGGGGATCGCCCAGACCGGCGAAGCCGCGCGCGAGGCCGGTGTCGGTGTTTCTGAGCTGTCGCGCGGCATGGGGGCGTCGCTCAACCAGACGCAGAACATGGCCATTCAGGCGGGACGCACAGCGACGGCGATCGGGGCCATGCACCAGAGCGGCGAGGCGATGGCGCAGGGACTGCGCAGCCAGGTCGCGGCAATGGTCGACGCCGCGGTCGATGCGGCCGCCTACCGCGTCGAGCTTGATCAGATCCGTGCGCAACTCAACCCGCTCGCCGCCTCGCTGCAGCAGTTCGAGGCCACGCTCATGGCCGTCATCGCCGCCGAAGAACTCGGCGCGATCACCAGCCACGAAGCGGCGGTCATGCACGACCGCCTCGCCCGGTCAATCAACGCGGTCAATGCGGCTGCCCAGGCCGCCGGGGTACCCTTGAAGGGCATGAGCGTTGCCGCCGCCCCTTCATCGACGGGCCTGCAGCAGCTTATCGACAGATTGACCGGAGTCGAATCCGCAACCCGCCAGGCGGGGGCACAGACCCTACAGTACGGCTACGAGCTCGATGCACTGCGGGCGCGCTACAACCCGATCTTTGCCGCATCGCGCGAGTACGAACTGGAACTGCGCGCGATTGCCGAGGCCGAACGGCTGGGCGCAATGAGCAGCGTTGAGGCGGCGAACGCCCGTCAGAACGCGGCTCAGGCCATGGCGCCCGTCAACACCGGGCTGGTGCAGATGGGTCAGTATTCGGGCGCCGCCGCCGCCCAGGCCGCGAACCTGTCGTTCCAGCTCAATGACATCTTCATGATGACGGCGCTCGGGCAAAGCCCGTGGATGCTGATGATGCAGCAGGGCCCGCAGGTTGTGCAGGTCATGGGCCAGATGCGCATGCAAGGGCAGTCGCTGGGCGGAACGCTGAGGTCGGCCGTTGGCATGGTTCTCAATCCGGTCGGTCTGGCCACCATGGCGATGATCGGCCTCGGCGCCGCCGGAGTGCAGGCGCTGTCGTCCATGAAGGGCGAAACCCGGTCCTTCGAAGAGATGCTCGAGGCTCTTGACGACACGCTCGGACGGATGCGCACAAACCTGGAACTGCTGGGCAATTCCCGTCTTGGCGACACGTTCGGCAGCCTGACGGCCGAGGTCCAAGCGCTGGCGCGTGGTATGCTCGACCTAGATCGGGCAGCGCAGCCCCGGCAGATTCAGAGTGTGATCGATACCTTTCTTAACAGGGAGGTTGAAGAAAGTTGGGGACAAGCGATCACCCGTAGCCTCGCAGCCGGTTTTGCGGCGACCTCTGGCGGGCTCGGCGCTGCGGTTTCCATGCGGCCAGAGGTTAACGAAGCTGCCAACTATGCCTCACTCGGGGCAGCCAATAGTTACGAGGACTTCGCCGCCCGCACGTCAGCGATCAGTGACTTGGCCCGGTCGGGTGACATTGCGGCGGTTATGGACGAGTTGATTGCGCTGCAGCAATCGATGTCAGGCGGTAGCGCGTTCACCGAAATGAGCGCCGAACTGCGCACACTGCTGCTCGATCTGGGGCAAGCGGGTATCAAGATCGCCGAGATTGAGGCGATGTGGAACGGGTCGGCGCAGGCCGAGGCGCTGCGGGCGCAGATCGACCAGATGGTCACGGGCTACGCTCAACAGGCGGAGCTTTCCGAGGCCGTGACGCGCCACGGCGAAAATTCTGCCGAGGTCGAGGAACTGCGCGCGAACCACGCCCGGGCCGCGCTTGAGGTCCGCCTGCGGGAGATGGGTGCGGCCGAGGACAGCAGTGAGGCCGTCCGCGCCCGCGCGGCGCTTGAGGCCTCGTTGCATGCCGATCAGCAGGCTGCCTATGCGCGCCGCGAGCGCGCCGAGGCGCAGGTCATCGGCGATCTGTATCGGCAGGAAGAGCTGTCCTCGACCATTCTGCGCTTTGGTGAGCAGTCGGCCGAGGTCGATGCCGTGCGGGCGCTGCATGCCCGCGATCTCTACGAGCAGCGCTTGCGTGAGGCAGGCGTCAACGAGACCCTGGTCCAACAGGCGCTGGTGCTGCACGACGCCGAGCGTGATCGCCTGGCGACGATCCGCGAGCAGGCCAACGCTCGGCGTGCTGGCGATCTGATGGCAGAGCTGCGCGAGGAAGCCGCGATCAATCAGGCAATGCTTGTCCATGGCCGTGACAGCGTCCAGGTCCGGCAGTTGCAGATCGCGGCCGACCGGCGGGTTTTCGAGCAGATGCTCGAAACCTTGGACGTTGCAGAGGGCATCAAGAGCGCATTGCGTGAGCAGTGGGAGATCGCCCGCGGCCTCGGTCAGGTCGATCCCTTCGGACAGATCGGTGCCGCCCGCGACTACCTGCGCAGCCAGCAAGAGCGCATTGACCGGTTGCGGCTGGAGCAAGGCCTGCTGGGTCAATCAGAGGCCGCGCGTCGCCGGATCATCGCCTTGTGGGAGGTCGAACGCGACCTGCAGCGCGAGGGGATTGATGCGGCCAGCGCCCGGGCTGCCGAGATCCGCGCCGCCGCCGCGCAGGAAGCAGAACTCGCGCTGCAGGTCGACCGCCAGACCGAGGCTTGGGGGCGCGTCCAGTCCAGCGCCGAAAGCGCGATCGATTCCATCGCCGAAAAGCTCATGTCCGGCGATATCGAGGGCGCGCTGGAAGCCCTGGCGTCGGAGATCACCGGCATCTTCACCGAGTTGGCCATCACCAACCCGCTCCAGAACGCGCTGCTGGGCACCAATCAGGGCACGCTCGCCGATGTGGGCGGCTTGCAAGGGATCATCGCTCGGCTCATGGGCCGCGGCAACCCGGCTGACATCGCAGCCCGCGCCGTCACCAGTTCGGTTGCCTCCATGCAGGTCACGGCGGCCAATGTCATGATCAGCGGTGCGGGCGTGGCCGCCCTGGCCGGGCTTGCCGCCGGGCCAGCGGGGCTGGCCGGGGCAGGCGCGGCCAACCTGCCGCAGGCGCCGCTGGACTCGTCCGTCATGGCGACGCTGCAATCGGTCGCCACCGGCGGCGCCACCCGCCCGGACGGCATTAGCGGGCTGCATGCCGGGCTCGCCAACCCTCTGGCCGAGATGATCCGCGAGGCTCAGGCTCTGTTCGGGCCCGATGCCGTCGAAATCTTCTCGGGCTATCGCTCGAACGAGGTGCAGGCCGGGCTCTGGCAGAGCGCGCTGCAGCGCTACGGCAGTCCCGAGGCCGCGCGCCAGTGGGTGGCTCCGCCGGGTGCCTCGCGCCACAACTTCGGGCTGGCAGCAGACCTGCGCTACGGATCGTCCGACGTGCAGTCCTGGATGCACCAGAACGCCCCGCGCTACGGCCTCGGGTTCCGCATGGACCACGAGCCCTGGCACGTCGAGCCGCAGAACGCCAATGACCTCATCGCCGAGCAGACCCGGGCCGCCGTAGCCCTGACGCGGTTCAACGCCGTAACGGGCGAGGCGTCAGCCGATCTGGGTACGCTCGGCCAGGGGTTTGACATCTTTGGCAGCGCGCTGGCCGCGGGCGCCCAGGGTCTGGCCGGTGGCGGGGCACGCGGCGGACTGACCGGCCTGCTGCAGAGCCTCGCCACTGGTCTGGCCGGCGCAATGGGCATTCCCGGTTTCGAAGGCGGCGGATGGACCGGGCCTGGCGGGTCCAGCGACGTGGCAGGTCTCGTTCATGCCGGGGAATACGTCTTCGATGCTGCTGCGACGCGCCGGATCGGCATCGCCAATCTGGAGGCGCTGCGCTCGGGCGGGCTGCCCGGCTACGTCTCTGGCGGCTATGTCACCGATCATTCGGCCCCACCGCCCCAAAGATCCATGCGGGCGGGCGCTGCCGCCGAAGCGGCGGTGATCCAGCTTCAGCCGGTGCTGGTCAACAACACCGGCGTGGCCATGCAGATGGAGGTCGAGGAAACCACTGACGCGCGCGGCCAGCGGCAGCAGAAATACATCCTGTCTGAGGCGGTGAGCGAGGGGCTGGCGACGCCCGGCGGCCGCGGGGGACAAACCCTGCGTCAGGTCTATGGGCTGCGCCGGTCCTCGCGGAGGCGGCAAGCATGATTGCCATCTGGCCCGACTCGCTGCCGCTCCCCGAGCGCGACACCTGGCAACTGCAGCCGCAAGACGCTCGGCGAAAGCGCCAGTCCGATGCCGGTCCACCGGCCTATCGGCGCCGCTTCTCGTCGGTGGCGAGGACGGTCACCCTCTCTCTGCTGCTGTCGCGCGACCAGAAGGCGGTGTTCGACACGTTCTTCCACGGGGACTGTGCCGAGGGCTCTCATCTCTTCACCATGCCGGACCCGACCACCGACGGCTGGCCGGTCCTTTCCAGTGACGGCGAGGCGTTGCTGGCGGCCCCCGGCGTGCCACTGCTCCTGAGCGCGCGCTGGCTCTGCGCCTGGGGTGATGCGACGCCGACCGAGACGCTGGTCGGCATCGAGTTCCGCAAATCCTTCAGCGTGGTGGTGATGCCATGAGACGCCTGTCGCTCAACGCCCGGCTGGCGCAGGACGCCCCGGCCTCATCCGAGGTCGAAGTGGCGCTGTTCCTGATCGAGCATCCCGATCTCGACGCGCCGATCCGGCTCTCGACCGACAACACCGAGCGCCTCTCGGCCGATCCGCTGTTCTATGGCACGCGCTCGACCTGGCGCGGCGCCAATCCGCTGACGGAGCCGTATCTGTGGATTGTTGCCTCGGCCGTCCTGCCGGGCGACGACGAGGAGGCACCCGCCAGCGCCCAGGTGGTGATCGAGAACCTGGACTCCGACCTGGTGGCGCTGCTGCGGTCGTTCACCGCCCCCGCTGCCGTCAGCATCGGTGTGGTCCTGGCCGACACGCCGGACGTGGTCGAGGCAGAATGGACCGGCCTGCAACTGACGGCGGCCGAGATCACCATCGGCGAGATCGTCCTGACGCTGAGCCGCGACGAGGTCGAGCTCGAGCCGTTTCCGCCCGGCCGCATGACGCGGCTCAATTTTCCGGGGCTGCACCCATGAGCTGGTCGGATCATTACATCGGCATTCCCTGGCGCGAGTTCGGCCGCGGCCGCAGCGGCTGCGATTGCTGGGGCCTGGCCTGCCTGATCTATCAGGAAGAGCTGCACGTCACGCTGCCGCAATACCTCGGCGAGTATGCCTCGGCCGAGGAGCACGGCGAGATTGCCGCGCTGATCTCGGGCGCTGCGGCCTCCCCGCTCTGGCTGCCGGTCGACGGACCCGCGATCGCCTTCGACGTTACCGTGATCCGGCGGGGCCGTTTTGAGACCCATCTGGGCATCGTGATCCGCCACGGCATCATGATCCATATGGCGGGCGAGGATCAGGCCAAGATTGACCGCTATGATACCGGCCGCTGGCGTCACAGGGTCGCCGGGCATTACCGCCATGCGTCAAGGACCGTTCAACGCACCGTTCAATTGATCTCGGAGGCGCCGCGATGACCGCCTTGACCGGGATCCCCGTGCTCGCCGCCCCCGCGCTTGACCCTGGCGGGGCCCGCCTCGAGCTGACCTTGCCCGAGGGGCTGACCATCGCCGAAATCGTTGCCATGGCGCTGCCGGGCGCGAGTGCAGCCGACCTGAAGCGGGCCCGCATCGCCCTCGTCACCCCGCGCGGGGCGCAGATTATCCACCCTGACCTGTGGCAGCGCGTGCGCCCGAAACCCGGGGTGCGGGTGGTGATCCGCCTGATTCCGGGCAAGGAAGCCCTGCGCACCATCCTGTCGATCGTGGTTTCAATCGCCGCGGTCGCCCTCGGCGCGATCTTCGGTGGGCCTCTGGCCGGGCTATTGGGAATTTCCTCGAAGCTTGTCGGCGGAGCGCTTGTCAGTCTGGGCGTCAATCTGCTGGGCGCCCTGCTGATCAACGCCCTGATCCCGCCTGCAAAACCCGATGAAGAGCGCGCCAGCTATGCCATTTCAGGATGGCGCAACCGGCTGGATCCCAATGGCGCCGTGCCAGTCGTTCTGGGCCAGATCCGCTATGCGCCGCCGTTCGCCGCCCGCAGTTGGACGTCGATTCAGGGTGATCTGCAGTACATCCACGCGCTGTTCACCTTCGGCGAGGGCCCGCTGGAACTGACGGATTTCCGCATCGGCGAAACCTCGATCAGCGAATTCGACGAGATCGAGATCGAGGTGCGCCAGGGCCTGCCCGAGGACGATCCCGTCAGCCTCTATCCCTACCAGATCCTCGAAGAACAGATCGGCGTCGAACTGACCCGCCCGCTGCCCCGCGACGACGCGGGCGAGGTGATCAGCGGCGGCGCGGCGATCGAGACCCCGGTGGTACGCACCACTGGCGGTGATGCCTCGGCGGCGTCCATCATCCTGGCATTTCCCAGCGGCCTGGCGCATTTCAATGACAAGGGGAACAAGCGCACCCGCACCGTGCAGATCCGCATCGAGCAGCGACTGGTGACGGCCGAGGAATGGGCCGAGGTCACCGTGCTGGACCTCTCGGCCAAGAAGGCCGAGGGGTTCTACAGGCAGCACACCTGGTCGTTCCCCGAGCGGGGCCGCTGGCAGATCCGCCTCACGCTGCTGACCGCCGAAACCGAGAACACGCGCATCCTGCAGCGGTGCGCCTGGGCAGGTCTGCAGACGATCCGCCCCGAGTATCCGCTGAATTATCATCGGCCGCTGACCTTGGTGGCCGCGCGCGTGAAGGCGACCCACCAGCTTTCGGGTGCGCTGGACAATTTCAGCGCGCTGTCGCGCCGCATCTGCCTCGACTGGGATCACGAGACCGACACCTGGGTGATGCGCGCGACCTCGAACCCGGCGGCGTTGTTCAGGTTCGTGTTGCAATGCCCGGCCAATCCCAAACCCGCGGCTGACGCCGAGATCGACCTCGCGCTGATGGCCGACTGGCATGATTTCTGCCGCCTCAAGGGGTTGCACTACAACCGCGTCCTCGAACAGGCGGGCAGCACCCTGCGCGACGCCCTGACCGAAATCGCCGTTGCTGGCCGCGCGTCGCCGCGCCACGACGGCGTGAAATGGGGCGTGGTCATCGACCGACCGGCCCCGATGATTGTCGACCACGTCAGCCCGCGCAACTCGTGGGGCTTCTCGCTGCGCCGTGCTTATGCCGAGCCGCCGCACGCCTGGATCGCCCGGTTCCGCGACGAGGGCAACGATTACAACATCGCGGAACGCGTGATCCGTCGCCCCGGCTACGTGGGCGACATTACCCTGACCGAGACGCTGGAGATGCCGGGGCTGACCGACCCGGCCATTGTCTGGCGCGAAGGGCTGCGGCGCTTCTACGAAGCCGAGTATCGCCCCGATCTGCTGCAGATCACCCAGGAAGGCGCGGCTCGCGTGGCGACCCGCGGCGACGCTGTGGTGATCAGCCATGACGTCCTGTCGCACACGCAATGCGCGGCGCGCGTCAAGGCGGTGATGGGCTGGGGCATCCTCCTCGACGACGCCGTCACAATGGTGGATGGGAGCACCTATGCGCTGCGCTTCCGGGTGTTCGCGGACAGCGAGGACACCGTCGGCACGTCGCTGATCCGGCCCGTGGCGACAACACCCGGCGAAAGCGACCTTATTGTGCTGGAAGGCGCGGGCTTGATGCCTGCGGTCGGCGACCTGGTCCTGTTCGGCGAGGCCGGGTCCGAGAGTTTTGAGGCGATCGTCAGCCGGGTCGAGACGACCGAGGATCAATGCTCGATCCTGCGCGCCGTCGCCGCCGCGCCGGAGATCGACGCGCTGACCGACGCGGCCGAGATCCCCGAATGGTCCAGCAGGGTCGGCGCCGAGATCGACCCCAGCCTGCTGGCTCCACCGACACCGCGCTTCAGCAGCGTGTCCAGCAGCGTCGTCTGGATCCCGTCGACGGTCGACGCCGAGGGTTACTGGGGCGCGGGCCAGATCGATTTCCTGATCGAACCGGGCAGCGGCACGGTCAGCACCGCAGCCTACCGGATCGGCCACCGGCTGGGCAGTGCGGGCGATTGGACCGAATTCGAGATCCCGGCTGCAAACGGCGGCGGCTGGGCCGGGCCCTATGCCCATGGCGACGATGCCCAGATCCGCGCTCAGGCGTTGTCCTTCGTAGGCGTCGCCGGGCCCTGGACGACACCGATCAGCCTCGAGATCGGCGCCGGGGCCGCCGATATCCCCGCGGCCCTCGATCCCGAGTCGGTCAGCGTGACGCCGCTGCTGGGCGGTGCCCTGCTGCAACTGGCGACCGGCGAGGACGCGCTGACCACTCAGGTGCAGATCTACCGCTCGACCTCGGCCACCCTCGACCGAGACACCGACGCCGCGGGCGCGCCCTACGCCGTAGGCCCGCTGCAGAGCTACTCGTTCGCGCTGGGCGACACGACGCGCTCCAACCTGATCCTGAACGGCGGCTTCGACAGCGCGGCCAACTGGACGCTCGATGCGGGCTGGGCGATCGCGGGCGGTCTGGCCAGCCACACCCCCGGGACCGCGGATGCGCTGGCACAGCCGATCAGCACCGAAACGGGGAAATGGTACCGCATAGGCTTCTGGACCGACGGGCGCACGGCGGGCTCGGTGACGCCGCGGATCACCGGCGGCTCCGACCGGCCCGGCAGCACGGTCACCGCCGACGGCGCCCACCGTGACCGCATCCAGGCGGTCACCGGCAACGACAGTTTCGGCTTCCTTGGCAGCTCGGACTTCGACGGCGCGGTCGATGACGCCGTCGTCTACGTCGAAACCGCCGCCTGCCTCGCGCAGGGCACCCATTACCTCTGGATCGAGCCGCAGAACGAGGACGGGGTTCCCGGCCCTGTTACCGGCCCGATCACCGTCACCATCATCTGAGGCAGGCATGAGCATCCAGACCACCAATCTCCAGCAAAGTTCCATCGTCGACGAGCTCCTCGGCAATTACGACGGGTCCACAGTGCGGATTTCCTTCTTGCGGTTCCTCGCCCTGGTGCTGATGCTGCAGGGCCCGAGCTATGCCACACTCGCCGAGCTGGAGGCTGATCTCGATTGGCCGGCTGGCGCTCAAGGCTATGTGACCGCGGACTCGGAACCTGGCAACAGCGGCCGTTACCGCAAGGATGGGGCCATGGCCGCGGGCTCCTGGACACGGGTCGGCGATCTGCCGAGCGGCGCCATCGAGGCCGCAGAACTGGCCCTCAAGGCGCCGATTGCCAGTCCGGATTTCACCGGCATCCCGCTGGTCGATACCGCTGCTCCCGGCACCAACACCCGGCAGGCCGCCAGCACGGCGTTTGTGCAGGCGGCGATCACCGCACTGATCGGCGGCGCGCCGGGCGCGCTGGACACGCTGAACGAACTGGCTGCGGCACTGGCCGACGATGCCGACTTCGCGGCGACGATCATCGCTCAACTGGGCTTGAAGGCGCCGCTTGCCAGCGCGCCCCTGACCGGAACGCCCACGGCACCCACGGCCGCCCCCGGCACGAACACCACCCAATTGGCCAATACAGCCTTCGTCACCGCCGCCGTGGATCAGGAGGCCGAAATGCGCGCCGCGTCGGATGAGGACACCAATGCGCGCACGGCACCAGTCCAGGGCTACCCTTGGCAGGAGTTGGCCGTAGGCACGCCCGATGGCGTGACCGCTTACTCCGCAGCAATCACCGATGATGCAGGCAACGCCGTGGCGCTGGTCGAGACGGACGGCACCTGGCTCTTGCAGGCGCTGCGCCTGTTGTCCGGCCTAACGGGTCTCGGTTTCCTTATGGGCATGGACGCCATCGCCGAGGATTTCGCGCTGGCTGACGCTGAGGGTAACATCGCCCTCGCGCTCAAAGGTGGCGCGCTCTACGCCCCGGGATCTCCCAAGGGCGAATTGAGCTACATCAGCGCAGATCGGCGCAACAAGGGCTTCAGCGCCAGGGTGCGCGCCCGCCCGCCACAGGTCCAGTTGCCGACCGCGACCTACAATATCATCGTCGTCTATGGCCAATCCCTCGCCGAGGGCGCCGAGACCTGGCCGAGCCTGTCAAAGACCCCTGCACCCGGCGCGCTGATGATCGGCGACAACGTGGATAACCTCGTCGAGCACACGTTCAACGCCATGGGGGACGATGTATTCAACCCGTTGGTGGCCTACACTCGCAGCGGGGGCGCCAACCTTGACGGTGCAGGCGAGGCGGCGTTGGCGCCTGGCTCCACCAACTTTGGCGAGCCTCCGGTCATCGGGTTGACCAACGGGCTCAAACGCTGGCTCAACGACAGGGCGCTTATGGCCAATGATGGGCGCTACCTCGTGGCCCTGTCGCCCGGCACCGGTGGACGAACCATCGAACAGCTTTCCAAGGTCAACACCCAGGATGCCACAAACCGCTGGAACGCCCTGACCGCTTGCGTCGGGATGGCCGTGACCCTCGCCGATGCAGACACCGCCTGTTGGCCGGTGATGGCATGGCTGCAGGGCGAATGGGACTATCTGGAGGATTATGGCAGCGTGAACGCCACACGGGTACTGTACGGTGCCGCTCTGGAAACCCTGCTCGACGACGCCAATGACGATGCCGTCACCCTGACCGGCCAGACCCTGCCGCCGCTCAAGGTGATTTATCAGACCGGCGGCAGCTATAGCCGGGACGTGGACGGTGAGGGCGCACCGGGGCTGCACGTCGGCATGGCGCAGATCGACGTTGCGCTGGACCGTCTCAATGACACCGTGATGGCTGGGCCGGTGTACCCCTACACCGACAAAGGCGGACATCTCGACAGCAACGCAGCTCGCTGGTTTGGCCACCAGATGGCAAAAATCACGCGCCGGGTTTGGTCCGGCGAGGGTTGGCAGCCGCTGCGGCCGATCGAGATCACGCGCTCGGGCCGGGTGTTGATCGTGCATTATCATGTGCCTCACCCCCCGCTGGTCTTCGATACGCCCTATGTGATCGCAACCGCGACCAGCTATGCGGACAAGGGGTTCAGGGTGACGACCGCTTCCGCCGCGATCGCAATCCCTATCGTCGACGTGGAGATCGTCGGCGATACGGTGATCAGGATCACCTGCGCCAGTGACGTGCCTGCGGACGCCCTGCTCTGGTACGCCGACAAGACGATGCACAATGGCAACGGCAACCTGCGCGACAGCGATTCGACGCTGGCCAGCGATACCTATGAGTACGTCCCCGAGCGAGGCATGTACGCCAGCGCCAATATCCCCGCGCTCGTGGGCAACCCCTATCCCCTGCACAACTGGTGCGTGGCCTTCTGCCTGCCCGTCACCTATTCGGAGTTCTGACCATGTTGATTACCCTGCCGAATTCGGACTTCTCGCCCCTCGGCCTCGGTCAGGTCACCCGGTTGCGCGGCGGCGCCCCGGTGGACGACCTGGTTGGGCTCTGGCTCTTTGACTCCGGGATCGACGGAGCAGCCATTGCATCCGTCACCGACGCCTCGGGCAACGGCCACCACGCCACCCTGATGGCAAACTGGACCGCAGGCATCAAGCGCAGCTACGGCATGGAGGTCGGCACGGCGCAGGGATCGGCCTACGAAACCGACATCCCGATCAACCCGACAGGCCGGGCGCTGACCGTGTTCTTCGCCGGTGCGACAATGGTGCCTGCGGCCGAGACTGGCGTGTTCATCAACTGGATCGGCGCCAACATCGCCGAAATGGACAACCCCGCCACCAACCAGTCCAATCAGCCGCATCTGGTCATCAACCACGACATGACGTTTTCGCCCGGCCGCCTGATACTTTTCAACAGCAACAGCGGGATGCTGGGCACAAACGTTCTGACCCAATCGGCAAATCAGCCGACTTTCCAGCAGCCTTTTGTGGCGGCGCTGGACATCAACGGAGAGACGGGCACTGCCAAGATGCACGTCCTCGGCGCGTCCACCCTAAGCCATACCAGCGCAGCGATCAGCACGTTTTACGATGGCGCTACCGACCGGGGCGACTTCACCTTTGGCCCGTGGGCGCACAACACCGTTGCCACGGCATCGCCGCCCATTGGCAACGTCTATGCGGTTGCCGCTTATGCGCGGAATTTCAGCGAGGCAGAGGCTCAGACCCAGATGCAGTTCCTGCGCGCCATCGCCGCGGCGCGCGGTGTGACCGGCTGGTGATGAGGGCGATCGGGGTTGTCACGCCCCGATCCTGCGCGATATCCGGCCGCCGCTCAGGCGGCCGGGGGGTGCGTCAACACCCCCCGACACGGGGCCAAAGCTGCGAAACCTGACCCCGCCGACCCGTCAAAGCTCAAGGCCGCGCCCACCCCTGATCAGGGACGGCCAGTAGGAGCTGATTCGCATGCCTGCGAAAACCCCTGACGTGACTGCAATTCGATCGATCCGCCCCGCCGCCCCCTGGCTGGGCGGCAAACGCAACCTCGCCAAGCGCATCTGTGCCCTGATCGACGCCGACGCCCGCGCGGGCAGGCACACCACCTATGCCGAGCCCTTCGTCGGCATGGGCGGCATTTTTCTGCGGCGGACATCGCGTCCGCGCGCGGAATTCATCAACGACCGCCAGCGCGAGGTCTCCAACCTGTTCCGCATTCTCCAGGAGCATTACGTCGCCTTCCTGGACCTGCTGCGCTTCCAGATCACCACCCAGGCGGGGTTCGAGCGGCTTCTGGCGGTCGATCCCGAGACCCTGACCGACCTGCAGCGCGCTGCCCGCTTCCTGTTCCTTCAGCGCACGGCGTTTGGTGGCAAGGTCTCCGGACGGAACTTCGGGATCTCGACCGACCGGCCAGCCCGGTTCAACCTGACCACGTTGGAGCCTGATCTGGAGGCGCTGCACGAGCGGCTGTCGGGGGTGACGGTGACCTGCCTGGACTTCGCCGCGTTCATCGACCGGATCGACCGGCCGAGCACGCTCTTCTACCTCGACCCGCCGTACTACGGCTGCGAGGACGACTACGGCCGGGCGCTGTTCAGCCGCGATCGGTTCGAGGATCTGGCCGAGCAGCTGGGGCGTTTGAAGGGGCGTTTCATCTTGTCTTTAAACGACCTTCCCGAGGTGCGCGAGATCTTCGGCCGGTTCCAGATCGAGGCGGTCGAGACGAGCTACTCGATCGCGGCAAAAGGGTCACTTCCGGAGCGGGGCGAGGTGCTGATTTCATCTCGACGCTGACTGAAAAGCTGCGGGGAGGTCGCATGGGTCATCACGATCCTAGGCCGCAGCGCGTCGTCCTAGCGCGGCCCACGCGGCCTCTCGCAAAAGGGAATTGCGGTTGGAACAACAAGAGAACGGGCATAGAATGTCCAATCCCAACCTAGGAGAAGCTCTGCATGGAATCCGGGACTTCCAACGACACTGGCAGCTTCATTCTTTCGCACCCGGAGGAACAGCCGAACCTGACCAAAAAGATCGAAGGCGGTTCGGCGCCAAGTCACTACATCAATCGTTATCATGCCGACCACGACGTCGCGTGCGCATTCTGCGCCAAACAGACGCCACATCGGCGAGGATACACAGCCCAGATGCCGGACGGGCGGATCGCGTTGATCGGTCGCGACTGCGCCAGCGAGTTCTTCGGTAAGGAGCGCGCAAGCAGCTGGGAAAAGGCACTGAAAGCGCAGGAAGATCGCCGAGCGCGACGGCGTGTTGTTGAAAGAGCTGTCGCGAGTGTTCCCTCTTTGTTGGTCCAGATTACTCCCGAACTGGTCTCAATAGAGAGGCAATGCCTCGATATCACCTGCGCGATCACAGAGGGCATGGCTGGGCGTCAGCCTCAAGTTCTGCGGCGGGACAACGGCGACTGGGACATCGTCGCGGATGACCGCCGAGTTCTATATACCGTTGCGGCGGCGGCTATCCTGAACGCTGGACGTACGAGGCGGCACCACCTGGCAAAAGCCCTTGAGGCGCTGAAGAAGCTTTCAGCCATCGACGCGACAACTGACATGTCTGATAAAGTGGTGAGCAGGATGCTCGACTTGCGGACAAGTTTGATCGCGGATATCGAGTCCGGTCTCCGGCTTCTGCGGCGCTGTGCCCGCTTTTACACAGCGAACAACCTAAAGGCGCTGTCCCGGGTCTTGGCATCGATCGATTCTGGTATCACTCGGGTCGATCTGAAGGTCAAGAGTTCTGGCACGTTTGTACGATTGACGGACCGAGGCATTCGAATCGAGGGATTTGATGGCGGGTACCTGCGTGAAGCGGAGCATGCGACCTTTCCGCTTCCGAACCTGAACGAGCTTCCATCGTCTGAGCAAATCCTTGCGTTGATCAAGTGAAGAACTGCGATCGCTCCCAACAGGCCGACAACTGGCCCAGGCCTAGCGCGACTCCGCGGGCTCGCTCCGAAGTTGCTGAACCGGCCCATAGTCGCGCCACGCTTACGGCCCGACTCCGCCGGAGCCAGAAGCTCCTGCTTGGCTCGCTGCACCCGGAAGTGCTCCAGCGGGACGCCAACTCGAAATGGTTTGCGAATCAACCATACCATGCGAAGGTCGGCCATCTTCAATGGTGTGGTTGTGCAGATGGCTGTCTATCGTTTCCTCGAATATCGAACGGCTCTTTGGGTAGGTGGCCCCCGCAGTCTGGAAGCAGAGCTCCGCTCTGCGAGCGCGGCGCTCGGGAACAACACTCAGCGTATTGTGGAACGGGCAGATGGCGCGAGCGTCATGGGGCTCCGCATCGAGGATACCAGGACACTTGGAATGCTGGTTCACTGCGCTAGGTACGTAAACGACCAACCAACGTCTGTGGTCTCGATGGTCGAACAGCCCGCAGCGATGCTTGGGCAACGCCGACCAGGCAACGCAGAGAACTTCGTCCAGTCTGACTTCATGGCGGCGATTCATGGCAACCATGTGGTTTCCCTCAACGCAGGGCAGAAAGCTGCTTCATTGCGCGAATATTTGAGGGGGCTTTTCCGGCTTGCTGGCCTTCAAGAAGAATCGGGAATGTTCGATCTTGTAAGAATGGCCAACATCAATGTCGCTCAAAAGATTCGCAGCTCCGGCGGCGTGGCGTCGCTGGAGGTCGATCTTGCGCTTCAGGAAGCCGCGTACGTTTGGATGCAAGATCGCCGTCAACGGCGGGCGCAACAGCGGTCGAGAATGGGCGCCATGCGCGACCGCATGGCTGACTTGGTCGGTGACATCTTTGCAGACGATCGACAAGGGCAAGGGATTGCTACGAGTCGCAAAGGCACGGTTCGTATGGTGGTTTCGGTACCTTCTGGTGACCTTCAACCAGCTAAAGTGTCACTCGATCAGACAACGATGGATCTCCTCGAGGACGAGGAAACGGGTTATGTCGTGCGCTTGAGGAACGGCGACACGATCCGTCCTGAAGAAGCCTCTTTGCGCAAGCGAATCAGACTAGAGCGCGAAGGTAACTCGGTGAACGCCCTCGCCGCCAGAGATGAAATTCTGCGGTACATGAGCGAGCTCTCGGATGACGGTCATATGATAGATGAGTGAGCCTGTCCCAAACAGCAACTCCTCTGGTCCGGCGTTCGCATGGCAGCGAACTGTCGCGTTGCTGTTGATGGCCGCAGTGTCAATCGCCGTCGGATACTTTGCGCAGCCATTGGTTGCAGGAAATCAAGCCGTGATTGGCATCGTGGTAACGGTGTTCTCGATCCTGGCGGGTTTCCTTGTCGCGGTGATCACTCTGCTGGGCGACCCGAGAGGAGAGGGCTGGAAAGCTCTCCAGCTGGGAAAGCGCGAGCTCGAAGCGCGCCTGCTGAGACATCGTCTCCTGTTCTACTTGTACTTGTCGACGCTTGGCCTCGCCCTCGCAACGCTCTTGGTGCCTGCGGAATACGCTTCTGTGAAGATTTGGTTTGAGCGATTTTTTGTCGGCTTCACTGTGTTCGTCTTCCTCGCATCTTTCTCTCTGCCTACCGCCCTGTCACGGCTGCAGATGGAGAAGTATCAGGCCGAACTGGACGACAAACTGCCGGGGTATTTGAGGAAGAAGGTCAACGAGCGCGAGTAGGGCTTGAGATCTTCTCCTGCTGCAACAATCGCTGTCAAACTCTGCAGGAATTGCTGGCGCGCTACATGCGCGGATCTGGTGAAGTTTTCCAAGACCCTGAAAATGCAGATTTTTTTTCATGCCCGGCTGAACACTTCGATTTCAGGGGCATCTACCGGATGGAACACAAATCGAACATGTGACTGCCCAAAGCCGATAGACGCGGCCGCAACTCAACTATAGGCTTCTCCCGATCTAGCAGGCAACTGGACGGAACGGGCCAACCGTATGGCAGCACAGGATAATCAGAATTTCGAGGGCCGGTTCTTCACTTGGTTGAAGACCTTCCTGAAGGACAGAGGGCTACAATTCTCCAGGTGTGGTTTCAAGACCGGAGATGGGCTTGGCGAACGCCATGAATTTGATCTCGCTGCTGGGTATTGGAAAGAGCCGAACTATTCCGCGAACAAGCCCCCGCGCTGGATCTATCGTATAGTTCCAGAACCCGTCGGGCTTCGCGCTGAAAACCCCGCTGGCGGTCCCTTCAACCTTGGTGCGATCAACACGGCGCAGGAGGACAAGGCGGGCGTAGTATTCCGTCTTGTGCCGCTGATTCAGCAGGGGCCGGGTGACTTTGTCCAAGACAAAGACTTTGAGGTTCACGCGCTATTCGTTTTTCACGGTGCAACCCCACAAGGGTCATCTGCCGAACCGTTCAATTTCGATCCCGCCACGGGAACGATGCGCTTCAAGGGGACCTCTCTGGAGTACATCGGCTGCGGACTGCTCGGTTTGATGCCCCGCAACACTGAGTTGAAGATCATAGAAAGCGGTATGGAGCGCACGATCACTTATGGAGATGTGATCGACGCACTCGCAGCGGACATCAAGTGCGCGCCGGCAGGAAATCCAGCTTCTCCAATTCCGGTCTACGATCTCACAGCGCAAGCCGAACTTGATAGACTCAAGAAAATGGTCGCGGACGCTTGGGCGGCCGCCGGGCCTGTGACGCCGAAGAATGTTGCAGTCGCTGCAGTTGCGGGCGACGAAAATGGCGATGACGACGAAATTATCCCACCCGCGTCGCTCGAGATCCCGGAGAACACGGACCTTCTTGGGATCGATCCCGCTGTATATCGCCAAATCAATGCGGCGCTGAAATCGGGCAAGCAGCACATCATGCTGTATGGTCCACCTGGAACCGGGAAGACAACTCTCGCGCGCTGGATTGCAGCAACCCTCACTGGCGGGAAGTGGACCCTTGTGACAGGTTCGTCAGACTGGAGTTCGCAAGACATCATCGGGGGGTACCAACCAGTAGGCGCTGGCGCCGTTGCCTTCATTCCTGGCGTATTGCTTCGTCGCTTTGATCGTCCGCTGATCATCGACGAACTTAATCGTTGCGACATCGATAAGGTGATCGGTCCGCTCTTTACTGTCTTGAGTGGCCAGCAGACCACTTTGCCCTACCGGCTGAACATCGAGGATAAGGATAGCCCGCAATATGTGATCCTGCCAGAAAGCAAGCCCTCGGCAGAGACATACGAGTTCGCGCCAGGCCCGCACTGGCGGCTGATTGCTACCATCAATTCCATCGACAAGGCCGCTCTGTATCAAATGTCCTATGCCCTCAGCCGCCGATTTGGCTGGGTCTATGTCGACGTGCCGCGCGACACGGCTGGTTTCATTGAGTCTTTTATCAGAAAGTCTGATCCAACTTGGGCTGGGCCTGCTGCGGGCGCACCTTGTCCGCTTGGTGCTTTCTGGGCGGCCATCAACAAGGTTCGTGTCCTTGGACCCGCCCCGATCATTGATGCAATCAAGGCCGTCCAGGCGATGGATGATGGCGCAGACTTCTTCGCTGTCCCTACGCCCTCAATGCGAGAGGCTTTGCTCGATGCGGTGGACATGGTGTTGCTGCCGATGCTTGACGGGATTGTGGTCCAGGATGCCGACTTCCTTGCGCAAGCGGCCGTAGACGCCTTCGGCCTTGATGCGGACTCCAGTGATCGGATCAAGCGGCGGATGGAGTCGGTTGCGGTCTGATGGAGGGGATCGACCGAGCGATTTCCGACTTTGCAGCAGGAATCTTCCTCCGGCATTTCCGGTCTGGGACGCTTCTCGGTGCTGACCGGCCGTCGCTTGACCTTGCCCGCGATCTCGAACTCCTTCGCGCGCACTGGGCGATCTCAGCGCCGGTTCGGGAGTTCGTTCAATATCTCCTTGCCCATCGGCACGAAGCGCAGGCGCTGCTGCAATTCCAGAGACGAACAGATGACGCAGTCGCGCGCGGAAGGATCGATGCCCGGGCTTCGGTTATTGCGCGAAGGGTGTCCGGGCACCCGTCTCTGATTGTTTCGGAAGAGCCTGTGAGATCGTTCAACACGGGGCCAAACCAAGTCGTCGCTTGGGTTGTGCACATGGCCGCGACTCATGCTGAGCGTCTGTTTGCGATGCAGCCCAAGAATTCGGCCTACGCGAGCCTGATTGAGGCGGCGATGGCGGAAATTTCAGCGGTGAAGCGGCTCGACGCTTTGCGAGAACCGCTGAAGCACGTGACGGCTGGACGAAGGCCGGGGCCAAACGCCGTAAGGGATGCAGCGCGGTCGCGACGACTGATCTATCGCTATGCGATTGCGGCCTACACGACGTTGACGGGGGTCGAAGCTGGCGACGAAGCCGCGCTTTCACGTGTCCTTCGAAGCACGCTCATCGGGCCACTTGAGGAGTGGCGTCGTTTCGAATTGGCCGTTGCGGCGGGACTCGGGGAAGCGCTGTCTGCGGAACTCGGCCTTCCGCTGCGTCTGTCTGTACTTGATGCTCGGCCAGGACAGCCAGTCTTGCGCTGCGGGCGGTACTCGGTTTTCTGGCAGTCAGGCGGCGGTCTGTATGTGCCACCTGCGCTGGAGCCATCTGAGCTGCGGCTTGAAGCCGTTCTCGCTGCATACGGGATGGCTGCAGCAGCGGATCGTCCGGACCTGGTAATTGTCGACGACGAAGCTGGAAGCGTGGCGGCCATCGTCGAGGTCAAGTATCTGGCGGGCGATACGGCAAATGCGCGTTTCCGTGAAGCCGCGGGTCAGATCGTTCGGTATGGACGGGGATATTGTGGCGAAGCCGAATTGCCCTCGCTGATCCGCCGGTCACTGATTGCTCTAAGCCGTGAGGTCCCCTCACTCATCGATGACACAGCAGACGCGCCCCGTGCGGTGGACTTCGGAGGAATACTGGATGGGCGGCTCAATTCTTGGGTCAGGGAGCGCCTTTTTGCTTAAGCCCATTGAGGGTTGGAGCAAGCTCGCCGCGCAATTTTATCTCAACGGCGCGAGCGGCGGCGGCATCTGCAGCGGGGAGCACCCGAACCTCGCAGAACTGCCGGATGTGCGCACGGCAACGCCGCCCGGCCTCTTGGGGGGAACGTGGCAGATCAGCGGGATCAAGGATCCGATCAAACAGGAGATACTGGGCAAACATATTGACGACCTGCCCGCTTGCGTGGTCACGGAGCCGTCGCCTGAGCGATCCTTTTCCGTCGCGCCCGGCCATGCCGACGTAGATCACTTCGTCTTCGGCAAAGATGACATACACGCCGGGCGTGTCGGGCACGACCGACCAGTCGGTCGTGCCCATGGGAACAGGTGGTCCAAAGCCGTTATCGTCGAGTATCCCGTGAAAGTTCACTCGGCGGCGACTTTCGGCTCGGTTGCCTTCTTGCGCATCGAAGCGGGGCGTTGCGCGCCTCCATCCTCAAAGAGTGGCACCGCTTCCTCATCGACTGGCCGTGCGCAGGGCGAGGCGATCTCGTACGGTACGCCGCGCTCCTTGGGCAGAGGCTGGACGGTCGGCACGAAGCGAGCCTTTGCCCCGAGCAAATATTCCTCAGAAAGCTCACAACAGACCCAGCGTCTGCGCAGATTCTCCGCAACGACACCGGTCACGCAGGAGCCGCCGAATGGATCGACCACCAAATCGCCGGGATCGGTCAGGAAGCGGATGAAGTACTCCGGCAACTGCGTAGGGAAGCGAGCGGGATGGATGGCAATGTTCTCTGCGCGGCACTGATCTTGGTAGCGTCCATTGGATTCCGTGTTCGCGATGGCGAGCAAGTTGGGTGGGACTGATCCGCCATTGTCCTTGCTGAACTTGTCGGAAATATCATGTCCCGAAGGGCGCAACTTCGCGGTATAACCGTTCTTCAGCAAGTGCTCCATTGACTTGGAGTATGGCTGCAGAATGCGCTTGTTATTCGCTTTTGGGTAAGGAGTCTTTGCAAGCCACCAGACGGTGTTCACGGCATCCTTGACGCGGACGCGACGCACGTTCACCCATTCAGCGGGGGTCGGTAGCTTCGACGGATTCCACCAGTAGTGTTCCTGGCACAAGTGAAAGCCGTATTCCTCGACCAGCATCACCAAGAGCTTGAAGTGATAGAGGCTGCGCGTCGGATGGCCGGGCTTCCAAGCTCCACCGATATCGATGACCAGACTTCCGCTGTCCTTTAGGACACGATGAAAGCCTTCAGCAAATGGCCGAAACCAATCACAATACTGATCGGCATCTTCGTTTCCGTAACTCTTTTTGCGAACGAGGCCGAAAGGCGGACTGGTCATGATCAGGTCTACGCTATTCGGCTTCGCCTTGCCGAAAAGGTACCCCCGACTGTCGCCCCAGAGAATCTCTCCGTTGTCCGTGGTGAGGAAGGGCTTCACGAGGGATTTGGGGTATGCGCGGGCGTTCGTCTCGATCGCACTTGTTCGACTGCTTTCCTTGCCCAGATGCTCCGAATGCAGGAAGCGAATGTACTCACTGACGTTCTTGTATCCCCTCGTTGCCGCAGCCTCTTCGAATGCCGCGCGTTCCTCCTCCGTCAGCCGGATGTTGGTGAACTTTGTTCTAGGATTCTCTGCTCTTGGTCGCGCCATTAGTACTTTCCCTCGTGTCACGCGAACAACATAGCTCTGGGTTTTCCGTAACACAACAACCAAGAGGCTAAAGCGTGGCACAAAAACCCGTCCCCGGGTGAATCTGGTCTGTGGCGGTGGTGCACTGGAGCGCGACCCTCTGCTCAGCCCAATCGACCGGGGGAGTTTCCATCAGCCGCGCCAGCGTCACCTCCGTTCCCTGCCTGCCATCAAGGATCGCCTCGACGATGTCTGGCGCGAGCAGGGTCAGGCGCAGGACCCGGGTCATGTAAGAGGGCGCGATTCCCTCGCGCTCGGCTAGTTCGGCGATGGTGGCGAACTCTCCCGACTCGAGCATCCGCTTCCAGCGGAAGGCGCGGGCTAGCGCCTTGACCAGCGTGTTGTCCATCCGCTGCGGTTGCACGGCCCCCTTTGGCAGTTGCATCTCCTTCCGCCCACCGCGCTTCACAACGCGGAACGGGACGTGGAGCGTCACAGTCTCGAGGATCGGCGACCCACGGCTCATGCGGCCTCTCCGATACTGCCAGCCAGCATTTCGCGCGCGAGTCCGCTGAGGCCGTCGACGCGAAGCCGGACGTTGAGCCTACCGGTGCCGATGTCCACGCGCTCGACCAACAGCGCCACGATGCGCGCCTGCTCGGCGGGGAAGAGTTCGTCCCACAGCGGGTCAAGCTCCCGCAGCGCGGCTCGCGCGTCGGCCTCGGTGATGTCGTCAGCATGGAAGCGCGCCGCCTTCGACGTCCCCGCAACGATCTCCGGCTGGCGGAACACGGCGCGGAGCTGGTCGATGACAGCGCCCTCGATCTCGCCCGCAGGCACGCGGCCGACCGGACACGAACCAGCACCATGCTTCAGCACGGTCTGACTGACATAGTAGCGGTAGAGACGATCCCCCTTCCGAGTATGCGTCGGTGAGAACGCGGCGCCATCGGGCCCGAACAGTAGCCCCTTCAACAGCGCCGGCGACTCCGCGCGGGTGCGGGCCGCGCGCTTGCGCGGGCTCTCCTGCAGGATCGCATGGACACGGTCCCAAATCTCGCGGTCGATGATCGCGTCGTGTTCGCCGGGATAGCTGTCGCCCTTATGGACCGCTTCGCCGATGTAAGCGCGGTTCGAGAGCATCCGATAGATGTATTTCTTGTCGATCCTGTTCCCGCGCGGCGTCCGGATGCCGCGCGTGCCGACCTCCCGCGCCAGTTCGGTGCACGACCCGATCTCGAGGAAGCGCTCGAAGATCCAGCGGACATGTGCGGTGGCGTCTTCGTCGACCACCAGCTTCCGGTTCTCGACGCGATAGCCGTAGGGCGGCACCCCGCCCATCCACATGCCCTTCTTTCGGCTGGCGGCGACCTTGTCGCGGATCCTCTCGGCCGTCACCTCGCGCTCGAACTGGGCGAAGGAAAGCAGGATGTTCAGCGTCAGTCGCCCCATGGAGGTGGTGGTGTTGAACGACTGTGTGACCGAGACGAACGTCACGCCGTTCCGGTCGAACACCTCGACCAGCTTGGCGAAGTCGGCGAGCGAGCGGCTGAGGCGGTCGATCTTGTAGACGACGACCACGTCGACCAGCCCGTCCTCGATGTCCTCCAGCAGCCGCTTCAGGCCGGGCCGGTCCAGCGTGCCGCCCGAGATGCCGCCGTCGTCATACTGATCGCGGACCAGCACCCAGCCTTCCGACCGCTGACTAGCGATGTACGCCTCGCAGGCCTCTCGCTGGGCGTGGAGGCTGTTGAACTCCTGCTCCAGCCCTTCCTCGGAGGATTTGCGTGTGTAGACCGCGCACCGCAGCTTGCGGACGACCTTCGACTTCTCGGGCGGCTTCGTCATGGCCGCCCCCTGTGGTTCTTGAGGCCGAAGAAGACCCAACCGTTCCAGCGCGTGCCGGTGATGGCGCGGGCGATGGCGGACAGCGACTTGTAGGGCCGCCCCTGCCATTCGAACCCGTCGGCGGTGACGGTGACGACCTGTTCGACGCCCTGCCATTCGCGCAGAAGGCGCGTACCGGTGATGGGGCGGTCGCGATCGGCGCGGATGCCGCGCTTCCTCTTGTCGCCGCCGTCCAGTTCCTCGCCCAGCCGCTCCAAGCGCCGGATCGTTTCGGGCTTCAGCCCGCCGTAGGCGAGTTCCTGGATGCGGTAAGCCAGGCGGGACTCGAGGTAGCGGCGGTTGAATGGTGGCGGCTCGCTGTCGAACAGGTCGCGCCACTGTTGCTTCAGGTCGGGTGTCGGCGTGCTCTTGAGCGCGGCCAGGCGCGCGGGGATGGGATCGGGCTTGTTCATGCATTTCTCCGGCGAGTTGGAGTTGCATGACGGCATCGGTCGGGCGGATAGTGTAGGCAACGTTCTCCAGTATCGTCAGATACTTCGCCCGTCTCCCGCATCCGCAACCGAAGCAGCCCGAGTGCCAGCAGGCCGCACAGCTCGGCGCGGCGCTCGGCGGCGGTCATCTGGTCGGGCGGGAGCGGATTGGGTCGTTTCATGTCTTGGTAGCCGTGATCGGTGGTGCTGTTACCGATCAAAAGCCACCCGGCCGCCCGGGACGGGACATCTCAGAAGAACGGAATGCAGAAATGCGAACAGGGAGAGAACATCAGGGGTTGCCGATCACGGATATGTCCATGATTATCGTGGGTTGAATCAATCGAGAGCAGTTGTTCATTGAGGTGAGTTCATGGCGCGGAGGAAGAGCGAATTCGGACCGAACCTCGGGAGTATCCTTCAGGGCGCCCCAGCTGCGCTGGTCCGGCAGTTTCTCGCCAGCTTCAAACGGCCCGACGACACTCTTCTCGCTCCGCCGGAAATCATTGATGGCACGACCGATGATCAAGGCAAGGCCGCGCTGAGTGCGTACCTGCGTTCGGAGGACAAGGAAATCATCGGGCTACTTGAGGGCATCGCTGGCGCTCTGCTCGACATGGGCCAGGACAAGGGAGCGACCTCACTCGACACGGTTGCGGGGCAACGGCTGCAGAATGTCGACTACGACCATTATGAGTCCCAGCCTGACCTGCTGTGCAAGAGCATCTGGATGCGCACGGTCTTCCCGATGCACTTTCACGACGCCCAGAGCTTCTATGCCGCGCGGCGCTATCGAGAACGGCGGACGTACTACACATGCTGCGAGGTGGACTTCGACCACGATTCTGTTGCCGACGCAGAGGGAATCCCTGACGAGAAGCTCTGTGACGCTGTTCAGGAAGCTCTGGGACTGAAGGGCAAGGTCACCGCGTCCGTCCTCGAATTGCCCGAGACCGCCAACTACCCGCCGTCCTTCATGGTCGCCCTGCGCCATCCCGGGCCCCTGTCAAGTATCGACAATCATCGCGAGGAAGGGGGCTGGACCGTCCACTACTACAGGCCATCACACGAGGCTGTCCTGATCTACACGCCCAAGCTGAAGAAAATCGAGGTCGCATCAGCCAGCGGCGAGGTTCGCGAAAAAACCTCGAAAGTCTTCGCGGAGGTCGTTCTAGGGCGCCCGCCTTCGGCCAAGCCGCTGACCCGCCGAGAGTTTAACCTCGAACGCTTCAGGTCCTCCTTCGATCTGGATCGCCCGGATTTCGACGATGTCGAGATCACGCTGGCGGCGGTAGTCGAGGCCGAGGTGCGCCTCGGCTCGTGGGGCCGGCGGCTGAACATCAAGGTGACCATAGAAGACACGATGGAGGACGTTGTCCGGAAATACGTCGCCAATTCAGCCACCCTGATCCGGAGTTTCGGCTTCACAAAAATCGCCATCGCAATTGGTTACACCCGTCGATCAGACGGCAAGAAGGGAACCTTCCGGGTCTCGATCTCGAATGGCAGCAGTTCGGACGTGCAGAGCATGCGCGATCCGTTCCTTCGGGACCTTGGGTTCCGACTGCTCGAACACTGGGGTCTTACGCAGAACCTGCGGACGCTCACCGATCAGGAACGGGCGCAGTGGTTCGGCTTTCTTCTGTCGCTGTACGACCTGCCCGGCGACACTGTTGCAGGTGCATTCTTCAACTCCGCGGGCGTCGATCCAGCCCGCTTGGTGAGTGCGAGATTGATTGCCCGCAAAGGGCGGCAGGTGATTGGGCTCGCCGAGGATGACGATGAGGTTGTCGAAGTTGAGCAGGAAACGGGTCCGGAGCCGGGGACGGTTCGACAAACCGGTTCCTTTGGGGAGGCGGACGGATTGCGTCTCGACACCAATGCGATCGAGTACGGGATCGATCGAGCATGGCTCGCCGAAACCATCCACCAGGCGATAGCTGGCTCTCTCGGTATCAGGAACATCGAAACCATCAACGAGTTCCTCGTCTCGCTTGGGCCGATTGCACTGGGTGAGCGAAAGGTCCCGCTTTACCTGGCGCGCCGCCTTGCCGATCTGAAAGCCCGCGAGAATGTCGAGAATGCGCTTCGGTCGCGACATACGGCGGGTCCTGGTCTCGTACTCGCCGTGTCCAATGATCCACCACGATTCCTCGGGCCGAACGTCGTGATCGCGCTACGCGACCTGTTGCTTCAGGACGGAAGCCTCGGCGATCTGGACCAGGAGGAAATGGCTCGGCGATTCGAGGCGAACCGAACGCTGGCGTCCTCCGCGCAAGTCGCCCAAGTTGTACGACACACGCCTCGCTCTGCGACGCTCATCATCCCGGGTCTCGATCCGCTAACGCTTGACGGCGCGGGCCAGATCCAACTCTTCGAAAGCCTTGTTGAAGCGGCGACCGATGGCACAGGCCAGCGGCTGACCAAGGTCCTGATGGACGGGATGGGGTCTGACAATCCCAGACAGCTGTTCTCTTCCGGCGCATGGGCGAAGGCGCATCCGACTTACATCCGGCACGGCTCGAGCAATCGCTATTGGCGTCTCGGCGAGGCGACCGACACCGCGTGATCTAGAGTTCATCTAGGGTTTCGGGCGGGACGGTCTAACAAACCGCTGATTATTGGAAGGGCTCCACATCAGAGGAGCACTTTCATGCCGACTCCCTTCCCCTCGCGCCAGGCAGCCCAGACGAGCTGGTCCGGCGCCGCGAAGACCAAGCCCACCACCTCCAACTCGGAATGGCGCTGCACGCGCTGTGACAAGCTGCTCGGCGTTTGCAGGGACGGCCGCATGCACCTGCGCTTCGCGCGGGGGCATGAGTACTTCGTGGGCTTCCCGGTTCAGGCCACCTGCCGGGGCTGCGGCACGCTCAACAACGCGACCGCACCCGCGCGCTGACGCGCGCATTCACCCAACCCCCTGAAATCGCAGAGACGCGCGACGTCCTGACCTGGCCACGAGAAGGCGCCGGACGCCTGGCCGCAAGGCAGGCGTCCGATGTCCTTCGCGTGGCACGAGATCCGTGATCACCTCATGCATTCATCCACGAACCTTCACTTCCAGCGCAGTTTCGACGCCGTCCGGCGCACGCAGGCCGCCCTTGCGGCGTTCCGGGACCCGGCGGCCCTGCTGGACAGGCTGCACCGCAGCCCCGGCGATCAGGATCGGAAGAACCTGATCCTCTCCGCGCTGGTCGGAGCTGCGCAGGGCGACGGGCCCGCGTCCGACTGCGCGCTGACGATGCTGTTGCTGGCGCTCTGGCCCGGACTCGACGCGATCCGACGCCGGTCGATCTGGCGCAGGATCGGCACCGCCGACGAGGTTGCGTCCGATGTTCTGGCGCGCACCACCGAGGCAGTCCGTAGCCTCAACCTTGGGCGCGTCAAATGGATCGCGGCCTCGGTGCTGCGCAACGTCGAGCGCGACATGATCCGCGTGCGCCAGCGCGACACGGCGCGCGAACATCTCGCCAGCGGCGCCGACCCCGACGAGGTGGCGGACAGCGGTGACAGCGGGATCGGCGCGACCGGGTACGCACGGCTGAACGGCGCCGTGCGGAAGCTGCTCGGCGATGACGCCCTTCTCGTGATCCGCGTGGCGATCGAGGGTTTCTCGCAAGTCGAGGTCGCCGTCGAACTGGGGCTGACCGAGGCCGCCGCTCGCAAGCGGTACCAGCGCGCGATGCGCCGGCTGAACGACGCCCTCCAGGAAATCTCCTGAACCGATGTCCCGATCCGGTCCCGCCGGTGGCTTTTCCCATTCGAGCGCCCCGAGCGCCTTCCCTTCAACCGAAAGCAGACACGCATGGACAGCACTGCCGATCTGTCGCTCGAGGATTTCAGGCGTCTTCCGGGGCTCTATCGCCGCTGGGAGCTGACCGAGGTCTGCGAGCCCAACCGCAACTATCAGATCGAGGACGCCGGCATGCACGCCGACGGGACGCCGCTGCTGGCGATCTACGTCGCCGAGCCCGCGCCCGACGTCCGCGAGGCCCCGTGATGCGCCTCCTCGATCACATCATCTCACGGAGAACCGCCATGCCGGACCAGCCGGACGACATCACCCGTCTTCGCAAGGCGAGCTACGCGCTCGAAGACCTCCCCGAAACCATCGCCTTCCCGCAGCGCCCCGGTGACGAGCCGCGCGAGCCGCTGCCGGTCGTCGAAGCGACCGTCGACGAGATCGCCTTCGCGATCGTGGAGGCGGAGCGCGAGAGCACGGCCGCCTACCGCCGCGCCGATGCGCTGAAGCGGCTCTACAAGCTCGCCCGCGAGGCGGGGTGCATCGGCGCCGACCGCGCCGCCACGGCGGTGATGAAGAAGGAGGGCCAGTGATGGCCCTTCCCATCATCGGCGCCGACGAACGGCTCGCGCAGCGCAAGGGCATCAAGGGCGTCATCTTCGGCCGGTCCGGCATCGGCAA